>Ga0210409_10000136_pt1 | contig 160879 bp, 135 predicted proteins | sample IncBWH17MmetaG_FD_161649 | JGI IMG/M metagenome (GOLD analysis project Ga0210409, IMG submission 161649) | Forest soil microbial communities from Barre Woods Harvard Forest LTER site, Petersham, Massachusetts, United States - Inc-BW-H-17-M | ecosystem: Environmental > Terrestrial > Soil >... | reverse complement strand
CCCCGCTCTGCGCGACTAGTTCGCCGTTCCGGTCATGCTTGACGTCTGGGTGCCGGCCAGATCGGCTACCGACACCGTTGCCGTCTTCGCGCCAGTCGTCTGCGCCGTTAGCGGCGTAAAGCGCACCGTGACCACACAAGTAGCTCCCGGCGCCAGCATCTGGTCACCCAGCACCTGTCCGCCGCCTGCCGGACCGCAAGTGGACGCCGTACGGTTGATCGTGAACTCGCTGGCGTTCACGCCGCCGAGCACGCCCTGTGCGATGCCGGTCAGGTTCACGTTCCCCGTATTGGTGAGCGTGAAGACCTGGCTCGGGCAGGCCGCCCCGGTGCAGCCGCGTGTCGCGGACGGGGTCCAGGTCGTCGGCGTGAGCGTCGCGGCCACGACCCTTGCGATGCCCGTGCCGGAGAGCGCCACCGGTGATCCGGACACTGTCACGTTGGCCGTGATGGTGGCCGTTCCGGCCTGGGCACCCACCGCTGTCGGCGAGAATACGACGTTGATCGAGCAGCTCGCCGCCGCCGCCAGAGTCGCTCCACAGGTGCCGCCTGCAGCGCCCGCCGGCCGCGAGAATGGGGCTGTGACCGCCACGGCGATCGTGGTCGCGCCCGCGCCGCCGCTGTTGGTCAGCGTCAACGTCCGCGCGGCGCTGGAGCTGCCGGTCGGCTGATTGCCGAAACTCAGCGACGTCGGAGACACCGCCAGGGCTGCCGTCGGCGCCGCACCGCCGAACTCCACCGCACCCGCGTCGACCGCGCTGTTGGCCTTGCGCGCATTGCCGTAGAAGTCCAGGTTCGGCGCTGCCGCGTAGGTCACAGCCGACGACGGGACGAAGTTGATCACCGGTGAACCCGCCGCCGGCCCATAGTTGCCCAGCGGGGCGGCGTTGGTCCCGGCCGCGCGGACGATCGACGGGTTCGACAGCGTCAACGGACCCCAGGCGATGTTGACCCAGTTGTTGCCCTCGTCCACCGTCGCAGCCGGTGTCAGGCTGAAGATCGGGTTCGGCACCGTCGCATCGGAAATGCCGGCCGGCACGTAATAGCCCAGGCCACCGTTTTCCGGGGGAACCCGCGAGCCGTTGCAGTACTGGCTCAGGACCGTCGGATTCGAACCCGAGTTGTGCAGCGTCGCGCCCGAGTAGCCGCTGGCGGCCGAAATGTCCGTCAGCACCGAGTACGTCGGGGTCAGCTGCACACCCGACGAATGGTCATTGGGACCCAGGTCGCCGCGCACGCCGATGTCCCAGTAGTTCGCGCCCCCAACGCATGCACCCGTGCCGCCGGTGACGAGCACGCCGCCGCCGTTGGCGGCCGTCGCGTCGGTTGCCGGCTGGTTCAGCGTCGGAACGAGCGAGACCACGTTCTGCTGGTTCAACGCGCCGACGCCGAGGCCGCCCACGCTGATGTTGAACACGCGGTTCTGCCAGATCACGTTGTTGTACAGCAGCGGGTACGAGAAGCTGCGGCAGTTGGCGTTGGTCGCGATGGTGCCCTGGAAGTGCCCGGCTGGACATACGACCGTGGTCGGCAGGTTTGCAGTCATGTTCGAGCTGTTCTGGATCGCCACGATGCCCGCCGGCTGGATCGTCGACGTCGTCCACGGAGCCGGGCAGGTGCCGTCCGGGTTACGGGTGACGGCACACGGCCCCTGACTGCTGGCCAGCGGGGCGCCCAGCGTGTTGAACAGAACGCCGGACGACGCCGTCGTGTCGTTGGACACGATCGTGTTGTTGATGATGTTCACCGCCAGCGCGTCCTGCAGCGAGATTCCAGCGCCGTCCCACCCGGCCACGTTGTTGCTGATGATGTTGTTGGTGACGGTCACCGAGTACCAGCTGGTCGGGCTGGTCGGGAACGCGATCACGTCCGAGCCGTTGACGCCCTGGAAGCGGATACCGCCTCCACTGCCGCTTTCGGCGGCATTGCCCATGACCAGGTTGGCATTGATCACCAGGCCCGGACCGACGCCGTCGGCAGGCGCCGTCGGCGTGGGATTCAGGCAATCCACGTCGGTGATGGCGCCGCAGGTCGGATCGACGTCGGGCGCGCCCATGATCAGCAGGCCGCCGCCGTTGGTCGCGATGGTCGGGTTCGTGCTCTGGTTGAACAGGATCGAGTTGTGCTCGATGTCGCCGCCGTACATGAAGCCGATATGGCCGACACCGCCGCCGTCACCCGTGCTCAAGTTGCCGCACACCCAGTTGTAGTTGAACTTGTAGTAGTCCGAGCCGTTGCAGATGCTGACGCCGCCCGCGCCGGCCGGCGTAGCCGAGAACAGCTCGTCGCCGGTGGAGGAGTTCTTCGCGATCATGTTGTGGTGCATGTTCACGTTGACGTCGAAGCAGTACTGCTCCTGCGTACCGGTGGCCAGGCCAGTAATGTTCTGGCACGAACCCGGATCCGCATTGGCTGCTCCTCCCACCGTGTAGGCGCCCGGAAACTCGCCCTGACCGACGTTGATTCCGCCCGACAGCGTGCCGGCGTTGTTCACGACCCGGTTGTTGGCGATCTGGATGTTATGCCCCCAGCCGTGCACGAAGATGCCGCCGCCGCCCTGCGAGCTGTTTTCGACTGTCAGGCCGTCGATCGACGACGGGTTGCAATAGAAGTTGCTCGGGAACGGATTGGTGCCTGAACCGCAACCATGAGTGCCGTTGGTGGTGCCGTCCAGCAGGATGGTGTTGGGCGGGTACGAGCCTGCGGTTGCTGCTCCGGCTCCGAAGATATCCGTAGAGCCTGCCGGAATGAACACGCCCTTGGACAGCACGGTGATCGCCGCCCCTTCCAGGGCTCCCATCAAGCTCGGCTCCTGCAGCATCTCGGCGAGGTTACCGTTCAGCGACGCGTTCCAGCCGATGACGGCTTCCAGCGGAAGTCGATCAACCGCCGGGTTGGTGGAACTCGGCTGGAAGAACGCCAGAGTTGTAGGTCCGGCCCCGAAGTTGGCCGAGGTCCCGCAGCTGTACTTCCCGGTTGGGTCGTACGGATTGCTGCCGGTGCCATACGTCGTTGCGACCCCGTCGATGGTCAGGCCGAACAGGCAGTTGACCTGCCGGCGCCATACATCGATCTTGCCCGCCGGGTGCGTGTTGGCGTTGACCACGCTGGCCACCGCGCCCACGCCCTGCAGCCGGACCGGCTTCCACACCAGCAGCATCTCCGTGTGAACCGCCGGAACGGCCGGCGCCGTGCCGCTGGCGCGCGTCGTCGGGTCGATCATCAGCATGTCGCCGGGCTTGGCGCCGTCGATCGCAGCCTGGATGCTCGCGGTCGCAGCCACGTGCGTGGGCGCTTTGCCGCCGACCGTAACGGTGACCGTGTCGATCGATTGGCGGCCGTTGGCGGCCGTGATCACGAGCTGGCCGCACTGTGCGGTCGAGCCGCCGTACTGTGTCTGTTGCTGCACCGGGCAGTTCGGCAGGCCGGAGGGCACGCTGCCCGTGATGACCAGGTCGGTCCAGGTGACACCGGTCAACGAGCGCGCAACGCCGTCGGATCCGACCAGGGCGACCGAGCAGGGCCCGGTTCCGGAGGCGGAGACGGCCGAGCAGCTCCCAAAGCTGTATTTGCGGGTCACGGTCTTCGCGTTGAACGGAGCCGTCGTGGCCGACGGGCCGGAGTAGCCGTAGTTGTTCACCGGAACGGTGCCGAGCGCATAGATGCTCAGCGACTGGCCGGCCGCGCCGACATACGGGCCGGCTGCGGTGCCGCCATCGACTTCGCTGATGCCCGGGGTGGTGTCCGGATAGTCGCAGTCCGGATTGTTGTAACCGGCGCCGGCGAAGGCCGAGGTCGGCACTACCGGCGTATCCATGTACTGCGTCTGGCCCGGCATGAACGGGATCTCATAGCAGAACTGGCTGTAAGACGGGTTGTACAGCGGATCCGGGGTCGTGCCGGTGCCCGGGTCGTTCATGCAGGTGACCATCATCGTCGGCGCGTAGCCGGTCGGGTTGGGCGGGTTGACTTCCCAGGTCGAGTAGGTCAGGCCGTTGTAGGTGCCCCACTGGTCCGCATACACGCGGGAGATCTCGTTACCCCTCCAATCCTTGATCGCCACCGGCAGGTTGGCCGGCGAGAACTTCTCGCCGAACTGCGGCGAGAACGGATCGAACTCCGAGGTGTAGTCGTCGGTGATCACGCCGGTGAAGTGAGCCGCGACGTGAGCCGACGTGAAGACCCAGAACTTCGCCAGCGCCGAGGTCTGGTCGTCCAGCTGCACCAGCTTGCGGTCGCACAGATTGCGCTTGGCTCCGGCGAACGGCGCGACCTCGTGCGAGTTCGGGAACAGGCTGATGTAGTCGGGCACGATGCGCGTTGTGCCCACGCAAGGCCAGAAAGACTCGATGCTGCCCGTGTCGCCCTCGTGGCTCGGCAGTGACGAGATTCTTCCGAAGGACTGCGTCGGATTCTGCGCATTGGTGGCGTTGTAGCCGGACGCAGCACCCTGGTTGGCGTTGTAGACCGCCGCCACCGACGCCTGGTCGGGCAGGATGTAGATGGCGCCGCCCAGGCCCGGGAACTCCTGCGTGACCGGTGCAATGTAGTTGTCGCCGATCAGGATGTTCTTGTCCTCTTCCTTGACCAGCTCGTAGCCCGGCGGCACGATCATTTCGACCACGTACTGGCCGCTGGGCAGCATGGGCGTGCCGTCGACCGGATTGGCCACGCAGACGGTGCAGTTCGAGCCGGGACGCGATCCGGCCGTGCCGTTGGTCGATCCGGTTCCGGCGGGTGCTCCGGTCGTCGGATTCCTGGCGACGATGCTCGGGAACGTGTACATGCCGTCATACGGGGCGGGCTGCACCTGGTTCCAGTTGTGCATGCCGTCATAGCACTTGTACTGCGAGTTGTTCGGAATCGTGTGCGCCGGCGTGCCGCCGTTGTTGTACACGTCCAGGTACATCGGCTGGTTGTACAGCGTGAAGAAGAACAGGTCTCCGGCCGCACCGGCGGTCGGCTGAGCGAGCTGCCCGGGGCAGTTCATGTAGGGCTTGCCGTTGGAGTAGAACCCCTGGGCCCAATCGTCCCAGCTGCTGGTGGTGGTCGTGTCGACCATCGTCAGCGACTGGCTGCCGTCGGCCGCCGTGCCCACCTTGTACAGGTTGATCTTCACGCCGGGTACGTCCGGCGTCCAGCTCGTGTGCAGCAGCAGCTGCGGGTCATCGAACGGACGGGTCGAGGCGTAAATCACTTCGCCCCGGATGCCGCCGTTCTCGCCGGCCTGGAAGGGTGTCTTGCCGAACTCGATGAACGAATTCTGCCCGGAAAAGCCCTGCCAGCCTTCGCTCAGAACCCAGGGCGGATCGATCCGGCCGGTTGAGCGGGGCGTGCCGGTGCAGGTCGTGGCGCCGGTGGTCGGGCTGATCGTACAACTGCTCGGCGCAGCGCTGCTGCCCGGTCCATTCGCAATCGAGAAGCCGTTGCAATCGGCGTTGTCGCAATAGACCGCACCCGGAACCTGCAGCGCTGTCGGCACCGACACGGTCTCGAACGTGTTCGCCAGGTTCCCGGCGATATTCGAGCTGCCGCATGGCGCGCTCGTCGAAGTGCAGGTACCGTCGGCCGGGCCGCCGGCGTCGTACACCACGTGTGTACCCGTGTTCTTGTAACGCGTCGAATCCGTCTCGACCACATACCAGCTGAACAGCGGGAACACCTCGTTGAAGCCGGCGTTGCCGGAAAGGTCCGTATTGTTGAAATTGGAATAGCTGCCGTCGCGGAACCGGATGTTGGTCGCCACCAGCGTCAACCCTGTCTCGGTGCCATCCCGCACCCCGTTGCCGTTGGCGTCGAAGAAGGTCGAGGTGTAGATATTCGCCTGCCACTGGTTCATGGCGATCTCGCCCATGTTGCAGTCGTGCTGGGTGGATCCCGTGCCCGGGCACAAGTTGGCACTGCCGGCGGTTCCCAGCCTGACGGGCGTCGACAGGCCATCGACCAGCATGTCGTTCCACTGGTCGAACACGGTGATTCTCCAATCTCCGTCGGGCAGGCCCGTCAGCGTGAAGTGACCCGTCGAGTCGCACTTGGCGAACGCGAAGTCCTCGGCGTCCGCATCGCCGACGGTCACATAGCACTGGGTAAAGGAGAAGCTGCTGTTGTCGCCGCTGCCGTACAGCCGCTCATCCGGCGTGCGGCTCATGCGCTCGGTCGACACGAAACCTCTCAGCGTGTTGCCGCAGCTCAGCGGCGTGCCCGGCTGAGGCGCGTTCGGGTCGGTGCCACCGCAGATGCCTGGCAGCCGGCTCTTGATGATCGCCGGGTTGGCAAAGCCGATCGAGACGTGATAGCCGGCCGGGCCGTATTCCTGAAAGAAGCTCGGCTCGCCGATCCGCAGGAACGAGTCGTGTGCCTTCTGGCCATCCAGCGTATTGGTCTGCAGCCACTCTTCGCCCCGCGCGATATGGTCGGCGCCGGGTGTGGCCACGACGCCGTAGCGTCCCGGCATCAGGTTGGCCACCACCACCTGCCCGGCCAGCGGCGACAGCGTCTTGCCGTCCGACTCGTATTTCGGGCAGGTCACGATGGTGCCGGTGATGCCCGTTTGAGTCTTGTCGTAGGTGCCGTTCGCGTTGGTGCCGATCCGCGAGATCAGCGACACCGGGCAGGCGTCCAGGTGCGTGGCCGGGTCGATCGTTCCCGCCAGGCTGTTCACCAGCGGCTGGTTGAACATGTCATACGTCATCTGCCCGGTCGCGTCGCCCGTGCCTCCGGCATCGTCGAACAGCGTGATGTTGAAGCCTCCCAGGCCCGGCTCGTTCGGCGACAGCACATCGACTCCGCCTCCGCCGTCATGCTCGCCGTTCAGCGGGAAGTCGTCCTCGAACACGAACACCGACAGCTTGGACGGCGGGTACGGATCGGGCTGCGAGAACACCGTGACCGCGTTGAAGGCGCACGTGGTCGCCGGCGGGGTGATCGTGCAACGCAGCGGAGCGCCGCCCATCCCGTGCCCGCAAGCGCTGGGATTGGATGCGTTGGCGACGCCATTGGTGCAATCGGCCGACAGATTCGCATTCGCGAAGGGGTTGCCCGCGTCGCCCGGGAAAATGGTCAGGTAGTAGCGCTTGGTCGGATTCAGATGGACCGCGCCCGGCATGGTTGTCGTGAATCCGGTTCCCAGCCCTGTGGCCGGATCTACGTTCGGATCAGGCCGGCACACGCCATTGCCGAGGTCGCACACCGCGTTGATGTGAGTCCCCGTGGTCGGATCGAAGATCGTCTGGCCGCCTTCGCACGACAGCGGGCCCGTGCAACCTGCGGCCACCACCGGCATGTAGCTGGTGTGGAAGTTGGTGCCGAACGTCGGCACGATGCCCGTCGTTCCCAGACCGGCCGTGGCCGCGCCCGGGCAACCCGCCGCCGGCGGGTTAGCCGTGCAGTTCGGGTCCACATAGAAGGTGCGGTCCTCCTCGATCAGCCAGCGGTAGTCGCCGATCAGGGTCGTCTTGTCGGTGCCGTCCAGCACCGTCACGGTCAGCCCGGTGGGCGCCGGGAACACCAGCGTCACGGTGGCCGCGGCGCTGCTCATCGTTCCCTGCGAGTTCTGCGCGTTGTAGGTGAAGGTGTAGGTGCCTGCGGCGGCGACGGAAGCGTTGAACCCTCCATTGGCGTCCACCGAGAGCGTCAGGCCGGAGCCCGCCGTCACGCTGGCCGTGTTCACCGTCAGCGGATAGCCGGCGTTGTCCTTGTCGACCGACAGGACTCCGGGTGGCGCGATCTTCAGGAAGGTGGCGTTTGCGTTGTACGTGATCGGGTTCACGACGATGCCGCTGGCGGCCTCGATCGGCGCCGCCCCGAGCGTCACCGTTGCGCAAGCCGTACCTCCGTTGCCACAGTAGGTGAACGTGGTCGGCGTGCCGGTGTAGGTGAAGGTACCATCCGTGTTCAGCGTCAGTCCCGCGACCGGGGTTTGAACCTGGGCTCCGTAGACGTTGATGTCATTGGCGAGCACTCCCTTGGCCGGATCCGACACGATCAGGGTCTGGCCCGAAATCATGGAGTTGTACGTATCCGCAATCGCCTGAGCCGTCGCGGCCGCGGGGGCGCCGGAGCCGTTGACGCTGATGTAGGCCAGCATTCCGCCGTCGCGGGCGGTCGAATTGCTCGACAAGCTCAACTGCCGGTCAAAGATCGGCAGGGCGCTGGTCGAGGTTGGAGCGTTGATCATCACGTCGTAGGTCTTGCCCGCGGCCATGAACACTTCGCTCTGCACGCGCGGCACACCGGGCAGCGGGTTGCCGTCCTCGGCAATCAGCGAGAAGCCCGCAGGCGGCAGGGCAGGGGCCACTGCGGTGCCCGTTTGCGCCCCGACGATCGACGGCACGTGCATGCGCAGGCCGGCGTTGACCAGCCGCACCAGGACGTTGCCGCTGATTCCGGTGACGGCGGTGCCCGCCATGGCCGGGAAGAGCGACGTGGTGGGGATGGTCTTGTCGAAGGCGGCGCCGTTGACCAGGTAGTACAGCGGCGTGTAGTTGACCGCCGGCGGATAGCACGTGCCGTAATTCGAATTCGGGGTTCCGTCTGCATTGACCGGATTGCCGCAGCCGCCGAAAGCACCCGACCAGACGTTGGTCTCCGCAAATCCTACCGTCTGAACGGCCAGGTTCACCGCGTTGTTCTGGACCGGATCGATTTCACTGAGCAGCAGCGGGATCTCGGCGTTGTAGGCGACCGCCAGATTGGCGCCGACCGCCGGATAGGCCGTTCCTGCGACGCCCGCTGCTGGTGCCGTGGTGACCACCAGGATTCCGTACAGACCCATCGGTCCCTGGATCGAGGGATGCGTTCCGGACTCGATCAGGTAGGTCCCCGGCTTCAGCGGAGTCCCTCCTGTTCCACAGACTCCCCAGCACAGGTTGGCCGTGGTGCCTGCCGCCACCTCGGTGGAAAACGATTGCACCCGCGTGCCCTGAACCGGAGGCGTTCCGACTCCGGTCAGCCCGGCGCCCGGCGCGTCGCCCGCGATCGGCCAGGTGAGCGGCTGCGCGTTGGTGTGATCCGGGCTCGCGGTCGAGGTCGCCGTGGTCCCGAGTCCGCCGCCCAGCTGGCCCACGATCACCAGTGACGTCGGTACGTTGTTCCCGTTGAACGAGAGCGTGTTCGTCAGGTTGATCTGCAAGTCCTGCCCCGTGGGCACCGTGATCACGACCGGCGACCAGAGCAGGTTGTTGGCCGCCACCGCGTTCAACGCAGCGCAGGTTCCGGTCGAGCCGGCCACCGCGGTGCCGCAGGTGTAGCCCCACATCGGCACAGCGGTGCCGTCGGGCAGTACTGCGGCGGCTGGCCCCGCAGTCAGGTTGACCTGCTGCTGGGCCCAGGCCGCTCCGCTGCCCAGCAGGAGAACGGAAGCTGCCAGTCCCGACTTGATCAGGGCTGATTTGAAGTTGAACGATCGCATTGCGCTCTCCTACCTTATTGTGATTCGTCGATCGCGAATTCGCGAGAATCGACGAGCATCATCATCAGCATGCCGCCGGGGAATATGTTGTTCGTGGTGATCTCGCGCTCGTTATGCGAGTGCCACATGAAGGCGAAACCGGCTTCCGTCGACGGAGGGTTCGCGATCGTGCCCGAGGGCGGCGTCGTGCCCGTGGGTCCGGTGGCGCGCACCGTCGCGTTCGGGCCCAGATACATGCTGCCGCCGAACCAGGCGCCGTTGGTGAACAGGTTCGGATCGGGCAGGGTCACCGGTCCGCCGCCCGCTACATCGCCGAACGGAGCGGCCTGCACCGGCTTGTTGTGATCCTGGCACCACTCGTAATAGTTGACCGCGAGCAGATTTGCGGTGTTGTAGCCGTTCGCATCCGGAGTGCAGGCCAGCGTGGCCAGCGGATCCGCCGATCCCGGATGGTGGCCGTAGGCATCCCAGTTCAGCCCTTTGCCGGTCCAGTAGAAGATCCCATCCATCGCCAGGCCGGGCGTGGTCGTGGTGGTGAACAGCAGCGGCCCGGCCAGCTCGCTCGCACTTGAGCTGCTGACGATCAGATTGCCGTCACGCGCCAGGATGCGCACGTGGTTGCCGTGCTCGTGGAACGGGTGCTGCCAGCGGCCCTGACCGATGATCCGCAACAGCACCAGTTCGCCCGGGTGCATGTGCGGATTGCCGTTATAGGGCTGGTGCGGATACTGGGCCGCATAGTTGGTGTCCATGTCGTCCGGCATCGAGCGGCCGTTGATCATGAAGTAGGCCGGGTGGTAGGGCTCGGTCGGCACGTTCAGGCTGCATCCCGAAGATCCTGCCCCGCCCGACGTGCAGGCGGCAGCACTCGCCGTGACCTGCGCCAGCGCCTGGGTGTGGATGTTCGGATCCATCTCGGAGAACTGGAACAGGTATTCGCGGTCGTAGCAGCTCTGCGTCAGGTGGAAAGCGGCTCCGGTCGGCGAAAGACGGAAGTCGTTTTCACCGCCCGCGGTGAGCTGATTGGTGGTGCTGTCGACCCCGGCCGCCGTGTTATGGGCCGGACAGGACCCATTCGACGGGGCGGCGTTCGGTAGAACGATGATCGCCCCGTACAGCCCCATCTCGACTTGAAGGTCGCTCTGTGTGCCGCTGTAGTACGAGCGCGTCCCCGGGGTCGAAGCCGTGAACGTGTAGGTGACGGTGCTGCCGGGCGCCGCCTCCTGCGTCAGCAGGCCGGGCACGCCGCCGCTGGTCGTCACGTTGAAGCCCGGAAACAGGATCGACGTGTTGCCGGCCGCCGTGGGCAGCCCGTTGCTGAGGGTCACCGAGACCGTCTGGCCTTCGGTTACGACCAGCGTCGGACCGGGAACCTGCATCGTGTTGCAGAACGGAGCCGTGCTCGTTGCGGGAACGAAGCTCGCCGCCGCCGGGGGCGTCGTGCATCCGTAACCCCACGAGTAGACCGCCTGTCCGTCAGGCTGACTCAGATAGGCCGGCTGCGCGGTCAGGGTGAAGGTCGGCCCGGAGATGCCGGGGGCCGCGGCTTGTGCGGCAGCCGTGATCATCAGGCCAGCCGCCATAGCCACAATGGGAAGCAGTCGGTTCATCGAAGTCGCCTTTTTCATCGTCGTTGCGCTCATTGCCGCCCCCCCTTAATTGACGTGCACTTCGGTCATCAGGCCACCGAAGTTCTCGGCGTCGTTTGACAGATGATCGAGGTTGGGGGTGTACAGGTAGTAGGTGCCTGCAGGCATCGCCGTCGTGCACGTGGTCGACCCCGGGGTTGGACGGGCTGCGCAGGTATCCAGGATCACGTCCAGCGACTCGCCGCCGCCCAGCGTGATCGAGTTGGTGGTGTAGTACATGTTGTTGCCGGCCTGGTCGCGCAGCAGCTTGGCGTTGTAGCCGATCACCTGCATCGGGATGCCCAGCGAAGCCAGCGTCTGGTATTCGGACACATCCAGGTCAGAGATGCGCAGCAGTGCACGCTGACCGGCGGGGATGGTGATGATCGCGGACAGGGGCTGCGAGAAGTGATTGACGCCATCGGCCGACAGCGTCTGCAGCGGGCCGGCCGACACCGTGTCGGGGTAGCTGCGCCCGTTCAGCAGGAAGTACTTGTCCTTCATGTCGGCAAACCCCTCCGGATTGAACGTCATGCCGACGAAGTGGAAGTTCGGGTCGAAGCCGTGGATCTGGAGCGGATACTCGACGTCGTAGCGGGTCGTGCCGTCGCCGTCGTTGTAGGCGTACTGCCCGCCGGTCACCTGCACGGCGCCGGTGTTCACAGCCGGCAGCGGATGGCTGCACAGGATGTCGGTGGCAGAAACGCAGGCCATGCGCAGGTCCGCGTCCTGCGTCGCACGCGCCGTATACAGGTTGCCTCCGACCGGGACCCGGTTCTGCCGGGGGCGCACGTACAGTTGCCCCACCATGCCCATCTGCAAGTGTTCAGGAGGCGTGATGTGGCAGTGCCAGAAGTACGTTCCCGCATCCGGTGCCAGGTAGTAGTACGTGAAGCTGGCGCCGATGTTGATGGCGACCGATGCGTCCGGCACGCCGTCGTAGAAGGCGGAGGCGTTCGGATAGCCGTGGAAGTGGACCGTGTGCTGCTCGAACAGGTCGGGCCGCATGATCATTCCGACGTTGGTCAACGTCAGGAAGAACTCGTCGTCCTCGTCGATCGCCATCAGCGGCGCCGGGATGTTGCCGTTCATCACACCCACGTCCATGATCTGGCGGGGATCGACGTGTCCGTCGATTGCCGAGGGGATCGCCGCACTCGCCGTCGGCGACTCGGTCACCTCGGCCAGCCCGCTGGCCGTGGCGGTGTACTGGAAGGCGAAGTTGGCCGGGAAGAAGGCGTTGGGGACGTTGACAGCGGTCAGCGTCTGGGTCCCGAGGTAGCCGGCGGGCACGTCGGTGCCGCCCCCGATGACGACCTTCTGGCCGACCTTCAAGTTCAGATCCAGCGGCACGTTCGTGACGACCGTCACGGTGTGACCGGTTTCGCTGATGTCGTAGATGGTGGCCAGGTTCGCGATGTCGGGAGTCAGCCCGACCGCACCGTTGTAGTTGAAATTCGTGAGCGCCCCCAATTGGGCCGGAGTCAGCGGCACCGTCGAAGCGCCGATGCTCGTGGCCGGGTCACCGGGTACCAGGAAGTTGCTGGTCGACACCGGGAACGGGACGTTGAAGATGGCGGGGAATTGCGTGCCGGGTTTGCCCAGCGCGATGTCGGTGACCCCGGAGAGCGGCCCAAACGAGAACAGGTACGTCTGCGTGCCGTCAGCCATCGTCGCGTAGCCGTCGCCGCCGGAGATCTGCTGGCACTTGATGGCGCCGTTCACATGGGCCGGCGCTGACGGGTATCCGGTCAGACCGCTATAGGTCGGACCCGTGTAGGCGGGCTCCGAGTTGTTATTGGCGTCCACCGGATGCGTGATGGTGCTGGTCGGGCACTGCACGCGGAAGCTCTGGGCGCCCGCCAGCGACGCGGCCACGCACAGTACGGATCCAACGAGCAGGCGGCTAAAGTGAATCGAACTCAACATGTGTCCTCCGTCCTGTTTGCGGGCGCACATCGCCCACGTGTCCCCATCAAGAAAACATCGCGCTTGTTCGGGACGCTCTTTCTTTGGTCTCGGCATCGAATGACGCAAACACGCGAGCCCACGCACTATGCGACTCTCGCGTGTTTGGCGCTGTCAGACGATTCCTAATCGATGTCGGAAATAAGTCGCGTTGCAGTGGTAGGGCGCGACAGGGGGAAGAGGGGGTGGGCGCGCCGAGTTGTGGAGGCGATCCGACTCAGCCGGCGTCGCGCTGGCTTGCGTTGCGTGGGCTGCAAACCTGGAGTTCTTGCTGCGGCGACCACAGAAATCGCACCGCAGGCGATCGCCACTGTCCAGCGACGAGGCCGCAGGCCGGGCCTTACCCTCAAGCCGCGACTTGGTCCCTGGCGGTCACCGGAACGCCCGAGAACTCGCGCAAGCGGATCGCGGCTTCGTGCATGACCAGGGAATCGAGCGCGTGAACGAGGTCGGGCGCCGTCCGCTTGGAACCGGGGGCCGAGAAGCGGTCAAGCGTGTCCTTCAATTGAGTCAGGATGCGGCGGTGATCGTCCCGATGCGGCGCGGCGCCGGCCGCAGAGATCTTGTCGAGTACCGATTCAATCAGGGAAAAGTAGGCGTCCGAGCACCGCAGGATCGCTTTGAGGACACGAAGCGCCTCCTGCAGCCCCTTCGGTTGAGCGACGGCACGGTGAAAATCGCCGATCAGTGCGAATACCCGCCGCCGATGTTCGCTCAGGCTGGCGTATTCGGTCGCCGGCGACCTGAGGTCCACATCGACGAAGAAACCCGACGGCAATTGGACCTGCATGTCCATCTACAGCGGCCTCGGAGGACGATTACGTTGGTCGTGCCGCAACCGTCGCGGGATTGATTCGGCCTGGACGCAACGACCCATCGGCATCCCGGTGTCAAACATCGTAGGCGAGCGGCCAGCGTCATGCAGTAAGAGGCTTCTGAACGTCGTGTAGGAAAAGGCGATGCGGGGTTACCGATTGCGGGCGGAGCTGCTCGGCCCCATGGAGTACCCGGCGGCCGCGGCGAAGCGCCGCGGCGCGCAGCACCGCACCGCGACAGAGAAAGGCCTAGTGACCGGCGAGTTTGTGCTCGATCGCGTAGCGAACGAGCTCGCCCTGGTGCCTGAGGCCCATTTTCTTCAAAAGGCGCGTCTTGTGCGTGCTGACCGTTTTGACGCTGAGCGAAAGTTCGCGCGCGATGCGGGTCGTGGTCTGACACTGCACGAGCAACTCGAAGATGCGGAACTCACGGTGCGACAGGGCCGAGTGCCGCGGCGCATCCGAGTCGCCGCGCGTGAACCTGTGCATCAGGTTTTCGGAAACGGAGGGGCACACGTAGCTTCGGCCGCTGGCGATCCGCCGTATCGCCGATACCAGCTCTTCGGACGTCGATGCTTTCGTCATGTAGCCCGAGGCGCCGGAGCGCAAGGCTCTGGCCGCGTACTCGCTGTCCTCGTGCATCGTGAGCACCATGACGGCAACCGCCGGGTTGGCGCCCTTGATGTGCGATATCAGGTCGAGTCCATCGCGGCCCGGCATCGACAGGTCCGCCACGACGACGTTGATCTCGGTCGTGCGCAGCATCTCGAGCGCCTGCGAGTAGCTGCCAGCTTCAGCGACGACCCGAAGATCCGGGGCGCTGGCGAGTAAGCCCTTCAGGCCCTGGCGGAACAGTGCGTGGTCGTCAACGAGCAGGAGTCTGATCATGGGTCTCTTGGTACGTACCGTTAACGCGTCTTCGTCGTCGCCAGGCGAAGTGTACGGGGTAGACCCCATCCGCCAGTTAGTAGTAATAACCCCACTATCCAGGCATCTTAGTCCGAAAATCCCTTAAGGCTGGTCGCGCCGTCCGGTGAGGAGCGGGGGTCAGAAAACAAGCAAATCAAGTAGGTGAAGTCCTTTCGAGACCGGAAACCTGGTCGACCTGAATTCCTACACGGTTTCCCGCGGCACGGTCTGAATCGGACGGCCGCGCGCCTGACCCCCGGGTTTCGACCCGCGGTGAGCGCGCGATGGCATGTGCGGGACGGCTCGCAACAAACGTCGAGTGCGTGTCGGTGGGACAGAGGTGGAGCAGGGGCCTTTGCGAGCTAGAGCCGGCCCAGGAGAGTTGAGGGATTTCGTAACCGTATCGTAGTTAACATAATACACATTATGCGAAGTTAGACCCGCAGCGACCCCGCGCTCGACGAGTTGGACGGGCGTTGACAGACTCGCGGGCTGCTCCGGGTTGGCGCTCACGACGGCTCTCCAATGCATATCTTCGAACTCACGCTGCTGCTCCTTCTTGCGGCGGTGCTGCTGACTGCGTTTTCGAGGCGGATAGGGGTCCCCTATCCGTCCATGCTCGCTATCGGCGGAGCGGCCATTGCCTTGGTGCCTGGGGCGCCGGTTTTCCAAATCGATCCGGAACTGGCACTGGCCTTGTTCGTCGCCCCCGTTCTGCTCGATGCGGCCTATGACACTTCGCTGCGCGATCTGCGAAAGAACTGGGTGCCGGTCACGAGCCTCGTGCTGGCCGCGGTCGGCTTGACAACGGCGGCCGTGGCCGTCGTCGCCCGCTGGCTGGTACCCGAGATGCCGTGGGGTGCGGCTATTGCACTGGGTGCCATTGTGGCGCCTCCCGACGCTGCGGCGGCCACTGCCGTTCTTCGGCAGCTACGGCTTCCGCACGGCATGCTTGTGATCCTCGGGGGCGAAAGCCTGCTCAACGACGCGTCCGCGCTGCTCGTTTACCGCCTGGCAGTAACTGCGACCGTCGCGGGTGCGTTGACCGGGGCTCAGATCGCGCTCACGCTGCTCGTCGTGTTTCCGGGCAGCCTGGCCGCCGGGTGGCTGCTGGCGCGGATCTATCTGATATGCGTACGGCCGTTGTCGGACATACCGAGCGCCATCGTATTGCAATTCGTATCAACGTTTGGAGTCTGGCTGCTTGCAGAGCACATCGGGCTGTCAAGCATCCTGACGGTCGTGGTATACGCCATCACGCTGGCGCGCCGCGCGCCAAGGGAAGTGCCAGCCCGTCTGCGCGTGCCGTCCTACGCGGTTTGGGACGCCGCAGTCTTCGTCCTCAACGTGCTGGCTTTCGTGCTCATCGGGCTGCAGCTGCGACCGATCCTGGGCCGATTCCCGGCCTCGGCTCGCGCTGACTATTTTCTGGTGGCAGTTGCGGTTGTCGCCACCGTGATCCTGGTGCGCATCGCCTGGTTGATGACGTACGGCGCCGCCGTGCGCTGGAAGATCCGCCGCTTCGGCGCGGGCGACCGCCGCCCCGTGCTGCCGCCCACGATCCGCGGCGGATTGATCGCCTCCTGGTGCGGGATGCGGGGCATCGTCACACTTGCTGCCGCGCTGGCATTGCCCGGTGGACTCGAAGGAGCCGCGGCTTTTCCGCACCGAGACTTGATCGTGTTCTGCGCTTTCGCGGTGGTATTCGGGACGCTCGTTCTGCAGGGCCTGACCTTGAAGCCGCTGGTGCTGGCGCTTCCGCTTCGAGACGACGACCCGGTGGAGAGGGAGACGCAATTCGGGCGTGCTCACCTCGCGCAAGTAAGACTTCATGGCAGCGACCGATCGGCTGACAAAGGTCCGGCCGAAGAGTCGCAGGACGCGTCGAATCGGCGCGTGCTCCGCCTCGAGGTGTTGCGGCTTCAACGCGAAGCACTGCAAGAGCTTCGGGAGCGCGAGGAGATCGGCGATGACGCCTTTCACCGGCTGGAATGGGAGCTCGATATCGCGGAACTGGAAGTCAATTCGTGGAGCGACTGAGGCTCGAGATGGCAGACGCCCCTTCGACTGCCCCCAAGCGGCGCTCTGGCCTCTGCGCCGCATCCGCTCCTGGCTATAGCGACCCGTCAAGCGCGGTGAGCAATTGATTCAGATCGTGTTGACTCGTGTAATGCACGAACGACAGGCGCAAGACCCCGATTTCCGCAGGAATACCTACGGCTTCCAGCAGCCGCGCGGCATAAAAGTGCCCTGCCCCGGCCGCGATGCCCTTGGCCGACAGCCGAGCCGCAACTTCGTTCGGCGACGCCTCGAGCGTGCGCAGCGACACGGTCGGGGCGCGCTCCTGCGCATCCTGCGGTCCGAGCAAGCGAACGCGCCGGTCGTGACGGCAGAAATCCAGCAGTTGCGCCAGGAGCGCAGCCTCCGCGGCGCGCATCGCCCGACGCACCTTCTCGGCCTTCTCGCTAGTCCCCGCCTCGGCCGTCCCGAAGTGGTGCCGATACAGCTCTTCGAAATATGCCGCAACGCCGGCACTCGCAGCGACTTGCGCGTGATCCGGTCCTGCCGGCAGCAACCATTTTTCTCGTTGCGCGCTATTGAAATAATGCCCCTGGTTGCCTAACTGTTCCAGCACGGGCGCGCGTACCACCATCAAGCCCTGGTGCGGTCCGAACGTCTTGTAGAGCGAGAAAAGGTAGACGTCGGCCCCCAGCGCGGGCACGTCCGGCAGCCCGTGCGGCGCAAGAGAAACCCCGTCGACCACTGCCAGGGCGCCTGCCGCGTGGACCCGGGCGCAGATGTCGGCTACCGGATTGATCTGTCCCAGGATATTGGAACAATGTGTGAAGGCCACGACGCGGGTCCTGCGGCTGAGCAAAGGGGCGAGCTGATCGGGATCCAGCCGACCGCTGTCGGTATCCAAGCGCCATTCCTTGATCACGAGGCCGCGCGAAGCCAGACGTCGCCAGACACCGCTGTTTGCTTCGTGATCCTGGTTCGTGACGACAATCTCGTCGCCCGGCGCGAGTTGGGCCGCGAAAGCCTGCGCCAAGACATAGGTGTTCTGAGAAGTGGACGGGCCAAGATGCACTTCATCCGCAGTCACACCAAGCCAGTCCGCAAGGCGCGCGTGCGCCAGATCCATTTCCTCGCCCGCCCGGCGCGACAAAGGGTGCGAACCGTAAGGCTGCAGCTTTGTCTGCCGGTAGTACCGGTCCAGATGCTCGATGACCTGTCGACACGCGAACGAGCCCCCGGCGTTTTCGAAAAACGCCTGGCCCTGCCAGGCTGGCTCCTCGAACGCAGGGAACTGCCTTCGAACGAACATCAGATCCAGCGCAGCGAACATCTTGAACCTTTCGGCCGCTCGGTTAGAAGATATTCTTATAAATCAATATCATAAGGGGGCGGCCCCGTTTTTTGGTTCGCGTCCGTTCCGTTTTCCGACGCCCGTACGTATACATAGAGTGTGATCCCCTCGACCGCGACTGCGCCGTGTCGACCTTGGAAAGGCAGCAGCAGGACCCGGTACCGCAGAGCGACGGCGGCGAGTCGCACGCCGAGTGCGTCTCGCGCCTGTTTCGCGAGCACAACCGCGCGCTGGTGAGCTTCGTCAACGCGCGTCTGAAAAGCGAGCCGGAGGCCCGAGAAATCGCACAGGAAGCGTACGTCAAGCTGCTTCAGCTCGACACCCCCGAGGTTGCCGCATTTCTGCGCGCCTACCTGTTCCGGATCGCGGAGAACCTGGCCTTCGATCGGCTGCGCCAGCGCCGCTCACGCGGCCGGCTGGATGATTTGCTGTCGCTGGACGAGCTGAACCTGGAGGCGAGCGCCGAGCGCACCGCGATCGCGCGTGAAGAACTGGCGCTGATCGAGCAGGCGGTCAACGAACTGCCGCCGAAGTGCCAGCAGGCCTTTCGCCAGCACCGCCTGGCCGACCTGCCGATCGACGAGGTCGCGCAGCGCATGAACGTTTCCGAGCGGATGGTGCGCAAGCACGTCGCGCGGGCCTTGGTATACATCCGCCTGCGCCGCGAAGGCACGTCGCGGGCCGCGGCGCAAGCGCAGCTGGATCAGCTGGCATGACCGCCCCGGTCGCCACCTCACCGGAACGCCTGCAGCAGCTGCAGGAGGCGGCCGACTGGGTCGTGCGCCTGTCCGATCCCTCGCGCACGGAGTCGGATGTCAACGACTGGCTGCGCTGGTGCGACGGCCGCCGCGGCAACCTCGAAACTTTCGAGCTGGTACAGCACGACTGGCACGCTGCGGCCGCGCTGAAATTGCAAAAGCCCGCGTCAAAGCGCCCTGCCCGCACACTGCGCTCGCTCGCGGGCGCGGCTCTGGCACTGGCCTGCCTGGTGGCTTCCGTGAGCCTGTGGCTGTGGCATCGCGCCAGCCCCGCAACCTACGAATCCGGCGCGATGACCCGTGCCGCAACGCTTCCCGACGGCAGTTCGGTGACGTTGAGCGCGCGCACCGTGGTGCATGTGAACTTTGCGCCCTCTCAGCGCTACCTGGCGATGTCTCATGGCGAAGCCTATTTCAAGGTCCGCCACGATCCGGCGCGCCGCTTCGTCGTCGATGCGGGCGAGCTTCAGGTCACCGCCGCGGGCACCGCCTTCGACGTGCGCCGCGACGCCGATCTGACGACCGTCACCGTCGAAGAAGGCATCGTCGAGATCGCTTCCGGGCTCTCCGCTCCGGGGGCGAGCCCCGGGGAGTGGCGAGTCGGCGCAGGCTATCAGCTGGTGTATACGCCGCAAACGGGGCTGGCGAGCCTGACGCATGTGGACTCGTCGCGCGCGCTGCAGTGGCGCTCGGGCCAATTGGACTACCTGGGCACCTCGTTGAACCGGGTGCTGGACGATGTGAATCGCTACTCGGACCGGCGCATCGTGCTGGCCGATTCGTCGCTGGGCCGGCTGCCCTATTCCGGCACTGTTTTTGTGCAGTCGATCGATGATTGGCTGCAGGCGCTGACCGTCGTATATCCGGTCCAGGTGCGCCGAAGCGCCGACGGCACGCTGGTGCTCGAGCGCACGCGCCACTGACACGGGAGGTTCCGAAAGCGGCCGCCCAGACGTTATGGCCTTTGGGAGACGCGCCAAACGAGCGCGATGCGGGGGCCATGATGAGGGGGCACAGGGGGTGGATAGTCGGTCGAGCCGCGCTGGGGGCGTTCTTGTGGATGCTGTGGAACCCGGCCTGGGCGCAGACGATGGACCTGGCGCGCCAGGTCGATTTCGACATTCCGGCGCAGCGTCTTTCCAGTGCGCTGGTGCAGTATTCGCACCAGGCCGGCATTCAGATCGTCGTTGGCGAGGATCTGGGCGAGCAGAACGCGCCGGCGGTCAAGGGGCGGGTTTCTATCGGTGAAGCGCTGAGCGCGCTGCTGGCCTCATCGCCGCTGCACTACCGCGTCGTCAGCCCGACCTCCATCGCGATACAAAGAGCGGATGTCTCGCCGCGTCCGGATCGGTCGGATGGCGCTGTTCCAGCCAGCCCGGCGGCGCCTGGAGCGCCCGGTGCGCCCGGCGCGCCGGCTGCGCCGCTGCCGCCAGGAGCGACTTCTTCGAGCGGCACATCGGAGCCACGCGCACCCGACACCGGCACCGCCCAAGCGGAGCCGGCGGAGAGGATCGTCGTCACCGGCACCAACATCCGAGGCGCCGAAGAGACGGCCGCGCCCTCGATGGTTTTCACGCGCGCCGACATCGATCGCAGCGGCGCCGCAACCGTGGCTGCTTTCATCCAGAAGCTGCCGCAGAACTTCAACAACGCGTCCGAGTTCACCATTGCGAGCGTGGTCGGTGGGGCGAGCGCGGACAATGCCGTCAACGCAGCCGGCGTCAACCTGCGCGCGGTCGGCAATGATGCGACGCTCGTTCTGGTCAACGGCCATCGCATCGCCCCGGGTAACGTCGACGGCAATTTTGTCGACGTCTCGATGATTCCACTGGGCGCGGTCGAGCGCATCGAGATCGTCACCGACGGCGCCTCGGCCATCTACGGGTCGGACGCCGTCGGCGGCGTAGTCAACATCATCATGCGCAAGGACTACGACGGTTTCGAGACCCGGGTGCGCGGAGCGAGCGTGACGCAGGGCAGCAGCCATGAGGCGCAGGTCAGCCAGACGGCCGGTGGCCATTGGGACCGCGGCCATGGGCTGATCTCCTACGAGTATTACGACCGCACGCCGTTGAGCGCGGCCGACCGCAGTTTCACGCAATCCGCGCCCCGGCCGTTCACGTTGCTGCCGGAGCAGCAGCGCCAGGGCGTCTGGGGATCGGTCAATCAATCGGTGCTGCCGAACGTCACGCTGTTCGCTGATGGCAGCTACGGGCATCGATGGACCACCACCGACGTCACGGTCGTCGGCGCGTTCTCGCAGTATTCACCGGTCCGAATCAACCAGTACAACGGCACCGTGGGTGCGCAGGTCGATATCTCCCGTTCGACCGATCTGGAAGTCTCGGCCGGCTATGGCGCCACCGATACGCGATCGAAGGCCTTCCAAGTGGGCACCACTGCACCCACGACCGACATGGCAATACGCACGCAGATCGAGACGGGAGAAGCGATTTTGCACGGCGAGCTCGGCCAGATTCCCGCCGGGCCGTTCCGCTACGCCGTCGGCATAAACTACCGGCACGAATCGTTCGACAGCGAGGATTTCGTGGCGCAGTCGAACTTTCATCCGAGCCGCGATACCGCCGCCGGCTTTGTCGAGCTGCGCGTGCCGCTCGTCGGCGCCGCCGAGCGCGGCTCCGGCCCGCGGCGCCTCGAGCTGACCGCAGCGGACCGGCAGGAGCACTACAGCGACTTCGGTTCGACCAACAATCCGACGGTGGGACTGATCGCGCATCCGGTGGCGTCCTTGAAGCTGAGCGCAACCGCAGGGCGATCCTTTGTCGCGCCGCTGCTCAGCGAATTGAATCCGACGCCTTTCGAGGTGGCCGCTTTCAACACGAGCCAGGTGCCTGGGTCGGCGCCGCCCGGCGGCAACGTCGACGAGTTGGCTGTTTTCGGCGGCAATCCGGATTTGAGGGCGCAAACGGCAAGGACCTGGACGCTGGGCGCCGAATGGAGCCCGCATGAAAGCTCGGGCCCGCGTGGGCGCCTGACCTACTACGGAATCCGGTTCAAGGATCGCATCACCAATCTGCAAAGCGCCGGATACAACGTCTTTTTCGCGTTACCGATGGCATCGACCCTGGGACCGCAGATTGTTCGTCCCAATCCGCCGCAGGCGCTGGTGCAGCAATTGGTCTCCTCGCCGTCTTTTGTGAACTTCGGCGCCAACAGCCTGACCGACATCGCGGCGCTGATCGACGCACGCGAGCTCAATCTGTCGGAAGTCACCACGCATGGGCTGGACCTGGCAGCGTCGTATCGGCTGAACACGGGCGCCGGCGCTTTCGACACCGGCGTCGATGCGACGTACATCTTCAACCTGACCAACCGGTTCACGAGCACGACGCCGACGGCGAGTGTCGTCAACACGCTCTACAATCCGACGCGCGCGAAAGTGCGGGCGCACGAGTTCTACACGCGCGGCCCGTGGTCGCTCGCCGCCTTTGTGAACTACGCCAATTCCTACAAGAACAACGTCACCGCCGGGTCTACGGTGCCGATTGCTTCCTGGACCACAGTGGACCTGACGGCGGCTTACGCGTGTCCGTGCCAGGGCTGGTTGAAGAATCTGACCGCTTCGCTGGGAATACAGAACGTGGCCGACCGGGCGCCGCCGTACGCGGCCAATGCGCTGGGCTATGCGGTCAACTATGACGGCGCCAATGCCAATCCGCTGGGGCGGTATGTGTCGCTGCAATTGACCAAGGGTTGGTAGTGCCGTGCGGATGGGCCAGGCGGCAATCGGGCGGATCCGGCGGCTGGTGCGGCTTTCCACGCTGCTGCTGGCTGCTGGTGGAGCAGCTGCGGGCGACGGGCCCCGACCGATGTCACTGGCCGATCTGCAGAGCCTAAGCTTTCCGGACGTCACGCTGTCACTATCGCCCGACGGAAAGCAGCTCGCCTACGCGATCAGCAACGAAAGCGTCTGGATCGTGTCGGCGCAGCGTGGCTCGGCCCCCCGGAAAGTCGCGCGCGGCTTCATGCCAATGTGGTCGCCACGGGGCGATCGGCTGGCCTTCTACTCGGACCGCTCCGGCGCCATTCAGCTCTGGGTCTACCGCGTGCCTTCGGGCGAGACGGCGCAGGTCACCCGCCTTGCCGACGGCATCGATCCCGACCCGGCCACCCGCATCGTGGGCTGGGTGCACGATGCTTTTCGCTACAGCTGGTCGCAGGACGGCTCGCGCCTCGTCTTTGCCTCGCGCGTGCCGAGCGGCCAGATCCGGGCCGGCGCACCCGAGCCGACCGTGCCGCAAGCCCCGGGCGCGCCGCTGGTGCTGACGAACGATACGCCGGCAGATTGGACGCTCAGCGGCATCTTCGCGCGTCCGCGTCTGTCGATCGGCACCCTCGAATCGCGCGACGGCCACTCGATTACGGCCAAGCACAACGACGTTCCCGGTGCGGTGCTGGCCAGTCAACTGTTCATCGTGGATGTGCGCAGCGGCGAAGCTCGGCAGCTGACCCATCAGGGCCGCAGTTTTTTCAATCCGAGCTGGTCGAAAGATTCCCGCCATCTTTTTGCCGCCGCCGACCGGCAGGCGGGAGGCAGCTTCGGCTCCAGCGATATCGATATCGTTCAGGTCGATGCCGCCGATGGCACGGCGATCGCCGTCACCGATGGTGCCGGCGCGCGTTCGCGCCCGGCGCCCTCGCCCGATGGGACGCGGCTTGCGTACCTGGGCAGCAACACGTTTACGGGCCGGCCCGACGTCCACGTCTCGGATGGGCACGGCGGTCCGGCGCGCAATATCACGGGAGCGCTCGATCGACTGGTGGAGGAGTTCGCCTGGTCTGCCGACGGCCAATCGATGCTGGTCACCTATCAGGACGGCTTGACGCACGTGATCGGCCGCATCGATCTGGCCAGCGGGCGTACCGAAACGGTTGCCCGTTATTCGGAGCGCGGGGCGCCGATCGACATCGGCGCGCTGTCGGTGTCGGCGTCGGGGGCGATCGCGTGGCATCAGCGCGATCCGACGCATCCGGGCTTGATCCAATTCATGGCGGAGGGCGCAGGCGCGGCGATCCCGCTGGTCGATCTGGAGCCGACGGTCCAATCGTGGTCGCTGGGCGAAGTCGAGATCGTGCGCTGGAGCAACCGCCGCGGCGATCACCGGGAGGGCGCGCTGTTGAAGCCGCCGAACTTCCTGCCGAGCCGCCGCTATCCGCTGATCGTCGATGTCTACCCGCTGGCCGACGGCGCCAGCTGGTGGTCGCCGATGTCCGGCAATCAGAGCTGGGCCTCACAAGGGTATCTGGTCTTTCGCCCAAGCCCGCGGGCGCCGCACGTGTGGATGAACGCGTGGAAATCCCAGGCCGAGAACCTGGCGGCCAAGGGCCCCGAGGGTTGGTCGGTCGCGCGCGATGACGTGCTCTCGGGCATCGACGAGCTGATCCAGCGCGGCCTTGTCGACCCGGGTCGAATCGGCCTGTATGGCTTCAGCAACGGGGGCAGCGTCGTCGATGAACTGATCACGGCGACGGACCGCTTTGCCTGTGCGGTATCCGTGGCCGGGGCGCTCGCCGACTGGATCCGGCCGACGCTTCTGGTGAGCGATTACGGCCCGCTGATGACCGAGTTCGCCGGCGTTGCGCTTCGCTCCAATCCGCAGGCTTACGTGGCCTTGTCACCGGTGTTCCACATCGGCCGGGTGACCACGCCGGTGCTGCTGGCCGATGGCGATGACGACGGCGATTTTCTGCTGGACACGATCGAAATGTATAACGGCCTTCGCAGTGCGGGCGATCAGGTCACGATGCTGCGCTACCCGGCACAAGGCCACGGCTTTTCGGGGCCGGCACTGGAGGACTTCTGGGCGCGGGAGATGGCATTCTTTCAGGCCCACCTGAAGCCCTAAGGGCGAAACGGGTCGGCGCGGACGGGTCTCCGTAGCAGATCGTTCCTTCAAAATCAGGGGCTTGCGTCGGATCCCGCGTGTCCGCCGCCGCTTCGCATTGCCGCTTTTCGCGGCCTCGTCCGTCATATGTAATGGGGAATCGCGAATCAGCACCAGACGCGCGAATCGGATGGCGGCACATATGAAGCCGGGGGACCGAGCAGTTCTGGACAGTGGGACTGAGCCCGCGACGCCCGATCTGACACCGGCAGACTACCGAGCCACGGTCAAGCAGCTGTTTCGCGAACACAACCGCGCTCTCGTGAACTTTCTGGTGACCCGTGTAGGAAGCAAGCCGGAGGCCATGGACCTGGCTCAGGATGCCTACGTGCGCCTGTTGCAGCTCGATCACCCGGGCGCAATCGGCTTTCTTCGCGGCTACCTGTTCCGTATTGCAGCGAACCTGTCGGTCGACAGTATCCGAGCGCGCATCCCGCGCGAGCGGGCCGCCGTCGAGCTGTTCGAAGAGCTCGGAGACTCCGACGAAATCGAGCATCGCGCGATCCTGCGCGAGGAATTCGACATCGTGTGCGCCGCACTCAAGCAGCTTCCGCCCAAGTGCCAGAGAGCCTTCCTTCTCAATGTCGTCGAGGGCTACAGCCACACCGAAACGGCCCGGGCGGTCGGCTGCAACGAGCGCATGGTGCGCTACCACATCAGTCGGGCGCTGGCGCATTGTCGCAAGGAACTTGCCCAGCTTTCCAAGCACATGGAGCTCCCCAACGATGACGCTGATTCCTGAGAGCGGGGCACGAGAGGACGCCCGCCGCAAGGCCGCAGCAGACTGGCTGCAGCGCCTCGACGACCCTGCCCTCCCGGAGGCGGACCTGCAGGCCTGGCTGCATTGGCACGGGGAATCCGAGCAGAATCGGAAGGCATTCGAGGAAATTCAGACGCTGTACCGCCAGCTGCGCGATCTTCCGGGGGACTACCGGCGGGAGCTTCGGCAGCGTTTCGGCCACACTGACGCGCCGCACCGACGGCCACGGCCGCACGTGTGGGCTCTGGCGGCAACGGTCTTGCTCACCGTCGCAACCGCGGGCGGGGCCTGGTGGTTGCAGGTCTCGGATCCTTCCGCGGTGGCCTACGCGGCCCCGCGGGACCGACACCGCACGATCAAGCTCGCCGACGGTTCTGCGTTGGTGTTGGCCCGGGATTCCCTCGCCCTGGTGAAATTCACACGCCACGTGCGATCGCTGACCATCGAACGCGGCGAGGCGTACTTCGAAGTGCGCCATGACCCCGCCAGGCCGTTCGAGGTTCAGGCTGCGGCCGTTCGCGTAACCGCGGTCGGCACGGCCTTCAACGTGGCGCGCACGAGCGCTCGGGTGACCGTCACGGTGGCCGAGGGCGCCGTCGATGTCGTGCAGCTGGCGAACCCAAGCGGCGCCGAAAGCCCGTCATCCCGGGCGGCGCTCTTGCAGTATCGACACCTCAATACGGGCGAACGCCTCGTGGTGGGCGACGACCTCTCCCAATCCGACCAGACCCAAAGTGGTGCAGAACTCGCCTGGACCAACGACCACCTTCAGTTCGTCGATGCACCATTGTCGCAAGTGGTACAGGCGGTCAGCCCTTACGCGCGACGCCGGGTGATGATCGACGACCCTCGCGTAGCCGACCTGACCTACTCGGGAACCGTATTTCGCGATCGTGTGGACGAGTGGGCCACGGCCTTGCCGGCAATTTTCCCGATCCGAACTGTCACCCTCAACGACGGCAGCGTGGCGCTGGTCTTGACGAGGGAAGCCAGCACCATCAAGTAGACGGCCGTCGCGCGTTGCCCACGGCGCTTCATTGCCGCTTTTTCGCTGCTGATCCGTCTTAGGCGTGTCGCGTCTGCGTGCAGGAGTACCGGGCGCAGCGGCAGTCAAATACACCGCCGGAGAGGCACCGATGGGGACGCTGCGGAGGTTCGATTCACGGTTTGGGATCGGAGCGCTTCTCGTTGGGACGGTCGTCCCACTGGTCGTGCCAACGGTCGCGCGCGCGGTCGATCTGGACCATCGGGTCGTGTTCGACATCGCGCCACAGAATCTGGCTTCGGCATTGATCGATTTTTCCCGCCAGGCGGACCTGCAGGTGATGTCCGCCGGCCCGGACCTCAAGGACCGCCGGGCCCCCGGCGTGCATGGGAGCTACGCCGTCGGCAAGGCGCTCGATCTGCTTCTCGCCGGCAGCGGACTGAGCTACAAGGCCGCCGGACCGAGCACCGTTGCCGTGGTCGCCGCGTCGACCTCCGCGGCGGTCGACCCTCCGGCCGAAGCGCAGGCTCAAACGGACCAGACCGCACCGATCGAAAGGGTCGAGGTGACCGGCTCGCACATCAAGCGTTCGGAGGCGGAGACGGTCGAGAACGTTCAGATCATCACTGGACAGCAGATCCAGCAGAGCGGCCAGGAGACGGTGGCCGACTTCCTGCGAACGATGTCTTCCACGTTCGGCAACAACAGCAACGAATCCTTTTCCAACAGCTTCGCGCCGGGCGCCGCCATGATCGGGCTGCGCGGCCTGTCGCAGAAGGACACGCTGGTCCTGCTGAACGGCCGGCGCATCACGAACTACGGCTTGTTCCTGAACCTGTCGGACTCGTTCGTGGACCTGAACGTGCTTCCACTGACTGCAATCGACCGGGTCGAAGTCCTGAAGAGCGGCGCCTCGGCCATCTACGGCTCCGACGCAATCGCCGGAGTGGTGAACATCATCTTGAAGCAGAACACCACGGAGAAGACCGTGGATGCCGGCGGGCGCGTGACCACGGAAGGCGGCGCCGCTTCCTACGCGGCGAGCGCCCTGCTGGGGTTCGGCGACTTCAAGGCCGACAATTACAACGTCGTTCTGTCCGTGGGAGCCTTCAAGCGAAACCAACTCCTGTTTTCGCAGCGCGACTATACGAAGTCGCTGGACTTCCGCAACCAGCCGGACGGCATCTTCGGCTATCGCCCGAGCAACCAGTACACCGGCGTGCGGCAGCCCTTTCCGACGTGCGGCACCAACGGGCTGCCCGGACAACCGATCCTCAGCGGTGGCTCGATCGGCCCTGCCTGCTATTACAACCAGGCCAATGAGCTGCCCTTGCTGCCGGCGACGGAACGGGGCAACGTGACGGCGACCGGCAACCTGCGCCTGAACGCCGACTGGACAGCCTTCGGCGACGCGTTTTTTTCCAGCATCAAGACGACCTCGACCTTCCCGTCGAGAAATTTTGGCCCGGGTGCCTGGGTGTTCAATCCCGCCACCGGAGGCGTTACATCGATACCCAACAACCTGCTGCCCACCGATCCTTCCGCGCTCGGCAACGCGGCCACGCGGATCTTCTACGACTTCCAGACCGTGGGACCGCGCGATGAAGACACCATCTCCAATACGTTCCGGGTGACCGCCGGCGTCAAGGGCAGTTGGTTGAACTGGGATTGGGAGGGTGCGTACGGGCACTCGGAGAACAACGTGACGTCGGAGCAAATGAACGGCGTCAACGCGCCCGTACTGATGTCGGACCTCGCGGCAGGCGCGGCCGACCCCTACAATTTCCTGAACCCGCTGTCCACGCCGGCTGCGAGCAACGCCTTGCGTGTCGGCTACGGATACACCGGCCTCGCCAAGCTCGATACCTTCGGCCTCAACGGCAGTGGAGGGATCTTCGATCTGCCGGCCGGCAAGGTGATTGCTGCCGCCGGGTTGGAGCTGCGGCACGAGTCGGCCGACGAGGAGCCATCCGCCAGCCTTTCCGAGGGGTTGGTGCTGAATACGGGCGTCACCCGGGCCAATGCCAGCCGCACCGTGACCGCCGCGTTTATGGAGTTCGACCTGCCGGTGGTCGAGACGCTCGAAGCCGTCCTCGCCGCCCGCGAGGAGCATTACACGGTGGTCGGCAGCAACTTCTCGCCGCAGGCGACGCTGCGGTGGCAACCGGTCCGCGAACTCACGTTCCGGGCGGTCGCCTCCAAAGGGTTCCGCGCGCCGAGCCTGGCGGAGGGCAGCAACAGCACGTCCCTGGCGAATCAGACGGCATCCGACCCCATGGACCCGCTGCACCGGCCGACCGAGGCCGTGGGCTTCATCACGGGCGGAAATCCGAAACTGCACCCGGAGACTTCCAAGAATCTCGACCTGGGATTCGTCGTTTCGCCGCTCAACAATGTCAACTTTTCGGTGGACTATTACAGCATCTGGCTGTACTCGGTGATCGCCCCGAACGGCAGCGCCCAATCGATCATCGGCAACCCCTCGGCCTATCCTCCCGGCTCTCTGGTCCGCGATTCCACGGGCGCAGTGATCTACGCAAAAGGACTTTATACAAATCTATATAAGATCCGCACCGACGGCGTCGACTTCGAAGGCGACGTCAGCTTCCCGCTGCCCGATGCATCGAGACTCAAATTCACCCTCGACGCAACTTACGTTCCGACGTTTCTGGTGTTCTGCGGCAGTGCTTGTGCCGGCCCGCCGGTCCCTTGGCAGAACTATGCCGGCAGCAACGGTTGGGACTATGCGTCCCCGATCAGCGGCGGAAACGCCGTTCCCCGCTGGAAAGGCCTGCTTGCCGCGGCGTGGCACAACACCCAATGGTCCGCAGAGGTGGTCGGTCATTTTGTGGACCGCTATACGAACATCTTCTCCCAGCCTGTCTTGGGCAGCTCCCTGTCGCAGCAGTCGGTTTCCCCGTACACGTCCGTCGATCTGGACGGACAGTACAGATGGAGGAACTGGAAGGTGTCGCTGGCGATCATCAACGTGACCGACAACAAACCGCCCTACGACAGCTCCGCTTTGCTGTTCGGTACGTTTGCGCCCCCTGTCGCTCAGCCATTCGATATCGGCCTGTACGACCCCCTGGGACGCATGATCGACTTGCACCTCTCGTACACCTTCTGACGGTTGCTGCCGCCCTACCGCCTGCGCGCTGCTTGGGCACGCCTCCGCAGCCTGGCTAAGCTCGGAATCACTTGAAGTAAGAACCATAAAGCTTTTTAATTCAAGTAGATATTTATCAATCTGGATGTTGAATCTCATATAGCAAGACTCGAGCCGCTCGAGATGGCGCGAGTCCCGAGCGCGTACTTCCTAAATTTCAGATTTCTCGAAAGAATAAATTCGTAAAAGCGTAAATTCGCTAAAGTTGGAAAGTATGAAAACCATCGTACTGCCCTCGCAAAGGGGCGCCAGCGCCAAGACGATCGCGGTGAGAAGCGCGAGCGCTATCAGGCCTTGGCGAGCCTGCAGACCTATTTGCTCGTTAACCCAGAGACGCGCGGGGTAGAGCGCTACGGGCGTGCAAGCAACTGGGCCCGGCAGGTGCTCTCGCCTAACGAGCCACTAGCAATCGCCGCGATCGGCTTTTCTTGCGAGCAGCAGCGGATTTTTGCGGCCCTTTAGGTCGGCTACTCCGATACGCCCAGAGTAAACGTTTCGCTTTGCTGCTCGGTACCTGCTCGGGCACGCTTCTGCAGCCTGGACTGAGCTCGAAATCACTTGAGGTATTTACACTAAAACATTTAAATTCAAGTAGCTATTAATACATCTTTATGTTAAATCTCATGTTGAAGGGCGTCTATGCGCCCTCTTCCAGCGAGCTCGAGCCGCTCGAAATGGCTCAAGTCCCAAACGCGTACTTCCCAAATTCCCGATTTCGTGAAAGAATAAATTCACAAAAGAGGAAATTCACGAAAGCTGGAAAGCATGAAAACCATCGTGGTGGCCTCGCAAAAGGGCGGCAGCGGCAAGACAACGCTGGCCGCGCATCTCGCAGTAACGATCGAGCGCTCCGGCTGCGGTCCGGCGGTGCTGATCGATCTGGACCCGCAGGCGACCCTGAGCGGCTGGTGGAATCAACGCCAGGCACAGACCCCCGCGTGCGCGGCGGCACAGAGCTTGAGCGGCCTGCACGACAAGCTCGCCGAGCTGGCCGAGGCGGGGTTCGCATGGGCGGTCGTTGATACCCCGCCCGCGATCGGCGCGACCAACCGGGTGGCGATCGCCGCCGCCGACCTGGTGGTCATTCCCACCCGGGCGTCTCCGCACGATCTGAACGCGCTGGGAAGCACGCTCGAGATCGTCCAGGAAGCGGCCAAGCCCTTCGTGTTTGTCCTGAACTCGGCCAAGCCCGGCACGGCGATCGCCACGCAGGCGGTCGCGCTGCTATCCGAGCACGGCCCGGTATGCCCCACGGTCATCGGCGACCGCGTGATGTATGCCTCCTCGATGTCCGACGGCCGCTCGATCGCCGAACTCGATCCGACCGGCAAAGGGGCCGCCGAGCTCGAAGAGTTGTTAGAATTCGTTAAATCACGCTTTCCAGAATTCAAGAAAGTGAAGGTCAAGCAATATGCGTAAACCCGCTCCCCTGGCCGCCGGCGTGCTGCTGAAGAAGGGGCTGGCCGCGCCGATGGCCGGTTCTCAGGGCCGAGACCACGGTTTCGTCTCCGCCCACCCTGCCCTGGCCGGCGAAGAATCGCCCGCCAGAACCCGCACAGCCGATCTGGAACCCCTGGGTTTCAAGGTGCCGCCCCAGTTCAACCAGGAATTCCGGCGCTTCGCATTCGAAAACGGCTACAAGCTCAACGAGCTGCTGTTCGCGGCATTCGATGCATTCAAGAAATCAAGAATTCGCGAAAGTGTGAATTCGTAGCATCGAATCGGAGCGCGACCGGACCCCTGGGGGCACTGGCCGGAACTTAGCGGTGTCCTCCTCCCGAAGCGACGAGAAATGGCGAACCGGCGTTCCGGGTACGATTTCCTGAATTCTCACTTTATTATTTTATATAAAACATGAATTACAGAAACAAATAAATTGGTAAATTATTAAATTAGTAATTCTTTCAAGTATCAATCGCTTGATGCAACATCGAGCTCGATGGGCCGTTATCCGGGCATCAGCGGCAAAGACATTTAAGAGCGCTAGGACCAAGAGAGGTCCGGCACCGCCGCGACGTCACACGTTTTCTGTATAGATTCAGCGTTGTACGCTTAAGTTCTAATGTTATATCTAACATTAAGTACTAGTATAAATACTTTATATATCAATGATATATATCATTTATCTAACGTCATTTATGAGATACGGCGACCCTTCAAGCCGTTTACGCGGGCGATTTTCTTCAGCTGAAGCTCGATCCAGTCCGATAACTCGTCGTAGCTCGCCTGGCTGATCTTCTCGGGCCACTGCAGCAGGACCCTGCCCTCGCTGCCGAGCGTATAGACGTCCTGATTGAAGCCCGCCACTGCGCTGCTGCTTTCGCCGGGCGTCTCGTCGCGCTGAGTGCGGGGCGCCGGCGCGGAACCGGGAAGGGGCGCACCGGCGAAGCGAATGTTGGCTCTGAGGCCATCGATAAAACGGGCAACCGCGTTGCGGTTGAAATCCCTGTCGCGTAGAAGAAAGCTGCTGATGGCGTGGTCCTGCGCTGGGAGCCCGGCCGGGAATCGATCGAATACCTCCCGGTAGATTTTCGGACTCGACACGGCGGCTCTGAGCGCGTCCTTGTGCTTCGCAGACTCGGGCGCCTCGAGGAAGATGTCGAGCGCGCGATCCGTGAGCCTGACCTGGCGCTGCGCGCCCTCCCCGATGTCCTGCAGCAGGCCATATTGCTTCAGCGCCGAAACGGTCGAACGAAGGCCGCTGCTCCTTTCTGCATAGCCCCAAGCGGCTCCCGCCGCCGGTATCGGAACGCGGTTCGATCCGACGCTGGCCCAAAGCCTTCTTGCCTGTTCGATCGCCGCCTCCAGCGTCAGGAACGGGTAATTGACGCTTCGCCCATCGCCGGAGGCGGTCCTGACGGTTGGTTGCTTGGCGGCGGCCATACCCGGATCGTACGGCCCGCGCCGGAATCTTCGAGGCTTATTTCAGGCGTATCTGAGAAACGCCTCTAATACGCCTCCACTTTGCCCGATCGACGCTGGAATCAGAATTTGTACAGCGCACCAAGGGCGAAATTCGGTTGGAACGTTCGTTGGGTCAGCGGGCTGTCCTTGCCTGACGGACCGATCAAGTCGTGCAGTCCGACACGGGCGACCAAGGCCCAGTGTCCGCCCAGCTGATACACCCCGGCGCTGGCCAATCCGACAGTGGAGAGTCCGGAGCGTGGCGCGTAGGCCCTCAGCGCGTTGCCGTCGGCGCTCGCTCGAGCTGCCTGCGCCGGCGTCACACCGAAGAAGGTCTTCTGGTAGTTCGAGTCCGCCCAGGTCAGGTCGGCACTGAGAGACAGATGCAGATCGGGTATGGGTGCAGCCCCGTAGGACGCGCCCAACGAAGCTCTCGTTCCGGGATCAGAGCCGATCCGGCGGTCCACCTTGGCTTCCACTGCGAAGGGTTTGAAGGTGTACGACACAAAACCGCCAGCCTGGCCCGCAGTGCCGATATCCGGGAGCCCTTTCAAGTGCGAGTCGTCGCCACTGTTTCGACCGTCGGACTGGTTGATGACGACCCCGGCGCGCAAGGGGCCGGCCCTGACCAGGTTCACGCCCAGCCCGTCAAGGCTGGACACGAACACCCGCCCGTCGAACAACCCGCGCATGTCAACGTACGGAAAGGGACGCACCTTGGACTTCCTGGATCCGTCGTAAACGGGTCCAATGAATGGCCCCAGTCCAACGATCACGGATCGGTGCTTCCTGTCCGGCCCCGCATCCGGGGTCTCGGAAACGGTCATGGCCTCGGCATCCAGCGCGGTCTGCCGCTCGGCCTCGATCTGAATCGTTTGCATGGGCGGTTCCATTTGAACCTTCTCCAGGTCCTGGGCTCCTTGCTGTGAATCCTGAGCGAGTGCCGGGCCCCAGCAGAACGCCGCGAGCGCGAGACTGCTGCAGAAGCAGGCGCTGAAGCGCAAGGCGGGGTTGAGTTGCCGGGAGTCAATCCGGGAACGAATGGAATGTCGCACGACTGGCCTCCATGAAAATGACGATGACGAGAACGGATCGGCGCCGCTCGTGCTCGCGATAGCCTCGAACCACGCATCGAACCGAGGCTTCTCTCGAAACCCTAGGAGCGCTGTGTACGCAAGGGCGGTGCCAGCCGGTGGCGAGAACCCAGAGGTGCTTTCAAGTCATTGAAGCCACTGCGAGATCGGACGAGGATGCTCTGGATGGGTCGTCTGAGTGGCGTTGCAGGAAGCTGCACGCTTGCAAATTGCGTCGACGAAGGTTGCAGTTGATTGGTTTGATAAACATTGACGCGCGAAATTCATATGGCCAGCTTTCGTTGTCGGGTTGGTGGCCGACCCGCCGTCTGAGGGAATAGGCCGTCGCGCTCCCCGCGACCCCCTCCGAAAGGTCGGCCATCATGAATCTGCAGGCGGGTATTCGTCGCGCGCTCGTGCTCTCGGGACTGATCCTGACCTGTGCTGGACCGGGCATCGACGCCATCGGCGCTCCGCACGAGGGCGAGCATGAGGGGGAGCACGACGGCGACCGGGACCGCGAAGGGCGCGCCGACGTGGTCACCTACCATTACGACGTCCGGCGCACCGGCTGGAACCCGCACGAGCGGGTCCTGTCGCCCAAGACCGTCAGCCCGACGAGTTTCGGATTGTTGAAGACGGTCGTCCTGGATGACCAGGTCGACGCCGAACCCCTGCTCGTGCACGACGTCGAGATCGACCATCGCCGTCACGATGTCGTTTACGTGGTGACGGAAAACGACACGGTCTATGCGATCGACGCCGGATCGGGCGCCGTGCTCAAGACCACCAGCCTCGGCACACCGGTGCCGCGCCCGCTGAACTGCGAGAACAACGGCAACTCGATCGGCATCAACGGCACGCCGACCATCGACGTGAAGGCGCACACGCTCTACGTCGTCGCCTACGTGATGGCCGGCTCGCAGCCGGTCCACGAACTGCACGCGCTGGACCTGTCAACGCTGCACGACAAGGCGCATTCGCCGGTCCAGATCAAGGCCAGCAATACGCTCAGTGACGGGTCGAGCTATTCGTTCGACTCCAGCGTGCAGCGCCAGCGTCCGGGCCTGCTGCAGGCCAACGGGAACGTCTACGTCGGCTTCGGAGCCTTCTGCGACTTCAAGGCCTCGCAGTCGCGCGGCTGGGTGCTGGGGTGGAACCAGTCGAACCTGAAGCCGCTGGTCCATACCGAACTGCTGGACAAGGCCGTGTCGGCGTCGTCGACGTTCGATTGCTACTACCATGCACCCTGGCCCAGCAACCACCCGTGCTATCTGAGCTCGGTGTGGATGTCAGGCTTCGGGCTGGCCTCGGACGAGAAGGGGCACCTGTTCTTCGCGACCGGCAACACGACGCCGGGCATCTACGACAGCACGTCCAATCTGGCCGAAAGCGTGGTCAAGCTGTCGAGCCAGCTCGACAAGGTCGACGATTTCTTCACACCGGCCGACGAGGGCGCGCTCGACGGCTCGGACAACGACTTCGGCTCCGGCGGCGCGCTGGTGCTGCCCGACCAGCCGGGGCCGATGCCGCACCTGCTGGTCGCCGCGGGCAAGGAAGGAAACCTGTTCATCGTCAACCGCGACGCCGGCAAGATGGGCGGTTTCCATAATCCGAACAAATCCCTCAGCGTCTGGACCGACTCCTGTTGGTGCGGGCCCTCGTATTTCAAGGGGGCCGACGGCATCGGCCGCGTGGTCAGCAGCGGCGGAACACAGGTCCGCGTGTGGAAAGTGGACACCTCCGCTGCGCCGGCCCTGTCTCAGGAGTCGGCGGCCCCGGTGGATTCCGGCCAGGACCCCGGCTTCTTCACCTCGGTCTCCTCGAACGGAACCCACCACGATACGGCGATCATCTGGGCCGTCGGCCGCGCCATTGGCAGCGACGACCACCTGACGCTGTACGCCTTCGACGCGAAGGCCTCGGGCGGCTCGCTGAACCAGCTGTGGAAAGGCGAGGCCGGCACCTGGCCCAACGCCGGGGGCAATGCGAACGTGGTCCCGACGGTGGCTAACGGTCGCGTTTACGTGGCGAGCTTCCAGCGGCTGCGCATCTTCGGCTTGATCGATCACGATCATCCGCGCGAAACCCCGGAAGAGCGGATCGCCCATCCGGCCGCTCCGAAGTTTTCGTATGTCCCGCCGACGGGACCGCTGTACTGGGGAACCATCCGAAAGATCGAAGACGGTCGCGTGGAACTGGAGCTGCGCACCGGCGCGCGACTGACGGTCGACGTGTCGAAGGTCCTGCCGCGCGCCAGCTCGGACCTGGGCGCGGTCGGGCGCGCACTGGCGGTGAGCGGCACGATCGGCCCGGACAAGGTGCTGACGGCGAGCGGCATCTGGCGCGCCAAGGGCCCGAGCCAGTGGGGCCCGGACCGCGACCACTGATTGCGATCGCCCCGAAGCCTTGCTCCGGCTACGTGCGTCAGCCTCCGCTCAGCGCCTGGACGATCACAACCTCGTCGCTGGGGCCCAGCGGCTGCGACACATCGAACGCCTGTCGACCGTTGACGAAGAAGCGGACGTGGGGCCGCATGCAATCCTGCTCGTTGATCATGCGAAAGCGGATTCCCGGGAATTGGCGGTCCAGGTCCGCCAGAACCGCGCCGAGCGTCGAGCCACGCGCCTCGACGACCCTTTGCCCGGTGTAGGACCGCAGCGGAGTGGGGATCAGGACGTTCATCGGCGAGGCGCGTTACGCCGGCGCGGCGACCTCCACCGCGTAGATTTCCGGAAGGTGCGCCGCGATGCAGTCCCATTTTTCGCCCTCGTCGCGGCTTGCCCACAACTCGCCGCTGGTCGTGCCGAAATACAGGCCCACCGGGTCGTTCACGTCCGACGTCATTGCCTGGCGCTTCACGGTCCACCAGGCCTGACCTTCCGGCAGCCCGGCAGCGGCGGACCGCCAGGTCTTGCCGCCATTGCGCGTGACGTACGCCGCCGGGACGCCGCCCGGGCTGGTTCGCGGCCACACGCTTCCCCCGTCCATCGGGAACACCCAGACTGTGTCGGGGTCGTGCGGGTGCACGACGATCGGAAAACCGACGTCGCCGACCCGCCGCGGCATCCGCCGTCCGATGCGCACCCACTCGCTGGACGGCCGGTCCAGCCGGTAGATGCCGCAGTGATTCTGCTGATACAGCCGGTCGGGGTTGCCCGGGCAGAGCCGGACGCAATGCGGATCGTGAAACGTGATCTCCGCCGCGTCGAGACCTTCGACCACCTCGAGCCCCGCGACAATGGGCATCCAGGTTTGTCCGCGGTCGGTCGACTCGTGCACGCCGCCGCCCGACATTGCGAAGTACAGGTGCGCGGGGTCGCGAGGGTCGATGATGATCGAGTGCAGTTTCGGCCCATCCGGGGTGCCGTCCTGCACCGTGCCCATCCACTTCCGATACTGCGGATCGTCGTTGATTCCCGAAAAGGGGTCCCACGTGACGCCGCCGTCTTCGGAGCGGAACAGTCCCTGCGGCGACGTTCCGGCGTACCACGAGTCGGGCTCGCTCGCATGGCCGGGTGTGAGCCAGAATGTGTGATCCACGGCGCGGCCGGGTTGACCATCGGGCGCCTTGTTGAACGCCGGCGGCCGCACGGCTTCCTTCCAGCTGCGGCCGAGGTCGGTCGAGCGAAAGACGGTCGGGCCCAGATGGCCGGTCTTTGCGGCCACCAGCAGCGTTCGGCCATCGCGCGGGTCCAGCACGAGATGGTTCACGATGTGGCCGAGAAAATGCGGTCCGTCGGAGCGCCAGGTCTTGCGGCCGGCATCGCCGTGATACAACCAGGCTCCCTTGCGGGTGGCCACCAGAACCACCAGGCGCCGTGCCACCTTCGAACGCACCGTCTTTCGTCCGCGGGTCGTCATTAGCCCTCTCCTTGTATCGGACTTTCAAGTCGAAATCGTACAGCGGGGAAAACCGTTCGCCCTGCCCTAGTCGATCGGGAGGACGGGATTTCGACAAGGCGGTCGGGCAGAATCTTAGGAGTGGCGCGGCATGAGCGACAATTCGGCGCTGGCAGCGTCCGGGAGGACGAGCGGAAGTCCAAAAGCCTGAAACAGGCGCGGGCCGACAGGCGGCACAAATAGCGTCAGCGTGGAAATCCTGTCCTGCTCAAGCGCCAGCACGTGTATGGAGTGCGCGGTCCATTGCGCGTCTGCGCCGGCGCGTTCATAGATGGCGAAAGCAGGCTGCCGGTTAGCTGCCGTCGGTACCAAGCGAAGGCCGCCACAGGTCTTCCAAGCCATAGAAAAGAAGGACCCGATGGCCTCGCGCCCTGCATACCATTGCGGCCACGGCGGCATCGTGAGGGTCGCGTCCTCTTTCAGCAGGGCCACGAAGCCGTCCAGATCCTGCCCTTCCCAGGCCATTAGATAGCGTTCGAGGAGCTCCTGCTGCGCGCGATCTGTCCGTGGGGCATCTGGCGGTCGGCCGTCTGGATAGCGTTTGGCCAGCGTCTCGCGAGCCCGCTGCAGGGCGCTGTTGATCGAGGCAGTCGAGCCGCCGAGCAGCGTTGCAGCTTCAGCGACGGCCCAACCGAGCACATCGCACAGCAGGATCGCGGCGCGCTGGCGCGGCGGCAGCTGCTGGATGGCGGCAACGAAAGCGAGCTGCACGGCCTGGCGGGACGAATAACGCGCCTCCGGATTCGGCGCCTCGTCTGCGATCCCTTCCAGGTTCGAGTCCGGGTAGGGTTCAAGCCACTCCACGTCGGCTGGCGGGGCGCCCGCTGGCATCTCCACGGTGACGGTGGCCGGTGCCTGCTGGTCAGGCAGCAAGCGCTGCACGTGCTTGCGGCTGGCGAGCGCATTGAGGCAGGCGTTGGTGGCGATTCGGTAGAGCCACGCGCGAAACGATCCGTATTCCTCGAAGCTGTCGAAGCTGCGCCAGGCGCGCAAGTAGGTCTCCTGCACGAGATCTTCGGCTTCGTGCAGGCAGCCCAACATGCGGTAACAATGCATTTTGATTTCGCGGCGCAACGGCTCGGCGAGCCGTTCAAACGCCTGGTCCGAACGCTCCGAGGCCGCTTCCGGACGTGATGGTCCCGCCGCCGTCATCGCAATCATTATGAGACCTCCGGCGCCCCTGCTCAATGGCTCGATCACGAAGGCACGGCTTCGAGGCCCTTGCCGGAGACGATGAACACTTTTCCCTTGGATTGTTCCGGGTTCGTAGCCAGCTCGATGACCGCGCTTGCGACATCGGATGAGCTCGGCGGCGAGGCCATGCTCTGAACGAAGCCAGCCGCAGATATACGGAGATAGCGCGAATAGCCCGCGACCGCATGTTTTCCGAGATCGGTGTCGGGCATGATGCGCGGGGCAAGTGCCATGAATCGCAAGCCATACCCAAGACGATCCGATTCCTTCTGGCTGTAGTTTGCGATGAATATCTGCGTGCGCTTGGCTCCGGCATACCCACCGGAAATCGGCGACCCCGCCAGCGCTGCGCCGCTGGAAATCAGAATGACCGAGGCGCCTGCGGGCAAAGGCCGCGACAGCGCCGCCTTGCAGAAGTGCAAATGCGATCTTGACGTCCGTCTCCCAGTTGACCGCGAACTGCTGCCAGCTCTGCTCATGCAGGGGCGCGGCCGGCGGAAATGCGCCGGCGCACAGAACCAGGACATCGGGTTGGAGGGCGTCGAATACCCTGGAAGGGGCTCCTTCATCCGTCGCATCGATCGACAGAACCTCGGTGTCGGAGACCTCCTGGGCCAATTGCCGCAGCGGACCGTGCTGTCGCGCGACCGCAAGCGCGCGCGCGCCATTGCGGACAACGGCTTCCACAATCCTCCGCCCTACCCCTCGGCTGCCTCCGATCACGACCACGTTCTTACCTGTCAATGGAAGCATGTTGCCTCTCCCGCACGAAAGCCGCGAACTGGCCCTCAAGCGCCTTGGCTACGCCGGCGCGCCAGCCATCGGCGATGGACCGGGACGCGGGATCGGGGAAGATGTCCTCATCGCCTTTCTCCAACCCATCGAAGATGCCTACGGCCGCCGACTCGGTCGAGGCCTTCGGTATATCGAAGCCTCGGTTCATGTCCGTGTCGATGGGGCCCAGGAAGACGGCGTGAACCGTCACGCCCTGGCCGGCCAACAGCGCCCTGAGCGACTGCGTCATGTTGGACGCGGCCGCTTTCGAAATGGAGTAGCCGGGTATGACCGGCAAGGGAGCGAGCGCCACCAAGGACAGGTTGTTGACGATTGCCCCTTTGGAACGTCTCAGCAACGGCAGGAAAGCGCGGGCCACATTGAGCGGTCCGAAGAAGTTGACGACCAGCTGCTGCTCGATCGCGTCGGAACTGATCAGATCGTCGTAGAGCGCGATGCCGGCATTGTTGATGAGGACGTCCAGGGTGTCGACCTGGTCGACCGCCCGCTGGATCTGCGAAGCGCTGGTCACGTCCAGCGCCAGGGGCGTCACGCGTTGGTCCGCGATTTGCAGTTCGCTGCGCGTTCCTGCATGTACCCTCTTCGCACCCCGTCTAAGGGCTTCGTTGACAAGCGCGCGACCGATGCCACGATTGGCGCCGGTGATCAAGACTGTCTTGTTCGCGATGTTCATACCGTTCTCCTGTCCGTGTCCAGGTGGCCACACATAGCCATCTCATGTGTGAAACCGTCGTGACAGGCAAAACTCATCGGTGCTGGGCGGTTTTTTTTGGCCGTCGGATTGCTTCCTTGGCCGTATATCCGAGTTTCAATAGGCCGGTGGCGTCGGTTCGGCGTCGGCCGGCCAGCGGTTCTCGAAGACGACGCGCTCCAGCGCCAGGCGCTGTCCCCAGCCGAGTGTGTCCAGCAGCGGCCGTTCCGGAAACGACTCGACCTGCCCGATGCACAGAATTGCGATCGGCTTTGCCCCCGCCGGCATCGACAGAAGGGCCGACAGTGCGTCCGGCTCGAATATGGATACCCAGCCCAATCCGATACCCTCGGCGCGGGCCGCCAGCCACATGTTCTGGATCGCGCAGGCCGCCGAGGCCAGATCCATTTCCGGCATCGTGCGGCGGCCGAAGACGTGGTGCTCGCGGCCATTCATCAGTGCCACGACGACCACCTCGGCGCAGTTCTTCAGACCCTCGACCTTCAATTTGAGAAACTCTTCGTTGCGCGTCGGCATGGCCGCCGCGGTGCGTTGCCGTTCCGCCTCGACGATTCCGGCGATGGATGCGCGCAAGACCGGATCCGTGACATGAATCAGGCGCCAGGGCTGCATGTAGCCCACGGAGGGCGCCGCGTGGGCCGCCAGCAGCAAGCGCTCGAGCACGCCCGCCGCGAGCGGACCGGACACGAATTCGCGGATATCCCTGCGGCCGTGAATGGTCCGGTAGACCGCGGAGATGTCCGCGTCGGAGAGACGATGTCGGTTCACCAACCCTAATCCCAGCAGTTGGCGTTCTTCGGGAAACCGGGACGCTGTACCCGTACGACACAGAAGCGTTGACCCGTGGGCGCCTGCATCACCACCCAGCGTTCGAGACGACTTACCACGGTAGCGCCCAGCTTCTCCAGGCGTGCCACTTCAGCGGGAATGTCGTCAGTTTCAATGTCGAGGTGAACCCGACTTTCATGGTCCACGCGCTGGATCTGAACGATCGGCTCGTCCTGCGGAGTCTCCAGCATGCGGTAGTTGCCGCTGCTGCCCGGGTGCTTGGGATCCATGGGGCGACCGAGCGCCCTGCCCCAAAAACGCACGGCCTCGTCCACGTCGGAGGTCCTGCAGTCGATCAAAACGGCGCATAGCCGGGAACGGTGCATTTCAATGGCCCCTAACGCACACCGGCTGATTATCCCCCTGCGTTCCCCCGCGTTGCGACGCACCGGGTCGCCCGGCACAATCGTCCATAAGGGAATCGATTCGGGAGAGAACAAGAGGCTCGGGGAGCGCCCGCGCGCTCCCCCGATCGATGTCGAGCGGCGCCAAGGCCAGGGATCGGCGCCGCGGCCGCCGCCTACCTGTGCCGATCGCGGCCCGGCGCGAAGAGCTCGATGTCCAGCGTGTTCGCCTCGGCCTGGGCGCCCGCACGGCCGACGTGAAGAAAGTCGGGCGTGCCATTCGGATCGCTGTGCGTGGCGTACTGCGGATACAGGATCGGGTTGCCGAAGGAATCGGTGTTATTGGGGTCGGCGGTCACGGTGAAGAAATCGGCGACGCTGTCGAAGCTTCCGTTCGCCCGGATGAAGGCGTTGATCGTGTCGTGGGCCTGGTAGGTGGCCTCGGTCGTTCCGGACTGACCTACGTTCGAGATCAGCGTCGCGCCGATCGCGTTGATGCCGAGTGAATGCAGCTTTGCAACCATCGTCTGGAGGGACGCGATGCTCTGCGCCGGCGGAATCCCGTCGCCGAAGTCGTTGGTGCCGGCGTAGAAGACGACGTCGCTGACGCCGCTGACGCCCAGGATATCGCGGCCGAAACGCTCGGGCAGCACCTGCAGCAGCGGACGGGTCTGGCCGGGTTGGTTCGGGATGGCCGCCGTATCGCCGCCGATGCCCTCGTTGACGACCGAAACGTGCTGGCCATACGCAGCGTGCAGGCGTCGCGACATCCAGTTCAGGAAGCGATCGTTCTGGCTGGGCGTCGTGATCGAGCCGTCGACCGACGAACTGCCCGCGCCGACGAGGACGCGGGTGTCGGCCGGCGCCATCACGTCGACGCCATCGACGAAGAACCAGGATGAGGTCTCGTAAGGGAACGCCGCGTCGGAGTCGTCAGCAGCATGATCGCCGCTGTTGGGCGCCGCAAGGAAGGACTCCTGCAGCGCGGTCCCGTGGTAGGTCATCGGCCCGCTGCTGCCCGGGATATACATCGAGATCGCCAGATTGCGGCCTTCGAGCGCCGGGCTGACCGTTCCATCCTCCCCCTCCTGGCCGCCAGCCCAGCTGAGTTGCACCGGGTCGCTCCAGACCTCGGCGCCGGCCGGTACCGTGACCGAGATTTTTCCCGCGAACGTCAGTACCCGGTTCGTGCGGGCGACTGTGGCGCCTGAAAAGGACTGCAGTCCGATCGCGACCTTGCCGAAGGTGACCGGTTGCGCACCCCAGGTATTGGACAGGCGCACCCGCATCGTGTCGCCCCACAGATCGGGCTTCAGGATCATCCGCAACGTCTGGTTCTGCGCTTGCGGAGCCGCCGTTGCCGTGAAGGGGAACGCGAAGTTGACCAGCGCCGGCGCGCCACTGCCCTTCCAGGTATTCACCGGCGCGGTGGTCCAGGTGGCGACCCACTTCCGGCCATTGTTGGTCTGTGCGTTGACAGGGTTCAACAGACCAACTGCCGCGGTCACGGTCATTGCGATCGTGGCGCAGCGAATCCAGGCTGCTGCTACCCTCGGGATTGCACGTTTGCTCGCAGCGCAATTGCGCGTCATGGCCAGCTCCTTGTTTGTAGTTATTGAGTCCGAGGCGGAGTAGACCCAAACCGGGTGTCTTCCGTCGCGTCCGACCGAAGTGCCTTCGCGGTCCGCACTTGGGGCGAGATTCTCGCATCGCGATTTCCGCGACGGCAATACTGGAATTAGCGGACACGAACCGGATCGTACGAGAGCGTTGCGTGGTGACGATGACTGAGGAACAACTTCGGCGCTACGCCGTGGCCCGGTCGCTGTTCCGGCCGACGACGTTACGTCGGGCGATCAGCAAACTCGGCTTTGTACAGGCGGACCCGATCCGGGCTCCGGCCCGTGCCCAGGACCTGATGCTGCGGCATCGCGTGACCGGTTATCGGGCGGGCGACCTCGAGCGACGTTATCCGTGGCTCGACCTGGAGGAGGATTTCTTCGTCAGCTACGGGTTCCTGCCGCGCGCCTACAGCGCCTGGATGCATCCGCGGACACCGCGACGTTCCTGGACGGCTCGCCGGCGAAAACAAGCCGAGGCCGTGCTGGCATTTGTCACCTCACGCGCAGCGGTGCATCCGCGTGAGGTCGACGCGCACTTCGCGCACGGGAAAGTGACCAATTGGTTCGGCGGCTCATCCAACGCCAGCACCAAACTGCTCGAAGAAATGCATTATCGCGGATGGCTGCGGGTGGCGCGCCGCGAGGGCGGCACCCGCGTGTACGCAGTGCGCGACATCGAAGCTTCGCTGCCGGACGACGTGACGGCCGATGCGAAAATGGACGCGCTCGTCGATCTGGTGGTTCACCAGTACGCTCCGCTGCCAGCAACGGGTCTGGGTCAACTGTTGAGTCTTCTCTGCCTGGGCACGCCACAGTGGGCGGGGCGGCGCGCCGCGGCGCTGGCGCGCGCGAAGCGGCGACTTGGCCACGCGCAGGTCGGCGGCGTGGCGTGGTACTGGCCGGCAACCGAGAATCCCGCCTCGCGGCGCTGGCGCCCCGATGACGGCGTACGTTTGCTCGCGCCGTTCGACCCGATTGTCCGCGACCGTCGGCGCTTCGAGATATTTTGGGGGTGGCCTTATCGCTTCGAGGCGTACACGCCGGCGCCGAAACGCAAACTGGGGTACTACGCTCTGCCGTTGCTGTGGCGTGACCGGATAATCGGTTGGGGAAATCTCGCCGTCATCGACGGCGCGCTGCGCAGCTCATTCGGCTACAGCGGCGGCAACCAGCCCAAGGACGCAGCCTTTCGCAGGGAACTCGAGGCCGAACTGGCACGGATGCGCGGGTTCCTCGGACTGGAGCGCGCTTAGGTTGCCCGCCGGACCCGTTCGGACTTCAATCCCTGCTCTGCAAGATTCGATAATGCCTACCGATTTGTGGAAGACCTGCCTGCGCCCGCGGGGCTAGGATTTTTTGTTCATTGGAAGTCAGAACCTGACCGTCGGGAGAAGCATCATGGCACAACGATGGCAATACGCATTCGCGTCAAGCGCATCTCGAAAAGGGATGGCCCGAGCGCTTGTGCTCGGTCTGTTGGTTGCAGCCAGCGGCTATTCGATTTCGGCAATGGCCGAAGAGGACGGATCGGTCGTTCAGACCGCGGAGGGCCCGGTTCGTGGTCTGATGAAAAATGGCGTGTACGAATTCCTGGGCATTCCGTACGCGGCGCCGCCGGTCGGCAACCTGCGCTGGCGGCCGCCGCAACCGGTCAGACATTGGGACGAGCCGCACAATGCCACGAAGTTCGCGAACACCTGCCCGCAGGCCGAAGAGCTCGGGGTATTTGCCGGTCCGGCGAGCATCACCGAGGACTGCCTCTATCTGAACGTCTTCACGACGAAACTCGGAGATGGCGGCGCATCGAATGGACTTCCGGTCATCGTCTGGATCCATGGCGGCGGCGACGTCGACGGCGAATCCAGCGACTATGACGCGAGCAAGCTCGCCACAGGCGGTCCGCTCGGGACCCCGACGGTGGTCGTCACGATGAACTATCGCCTGGGGCTGCTGGGCTTTTTCGCGCACCCGGCGATCGATGCCGAAGGGCATCTGTTCGGCAATTACGCCGTGCTGGACCAGCAGGCCGTGCTGCACTGGGTTCAGCGCAATGCTGCGGCTTTCGGCGGTGACCCCACGAGGGTTGCGCTCGGCGGGCAATCCGCGGGCGCGTCGAACACCGGCGACAATCAGCTCTCGCCGCTGGCCGCGGGCCTGTTCAACCGGGCGATCTACGAAAGCGCACCTTTATCCTCGATCACGGACATCGCGGTCAATCTGCCCCGGGGCACGGCTTTGTCGAACGCTGCTGCGAGCGCCTATAACCTTCCCGGTTGCGCTTCGAGTACGCCGTCCGAGGTTGCCGCGTGTCTGCGGTCGCTGACCGTCCCGCAGATTCTGCAGCTCAACCAGAACGCGAATACCGCCGTTTACAACGGCACCACGTTCGGCCAGGGCCCGATGGTGGACGGCACGATCATTCCGCACGAGCCGATCTACGCATGGACTACGGGCAAGTTCAATCACATGCCCACCATGGGCGGAAACGTTCAGGACGAGGCGAACTTCGGCATCAGCAACACGGAATACTTCAGTGGTGGATACCAGGGAGGGCCGGCGAGCCAGGTGCCCATCGACCTGCCGCACTACCAGGCCATCATCGCGTCCGCCTATGGGCCTGCGGTTGCCGAGTGTTCGGGTCCTGCGGGAGCTTGTCCGACTTACCCCGCCGGTACGGCGGCGGCTGTCCTGGCTCAGTACGCGCCGGGCTCCGGGCTATGCGCTGGCTTGACCCCGCAACAGTGCGACGATCTGGTCGGGACGCATCCGGGAGTCTGTCGCGATCGTGTCGTCGATGCTCTGTGGGCGCAGTATGCGGACAACCCGGTCTACGAATACGAGTTCAATGACCAGGGCGCGCCCTGGTACTACCCGAAAATGCCGGACACGACGCCGAGCCGGTTGATGACCCCCCTGGCGGCCCACACCATCGACATCCAGTTTCTGTTCCCGGGCTGGCACGGCGGCGTTCTCGGCGTCCAGGGCGCCAGCCAGTCGCCGGCCATGAGCCCGGCAGAGGAAACGCTCTCCGACGAGCTCGTCGCCGCTTGGACCTACTTCGCCGCGACGGGCAACCCGAACCCGGGCGGGGGAAACTCGCCGTGGCCGCGCTTTGTCGATCAGCCGGGCACGACCTGCACCCTCAACACCGGTACGGGGCCGATCACCTATCAGTGTCCCCGGCACGGCGTACCCTTGTTCCTGTCGGAGAACGTACCGGCTTTGTCGACGTTTACCTGGGAGAGTTTCGGCGCAGCCCACAATTGCGACTTCTGGGACGGCATTCTCGTCTACCAGCCGCCCTTCTGAGGCGGTGTACTGCGCAAAACCCCGGGGCAGCCGCCCCGGGGTGCGCCGCCGGATCGTTCACCCGAACCGGCCGGACTCCGTACGGTAACGACCGGGAGTGATCGAGAGCCTGCGCTGGAAGGCCAGTGTCATGTGACTCTGCGAAGAAAAACCGACCGTGGCCGCGATGGCGCTCAGGGACAGGTCCGTGCCTGCCAGAAGATCCTGCGCATGCGCGACTCGAAGCTTCATCACGTGTCGGTGCGGGCTCTCTCCGGTCGCGGCATGGAACGAGCGCGCGAACTGGTATTGATTCATGCCGATCACCTCGGCCAGCTCGGACAGCTTCAGCGTCGAATCCAGATGCGCCAGCACGTAGTCGGTCACCTTGCGCAATTCTGCGGGCGAGAGTCTCTGATGGAGGTGCGATACCGGCCGGCGGGCCAGGTTGGAATACCGCCGCAACAGGTGAGCGGCCAGCAGATGCGCAGCCGAGCCCAGCTCGAGTTCGGCCATCGGTTCCGGGTCGTACAGCCTCTCCCGGAAGATCATCGCGTAGCGCGCGATGGTCTCATCCAGGTGAAAGGCGGCCTCCTGAATCTCGACGTCACGTCCATCGGCACCATAGATCCCCGCGGCCAGGTCGTTGACCAGCTCGGATGCCAGGTAAAAGTGGATCATCTCGTGAGGACCTTCGGACAGCCATGAAGACTCCTCGCTGGCGGGCACGATGGCGACCATTCCGGACCGCCCGCTTCTGCCCGGAAACGAGCGCGGCTTGTCCGTTCTGATCGTCTGCGCGCCGCAGATCCGGTAGCCGATGCCGTGGTAGCTTTGATGGGGCGGTTTGAAAGTGGGGACCGCCCTGACGTACGACACGCAGGCCACCCCCAGCACCCCCGGCTCCTCGAAGGTCGCCAGGTTCTTCGCTACGACCCCCTTAGAACTGAGCAGCGCGTCGACGAAGTCGATTTTCCGAAGACAACCGACGGACTGACTGAGTGCTTTCATCGACGACGAAGACCCCGTTGAAGGAGGCATCACGTTCATGAGCGCTCCTTGTGTCGAATTTCGCCGCAGCGATTCTCTCTTGTCGGCGAATTTCAACACAGGAAAGCGAAGGCTCGACCGCCTTCTAACTCATCCGCGTGAGACGCGATTGGCCGTGCCCCACACGAGATATCACGCGGGTTCGCGCGGCATGTGCTCGTCGGTCCTGACCTAAACACGGAGTCGCGATCCGCGGTCCGTGTCTTATGATCGGCCACGTCAAGCCCACCTCGCGATCGCCCGTATCGCGGCGGGATCTGCTGGACTCCGGCCTGGGCCTGATTGCGGCCGGCGCCCTACCGGGTTTTCCATTCCCGGCCATCGCCGGGCCCACAACTGGCTCAGATATTGCCCGCGCCAGGTTAGGAGAAACGCCCATGAGCACGATCACGACGAAGGACGGAATCACCATTTTCTACAAGGACTGGGGCACCGGTCAGCCCATCGTGTTCTCTCACGGCTGGCCGCTGTCGGCCGACGATTGGGACGCGCAAATGCTGTTCTTCCTCAATCAGGGCTTTCGCGTGATCGCCCATGACCGCCGCGGTCACGGACGCTCGACCCAGACGTCCGAGGGCCATGACATGGATCATTACGCCGATGATCTGGCGGCACTGACCGCGCACCTGAATCTCAAGAACGCGATCCATGTCGGCCATTCGACCGGAGGCGGCGAGGTCGTACGTTACATCGCGCGCCATGGCGAAAGCCGGGTCGCCAAGGCGGTGCTGATCAGCGCGGTCCCGCCGCTGATGGTCAAGACGCCGACAAATCCAGGCGGTCTGCCGAAAGATGTATTCGACGGGCTGCAGGCGCAGCTTGCCAGCAACCGCGCGCAGTTTTATATGGATTTGCCCACCGGCCCCTTCTACGGTTTCAACCGTGCCGGCTCGAAGCCATCGCAAGGAATTATTCTGAACTGGTGGCGTCAAGGCATGATGGGCGGTATCAAGGCGCACTACGATGGCATCGTGGCCTTCTCTCAGACCGACTTCACGGCAGACCTCAAAAAGTTCTCGGTGCCGACGCTGGTGATGCATGGTGACGACGATCAGATCGTGCCGTACGCGGATGCCGGACCGCTAACTGCCAAATTGGTGAAGGGTGCCGTCCTGAAAACCTATAAAGGGTTTCCGCACGGCATGCCGACCACGAATGCCGAAACGATCAACGCGGATCTGCTGGCGTTCATCAAGGGTTGAGCGAGGGTGCCCATTACCGCTGGTCAGCCCGTTCGCTGGGATGGGAACGGCTGACCAGCCGGTCGCGGGTCAATTGGTGTCCCCATGAGCCAGTAAAATTATTGTTTTAAAACAATAGGATATTTTCACTTTCTGGTGTTTTACATGAGGTGCCGCTTTTAGAACTCGAGAGCCGCCTCGATCATCGGGCAAGACCGAGAAAAACCGTCAGGGCTCGATTCAGTCGCACGCTATCCTCATCACTCAGCTTGCCGATCCGCTTTCCGAGCCGCGCCTTCGGAACGGTCGTTATCTTGTCGATCATCAAGCGCGACGCGGTCGACAGACCGTTGCGATCGGTGGGCTCGACCAGCATTCGCAGCAGGGGTGCGTCCGTGGGGTCCGTGGTGAACGCGCAGAGTGTTATCGAGGCCGTAGCCTCAAACCGGTCTTCCTGCACGATCACCGCTGGACGCGGTTTGCCCGCATACGGACCGCCGCCGGACACCGTCCACACTTCGCCGCGCTTCATTTGGCGATGTCTTTTGAAACCGCATCAATGAATCCTTGGTCGGCCTTCGCATCCTGACTTGCGGCCACGGCCTTCGACTGCTTTCGCGCCGCGCTGATGAACGAGCGCGCCCGCACATCAGGAACCCAAATCTGCACCGGGCGCAGGCCTTGGGCACGTAGACGCTCGCGGTACAGGCGCACCTTGTCTCGTGACGAACGTGAGTCTTCCGGCATGGCAGTCCCCCGGATGGTTACATGTAACCTTAACAGCTGACCGGCCATACTGCAAGCGTTCGGCCGCGCCAGATATTCCGCGGCAAACCAGTAGAATTTCCCGATGCACATGATTCGCTACCGCCCGGCTGCGCCACTGGACACCGTCGTCGAATGTCTCTGGTGGTCGCAGCGTGACGAACCCGAGCTTTCTTGCGAACACATGCTGCCGTCCGGCAACGCCGCACTGGTCTTTGCCTTGCACGAAGCGCGGATGGTCTGCCTGCCGAGTGGATCGTCTGAGGATCCCATCGTCTGGTCTCGCGGCCTGGTGCATGGGCCCCAGGCCAGATACTTCGTGTCGGGTCCGAAACCTGCCGGCGCGGTGGCGGGTGTTTCCTTTCGCCCCGGCGCGGCCGCTGCCGTGCTGGGGGTACCGATGACGGAGCTGACCGATCGACACGTGACCATCGACGAGCTGTGGGGCTCTCGCGGTCGCGCGTTGCATCAGCGGCTGCTGGCGGTCGCAGACCCGTCGGCCGTGCTTCGTATCCTGGAGCAGTACTTGATCGCGCGCCTGCAGCGCCCTCTTCTGATCCACCCGGCGGTGGCGGGTGCGCTGGCCTTGCACTCGACCGCGTGGTCGAGCAGTCGTGTCACGGACATTCAGCGGCAAGCCGGGTACAGCCACAAGCACTTCATCGACGTGTTCCGTTCGGCAGTCGGGCTGGCGCCGAAGCACTACCTTCGCGTGAAGCGGTTCACGGCCGTTTTACGGCGTCTTGCGAGCGGCAGCGCTGACCTGGCTGATCTGGCCGCATCCGTGGGCTACTCGGATCAGTCTCACATGAGCCGGGAGTTCCGCGACTTCGCCGGCATCACGCCCACGCAATATCGGCCCAGGGGGCCGGAAAGCGTTTTCCATCACCGGGCAGGATCCGACCTGCGGCGCCGGGAACAGGTAAAAAAACTTCAAGACTTCACCGGCCGCGCTGCGGACAATTGACAGCAGATTCCGAGATGATCGGCCGCTTCCTGCAGTGGCCAACCAGGAAAGGAGACTGCCATGATCGAGGTCCATGAGGTTTATCCGTACCTGTGCGTCCATAGCACCGCCGAGGCCATCGATTTTTACACGCGTGCCTTTGACGCCAAGGAGCTGTTTCGCTTGACCGAGCCCAGCGGCCGAATCGGTCACGCCGAGATCAAGATCGGGCCGGCCACGCTGATGCTGGCGGATGAGTTCCCGGAGCACGGCATCCGGGGGCCCCGCTCGCTGGGCGGAACGACCTTTTCGATTCATCTGCACGTCGATGACGTCGATAAGGCCTTCGAGCAGGCCGTCAGCGCCGGTGCCTTGGTCATTCGGCCGCTGAAGGACCAGTTCTATGGTGAGCGCTCGGGCAGGCTGCGTGATCCGTTCGGCCACGAATGGCTGCTGGGCGGTCACCTCGAGACGGTAACGCCGGACGAAATGCAGCGTCGATACACCGCGTTGTTCGACCAATAGTTCTTTCAGATCCCTCGATACGATCTCGGCCACCAATCGCACAGAACAAACGAGCCACCGCCTGCACACCGAAGACGATCGCGGCGCCCGATCCGTCCGCAGCCGCACGCAACCCCTCGGTCATTTCGCGGCGGCGCCATTACTTGTCCTTATTTCTTTTTTCAGCCTGGTCGTCGCGAGCCCGGCGCTGGCATCCGAGGCGCCGGAGCTTCTCGATCTTTGCCTGTCCGAACGCCTGCAGATCTCAGCGCGTGGCTACAATCTTCTGCACTCTCAGCACCTGGAGCTCGCAAACGGCGTCCCAGCCGAGCGCAGCTATTACATCGATGTGAGGTGCAGTCTGTAGTCGTTGCGGCCCGACCACACCCGCGCGTTAGGACTTCCATCCAAGGACCAGAATCCGAAAGGATCCGTCCGCGGGCGCAAAACCGGTCAGCGTGATGTGAAAATTGGCGGTGGGTAGATAGACGCGGCCCGTTTCGGCATCTTGCGCGCCCGTATGGGCGCCAACGGCCGTCGCAACCTTGGCCACGACTGTAAGGTCCCCTGCTCCGCTCTCAGCGATGATCGGGAGCGTCCCGTCGCGACCGCACGGAATCAGGAAGACTTTCCGCGATGCGTCGAAAATCACGGCGTCAGGATGCCGGTCGATGGGCACGCTCGACACCGGCTTGCCGTCGCTCGCGCGAATGCCCACGGCCACTCGATTGCTGCAGGCGGCTACCAGCAGCCCGCGTTCCTGATCGAGCGCAAGGCCCGTGGGACCATCGCAACCCGCGAGCGGATAGCGCGCCGCTACCTTGCGCTGCGCCGCGTCGATGACGACCGTTTCGTTGCTGCTTTCGACGTTGACGAAGATCCGACCGTGGTTGTCTGCCACGGCCGCTTCCAGCTTGCCTCCAACGGTGAACCGGCCGGGCGAGTTGCCGTGGACCGGGTCGACCAGGGTGACGGTGCCGTCCTTGCCATCCATGACAAAGACGAGCCCGCTGGCGGGATCGAAAACCGCGGCATCCGGGTTCTGCCCGGTGTTGATCTGTGCGCGCACCTTCCCCGACAGACCGTCGAATAGCGTTGCGGTGTCCAGATCCCCGTTGGTGCTGAGCACTTGACCGTCCGGCAACGGCACCACCGCGTGGACGTGCTTTCCGGACACGAGCTGATGCGTCACCCGGCCGCTTGCCAGATCGACGGCCATGACGCCGTAGCCGCGTGCCACGTACAGCCGATGCGCTTTCGAGTCGACCGCAGCCAGATCGAAGCGGGCATCTCCGTCGCCATCCGAGATCGTCTGCAGCAGCGTCAGATCCAGCGGTCCGGCGCCTGTCTGCGCGCCCGCCACGCTGAAACCACCCAGTCCCGCCAAAGCGGGCACACTCAGCACGGCAAGCCTTAAAAGGTGTTTCATACCCGGCTCCTGGTTGCGAGAGCGTTCAGAGGTCACGTCGAAGGGTCAGGCCGAACAGGCGCGACTGCGCCCGGGTAACGACATAGAGCTTGTTGGCCGGATTTCTCGCCTCGGTCGGCGTCAGATAAAAGCCCGACACGTCGGTCGCATACACGACCGGGTTTCGATTCGTCAGATCGTTGGCGAACAAAGTGGCGTGCCACTTGTCGGATTCCGAGTTCCAGATCGCGTGCAGGTTGATCACTCCGTCGAACTTGCTCTGGTTCAAAATGAAATCCGGTTCGGAATTGGAGTCTGCGAAATAGACCTTGGTTCGATAGGTGTAGTCGCCGCCTACGTTGAATTCGCCGGGGACGCCCCCGAGCGACCACCGGGTATCGGCGCTCAGGTGAACGTTGTGCCTCGGGGTCTCCGGAATGCGATTGCCGCTGTTGTTCTGCGCCGATGACTGAACGTATTCCGTATATCTGGCCAGATCATAGGTGTAGGCCAACCCCAAGGTCAGCCAGCGGGTCGGCCTTCCGAGCGCCTCCAGTTCAAGTCCCTCCGCGCGGGCTCTGCCCGCATTTCGCGTCTCGAACACCGCGGTTTGCGGATTGAACTGGTTGGTCTGCATGTCCCTGTAGTTCGCGATGAACGCGGCCGCGTTGAGCTCAAAGCGTCGTCCGGGTGCGAAGTACTTGCTGCCGAGTTCATAACTCCAGACCTTTTCGGGTTGGAAGGGCGTGCCCAGGTGTTGCGACACGGCTGCGCTCGAGCTGCCGTAGTCGGACGACGCGGAGGTGTCCCAGCCGCCGCTCTTGTAGCCTCTTGCAGCGGTCGCATAGAGCAGCAAGCCCTGGTGCGCCTCGAAGGACAGCGTCGCCTTGGGAGTAAAGGACCACCATTTCGCCGAGTAATCGGCCGAGGCGTTTGCAAAGATCAGCGGATAGATCACGTTGAACGGATTGCCGGGCGCGAACGACGGCGCGATCGCCGAAGAGCCGCTCTTGTATTCCCATTGGCCTCGACCTCCCAGGGTAAGCCGCACCTTGTCGAAGACCGGAAGACCGGCCTCGCCGAACAGCGCGCCGACGTCGTTGGAGATCTGCTGGTTCACGTCCTGCGCCACACCCAAGATCGGCACAGGAAATTGACCTGCGTTGACCGTGTTATGGTTCAAGTCGAAGGTATAGCGATCGTCCTGCCGTTTGCTGGCGTGGAGGTAGAACAGGCCGCCCAGCCAGCTGAAGTTCCCGCCTGACGGCGATCCCAGGCGGATTTCCTCGGTGTACTGCTTGTTTTGAATGTCGGTCGAGGCCAGCGCCTGATTGTCGGGATCGCCCAGGCGCGAGCGGGAAGTGCTGTCGTGCACGCGCCGAAAGCCGGAAATCGACGTCAGCGTGCCCCACGGTTGGTCCCATTCCGCGCGCACGCTGCTGCCCCCGACGTTGCTGTTGCCGGTCGCGTTGATGCCCTGGTTGGTATCCTTTGAGCCATAAGACAGGGTCGGATACTGCGACGGCTCGATATTGCCGGAGAGCTGGACAATCTTGGGCGTCGAAAGATCGTGCGTGAAGTCGCCGCTGAACAGCACCTTCAGATCGGCGCCGGGTTTCCACAACAGCTGACCGCGCCCGTTCCCGAGGTCATCGCCATAGGTCTTGTCGTGCAAGGTGACGTTGTTCAGGTAATCGTCACGATGTTTGATATCCATCGTCACCTTGCCGGCGAGCTGGTCCCCGATCAGCGGCCCGGTCCACAGTCCGCGGACTTGCGCCAGATTGTCTGCTCCGTAGGTGCCTTCGATCCTGCCCATTTCCTGAAAGCTCGGCTCGAGGGTATGGATGACGATCGCGCCTCCAGTCACATTGCGTCCGAACAGGGTCCCTTGCGGGCCGCGCAGCACCTCGATGCTGCTCAGGTCGTACAGGTCGGGACTGTTGTCGCCGACGCCGGTCGTTGGAACGTCGTCGATGAACGTAGTAACCGAGTCGTCCCAGCCGGCACCCGGAGTATTGATCAGGCTTCCGCGAATCGAAATGTAGGTCTCGCCTTTGATGACCTGCACAAACGTGATGCCGGGGGCGCGTAGCGCGACGTCATCCAGGCCCTGGATGTGATCGCGTTCGATCATTTCGGGTGTGAACGCGGACACTGCAACGGGCGTGTCCTCGAGTTTCGTCTTTCGCTTCTGCGCCGTGATGACGATTTCCGGAAGAGCGTCTTCGTCGACGGCAGGATCCGCCATCGCCATCTCGCACGACACCGCACAGGCGCCGGACGCCATCACCAGCAGCAGTTGCCGGCTCAACCGACTCAACTCAATCGCTGCAGCTGGACCCCCCGTGCCGGGTGAGTGCGCCCGACGCTCGCTCCTTCTCATCGCTCCTCCTTATATTGATTCAGAAAATCAATATTTATTGTTGTATGACGGCCGAGGGCGCATATGTACAACGTGCGAATCGCTAGGTCAATCTTGATGCTTCGGATCAATGTTTGGGACGGTCGCGCGGCAGCCCCGCCGGGGCGTACCCGGCGTCAGATACGCGGGCGAAATGCGGCTGGCAGCGGATCGGGCCTGCGGCCCTACACCGGCAGCGGCCCGGTGTAGTTGGCGCGCGGGCGTATCAGCTCGTGGGCGTGGTACTGCTCCATGGCATGAGCAATCCAGCCGGCGATGCGACCGAGCGAGGCGACCATCAGTTCCTGGCCCTTCAATCCCAGTTTGCGACCGACAAAGGTCGCCGGCAGGATGAAGTCCGGCCTCAGGCCGGCGATTTCCAGAGCGGTGTCGGTTGCGCACTGCACGCGCTTGAATTCCGCGTCGTCACCCAAGGACGCCTCCAGGGCGCGCATCATCGCTTCAGCCCGCGGATCCCAGTTCTTGTTCCTGGACACGCTGAATCCCGGCAAGGGCTCGCCGTTGCGGAAACGCGCCACGATGCAATCCCGGGGGTCCGACGATCCGACAATTTCCTCGAGCAGGCGGGACGCAGCCCCCGCCCTGCCGGCTTGCAGCCGTTGACCTCCGGATACGATCAGGCCCGTCAGCACGGCATAGCAGGGCGTGATGCCCGCATTGGCAACCGCCCGCACGGCGAAGGTGGTCGGGTCGAACTCGTGATCAGCTGCCAGGATCAGCAGCCGCCGCACGACGTCCGCAGCCGCTGCCGGCGCGCCCAGCGTCGTGACGATGAATTCATGCAGCGGAGCGCAGCTCGGGCCATTGGCTCCTGCAATGATGGCGGCGTACCAACGCGTCAGGTCAGCTCCCGCACGGGCGATCCCAGCCTTGGACAGGTCATACAGCCGCGGGTTGGCGCGCTCGATCATCGGAAGCAGCGCCATGGCTCTTTCAGCGACGGTCAGATCGCCCAGGCCCCGCTTCAGCGTCGCGTACGATTTCGGAACTGCCGGCATCCGTTCGGTGAAGATCGCCCGAACGTCCGCCTCCCACAGCAAAGCGGCGACCGACTCGAAAGTCTCCGTCTCGGCCAGGTCCACCACGTTCCTGCCCCGGTAGTACAGCCCCTGCTCGGTCAGCAGCGTTATCTTTGTTTCATTGATCAGTCCCAGAGCCACGTTGCTGTGCTCGGTCGTGGGCTGCTCGCCGCTGAGCCGATCGATGTCCGCCTTCCAGTAGCCCCGCCGCCGCGATCCCTGCACGCTGCGGGACCGGATCAGTTTGCGGCTCACGTAGGCGTACAGGGTGGGAAGGCTCACGCCCAACGCGGCCGAAGCCTGCTTGGCCGTGACCCACAGCCGGTCGTCGTTCATGTCGCTAACCGTCTTTCCGACTCATATGTGCATCAGATTAATCAATATTGACGGAAGAGATCGCTGGCCGTACCTTCCGCCCCAATGAAGCAATTTTGATACGGATATTGATCACACGGGTCAATGTTACGACAGCCGTACTGCGCAGCCAAGAGGAATCGCCTGGGGCCCGATGTACGACTGGGAAATCCATGAGCCATCAGATCGAAACGCCCGCAACTCGCGCAGAGCAGATCGCGGCCTTGACGGCCCGCCTGAACCGCCTGCCGCCCTCCCGCACCATCTGGCGGCTGGTAGTCATGCTTTCCCTGTGCGGATTTTTCGAGATCTATGAGATCGCCCTGACCGCGTTTCTGAGCCCGGGGCTGATCCGGGACGGCATATTCGATGCGGGCGCAAAAGGCTTGTTTGGGCTGACGGATCAGGCCGGCTTTGCGGCCGCGACGTTCGCGGGCCTTTTCATCGGCGCGGCCCTGTTCTCGTCAGTGGCGGACCGGTACGGCCGGCGAAGCGTCCTGACGTATTCGCTGCTTTGGTACGCCATCAGCACAGTCGCGATGGCCGCGCAGAACACCGCTGTCGCCGTCGACCTGTGGCGCCTGATCGCCGGCATCGGCGTGGGTGTCCAACTGGTGACGATCGACAGCTACCTGGCCGAACTGGTACCGAAAACCGTCCGCGGCAAGGCCTTCGCGGTCAGCTATGGCCTGATGTACCTGGGCGTGCCGACGGCTGCACTGCTGTGCTGGTGGATGCTTCCGAACCATCCGCCGCTGATGGCGGGGTGGCGGTGGGTGGCGTTGTTTGCCGCCCTGGCAGTTGCCGTTGTCCTGTGGGTTCGCCGCGTGCTGCCGGAGTCTCCACGCTGGCTGCTTCAGCGAGGCCAGCTCGAAGCGGCCGAACAGGTCGTGGCCTCGATCGAGGCAGGTGTCGCTTCCGACCTGCAAGGCCCACTGCCGTTGCCGCAGGTCGCGGCGCCGCCGACGGAGGGAGCGGCCGGCCTGGCAGAGCTGCTTCGCCCAGGCTACCGGCGCCGCACGCTGATGCTGCTCGCTCTGAACATCTTTCAGGCGCTGGGTTTCTACGGATTCAGCAATTGGGTGCCCACGCTGCTGGCCTCCCAGGGTGTCACGTTCGTCAAGAGCCTGGAGTATTCCTTCGCGATCGCCATCGTCTATCCGATCGCCCCCTTTTTGATCGCGCTGTTCGCCGACCGTTTCGAGGCCAAGTGGCAGATCGTCGCCGGTGCGCTTGGAACGACCGTCTTCGGCCTGGCGTTCGCGCGGCAGTCCAGCCCGGTCATGCTGGTCGCGTTGGGCGTTCTGATCACGGTCTCGAATATTCTGCTGTCCTACTCGTACCACGCGTATCAGACCAGTCTGTACCCGACCCGCATTCGCGCCCGCGCGGTGGGCTTTGTCTATTCCTTCAGTCGACTGGCCACGGTGCTGTCCGGATTTGCCATTGCGATCGTGCTGCGCGATTTCGGTACGACCGGCGTGTTTGCCTTCATCGCGCTGTGCATGCTGGTCGTCGTGATCGCGGTGGGTGTTTTCGGGCCGCCCACGCGCGGGCTCACTCTGGAGGAATCGTCCCAATGAGTTTCGGATTGGCGGCATGGAAATAAGAGTCCTGGCCGCTACCGGGGTCCTGGGCGCGGGATTCAAGGTGGAGTCTCTGCAGCGCGGAGTCGGACTGGCGCCGACCGTGATTGCGTGCGACGCCGGATCGACCGACTCCGGCCCGGCCTATCTGGGTTCCGGCAAGCCCAAATTATCCTGGGACGCCTGCAAGCGCGACCTGCGCCTTCTTCTGAACGCGCGCGATGCGCTGGACGTGCCTCTGATCATCGGCTCGTGCGGCACCAGTGGACGCGACGTGGGGGTGGACTGGGTCGCCGACATGGCACGCCAGATCGCGGCGGAGGAGCTCATCCACTTTAGGGCGGCGCTGATCAAGGCGGATCAGTCGCCCGCTTATCTGAAAATGCGATTCGAGCACGGTCGGATCAGGCCGCTGCACCCTGCCCCACCGCTGACCGAAGCCGTGATCGAGTCCAGTCATATCGTTGGCATGATGGGGGCCGAGCCGATCGCAGCGGCGATCGCGGCCGGTGCCGACGTCGTTCTGGCGGGCCGGGCGAGCGACTCGGCGCTCTACGCCGCCGTGCCGTTGATGCACGGTGCCCACGCCGGCCTGGTCTGGCACGCGGCCAAGACACTGGAGTGCGGGGCGGCGTGCGCGGTGGTGCCCGCGGCTGACGGCATGTTCGCCTTCATCCGGGACGACCATTTCGATATCGAACCGCTCGATCCGGCGGCGCGATGCACGCCGCAAAGCATCGCAGCGCATACGCTGTACGAAAATGCGAATCCATTTTTGCTCACCGAACCGTCCGGTGTGATCGACACGCAGCATGCCGAATATGTCGCGAACTCGGAGCGCTCGGTTCGCGTCTCCGGATCGCGCTTCACGCCCGCGAAGGAATATACGATCAAGCTGGAAGGCGCCCAGCTGGTCGGATATCAGACGGTGGTGATCGGAGGAATTCGCGACCCCCACATCATCCGGAGCCTGGATGCTCTGTTGCCCAAGGCCAGGGCCTACTTTGACGCGAGGATTGCGGATCTGTTCCCTGGACAGCTCTGCGGCGACGACTACGACATCAGCTATCGGATCTACGGCCGTGACGCCGTGATGGGCCTGCTCGAGCCCCTGCGCGATTCGCGGGCAGCCTATGAAGTCGGCGTGTTGATCACGATCACGGCGCCCAGCCAGGAGCTCGCCAACAAGATCGCCACGCTGGTCAGTCACGTGAGCGCGCATCTTCCAGTGCCGGCCTACCAGGGCATCATCAGCAGCCTCGCCTATCCGTTCTCCCCGCCCGAATTGCCCCGCGGTCCGGTGTACCGGTTCTCGCTGAACCACGTCGTCCTTCCGGATGACCCCTGCGAGATGTTTCGCACCGAAATGCTGGAGTTGTGAGGATGGCGACCTTGTTCGAGCTGTGCGACCTGATCCGCTCGAAAAATGCGGGTCCGTTCGTGCTGACCTTCGACTTGATGTTTTCGAGCCAGGCAAACTATGACCGCGCCAAGCGAGCTCGCCCCTTGACAAAAGCCCTGCTGGCGCGGATGTACGGCCAGGCCGAGGAGGATATAACGCTCGTCTATCACGATCACGCGCTTGCCATCAAAGCATCGATGCCGCGGCCGATCTTCCAGGGCGAGCTGCAGGACAGCGACTGCTATGGCGGCCAGCAATACGTCCCGCTGCTGGACCTTCCGGTCGATTGAGTCCGTTCGCATCAATCACTGGTTGGGCATATGCGACTGGCTGCTGATTTCGGCCAACAGCCGCTCGATGTCGCGCCGGCGCCCTGCGTCGGCGTCCTCGCGCCCGGGCCTCGCAGGGGCGGCAAGGGCACGATTCAAATACTCTCTGGCCTTCGCGTAGTCGCCTTGGTTCGCCAGGAAGTCCGCATAAAAATAATTCGGATCAATTCCGGTCGGATTGACCTCCAGCGCCGTCTGCAACAAGGCTCTGGCCTCTTCCCTGTCGCCGAAGCCGATCGGCCATCCGGGCACTTTCGCATACAGGTGTCCGAGCGCGGTGTAGATCGATCCATTCAAGGTATCCGGGTCGATTCTTTTCGCCGCCAGCAGCAGATCGCGCGCCTTGCGCACCTTGGACAAAGCGCCCATCCCGCCCTGAACCTTCGCATAGCTGGCCAGTACGATCGCCTCCCACACCAGAGGCTCGGCGCGGCCGGGGGAGGCACTGGCGAGGCGGTCGGCTTCGGCAGCAAGATTTTTGAACGCCTCTTCGCGCTCCTTTTCCGGCATCTGGTAGCTGATGAATGCCCAGCGGTGCGCGATGGCGGCCACGTCCTGCGGCATCATCGAATCGCTCGCGAATGCCGAAGTGACCAGTGCGAAAAACGTGAGCATCATCTGAGGCCGTTTCATGGCGCCGTCCCTGAGGTGAAATTCCAAACGATCCGTTCGCCGCTTCAAGAGCGCGCTGTCGTGCATTGTCATCGAGCACTCCTTGGTGGACAGCGTCGCAAGAGCCCGCCACCGATCCGCCGGGTCAGGAAGATACGGGCATGGCCAATGAACACGTCCCCATGGGCCAACAATACGGAATGGGAAGGGCCGAGAACGGCCAGGCCCGCCCAGATCGCCGCCCCGACCAGAAGACGTACCGCCAACTGAGGGACGAATAATCTCGAAAGCCGCTCGCTGGCATCAGGGACGGCTGCCGAGGCAAGCCCAAACTCGGCGGCGCCGAGCAGCGGCGACAAGCGGTGGTGCCGCAGGGCATCGCATTCGAGCAGCAAGGGCACGAGCAGGAAAATGACGATTCCCGCTGTCTCCGGCGTCGGCCAAGGAGGGAGGGACATGAGGCAGCACCTGGCGTGCTCACGGTGCGGCTGCGGCGCTGGGGGAATCCGGTGCTGCCGAAGTCGGAGCCGGCTCCCGTCCGCCCGACTTGCCCTCCTCGACCAGCGCAGCGCGCCGCTGCGCCATCGCGCTGCGCAAAGCCGCGTAGTAGTCGAGCGAGGTTTCCTCGAGCTGGTTGGTCAGCGGCATCAACTTGGCGCGCGTATCGACCACGTCGAGCCCGCCGCCGGCGGCGGTTGCGTCCGGCACCACGTAGTCCAGGGGGTTCGCGACAAAGCCGACAATGCGGCCGGCCGTGTCACGGACGTTGGAAAAGGAGAGCAAGGGAAGTTGGACGCTGGGCCCGGGACCCATCCCCCAGACCCCGAAGGTCTGGCCGAAATCGGCGGTGTGATGGGACAAGCCCCAGTGCGTTGCAGGATCGAACAGCCCGGCAACGCCGACTGTGGTGTTGACCGCGAAACGCTGCGTCGTGGTCCAGGCTCGACCCATGTTGCCTTGAAGCACGTCGTTGACGAGAACGGCGGGCTCGCCCAGGTTGGTGACGAAATTGTGGATGCTTCGACGGGCACCTTCCGGAACGTGCTCAAGGTATGCGTTCGTCACGGGTTTCAAGACGTGGCGATCGATGAACTGATTGCCCGCGAAGATGGCTCGGTTGGTGGGCTCCGCAGGATCATTGGCCTTTTCATATTCGGCTCGCGCAGTCGGGTCGGTCGGCACATGGGCACAGGCGGTCAGACCCAGCAGCGCGGCTGACGCGTACATCCGGACAACGATTTTCACCAAAGCACTCCTTTTCGTCGCATGCGGGCGGGTATTGCCCGCGATCGTGCGGCCCCCGCGGCCGCCCACCGCATTGACGCAAGCTTGATGCCAAGCCGCGAAAGCGCCGCCTGCGCCGAGTAACCCGCTGAATGCGAAAGAGAAGTTGATGAACCGAGCGGCTATGTTGCCCGCAACGGTCAACTGCAAGAACTCGCCGGCTGTGCAGCTTGCGATGACAGACCTTGCAGTAGAGGCCTGCCCGCTGCGCGTCGGGCCCGGCAGCCTGCCGGCAACGCCGGGGCAACGCAACAACGCAGAGCTACTGGCTCTGGCGCGCGCACCCCGGCCCTTCATCCAATCGCAGCACGACCGCTACGCGATGATCGGGTGTACACGCGGAAACGTAGCCGATGGCGCCGGGGGTCGTTGCGACGAAGCGCATGACCGCCTCCTCGGAAGCCAGCACGAATGGGGGCAGAACGCCATGGAAGTACATGTCACGCCAGTAGTCATCAAGTTCTTCCGGACTGCGGCCGAGCACCTGCTGGGAAAATGCGCGTCGGAGTGGATGCGCCGGGGGAAGATTGACGGGTTGAATTCGATCTCCGTTGTCCCAGAAATTTCTCTTGCGCTTGAAAATCAATGCCAGCTTCTCGCTCGACATCGAGGAAGCTGCGGAGCCTTCGGCCATGATGACGGCAATGCCCCGCTGGGGCGGGCTCTGCGCTAAAACGGCGTGCCCCACGACGAGCACGCCCAGCAGCAACGAATACCGACGCGAGAGCTGCATGTCCCTGGTCAGAACAACACGCTGACGGAGGTCAGGAAGCTGACCGACGCATTTCCGGTGGTGGAAAGGCCGCGGTCGATTTCGGCCTTGTATGAAACAGCGCGACTCTGCCGATAGGCCAGGCCGAAGATGCCATTCCGGATGGTCTGCTCCGGTGAGGCCTGGTGATTGGCTTCCAGCCGAACGACCCCGTACAGCCGCCCGTACAGCGGCACGGCTGCCTGCAGATATCCACCCAGTTCGTCGTCCTGCGGCCCCTGGCTGGACACCCGCCGGATCGCCTCGCCCATGATTTCGTAGCCGTGATGCGACCACAGCAGATCAAGTCCGATCAGGGTCTGTCGATTCTCTACATCCGGGTTCTGGGAAAATTTGACATAGGAAAATCCGACCTGGGTCGCATCGCTGACCGGCACATTGAAGCGCAGTCCAATGGCCTTGTGAAATTCGCTCTCGTTGACGTCCTTGTGCAGATCCCCGTTGGCTGATACGTAGAGGTTGTAGTCAACCGGGTGCCCGAGCAGCGAAAACGTGCCCAGCGCCATGGCTCCGGTGGCGCTCTGCGGGAACGGTTGCTTCGTCGGCAACGGTCGCGACGTGGTCCACACCAGTGGATCGGCGTGAATCAGGTTCCAGCGGCCAATCGGGGTGAGGAATTTTCCGACGCGCAGGGTCACCGCGTCGCTGAACGTGTCGTCCAGGTACAGGCGCGCCAGCGACAAATTGCGCTGTTCGCCCAGGTCCGGATTGCGCTTGGTCGCCAGCTCGTACTCGGCGTCCACCTCGGAAAAGAACTTCAGCCCCGACCGACCCTCCCACCAGAGAAACAGATCGGCGTGGCTCAGAGCGAAATCGGGCTCGGCGTTTTCCGCGGCGCTATACTCCAGCGAGCCGTAGCCGCCCACGTAGAAGCCGCTGTTCCCCAACCGCAGTCCGCTCCCAAGTTCGTACTGCGGAGCCGCCTCCTTGGTCCCATTCTTGCTTTCATCTGCTGCCAGGCAGGCGCCGCTTGCGAGCGACATCAGGCCGGCCGCCAGGCACCAGAGAACCGTTCTCGGATAGGCGCAGTTCATCATGGGGGTCTTCACCTTCTTATCCGGCGAGCTGCGAGGACACGTGACAATCCGCAAAACGCTGATGCGGGCGTTCCTGCTGATCGGCCTGGTCCCCGCGATACTGCTTGCCATCCTGGACTTTACTCACGCAGACCAGGCGATGGAGTCGGCAATTGAATACGACCTGGCGGCGCAAGCCAGTGCAGTGGCCTCGGACATCAACAAGGTCATGTTCGAGCGGCTTGAAAACGCTGCAACGTGGAGCACGCTCGACGTCATGCAGGACCTGCAGGTGCAGGATGTCGACAAGCGCTTGAGTAATTTTCTCGTCAAACTCAAGGCCGGGTACGGAGGAGTGTATCGCGAGTTATACGCACTCGATACCCGACATCGCATCATCGCAAGCAGCAATCCGGCCGATCTTCGGCGCGAGCTCGATTCGTTCGATCCATGGCGCCAGCTGGCGCTGGCGGGCGCACAGCTCTCGCTGGACCGGCCAAGCCGCGATGGGGACAACGTCAGTCTGACCATCCGCACGCCGATCAGATCGCAGTTCGGCAGCGACACGCTGGGCGATCTGCAACTCGTCTTCAACTGGGCGCAGATCGACCAGATCCTGGATGCGGTGGGCGGAGGCAGACGCATGGCGGCGCTGGTCGACGAGCACGGGCAGATGCTGGCGGCATCGCGCACCCTCAGAGACGCGGGCTTGTTGCGCGGCTACCCTCTGGCGGACTGGCGTCTTGCTCCGCGCTTCAAAGGGGCCTTGATGCACACCGGTCCTCCCGTCTGGGACTCCGATGTGGTGGTTGGAGTGGGTCGGGCCGAGGATTTCGCCGGATTCGGGGGGTTCGGGCTGAGCACGTTGATCATTCAGCCGACGCAGAATGCGCTCGCGCCGGTACGGCGCATGGCGGTGATTTCGCTCGCCTTGCTGGCCGGATTGGCCATGGCGACGCTGGCGGCGGCCGGCTGGGTCAGCCGTGCCATCGCACGGCCGATCGTCGCGCTGACGGAATTCACGCGCCGCTTCAAGCACGGTCAGACCAAGATGACCAGCCTGCCCGCGGCATCCGGCGAGGTGGGCGAGCTGGGCGAGGCGTTTATCCGGTTGATGTTGGACATCGAGCAATCGCAAAGAAAGCTGATTCAAGCCTCCAAGCTGGCGGCGGTCGGCGAGATGGCGGCCGTCATCGCTCACGAAGTCAGAACGCCGTTGGGTATTTTGCGATCGTCGGCGCAGATTCTGCGGCGCGAAGAAGGGATTTCCGACGAGGGGCGCGAGCTGATGGCATTCATCGAAGGTGAAACAGAACGGCTCAACAGACTGGTGTCCGCCATGCTGGACAGCGCCAGACCACGCCCGTTGCGAAAGGCCCTGGCCGACCTCAACGTTCAAGCCCGCCAGTGCGGCGGCATGCTCGCGGCGCAGATGGAAAAGCACGGAATATCGGTTGGTTATCAACTGGATGCGGCGAACCCGCTGATGGACTGTGATGTCGAGCAGATCACGCAGGTGATCCTCAACCTTCTTCTGAATGCGATGCAAGTGCTGCCGGACAACGGGCACATCGAATTGAGAACGCATGATGACAGCGAACAACTGTTCATCGAGATCTCCGATAATGGTCCCGGCATCCCGCTGGAGGCGCGAACGCGTATCTTCGAGGCATTCTTTTTTGGTCGGGAGGGCGGCGTCGGCCTGGGGCTCGCGATCGTTCAGCAGATAGTGACCGCTCATGGGGGAGAAATCACGGTTGGCGAGAGCGATCTGGGGGGCGCCCGTTTTATCATCCGTCTGCCGCGCAAAGCACAGGCAGAGGCGAACCGATGAAGGTTGACCCGCAGCACGTTCTGGTGGTGGATGACGAGCCGCACATGCGGCGCGTACTGGAAATCATGCTGAAGCAGGCCGGCTACCGGGTATTCGCGGCCGGCAATGGACGCGAGGCGTTGAAAGTCATCCGCGACGGCTCCATCGACCTGGTCATCACGGATCTGCGCATGCCGGAAATGGACGGCATCGAATTGCTGGCCTGCATGCGCAAGGAAGGCCTGGCGACTCCGGTGATCGTCATCACGGCTTTCGGCTCGATCGAGTCGGCCGTCGAAGCGATGAAGGCCGGAGCGATCGACTACCTGGTTCGTCCCTTCGATGTCGAAGCGCTCGAAATGACCATCTCTCGCGTGCTGCGCGGCGTCGAAGTGGCCCGCCAGAACCGCTTCATGCGCGAGGAGTTGAATCGTGGCTGGGATGCGTTTGTCGGAAGCAGCCAGGCGATGCAGGCCGTCTACGAGCTGATTCGCCAGGTCGCACCCAACAAAACCTCGGTGATGATCTACGGGGAAACGGGTACGGGCAAGGAGCTGGCGGCTCGAGCCATTCATAACGCCTCGACCCGGCATGACAAACTGTTCGTCCCCATCAACTGCGCTGCGATTCCGGCCAACATACTGGAGGCGGAGCTTTTCGGCTACGACAAGGGAGCCTTCACCGGAGCCGTCAAGGACCGTGTCGGGAAGTTCGAACTGGCCAATCACGGAACGCTCTTCCTCGACGAGCTCACGGAGATGCCCATCGCCCTTCAGGCCAAGCTGCTTCGGGTACTGCAAGAGAGCACCTTGGAGCGACTGGGCGGCAATCGCAGCATCTCGCTGGATATCCGCGTCATTGCGGCCACCAACCGCAACCCCCGCGAGGCGGTTCGCGACGGGCAATTGCGCGAGGATTTGTACTACCGGCTCAACGTCTTTGCGATCAACCTGCCCCCGCTGCGGGAGCGCAAAGAGGATATTGGCGGTCTGGCGGCTCATTTCGTCGCGAAGCACGGCCGCCGGTCGGCCGCCGAGGCGTCGGTGGACGCAGGAGTGATCCGCAAGCTGCACTCCTACGATTGGCCGGGCAATGTTCGGGAGCTCGAGAACATGATCGAACGCGCCCTGGTGCTGGCGGGAGGTGGCGCTTTCAGACCCGAGCACTTCCCGCTGGACGTGGAACCGGCTGCGAGGAAATCGCCAGACCGCGGCGAAGAGCCAGCTCCGCTGGGCCGACTCGGCCCGGCGGTGGAGGCCCTGGAGGCCCGGATGATCCGGGAGGCTCTGGAGCGGACCGATGGCAGCAAGCCAAAGGCTGCAGCCCTGCTCGACATCAGCGAGCGGACGCTCTGGTACAAGATGAAAAAGTACGGGCCCGACGAATGACGCGACGTCGCCATGAAGCGCCTCCCTTTGAAACCTCCGAGGGCTAGACAGGCAAGGTTGGTGCCAGCAAGTGTTGGGAGGGCGCAGAGTCGTGGGCCGTCATGAACGGCACTGCGAGGCAGCGAAAAAACGCCCGGAATAGCCCGTCAGGACGGCACTGCAATAGCTTGCAGATCTGCAAATTGCGTCGACAAAGACTGCAGTCCCGACCGAGCTGCTACTGGCACCAAGTCACTCACAGCCCCGCAAGATACTCTGCAATCGGGTCGATATCGCTTTCGGAAATCGACTTCATCAGATCGGACATGCCGGGATTGTTGCCGCGTTTGCCGTCCCGGAAATCGCGCATGGTCTGAGCCATGTAGTCCTTCTGTTGTCCAGCCAGCCGGGGCTGGGTTCCGTCGCCCTGGTAGCCCTCCTGGTGGCAGCTCGTACATACGACCGCGGTGGTCGCGCGCAGTGCCTGCGCGGCCACCGTCTCAGATGCGCGCGGCTCCGCTAGACTCGGCCACGGCTTCTGCGAAAAATATTGCGCCAGCGCCATCATGTCATCGCGCTCAAGGGTCGCCGCCACCGCCGACATCTGTTCGTTTTTGCGCGCGCCGCTCTTGAAGTCGCGCAGCTGCAGGTAAAGGTATCCGAGCTGCTGGCCCCAAATCGCGGGCGTGGTCTTTTGCTGCGGGACGCCATTGTCACCGTGGCAGGCGGCGCACAGCTGCGCCCTCTGCTCGATCGTCTGAGCGCCCGCACGCTCAGGAAGGGCCGTGAGTGCGGCCGCCAGCGCGGCAATCAGGCCGGCGGCACTCGAGCACGCGGTCTTCGGTAGCGACGCCGACCGGGATCGCCGATCAGTCCAGCCTGAAGGCGATGATGGCATTGCCGCGCTTGGCGTCGATCTGAACGTTCCCGCCCGCTCCCACCACGACGTATTGCTTGCCGCCGACCGCGTAGGAGGATGGCGGCGCATTGACGCCGGCTCCGGCCTGGAATGTCCACAGCACTTTGCCGTCGTTGGCGTCATAGGCCCTGAACCGTCCATTGGCCTCACCGGCGAATACGAGGCCGCCAGCAGTGGCCAGGATGCCGCCGATCATCGGTTGCGGGGTCTTCACCTGCCAGCGGATTTTGCCGGTGTTGTAATCAACCGCGGTCACGTTACCGGACTGCTCTTCGCCGGGGATCAATTTAAAGGCGCCCCCGAGCCATAGCTTGCCCTGCGGGTAAGGCGAGCTTTGGACCTGATAGGTCATGGGCTGATGCAGATTGATGGCGTAGGCCAGCCCGAGGCCCGGGTTCGTAGCGATGGGTGACCATTCAACCCCGCCGTTGGCGCCCGGCAGCATGCGCGCGCCTTGTGCTGTTGGCAGCGTCCACATGTTTTCCTGCGGCACCATCGCTTCGGAGAAGCGGATCAGGCTGCAGTCCTTGCGGTTATGGACATAGATATGACCGGTCTTGCCGGCGTGAAGGACGGCCGCGACAACCTTGCCGCTCTTGTCTTTGGCATCGACCAGAACGGGCGGACTGGTCGAATCAAGGTCCCATATGTCATGCGGGATGTACTGGAAGTGGCAGACGTATTTGCCGGTGTCCAGATCGAGCGAGACCAGCGAATCGGTATAGAGGTTGTCACCGGGCCGAACCGAGCCATCGAGGTCGGGTGAAGGGTTGCCGACGACAAAATAGATGCGGCCGGCGGCCAGATCGACCGCCGGGTTTTGCCATACACCGCCGCCCAGCGTTTTGTAGGGATCCCCGATCTTGGTTAGCGCATCTTTCTCGGCTGCGATATTGCGGTGCAGGTCGCGGCCAGTCGCATCCTTCTGGGCCCATACGCCAACCGAATTCTCGGGGATCGTACTGAAGGTCCAGAGCAGCTTGCCGTCCTTGGCATCGTAAGCCTTTACAAATCCGCGGATGCCATATTCGCCGCCATTGGTTCCTATCAGAACCTTGCCCTTGACCACGGTGGGCGCCATGGTCTCGCTGTAGCCGAGTTCCGGATCGCCGATGTCCGACTGCCACAGTTTATTTCCGGTCTTGGCGTCCAACGCGACCAGCTTCGCGTCGAGAGTACCTAGATAGACTTTGTCCTCGCTGACCGCCACGCCGCGATTGTTGGGTCCGCAGCAATAAGTCGTGATCGGTCCGAGTGCATGTTTGTAATGCCACAACTGCTCCCCGGTCTGCGCGTCGAGCGCATAGACGTGATCGAAAGACGTCGTCACGTACATGACACCGTTCACCACGATCGGCGAGGTCTCCAGCGAATCCTTCACATCGGTCTGGAAGATCCAGGCCGCGTGCAGCTGCTTCACGTTCGAAGCGTTGATCTGGCCATTCGGATAGAAGCGCTTCTGCGTGTAGTCGCCGTTGGTATGCAGAAAGTTCTTGCCGTCCGCGGCGGCTGCGTCGAGCATGCTTTGAGTGACCGTCGCACTGCGCGTTCCTTGTGCGGCCGCCACGCCACAACCCAGAATCGAAATGATGAGCGCACCCATGCTGAGCAGACTTTTGTCGCGCGCCGACATGTTGGTCCTCCTTTATGTGGGTCCCCCTTTGGATCGGCGCATTTTACAGATGGCTATGAACGCGCGAAACTCGCGGTGAAGCAGGTACCGCCTCCGCGTCGCGCTTGACAGGTCACGGTGCCGCCGTGTCGACCGGCAATGGTCCGCACCAGCGCCAATCCCAGGCCGACGCCGCCGTCATCTTCCCGGGTGCCGGGCGCGCGAAAGAACGGCTCGAAGATCCGTTCCCGCAGGTGTTCGGGAATTCCCGGGCCGCGATCGCAGACATCGAGCTGGGCGATGTTGGGGCGCGGCTCGGTCAGCAAAACCTCGAGGGCCGAGTCGCCCGCGTGGCGCCGGCCGTTGTCCAGCAGGTTTCGCACGAGCCGGCGCAGCAGGCGCGATTCACCGCGCAGCTCGATCTGGGTGCCGAAAAAGCGAGCCCCGGACCGAGCGCATTCCTCGACCACCAGTGCGGTGAAGTCGACCTGCTCCAAGCCCGACGTTGGTTCCGTTGCAGCCGCTTCCAGTCGGCTCGAAAGCAGGATCTCGTCAATCAACTGGTCGAGCTCGACGATGTTCCTGCGCAGTTCCGCGCATACGCCCGGGCTCGGCTGTGTCTCGGTCAATTCGACGGCCATCCGGATGCGTGCCAGCGGAGATCGCAGCTCGTGCGAGGCGTTCGCCAGCAGGGCCTTTTGGGCAGCGACCAGCGTTTCGATGCGTGCCGCCGCCTGGTTGAAGCTCTGCGCCAGGTGGGCCACTTCGTCGCACCCGCTCGCGTCGACACGGGCTTTCAGATCGCCCGCGCCCAGGGCCTCGACGCTGACCTGAAGCTTCTCGAGGCGCGACGTCAGGTGGCGCGCAACCGGATAAGCGACCGTCGATACGACCAGTGCGACCAGCGCCAGTAATACGGCAATCCGCAGCGGCTGGTGAGGAATCGTGGTGGACTTGCGCCCGACCAGCCACCGGCCATCGGGCAGCTTCAACGCGACCATGCCGGAGTCGATATCGAGCCAGCCGCTCTGCGTACGCTCCACGCCCGGGGCCGGCAGCACCTCTCCGGCGTGTGCCAGCAGCTCGCCGTTCGAAGCGTACAAGGTCAACGTCGCCTCCATGCGCCGGCCCCACGCTTCCAGCGACTGCTGCTGGACGTCCGCCGGTGCGGCGGCGGGCGGCAGGAGCTGGAAGGCCGTTTGGGCGTACGTGTCGAACCCTGCCCGCGCGTGCTGTTCGGCATTCCAGCGCCAGACCCCCCAGACCAGCGAAGCCACCAGAAGCAGCCCAGCCAGCAGCGCGAAGTAAATCCGCACGTACAGTCGATCGCGTCCGCGCACCGCTTGTCGCGCGCGCGCGCCAGAAGCGCTCTGCGCCGGAGCACCGATGAGGCGCCAAAAAACCGCCCCGTTCACGTTCGCTGCTCCACTGCGCAGGGCCTCTGGATCGCTTCAGTCGTCCTGAATCTTGGCAAATACGTAGCCGGCCCCCCGGACCGTGATGACCCGGCGTGGGCGCTTCGGATCGTCCTCGATCTCGGCACGGATCCGGGCGATGTGAACGTCAATCGACCGGTCGAACGCCTCGATCGGTTCGCCCCGCACGCTGTCCATCAGCTGCTCCCGTGAAAGTACGCGGCCAGCCCGGCGTGCCATCGCCGCCAGCAGATCGAACTGATACGCGGTCAATCTGCGGGGGATGCCGTCGATGCGTACCAGGCGCGCACCGGCGTCGATCTGCATCCGGCCGAAGCGCAGCAGGTCGCCCTCACCGGCCGCCTCGGCGCCGGAGCAGCGTCGCAGCACCGCACGGATTCGAGCCAGCAGTTCGCGCGGCTCGAATGGCTTGGCCACGTAGTCATCGGCGCCGAGCTCCAGACCGACCACGCGATCGGTCGGATCGCCCTTGGCCGTCACCATGATGATCGCAAGGGGGGCCTTGCTCCAGGATTCGACTCGAAGGCGTCGACACAACTCCAACCCATCGGCGTCCGGCAGCATCAGATCCAGCAGCAGCAGGTCGAACGAGTCGGCCTGCAGGGCGGCCAGCCCATGCTCGGCATCGGCTGCGTGCACGACGCCATAGCCGTTCTGACGCAGGTACTCGCCCAGCATGCCGGCCAGCCGCGTGTCGTCCTCGATCATCAGGAGTCGTTGATTCATCGGAGCACTCTAAACGATTTGGAGACCGGCTCGATTCACGCGCCAGCCTGTGGATCACCGCACACGCCACAGGGCGATGGTCGTCGTTCCGGATTGCGGAACTGTGCGAGCTCGGTGAAGTTTTGTAAACACCGGTGACTCCAGCTGCGCCCGCGAGCCGCGCAACCGACCGCATCGCGCTCACAAATCTTTACCAGGCTCAAACATCGCAGAGATGTTTGGCGCTTCAAATGTCGTCCGCCGACCAGGAGGAGATAGCGGCGTGGAGTACGTGAGAGTTGCCGACACGTCGGAGCTTGCGCCGGGCCGGATGAAGAAGGCCCGGCTGGAGGGCCACGACATCGTGCTCGTCAATGTCGACGGAAATTTCTACGCCATCGCCGATCGATGCACGCATCTTGGAGGTTCGCTGTCCGAGGGCACCCTGGTATCCGTCATCGTGGAGTGCCCCCGGCACGGCGCCCGCTTCGACGTCAGGACCGGCCGGGCTGTCTCGGGAGCGAAGGTCCTCTTTTTCGAGAAGGCGGTCAAGGACACGGCCTGTTTCGAAGTGCTGGTGGACGGTTCCCGGATCTTCATCGGCCTGCCCGATCCACCGGATGCGCGCGAAGCCGCCTAGCCCGCTGCCGCACGCCACCCGCCGGTCGAGCCAGCGCGACAACAGACTAGAATCCTCCCTTATGAATATCGCATGCCCCGAGTGGGAAAAGACGGTTGCCGACCTGTGGGCGTCGATCGACGTGTACGACCCGGAGGAATTCGTCAAATGGATCGAGGTCTTCGCCGCCGAGTTGCCGCCTGATAGCGCGATCGGATTGTTCGAACGCGGCGCGGCTCAGGATTCCACCGGCCATCCCGATCGGGCGGTTCCCCTCTATCAGGCCGCGCTCGCCGCCGGTCTGACCGGCGTGCGTCGTCGCAGAGCCAGCATTCAACTGGCCAGTTCGCTGCGCAATCTCGGCAACCCGCAGCGCGCCGCCGACCTGTTGACCGCGGAACTGCAAGCGCCCAGCGATGAGCTCGACGACGCCGTTCGCGCGTTTCTCGCTCTCGCGCTCGTCGATCTCGGGCGCGAGCGTGAAGCGGTTGCGATCAGCCTCGCCGCCCTGTCGCGTCATCTGCCCAGATACAATCGGTCGCTTGCCCGTTACGCCCAGCACCTCTCAGGCGCAGCCGCATGACGGGCGGCACAGAGGGCAGGGAGGCACTGATGAGCACTCCGGGACGCATCCTGACTTGTAGCGTCGCGGGCGGCCTGCTGCTGATCGCGCAGATTCCCGCAGGATTTGCGCAGCAGAATGCGGACGCGCCAAAGACCGGTGCGCAGCAGACTCCCGCAGAGCGGGATGGTCAGCACGATTTTGACCCCCTCATCGGCAAGTGGAAGTATCACCTGAAGCGGCGCCTGCATCCCCTGACAGGCTCCAGCACGTGGGTTGAATCGGATGGGACTGGAGCGTGCTTCAAGATCTGGGATGGCCGCGCCCAACTGGACACGATCGTCGTCGATGGGCCGACGGGCCACATCGAAGGTCTGACCCTGCGCACCTACAATCCTCAATCCCACCAGTGGCGCCTCTACTGGGCCAACAGCAAGAACGGCATCATCGACCCTCCCCAGATCGGAGAATTCAAGAACGGGCGCGGCGAGTTTTTCGCCCAGGATACGATCAACGGCAGGACCGTTCTGATTCGATATGTGTGGACCGACATGACGACGAACTCGCCCCATTTCGAACAGTCATTCTCGGATGACGGGGGCAAGACCTGGGAGGTGAACTGGATCACGGACCAGACCCGGGTAAGCGCCCCCTAGGCTAGCGACGAATGCTGCTGGCCGCTGCCGCGTCAATGTAAGCCTGCACGTCGTCCGGAAGCAGCAAGCGGCGCTGCTGCAGTTCCCGAGCCGCGTGCGCAACCCGCTCGACGTAGTCGTCGTGGCTGGTGTAGCGCTCCTCCAGTGACGGTCGCGGATCCCCGGCAGCGAGCCGCGCTGCGCGGGTCGCGGCAAAGGGGATCCATTGCCCCGATGACTCACAGCCGTCGGGGCCGCCGAAGGCCGGGGCGCGCAGCGCCCAGCCGCTGGTTGTGGCGATCGGCACCGCCACCGGGGGCAGCCGCACGCCGGCGATCTCGTTGCCGTCCGAATCCACCTTCGACACGAACGACGGGTACGCCGGCCCGGAGAACGCCGGCGGATCGTTCGTCAGGACGCCCTGGTCGAACCGAGGCCCCCAATCGAACAGGTGTCGGACCGTGATCACACCGGTGTAGGTCACTGCGGGAATGTCGGGCCAGCCGAGGGCCTTCTGCGGAACAGCGCCCAGGCCGTCTGCTTGCGGCACCGAGAAGACGGCGTTGCCGTCCTCGACCCGCGGGACCTGGCTGGGCGGCGGTGCGCGATGCTCGCCGACCCATTGCCCCAGCGCAACGAACAGAGCCCGCAGCGCGGGGTTGGGGTCGGTTGTGTTGCCGAACTGCTGACAGATGCCGGACGAAGACGGCGCGGCCCCGGCGACCGTGTGCTCCACGCTGGAGAGCAGGTAATGGCGCACGTTGCTCGCATCGACGCGATCGCCGTCGTCGTCACCGTGCTCCTGGCGGCCTGGCGCGGCCAGGTCGTGTCCCTCGGGATCGGTATGAACCAGCGAGCCGGCCTTGACCCAGTACTCGTTGGCTGAAATGACGTCGAACAGCTTCGGGCAGGTGTCGCTCCGGTGGCAGCGCAGCGCGCGACCATCGGTCTTGTCGGTCAGATCGTCATGCGTCGTTCCGAAGGCGAACGGAAAGATGCCCTCCGGGTACAGGTGATTCTGGCGATTGCGCTCGGTACGCCCGGGCTGCGCGAAACGGAAGTTCAGGGCCACGCCGTCACCCGCTCCGATCCAGTTCTCGATGCCGTCGAACACGCGCCGGCCGCCCTCGTCCTCGTTGAATCCGAGCCAGACGAAATCGTTCACGTAACGCGCCGGCTGCGACACCGTGAAGGCGACCGTGTGCCGCACCGAGCCCGCCAGCGGGTTGGGATTGCCGAAGTCGTCCGTTGTCGCGGCGCGCAGGAAGGAGACGAAGTCGCGCGTCGCCGCAAATCCAAGACCCGCGACGACCGGATCCTTGGCGGTGTACGACAGCTCGTAGATGGCGCTCTGCCGGAACATGGATCCTGCGGGCAACAACTGGATGGCCTTCGCGTTGACGAACTGCCAGTCGGTCGGCGCCAGCAGCGTGGGCGTGTCGGTCAGGTGCTCGCGCACCGTCAGCCGGGCCAGCGTGGTATCGAGGCTGCTGGCCGAGTAGGTAATGCCCGCCTGGACCGTGGTGGCGTTGTCGAACACCAGGTACTCGTAGGACGGACCCGTGATGGAGCTGCCATCCGGGTTGTGGGCAACCGGCACCTGGATCGTCAGCCGGCTGCTTCCTGGCGCAGCGGTCGGATCCCATCCGCTCCAGGCCAGCGCGTAGCCCTGGTTCATCAGGAATGCGTTGCCTGCGTCGGCTGCCGTCGTGGGATCGTTGCCGAGCGGCGCGCCGTTGAACGCGCCGAACAGCTTGCTGCCCCGGTTGTTGACCTCGAAGAAGAGCCTCTGGTTGCCCAGATCCAGGTCCACCGGCTTCAGGATATAGACGTCCATCGAGTATTGGACCTTGCCGCTGGCGTTGCGCGGCGCCAGCGCCAGGTCGGTGATCAACGCGTTGCGGGCATCGTCGGGATCGACCTCGCCGTAGGCTCGCCCGATCAACTTTTCATAGGCGCCCACGGCGCCGAAGGTGCGACCTTGAAACGTCGGGGACTGGACCGCGGTGATCTGCAGCAATGTGATCCGCGCCTCGACCGGACCGTGGCAGACCGCCAACACCAGACTTGCAGCGCAGCAACCGGCGATGCTCTGCCTCATGACTCCTCCTCATGGCGGCTCGTCTGAACGTGTGACGGCCACCTTACGCCATCCCGACACTCCGAGTCCAGCCTCGCTGTTAACCCCAAACGGGTCGGCGCCACGTTTACGGCAAGGAGAACCCCAACGTAAAGGAGAAACGATGTGCCCCAAGCCCACTCGAATCGCCGCGATCAGCGGCCTGCCGGTCCTGATGCTGGCGGCTTGCGCGGGAATCGCGTCCGCCGGCGCGGTCCCGGTCACCGCGTACGCCCCGATGCGGCTGGCGGCGGTCGAGGTCATCGACCGCAGCAGCGGCGAGCACCTGCCGATCTACGGTCATCGCGGCGAGCGCTGGGTCGCCGGCGTGCCAGGTCACCGCTACGCGATCGCAGTGCACAACCGAACCGACGTGCGGCTGCTGGCGGTGATGTCGGTCGACGGCCTGAATGTCCTGAGCGGCGAAACCGCGGGCTGGGATCAGCGCGGCTACGTGTTCGCCCCGGGCGAGCGTTACCAGGTCGCCGGCTGGCGCAAGAGCCAGGACCGGATCGCCGCCTTCGAATTTGCCTCGCTGCCCGATTCCTACGCCGCGCGCACGGGGCGCCCGGAAAATGTCGGCGTCATTGGCGTGGCCCTGTTTCGCGAGGCGGTCCAGCCGGCCGTCAATGCCCTGACGCCGACGCCGCAGGGCGCCGACCCGGACCGGCGCGACCGCGCTGAAAATTCCCCGGCCGCGCCGCGCCCGCTCGCCGATGTCGGCAGCCAGGCCCCCACCGCCAAGCGCGCCGATGAAACCTCGCGCCTGGGAACTGCGCACGGCCGCAGCGAGGACTCATGGGTCTCCTTCACGGACTTCGAGCGGGCCAGGCCCAGCCCGGACGAGGTCATCACGATCCGATATGACCGCCGCGAGAACCTGATCGCGATGGGCGTGATCGCACCTCAGCTGACGGGGCCGAACCCGTTTCCATCCTCCGTTGTCGGTTTCGTGCCCGATCCCCCGGCGCGCTGAGCCCGGGTTGCGGCCGCAAGCGCGAACTGCGCCGGACGCGGCCGGCGCGATAATCGGTGTCATGGACCGCATGTCGGAAGCGCCTGCCGGGGCCGCGGATGCGGACATCGAGCCGCGGCCCGACCAGGCGTCCCGCCCGGTACCCGGGCCCGGCGCAAAGTCCGATGAGGAATTGATGCTGGCTTACGGGGCGGGCGAGGCGGCCGCATTCGAGCGGCTTTACGACCGGCACGAGGCGCCCGTCTTCCGTTTCCTGCTGCGCTCGGTCGCCATCGCATCGGTGGCCGACGACCTGGCACAGGAAGTGTGGCTGACAGTGGTGCGCAACGCCGGCCGCTACCGGCCCCAGGCCGCCTTTCGCACGTGGCTCTACCGCATCGCGCGCTCGCGACTGATCGACCACTGGCGCGCGCGCGACCCCGCAATCGTGTTGAGCCTGGATGCGCCGCTGAGCGACGATCCGGACGGATGCGTGGCGACCCTGGGCGAGACCGTCGCAGCCGACGAATCGCAGCAACCGGCGCCGCGGGTGATGGCGCGCGCTCAGGCGCTCGCGCTGCTGGCCGCGGTGCAGGCGTTGCCGGCGCCGCAGCGCGAAGTGCTACTGCTGCACGTGGAGGGCGAACTGACGCTGGCCCAGATCGCCGAGATCACCGGCACCGGATTCGAAACCGCCAAGAGCCGGCTGCGCTACGCGCTGGACAAGCTGCGCGCCGTACGCCAGGAGTGGACGTGAGCGACACCGACGACGCCGGTCTGCTGCGGCAGGTGCGCGATGCCGAGGCGACGCTCGGCGAGCGTCCTGCGCCGCGCGTGCGCCAGGCGGTGCTGCGTGCGGCCGCACAGGCCGCCCGGGCGGGTCTGAATCCGGCGTCGATGACAGCCGCGCCGCCTGCAGGGGCCGGGCCCGCCCGGCCAGGGTGGCGCTGGTGGCCGCGCACCTGGAACTGGTCGCTTCCAGTGACCGCCACGGTGCTGGTCGGCGCCATCGCGGTGGGCGTCGTCATTGAAATGCAGCGTGCGACCCAGCCGGTGGCACCTGCGGTGCTGGCCTCCGCGGCTCCGGAGGTAAAGAAAACGCCCGCGCCCGAGCCAGTGGAGCCGAGCCGGCGCGAGGCCGCTGCCGCCACACCGGAGCCAATCGCGCCGGCCCGGCCCGAGCTTGCGGCGCGCGCGCCGGCCACCGGAGCAGCCAAGCGTGCAGCAGGCGCGGCTCAGCCGGCCACGAAATCCGCATCGCCGCTGGCCGAATCGTCCAACGCTGCGCCGCCAGCGCCCGCCGCCGCGCCGGCGGCTCCAGGATCATTGTCGGAGCCAACTCGCTTCAGGCAGGAGCCATCCCAGACTGACGCGGCGCCTTCGGAACAAGTGCAGAGCAAGGTGATTGAGTCATCGGCGGGGCGGGACGCGGCCTCGGCGACCGCCGGGCAGATGACGGTTCAGGTTCAGACGCCCGTATCAGCGGCTGCCAGGGCGTACGCGGAGCCGGAAACGCCGCAGCACTGGGTCGACCGGATCGTTGCCCTGCGTCGCGCCGGACGCCAGGACGAAGCCGATCGCGAACTGGCGTTGCTGCGCAAGCGCTTTCCGCAGTTCGCGGTGCCGGCTGCGGCGCTGCGGCCGCCCGGCTGAGGCGGCGCAAACCGCGCAGCTCTACGGGACCCACAGATCCCTTCAGGCGAAGCCTCCGCGCCGACCGTTCGCGGCAAAGGACATCTGCAAGGCCTTCTGGATCGGTCCTGACGTTGAGTGATCGCGCGTCACCTCCCACAGCGCCCTTTCCAGATTGAGGTACGGTGCCCGCAGCGCCAGCAGGCGCTTGCTGCGGAGACTTTCGGCCACGACCAGCCGCGACAGGCATGCGACGCCAACGCCGGACGCCACGGCCTGCAGAACCGCTTCGGAATCGTCGAGCGTCAGCAGCGCTTTGGGCGGCGGCAGCTTCGCCGCCCGCAGGGCATTTTCAAGGACCTCGCGCGTGCCCGAGCCGGGCTCGCGCATGATCCAGCCGAGCTTTGCCACCTCAGCTCGCGACAACGGCGCCGAGCGCTGCTTCCGACGTCGCGCACTGGCGACGATCTGGAGCTCGTCGGTCTTCCACGGTTCGGCGACCAACCCCGCCTGCACGACCGAGCCTTCGACGTAGGCGATATCGGCGCGATGCGACAGCAAGGCCGCGGTCGCCGTCTCGGTATTGCCGATGATCAGCTGCACGGCAACGGCCGGATGCGCCTGAGCGAATGCCGCCAGGGTCGGGGCCAGCAGATAGCGGCCCACCGTGGTACTGGCGGCCACCCGCAATTCTCCGCGCAACTCCCGGCCCCGTCCGCCGAGCAGCGCCGGCAGCTGCCGCACGCGGTCCAGCAGGTCGGGAGCCTCCGCAAGCAGCAGGCGGCCGCGCTCGGTCAGTTTCAGGCTGCGGCCCTGACGCTCGAACAGCTCGATATCGAGCTGCTTCTCCAGCTGCGCCAAGGCCATGCTGGTCGCCGATTGGGTCAGGTGCAATGTCCTGGCGGCTTGCGTGACCTGACCCGCGCGCGCAACGGCGAGAAAAATCTCCAGTTGACGCAGGGTGACGGCGATGCGCATTGGGGGATCGTATCAATTAAATTGATGCTCGTCATCTGAAGAATGAGTTGGACTGAATTAATCGGGCGCACCAGAATCCACGCACCGTCATCGAAAGCGCCGATCCGCCATGTGGACCCCACCGCTATCCCGTTTGCAGCATCCGCGCGAAGTGGTGCGCCACTTCACACCCAACTGGTTCACCGCGACCATGGGAACCGGCATTCTGGCGCTGGCGCTCAATCAGTTTCCGCTGGCCGTTCCCGGCCTCAGAGGCTTTGCCCAGGGCCTCTGGCTGGTCAACATCGGCGTGTTCATTCTGTGCGCCCTGCTCTACTCGGCGCGCTGGGTATTTTTCTTCGATGGCGCCAGGCGCATCTTCCAGCACGGAGTGATGTGCATGTTCCTGGGCGCGATCCCGATGGGCCTGGCAACCATCGTCAACGGCTTTCTCGCCTTCGGCGCCTCGCATCCAGGCAACGGAGCCGTCGAAATCGCCCATGCGCTGTGGTGGGTGGATGCCGCGATGGCGGTCGCCTGCGCCTGGCTGGTGCCCTACCTGATGTTCACCCGGCAGGAACACAGCCTCGAGAGCATGACCGCGGTCTGGCTGCTGCCCATCGTTGCGGCCGAGGTGACCGCCGCTTCCGGGGGCTTGCTGATTGCGCATCTGGGAGCCGGCGCTGCGGCGACGCGCATCTTGCTGGTCAGCTACGCGCTGTGGGGCGTGTCGGTGCTCCCGGCCATCGGCATTCTGGCCGTCCTGTTTCTGCGCATGGCGCTGCACAAGCTGCCAAGGCGCGACATGGCCGCGTCGAGCTGGCTATCGCTCGGACCGATCGGAACGGGCGCGCTCGGCCTGTTGCTCCTCGGAGCCCAGGCGCCGCGGATACTGATCGGCACCCAAATCGTCGAGATCGGCCGAGCCGCCTACGGTCTCGGGGTGATCGGTGCCGCCATCCTGTGGGGCTTCGGGCTGTGGTGGCTGGTGCTCGCCGTCTTGATCACCTTGCGGTACGTCCGCGAGGGTTTGCCCTTCAACATGGGCTGGTGGGCCTTCACGTTCCCGATCGGCGTGTACTCAATGGCCACGCTGACGCTGGGCTACATGACGGGCGTATCTGTCTTCATCGTCCTGGGCGCGGCCTTCGTGCTGGTGCTGGGGGCGTTCTGGCTGATCGTGTTCAGCCGCACCGTGTATGGCGCTTATCACGGGCACCTGTTCGTTGGTCCGCCCGACAGCAACCTGCAGACCTAGGCGGCGGCGTAACTCGGTTCCCACTGGCGATCGACGATGCTGCGCCGCAGGTTCTCAGCGGTCGAAGCCGGCGCCAGGCCCTGGCGCTGCGCTTGGGCGCCGACCGCGACGGCCACCTCCACCGCGATCCGGCGCAGATCGGAGATGGCGGGCAGGAGCGGCGCGTCTGCACCGCCGAGCGCCGGCGTCTGCTCACCGAGCGCGCGTCCGGCGAGCAGCAGCATCTGGTCGGTGACGCGTCGAGCGCCGCTGGCGATCACGCCCAGGCCCACTGCAGGAAAGATGAACACGTTGTTGCACTGGGCGATGGGTATGCGGCGATTGCCGAACTGCACCGGAGCAAACGGCGAGCCCGTCGCGATCAATGCGCGTGCCTCGGTCCATCGGATCAGATCGGCCGGGACCGCTTCCGACTTTTCCGTCGGGTTCGACAACGGAAATATGATGGGGCGCCGAACCTTGCGGGCCATCTCGCGCACGATCGACTCCGTGAACGCGCCCCCGGCGGTAGACAGTCCGATCAAGATGGTGGCCTCGATGTTGGCGATGACATCGTCCAGCGTGACCGGGCCGGCCGCCGCCCGCCGCCAACCGCCGAAGCGCTCTTGCGGCTGCGCGTACAGGCGCTGTTCGGGCGTGAGGTCGGTCCGACCGGCGTGCAGCAGACCGCCCCGATCGACGATCCAGAAGCGCCGCCTCGCATCCTCCCCGGCCAGCCCGTCGGCCACCATCGCGGCGCAGATGTAATCGGCCACGCCCATCGCGGCCGACCCGCCGCCCAGCAAAACGACCTGCTGCTCCCGCATCGCGCTTCCCGCGACCTTGATGCCGGCGCTGATCGCACCGAGCGCCACGGCGGCCGTCCCCTGGATGTCGTCGTTGAAGGTCAGCAACTGGTCGCGATAGCGCTCCAGAATCGGACGCGCGTGCGGCGTTGCGAAGTCTTCCCACTGCAGCAGCGTGTCGGGCATCTCCGCCTTGACGGCCGTTACGAACTGGTCGATGAAGTCGAAGTAGCTCTGCCCGGTGACGCGCTCGTGGCGCCAGCCGAGGTACTCGGGGTCGTCCAGCCGTTCCTTGTTGTTGGTGCCCACGTCGAGCACGATCGGCAGCGCGCGCGTCGGATGAATGCCTCCGATCAACGAGTACAGCGAGAGCTTGCCGATCGGGATGCCCAGGCCGCCGACACCCTGATCGCCGATGCCGAGGATGCGTTCGCCGTCGGTGACGACGATCACGTCGACCTGGCGGCGCGGCCGGTTTGCCAGCAGCTCGCGGACCCGGTCGCGCAGCGGATAGGCGATGAACAGACCCCGCGGGCGGCGGTAGATGTGCGAAAACTCCGCACACGCCCGCGCCACCACCGGCGTGTAAACAATGGGCAGCATCTCCTCCAGGTGATCGAGCAGCAGCCGGTAGAACACCGTCTCGTCGGTATCCTGAAGCGCGCGAAGATAGATATGCCGTTCCAGGTCGTCCTGCTTTCTGCAAAATGCCACGTAGCAGCGGCGGCTTTGCTGCTCTAGAGTCTCAACAACCGGGGGCAGCAGGCCGTCCAGCGCGAGCGCCGCCCGCTCTTCCAGCGTGAAAGCGGTGCCCTTGTTCAGGGCTGGATCTTCGAGCAGCGCGGTGCCGCGCGGGCTGGCAGGCTCAGACATGGCGTCCTCCGAAGACCGTGGTGGGGCACGCGGCGCTGGTTTGATCAGGCCGGTTCGCGCTCGAGCGATTCACCCAGGTCGACCGGATGAACCAACGCCGCATTGAGCTCATCGCGATGCAGCTCGCCTTCCCACCGGCTGATGACGATCGTGGCAAGGCCATTGCCGACCAGGTTGGTCAACGCGCGGCATTCGCTCATGAACTTGTCGATCCCAACCAGAATCGCCAGCGCCTGGATCGGGATGTCGGGGATGATCGTCAGCGTCGCGGCCAGCGTCACGAAGCCGGCGCCGGTGACACCGGAGGCGCCCTTCGAGGTCAGCATCGCCACCAGCAGCACGGTCATCTCCTGGCCAAACGTCAGCGGGGTATTGGTGGCCTGCGCCAGGAACAGCGTGGCCAGCGTCATGTAGATATTGGTACCGTCCAGATTGAAGCTGTATCCCAGCGGAATCACCAGGCCCACGACCGATGAAGACGCGCCCAGGTGCTGCATCTTCTGAATCATCCGCGGCAGCACGGTCTCCGATGAGCTCGTGCCCAGAACGATCAGCAGCTCGTCCTTGATGAACCCGATGAAGCGCAGGATCGAAAATCCCATCGCCCGTGCAATGGCGCCCAATACGAGCAGCACGAACAGGATGCTGGTCGCGTAGAACGTGGCGATGAGCTCGCCCAGGTTTGTCAGCGACCTAAGGCCGTAGGCGCCGATGGTGAAGGCCATCGCGCCGAACGCGCCGATGGGCGCAACCTGGACGATCAGGCCGATGATCCGGAAGAAGACCTTGCCGGCGGCATCGACGGCGTTGTTGACGCGCTGGCCGACCTCGCCAAGACGCGTGACAGCGACGCCCGTGAGGATCGCGATCAGAAGGACCTGCAGCAGATCGCCCTTGGCGAACGCATCGACGAACGTGGTCGGAATGATGCCCAGCAGGTGGGCGACGATGCCCTCCTCCTTTGCCCGGGTCACGTACCCGGCCACGGTGTGCGGGTCGAACGTGCTCGGGTCGATGTTGAAGCCCTGACCCGGCTTGACGATCTCGCCCACCACCAATCCGATGACCAGCGCGGCGGTGGAGACGACCTCGAAATAGACGAGCGCCTTCAGTCCGACCCGGCCGACCTTGGCCAGGTTGGTCATCGAGGCGATGCCGTGCACGACCGTGCAGAAGATCACCGGCGCGATCATCATCTTGATCAGAGCGATGAAGCCGTCGCCCAGCGGTCTGAGCGCGGCTCCGGTCTTGGGATAGAAATGCCCCACCAGCACGCCCAGCGCGATGGCGATCAGCACCTGCACATACAGTATCCGGTACCAGGGGCGCGACTGCTTCGGCGCGCTGGCGGCCGGCCCGATGTCGGCCTTTACCATGATGTCGGCCACGCGCGGCGCAGACATCCCGCTTCAGAATACGAGCTTCGCATGGCCTCTCCTTGATGGTCACGAGCGAGTAACGGCGAGCACAGCTTCCTTGATCTTGGCCACGGCGTAATTGCCGATCGTATCGAGGTCGACGTGCGGCAGGTTTGGAACCTCGTCTGCGGCCACGACGGCATCGACGATGGCGGGGCCATCGACCGCAAAGGCCTCGCGGATCGCGGCCTTGAGCTCAGCGGGTTTCCTGGCCGCGAACCCATGCCCGCCGCACGCACGCGCCAGCGCCGCGAAGTCCGGATTGGGAAATTCGATGCCCTTGCGGTACGGGGGCAAACCAACGGATTCCGCCTCCAAGGTGATCAACCCGAAGGCCGAATTGTTGTAGATCACGACCTTCACCGGCAACCGGTGGTGCACGGCGGTCAGGAACTCGCACATCAGCATATTGAAGCCGCCGTCACCGCACAGCGCGATGACCTGGCGGGATCGATCCAGCACCTGGATGCCGTTGGCCTGTCCGAGCGCCGTTCCGACCGCCGCGTTGTTGAACGAGCCGATGATCCGCTGCGATCCGCTCTGCCGGATCCAGTTGGCGGACCAGAGCGTATTCAGACCCGTGTCGAGTGCGAAGACGGCGTCGGATCTGGCCAGATCGCTCACCATGCGCGCCACGGCCTGCGGATGGATGCGATCCTTGCTGCGCGCGGGATCGGCCTGTTGATCCAGCATTTGATCCCATTTGCGACGCTCCGTCGTCAGCTTGTCGAAGAACGCCGTGTCGCTCCTGGGAGCGACCCGGTCGAGCAACAGCTTCAAGGTCGGCCTGACCGAGCCGACGACGCCCACCGCGGTCGGCGCGCGCCGCCCCAGCGCCTGCGGACGCTCATCGATCTGGATGACGGTGCCGCCGGTGGGAAGGAAGTTCGAGAAGGGATAGTCGGTGCCGACCATCAGCAGAAGATCGCAATGCATCACCGCGCTGTACACCGGCCGGGTGCCGATCATGCCGATACCGCCCATCCAGCGCGGGTCGTCATACGGCATGATGTCCTTTCCCTTGACCGAGTGGATCAAGGGCGCCTTGAGCCGGTCCGAGAGGGCGCGCAGTTCCTCGACGGCGCCGTGGCATCCGGACCCGCACATGATCACGACACTGCCGGCCTGATCGATCCGTCGGGCGACCTCGCCGATGTCGTCCTCGTGAGCGGCAAGCTCGGGCGGCGGCTTCAGGGTAGCAACGCTCGAGACCGCGCCTTCGGCCTTGGACGCGAGCACATCCTGAGGCAGCGTGAGATGGGCGACGCCACGGCCTGCATAGGCAGCGGCGATCGCCTGGTGAATGACGCCGGGCGCCTGGGCCGGCGAGGAGATGGTCTGCGTGTAAAGCGAGACGTCGCGGAACAGAAGATCGGCCTCGGTCGCCTGGAAGAAGTCCATCCCCTGCAGCTTGCGCGGCATCTCGCCGGACAGCGCCAGAACGGGTGCGTGGTCGCGGCTGGCCTCGTAGAGTCCGGCCACGAGGTGGTTGCTGCCGGGACCCGTGGTGCCGGCGCAAACCGCCAGACGGCCGGACAGCTTTGCCTGGCCGGCCGCGGCCAATGCCGCGCCTTCTTCATGGCGCACGCCGATCCATTCGATGCGGCTGCGGCGAATCGCATCTGCGATCGGATTCAACGAGTCGCCGATCAACCCGAAAATATGGCGGACCCCGATCTGCTCGAGCACGCCAACCAGGACATCTGCAACCGTCCGAGACATCTGCACCTCCGGCTCGTAATCGGAGGGTCGTTATCGCTCCGGGGCGGTGCGCGCGCTCGCACGAGCGCATCGGTCCACCGACTGCTTCGTCATCCGGCGCGAAAACGGGCTCCCCTCCCCCTTGACATTACTCCGAACCACCACGACAAGTCTTCGCGAGCGCCCATCGCGTGGCGGGTTATGCTTCGCGCGCGGCCAGCGGCCCGATCGGCCTCGTCGCGGACGCATTAACTGTGCTTGAGGCAGGGGTTTTGCTTGAATCACGGAAAGAAGGACTCCGAAGCCAAGCTGCGGGGCACCGCCTCTCCGAAGGATCTATTCGCTGGCGACGGCGAAATGAGCGCGCTGATGCGCGCGACCGACTGGTCCAGGACAAAACTCGGTCCAGTGGAAAACTGGCCGGCCAGTTTGAAGACGATGCTGGGCGTCGTGCTCGGCAGCCGATTCCCGATGCTGCTCTGGTGGGGCCCCGAGCTGCTGCACCTGTACAACGATGCGTATCGCCCGATTCTGAGAGACAAGCACCCCGGCTCGCTGGCCGCTCCCGCGGCACAGATCTGGGCCGAGGTCTGGGATGTCGCCGGCCCCTTGGCCAGGAGTGTTCAGGAGGGCGGTCCGGCCACGTGGACCGAGGACCTTCAGCTGTTCATCAACAGCGGGGGCATGGCCGAGGAAACGTACTTCACGTTTTCGTACAGTCCCGTGCCCGGGGACGACGGGGCCATCGGCGGCCTGCTGAATACGGTGCAGGAAACGACCGCAAAGGTGCAAGGCGAACGGCAGATCCGGATGCTGCACGATCTGTCGGCGCGAGCCGCGCAGGCGAAGGCCGAACTGGACGCCTATCGCATCGCGGCCGAGGCTCTGTCCGCCAACGAGCTGGATCTGCCGTTCGTACTTTTCTATCTTCTCGGCCAGAAGGGTGAAGATGCGCAGCTGGTCGCTGTCAGCGGATGGAAGGACCATGAAGGTCCCGCCAGGTCCGTTCAGGTGCCGCTGGCCGGCTACATCCCTGCAGACTCATGGCCCCTGTTCGAGGTTGTCCGCAGCGGTCGTGACCTCGTCATCGAGGACCTGACGGCGCGCTTCGGGCCGTTGCCCGCAGGCCGCTGGGGTGCGCGGCCGAACCGGGCGATCATCCTGCCCCTGTCACGCGCGGGCCCATCGCCGCCGTACGCGCTGATGGTCGCCGGCATCAGCCCCCATCGTGCGCTCGACGACCGATATCTGAGGTTCTTTCAGGCCACGGCGGATCAAGTCATGGGTGCCGTTGCGACCGCGCGCGCGTACGAGGCGGAAAAGAACCGCGCCGAGGCGCTGGCCCAGATCGATCGCAGCAAGACGACGTTCTTCAGCAACGTCTCTCACGAATTCCGCACGCCGCTCACTCTGCTGCTCGGGCCGCTGGAGACGCTGCTGGCTGAGCGCACGCTCGCCGCCGAAACGCGCGAACGCCTCGCCCAGATGCAGCGCAATGCGCTGCGCCTGCTGCGGCTGGTGAACGCCCTGCTGGATTTCTCGCGCATGGAGGCCGGACGCCACTCGGCGCGATTCGCGCCGACCGATCTGGCCCGCTACACGGCGGATCTGGCGAGCGCCTTTCACTCCGCGTTCGACAAGGCCGGGCTTTCGTTCGAGGTCGATTGCCCGCCGCTCGCCGTTCCGATCTACGTCGACCGCGACATGTGGGAAAAGATCATCATGAATCTGCTGTCGAACGCGCTCAAGTTCACGTTCGAGGGCGGAGTCAGCGTGCACCTGGCCCCGGTGCCGGGCGGCGCACGCCTGACGGTCCAGGACACCGGCACCGGCATACCCCAGGCCGAGCTGCCCCACCTTTTCCAGCGGTTTCACCGGGTCGAGGGCGCGCGCTCGCGCTCGTACGAAGGCACCGGCATCGGACTGGCGCTGGTGCACGAGCTGGTCGGACTGCACGGCGGCACCATCCGCGTTGCGAGCGAGGAAGGCCAGGGCACCGAATTTGCGATCGAGCTTCGCGCCGGGCGGGATCATCTTGCGGCCGAGCACGTGGCCGAGGCCTCCGACGCCGCAGCGCCCATGCGCGGCGCTGCCGCGTACCTGGACGAGGCGCTGCAGTGGCTGCCGTACGAATCGGAGCCGGTCGCCACGGTGTCCGGCAGGAGCGCCGGGCGCGTGCTGGTCGCCGACGACAACAGCGACCTGCGCACATTCCTGACCAGCTTGCTGGCCCCGCACTACGAAGTTCAGGCGGTGGCCGATGGCCGGGAAGCGCTGGCCGCCGTCCAGGCCAGAAAGCCCGATCTGGTATTGAGCGACGTGATGATGCCCAACCTGGACGGCCTGGCGCTGGTGCACGCGCTGCGCAGCGACCCGGAGACGCGAACGCTGCCGGTAATCCTGCTTTCGGCGCGTGCCGGTCAGGATGCCTCGCTCGAGGGCCTGTCGGCCGGCGCGGACGACTACCTGGCCAAGCCGTTCACGTCGCAGGAGCTGCTGGCGCGCGTGCGCACACATCTGACGATGGCGCGGGCGCGCGACGAACTGCTGACCAAGCTCACGCACGCCAACGAGGATCTGAGGGCATTTTCCTCCTCGGTGTCGCACGATCTGCGCGCGCCGCTGCGCGCGCTGGACGGATTTGCGGGCTTGCTGGAGGAGGAGCACGCTGCCGCGCTGGACGACGAGGCGCGCCAGAAAATCGCGATCATCCGGGGCGCCGTCAAGAACATGGGCACCATCGTGGACGCCCTGCTGGCGCTGTCCCGGATCGGCTATCAAGCGGTCCAGAAGACCCGATTCGACACGCGCGAGCTGGTCTCACAGGTCTGCGAAGAGCTGGTCGCGGCCGGCGGGGGCCTGAACGCGCAAGTCTCCGTCGGCGACTTGCCGACGACTGCGGGCGACCGCAGCTTGCTGCGCCAGGTGTGGCTGAACCTGATCTCCAATGCGATGAAGTACAGCGGGAAGCGGACCAGGCCGCACGTGCAGATATTCGGATTCGACGACGGCGAGCAAAGCGTCTTCGGCGTCAAGGACAACGGGGTTGGTTTCGAGCAATCCAAGGTCGACCGCCTGTTCGGCATGTTCCAGCGCTTGCATCGGAGCGACGAATTTCCCGGCACCGGGGTGGGTCTTGCCATCACAAAGCGCATCGTGGAAAAGCACCTGGGCCGGATCTGGGCGCAGAGCACATTGAACGAAGGCGCCACGTTCTTCTTCAGTCTGCCCCGGGGGGACGGGTAGTCAGGCGCCGGTGGGCCGGCTGTCCTCGATCACCTTGCCGTCGTTGGGCAGGCTGCCGCGAGCCACCCGCTCGATGCGGCCGCCGAGCGTCGTCGTCGATCGCAGCGTCTCGGCAACGCTGGCTTCCAGACCCTCGGCCGGCCCGGCCTCGATGAGCAAGGTCATCACGTCGACATCGTTGGCGCGGCCGATGATCAACCGCGCCCGTTCCACTTCGGGGTGTCGTCGAACCACTTCGGCAATCTGCTCGGGGCGCACGAACAGGCCCTTGACCTTGGCGGTTTGATCGGCGCGCCCCAGCCAGCCGCGAATGCGCACATTGGTCCGCCCGCATGCGGATGCACCTGGCACGATCGCCGACAGGTCACCGAGCGCCAGCCGGATCCAGGGTCGGTCCGGATCGAACGAGGTGACCACCACCTCTCCCACCTCGCCGTCGGCGACCGGGTCACCGGTACCCGGACGGACGATCTCGACCAGTACGTCCTCGGTGACCACCAGGCCTGCGCGCGCGGCCGTGTCGTAGGCGATCAGACCGAGGTCTGCGGTCGCGTAGATCTGGTAGGCGTCGATTCCACGCGTCCGGAACTCGTCCTGCAGCGACGCGGGAAAGGCGGCGCCGGAGACCACTGCCTTGCGCAGTGAAGGGTCGACCCCGGCGCCTTCGGCGGCGTCGAGCAGGATTTTCAGGAAGTCCGGGGTTCCGCAGTAGGCCGATGGTTTCAGTTGTGACAGCAGCCGCACCTGCTGCCCGGTGTTCCCCGGCCCCGCCGGAATCACGGTGCAGCCGAGCGCCCGGGCACCGGCGTCGAGGATGAATCCCCCCGGGGTCAGATGGTACGAAAAAGTGTTCAACACCAGGTCGCCCGCGCGCAGTCCGGCGGCGAACAGCCCGCGCGCGGAGCGCCACGCATCGTCGCGGCGCGCTTCGACTTCGTGGATCGGCCCGGGCGAGGCGAACAGGCGGCCGAAATCGGACAGCGGCGCCGCCACCAGTGCGCCCAGCGGCGGCGTGGCCTCCTGCAGAATGGCCAGCGCCGATTTGCGAAGCAGCGGCAACCGCGCCAGCGCGGAGCGCGAATCGATGCTCGCCGGGTCCGGCGCGCCCAGGTGGCGGTGCCAGCCCGGCGCGCGCAGCGCCGCTGCGATCAACTGCGGCAGCCGCCGCATCAGGTCACGTTCGCGTGCCGCTGGATCGCAGGTTTCCCGGGCATCGAAATGTTCGGACATCTGAACGCTCTAGGCCAGCCAGCGCTTGCGACGGCGATAGAACTTGGCCTCGCGGAAACTGCGGCGGCCGTCGCGCGACAATCCGAGGTAGAACTCCTTGACGTCTTCGTTGCGCGCCAGCGATCCGGCCTCGCCGTCCATCACGACCCGCCCGCTTTCGAGCACGTAGCCGTGCCGCGCGTAGCGCAATGCGATATGGGCGTTCTGCTCTGCCAGCAGGAACGAGACGCCCTCGCGCGCATTCAGATCATGAACGATCGCGAAGATCTCCTCGACCACCTGTGGCGCCAACCCCATCGAGGGCTCATCGAGCAGGATCATCGACGGTTGCGCCATCAACGCGCGGCCGATCGCACACATCTGCTGCTCACCCCCCGACGTATAGCCGGCCAGGCTGGCGCGGCGCGCCTTCAGGCGCGGAAAGTAGCCGTAAACCCGCTCGAGCGCATCGGCGCTCGACCTGGCGTTCCTCGCGGCCGAGCCTGCGGCCGAACCGGTATATGCGCCGGTCAGCAGGTTCTCCTCGACGGTCAGATGACCAAAACAGCGGCGACCTTCCATCACCTGCACCACGCCGCGGCGAACCATCTCGTAGGGCGTCAGGCGTTCAACGCGCCGACCGTCGTAGACGATGCTGCCCCGGGTCACCTCTCCGCGCTCGCCGCGCAACAGGTTCGAAACGGCCCGCAGGGCGGTCGTCTTGCCGGCGCCGTTGGCGCCCAGCAGGGCGACGATGCCGCCGCGCGGCACCGACAGCGACACGCCCTTGAGCACCAGGATCACATGGCTGTAGATCACCTCGATGCCGTTGACCACCAGCAGTTCACCGCGCGCGGTATCGGTGGCGCTCAAGCCCGGCACTCCTGCGGCGTGCGGGGAGTGATCTTCTTCGACGCCGCATAGGCCTCGGCAGCGCTGCGCGCCATCGGCGTGATGATCTGCTGGTTGGCTTCGTACATCTCCCCGGGGACCCATCGGCTGCCGTCCCAGGTCTGGATCCGCGCATACGAGGCGCCGACGTGGTCAAAGCACGATGTGCGCACCGGCTTGAGCATCTCGCCGAATCCGAGCGCATCCAGCCTTTTCTGGTCGAGATTGAGATTCTCGAGCGCCCAGCGCACCTGCTCGCCCGTCATCGGCTTGCCCTTGCCGAACCGCTCCTGGGCGCCGCGTATCGCTTCGACCGACAGCATCTGGATCAACATTCCGCGGTTGTAGAGCACCGTGCCGACCTCCTCGCGCGGTCCGGTGCCCTGCCCCTTGTCGTGCACGTACTTGAAAATGTCCTGGTGCACCTTGCTCAGGCCGGCGCCGTACTGGATCGTCAGCGCGCTGTAACCCTTCGCGCCCTCGCCGACATCCTTGACGTCAGGCTCCGCACCCGACCACCACACGCCCAGCAGATGATCGCGCGGGAACGCGGTCGCCTGGGCCTCCTTCAGCGCCGTCGAGTTCATCACCCCCCAACCCCAGAGCAGCACATAGTCGGGATGCTGCTGTCGAACCTGCAACCAGACCGATTTCTGCTCGACTCCCGGCGGAGTCACGGGGATCTTGATCAGCTCGAATCCGCGCGCCCGGGCACCCTCCTCCAGCATCGGAATCGGTTCCTTGCCGTAGGGTGAGTCATGGAACACCAGCGCGATCTTCTTGCCTTTGAGCTTGTCGAGCCCGCCTTCCTTCTTTGCGATGTGCTGCATCAGCACGTCGGCCGCGGTCCAGTAGGTTCCGAGCAGCGGGAAGTTCCACATGAACACGTCTCCATCCTGCGATTCGGAGCGACCATAACCGACCGTGATCAGGGGGATCTTGTCGACCGGCGCGCGCTCGGTGAGCGCAAAGGTGATTCCGGTCGATTGCGGATCGAACAGCGCAGCGCCGGTCGGCCCCTTGCCCTTCAGACGCTCGTAACACTCAACGCCGCGATCGGCCTTGTATTCGGTTTCGCATTCCTCGTAGGTGAGCTTCACGCCGTTCACGCCGCCGTCGCGGGCGTTGATCAGCTTCAGGTAGTCCAGCTTGCCGTTGGCCCACGGGGTCCCATTGGGGGCGTAGGGCCCGGTGCGGTAGACCAGCAACGGGATGAACTGCTCCTTGGCGGTGCCGGGGTCCTCGGCCGCCCCGACGGCCGCCAGGCCCGCGGCGCAGACTGCGGCGGCCATCCAGCCCATCCAGTACGACGTCGTCGCTTTCATGCTGCCTCCTTGTTGATCATCGTTCGATTAATGTGGAAAGGGCCAAACGCGCAGCTTCTGCTTGCCGATCGCCCACAGGCGCGCAAGCCCGAGCGGCTCGATCGCGAGAAACAATACGATCAGGCCGCCGAAGATCATCGACTCCATGTGCGACTTCATCGTGGTCGACAGGTCGATTCCAAGCGCTGCCGGAAGGCGATTCAGCAGCAGCGGCAACACGACGATGAACGCGGCGCCGAAGAAACTGCCGACCATCGATCCCAGGCCGCCGATGATGATCATGAACAGCACATTGAGCGACATCACGACGCCAAAGGCCGCCGGTTCCCACGAGCCCAGGTGGACGAAACCCCAGAGCGCCCCGGCCACCCCCGCATAAAACGAGCTCACCGCGAAGGCGCTCAGCTTGGCGGTCAAGGGGCGCACGCCGATGATCTCGGCCGCGACATCCATGTCGCGGGTCGCCATCCAGGCCCGGCCGATATGCGACCGGGTCAGGTTCTTCGCGGCCAGTGTCAGCAGGCACACGATCCCGAGCACCAGCAGGTACTTGTCGATCGGGCGTTCGATCCTCCAGCCGAGGAGGTCGATCGGATTGGTCGATACCGAACCCGAAGGCGAATCGGCGGTGAACCAGCGCACCCGGGTGAAAGCCCAGTCGAGGAAGAATTGCGCGGCCAGCGTGGCAACCGCCAGGTACAGGCCCTTGATGCGCAGGCTGGGAATGCCGAACGCCATGCCGACCAGTGCCGCGCTGGTCCCGGACAGCAGCAGTACCAGCAGGAAATTGAGCTGCGGGACGCGCACGGTCAGGTTGAAGGCCACGTAGGCGCCGACGCCCATGAAGCCGGCGCTGCCGAGCGAGATCTGGCCGCAGTAGCCCACCAGGATATTGAGCCCGATGGCGGCAATGGCCAGGATCAGGAACGGAATGATCAGTGCGCGCAGGGCGTAATCGCCGGCCAGCAGCGGCACGGCGACGAACGACGAAGCCACCAGAGCGATCATCAGCCAGCGGTCCTGCGCGATCGGCAGCAATTGCCGGTCGGCCGCATAGCTGGTCTTGAACTGGCCGTTTTCGCGGTACAGCATCAGCGGGCCTTCGGGAATCACACCCGGTCGATGTGCGGCTCGCCGAACAGGCCCTCGGGCCGCACCAGCAGGAAGGCGAGCACCAGCACGTAGGCAAACCACTGTTCGATGCCGCCGCCTTCGAGATTGAACCAGCGGGCCAGCGCCTGCCCCAGGAACACGTCGGCGAACTTCTCGCCGACGCCGATGATCAAGCCGCCGACAATGGCCCCGGGGATCGAGGTGAGTCCCCCCAGGATTGCCACCGGCAGGGCCTTGAGCGCCACCTGCGACAGGGAGAACTGCACGCCGAGTTTCGAGCCCCACACCAGCCCGGCGATCAGGGCGACGAAGCCCGCCACCGACCAGACGATCACCCAGATGCGGTTCAAGGGGATGCCGATCGACTGCGCCGCCAGGTGGTCGTCCGCTACCGCGCGCAGGGCCCGGCCGGTCGTCGTCTTCTGGAAGAACAGCGACAGCGCCAGCACCAGCGCCGCCACCACGCTGGCCGCAACCAGGTCTTCGCGGCTGACCAGAACGCCCCCCTCGAACAGGTGCACGCCGACGATCATCGGGTCCTTGGGCAGCCCGAGATCGATTCGATAGATATCATTGCCCCAGACGGCCTGGCCGAAGCCCTCCAGGAAAATACTGATTCCCAGCGTCGCCATCAGCAGCGTGGCACCGCTCTGGTTGACCAGCGGCCGCAACACGAGGCGCTCGACCAGCCAGGCCAGCGCGATCATCAGAACCAACGCCGCCACCATTGCCAGCACCAGCGGCACATGCTCGGCGAGGCGTGCGGTCGCCAGCGCGGCAAACAGCACCATGGCGCCCTGGGCGTAGTTGAACACCCCGGAGGCCTTGTAGATCAGCACGAAGCCCAGCGCGACCAGCGAGTACAAGACGCCGGCCATCAGTCCGCCCAGCACCACCTCGAGAAAGAACCCGCTCGTGGCGGCGCCGCTGGCGAGCGGCGCCGCAAGGCCCGCAGCCAGCAGCGTTGCAAGCAGCACCACCGGCCAGTGGCGGCGCAGCCGGGCGATCGGGGGGCGCTTCATCGGCGCTCAAGGGGCCCGCTCAGTGCGGGACTCCAAGGTAGGCATTGATGACCTCCTGGCTGGCGCGCACCTCGTCGGGCGTGCCGTCGCCGATCTTGCGGCCGTAGTCGAGCACCACCACCCGGTCGGAGATGTCCATTACCACCCCCATGTCGTGTTCGATCAGCACGATGGTGGTGCCGAATTCTTCATTGACATCGAGGATGAAGCGGCACATGTCCTGCTTCTCCTCGAGGTTCATTCCCGCCATCGGTTCGTCCAGCAGCAGCAGGCGCGGCTCCAGCGCGAGCGCGCGGGCCAGGTCGACCCGCTTTTGCAGTCCGTACGGGAGACTGCCGACGCTCTGGCGCCGGTAAGCCTGGATTTCGAGAAAATCGATGATCGCTTCGACCCGCTTGCGGTGCTCGATTTCTTCCCGCGCGGCCGGGCCGATGTACAACGCCTGGGCCAGCAGTCCCGACCGCATCTTCAGGGTGCGACCGGTCATGATGTTGTCGAGTACGCTCATGCCCTTGAACAGCGCCAGGCTCTGGAAGGTGCGAGCGATCCCCATGCACGCCGCCTCGTGGGGGTGCATCCGCTCGCGCACCTGGCCCAGGTAGCTGATGGTGCCGGCCTCTGGTGCATAGACTCCGTTGATCAGGTTGAGCAGCGAGCTCTTGCCGGCGCCGTTGGGGCCGATGATCGCCCGTATCTCGTGCTCGAGGACGTCGAAGGAGACGTCGACCAATGCCTTGATTCCGCCGAAGGTCAATGAGGCGTGCTGGACCTGCAGCAGCACATCGCCGGTCGCACCGCCGGGGTTCATGGCCATCGTGCTCCCGGCAGTGACGCACCCCGGGCGGCGCGACGGCGGCAACCTGCGCGGCTCATGCGGCCCGTGCCATCGGCGCGTAGGTTCTGGCCGTGCGCAGCTGCAAGGTCGCCGCCACGGTGCCGACGCGGCCGTCCTCGAAGCGCACCTCGGTCTGGACATACTGGGACTCGCGCCCCGCGTACAAGGCCTCGACCAGGGTTTCGTATTTGCTCGCAATGAAGCCCCGCCGCACCTTGCGCGTCCGGGTCAGCTCGTCGTCGTCGGGGTCGAGCTCCTTGTGCAGCACCACAAAGCGGTGGATCTGCGAATTGGCCAGCAGTGGATCGGCCGCCAGGGCGGCGTTGACCTGGTCGACGCAGCCGGCGACCAGGTCCAGCACCTCGGGCCTGCCGGCCAGATCCGTGTAGCCGGCATACGCCAGCCCGCGCCGCTCGGCCCAGTTGCCGACCGCCTCCGGATCGATGTTGACGAACGCGCACACCTGATGGTGGCCGTCGCCGAAGGCCACCGCCTCCTTGATCTGAGGAAAGTACTTCAACTTGTTCTCGATGTACTTGGGAGCGAACAGGGTGCCGTCGCGCAGCCGGCCGACATCGGCGGCGCGGTCGATGATCCGCAAGTGACCGTCGCTCTCGAGCAGCCCGGCGTCGCCGGTGTGGAACCACCCGTCGGAGTCGCGCACCGCGGCGGTGGCCTCCGGATTGCGGTGATATTCCTTCAGCAGTCCAGGGCTGCGCACCAGCACCTCGCCGCTGTCGGAGATGCGCAGTTCGACTCCCGCCAGCGGACGGCCCACCGTGTCGGCGCGAGCCTCGCCGTCCGGCTGCATGCAGACGAACACCGCCGTCTCGGTCGAGCCGTACAGCTGTTTCAGATTGACGCCCAGCGAGCGGTAGAAAGCGAACAGATCCGGGCCGATCGCCTCGCCGGCGGTGTATGCGACCCGGACCCGGCTCAGGCCGAGCTGATTGCGCAGCGGCCCGTACAGCACCAGGTTGCCCACCGCGTACCACAGGCGCAGGACGGCACCGACGGGCTTGCGCTCCAGGATGCGGCCCCCGACGCGGCGGCCGACTTCCATGAAGTGGCCGAACATGGCGCGCTTGATCCGCCCGGCGTCCTCCATCCGGATTATTACCTGGGTCAGGAGGCTTTCGAACACGCGCGGCGGCGCGAAATAGTAGGTCGGCCCGATCTCGCGCATATCGTTGGCCACCGTCGCGGGCGATTCCGGGCAGTTGACGGTGTAGCCCGCCAACAGGGCCTGTGCATACGAGAAGATGTTCTGACCGATCCAGGCGAGCGGCAGGTAGGCCAGCACGTCCTCGTGCGGTCCCAGGGCGTCGAAAACGGTCGCCGCCCGCGCTCGGTCGATCAGCGCCGCGTGGGTCTGCACCACTCCCTTGGGTCGCCCGGTGGTGCCAGACGTGTAAAACAGCGTGGCCGTGTCACCGGCTGCGGCCGCGGCCACCTGCTCGTCGAAGAATCGCGGATGGCTGCCGACGAAGTCGGCGCCGCTCAATCGCAACTCGTCGTACGAGATGAGTCCGGACTGCAGGTAATCGCGCAGACCGCGCGGGTCGTCGTAGACAATGTGCGCCAGCGCCGGGAACCGGTCGCGTACCTCGAGCATCTTGTCGACCTGCTCCTGGTCTTCCACGATCGCCAGTTCGATCTGCGCGTCCTGGAACACGTACAGCATCTGCGCGGCGATCGAGTCCTGGTACATCGGCACCGGGATCGCGCCCAGGGACTGGGTCGCGAGCATGGCGGCGTACAGGCGCGGGCGGTTCTCGCCGATCACCGCCACGTGAGCTCCGCGCGCCAGCCCCAGGCGGTGCAAGGCTGCGGCCAGCACGCGGACTTCCGCCGCGAGGTCCGCCCAGGTCCAGGTCTGCCAGATTCCCAGATATTTTTCGCGCAGCGCCGGGTGGTTCGGCCGCACGCGCTCGTGCCAAAGCAGCAGCCGCGGAAAAGTATCGGCGGTCTGCGGCGCCATGCCCTCCTGTCCCACCCGAGGCTCCTTGCCGTGCTCCCACACTGCGGGTCTGCAACGCCCGATGCGGTCGCCTGCACGACAAATCATCCCACGGGATCGTGCGTGCAGGTTTGATGCGACGCACCAGCCCGCGTCGAACGCGCGCCTCGCGGTCGATGCCCGGGTACCTGGGACTCAGGGCTCAGGTGGCGCTGGCCAGTCGCCCGTCGCGATAGTCGGCCAAGGCCTGTTCGATCTCCTCGCGCGTGTTCATCACGAACGGGCCGTACTGCACCACGGGTTCGTGCAGGGGCTTTGCCGCCAGCAACAGGAAGTTCGCACCCTCGGGGCCGGCCTTGACGCGCACTTCGCCGCCGTCCGACAGCACACCCGCGGCGCGGTGAGGCAACACCTTGCCCTGCCCCGCCGGACCGATCTCCGCGCTGCCCTCGTAGGCGTAAACGAAGGCGCTGTGACCGGGCGTCAAAGGCGCTTTGAATTCGCCCCCGCCCGGCAGTCGCACGTCCAGGTACAGCGGATCGGTGGACAGCCTGGCGCCGGCGCCGTTGACCGGGCCAGCGGTATTTCCAAACGTTCCGGCGATGACCTTGACCTCGCCTGCGCCCGGCAGCTGCACGACGGGGATCTCGGCCGCAGCAATGTCGCGATAGCTGGCCGGCTTCATCTTTTCGTTCGACGGCAGGTTGATCCACAGCTGGAAGCCCCGCATGCGGCCCTGCGTCTGCTGCGGCATCTCGGAGTGGATGATGCCGCGCGCGGCGGTCATCCACTGCACGCCTCCCGGGCCCAGGTCTCCGCGGCTGCCGAGGTGGTCCTCGTGACGCAGGTGGCCGTCGAGCATGTAGGTGACGGTCTCGAAGCCGCGATGCGGATGCGCGGGAAACCCGGCCAGGTAATCGTCCGGGTTGTCGGAAAAGAACTCGTCCAGCATCAGGAACGGGTCCACGTACAGGCCGCGCTGGCTGCCCAGGCTGCGCCGCAGTTTGACGCCGGCGCCGTCGGACGTGGGCACCGACTGGATCACGCGGGTCAGAGTGCGCGGAGCGATGGCGTTCATCAGTGTCTCCTTCAAACGTGCGTAACGTGTGCGAGCCTGAAGCTCGACCGATCGGGTCAGGCGCGCTTGCGCAGGTGATCGATGCTGAGCCGTCCGGCGCCGTTGGCCACCAGGAACAGGAACCCGCCCGCCAGGCCCAGGTTCTTCATGAACATGATCTGCTGCATCTGGTCGGGCGAGCCGGCGTGGAACAGCAGGCCGACCAGGATGCTGAAGCCGGCCAGCAGCAGCGCGAGCGGCCGCGTGTAAAGACCCGCGACGATCGCCAGGCCGCCGCCCACCTCGAGCAGGATGACCAGCGGCAGCAGGCCGCCGGGAACGCCGGCCGAGTGCATGTAGCCCTGCGTGGCGGCATAGCCGCTGATCTTGCCCAGGCCCGCCAGCACGAACACACCGGCAATCAGAATTCGGCCGATCAGATCCGTGTACGGTCTGAGGGTGTCAAAAAACTGGTTCATCTCGGTTCTCCATGAGGCAGGTTAGCGGTTGAAATCCAAGAGCGAAGTGAGGGCAGCAGCAATCTCGGCCGTTCATGCAGCCAGCCTCACGGCCCGGGCCGTCGCCTTGGCCAGGCTCGTTTCCCGTGCTTCCGGGATCGCCAGGCCTTCGGCGTGTACGAATTCGACGTCGGTCATGCCGAGGAAGCGCAGGAAGTCGCGCACGTAGCCAGTCTGCGTATCGAGCGGGCCGCCGTCATAAAGGCCACCGCGTGCAGCGAACACGTAGACCTTCTTGCCGGTGAGCAGACCCTGCGGGCCGCTGGCGGTGTAGCGGAAGGTTACGCCGCCGCGCGCGATATGGTCGAAATATGCCTTCAACTGCGACGGCACCCCGAAGTTGTACATCGGAAGGCCCAGCACGATGACGTCGGCGGCCTTGAGCTCGGCAATCAGCTCGTCAGAGTAGGCCACCACCGCGCGCTGGGCGGCGCTGAGCTCTTTCGGCTTGGCGATGAAGGCGCCAAACCGCTCGCCGGTCAGATGGGGCACCGGGTCTGCCACCAGATCGCGCTTTACGAAGCGCGCGTGCGGATTGCGTTCGCGGAAGGCCGCGACAAAATGGTCCGCCAGGCGGCTGGACTGGCCGTTGCCGTTGTTGATGCTGCTGTGGATCTGGAGCAGGGTCGTCATGGGACATCTCCTGGGGTCGATGGAGCGGGGTGGCTCCCTGACGACCATTTAACTATTGATTTATTAGATGAAAAAGTACAATATTTCGTCCATATCTATCGACTGGATGAATAGATGACCAGCCCGCCCAAGATCACATTGGAGCAATGGCGCGCATTGATGGCCGTCGTCGATGCCGGCGGCTATGCCCAAGCTGCCGAAATCCTTCACAAGAGCCAATCGGCGGTGACCTACGGCGTGCAGAAACTCGAGTCGCTGCTGGGGGTCAAGGTGTTCGAGGTGATCGGCCGCAAGGCTCATCTGACGCCGACCGGCGAGGTGCTGTACCGCCGCGCCAAGGCCCTGATGGAAGAAGCCGGCTCGCTTGAAAACGCCGCCGGCACCCTGGCCGCCGGGTGGGAGCCGCAGCTATCGCTGGCCGTGGAGATCCTGTTTCCGACCTGGCTGCTGCTGGAGTGCTTCGCGCGCTTCGCCCAGGAGCGACCGCAGACGCGGATCGAGTTGTACGAAACCGTGATGAGCGGCACCGAGGAAACATTGCTTCAGCGCAAAGTCGATCTGGCGATCTGTTCGCAGGTGCCGTCCGGCTTCGCCGGGGACGCGCTGATGCGGATGCGCATGGTGGCTGCGGCGCATCCGGAGCATCCGCTGCACCAGCTGGGCCGCGAGCTGACGCTGCAGGACCTGCGCAAACACCGCCACCTGGTGATCCGCGACAGCGGCAGCCAGCGCCGCAGTGGCAGCTGGGTGGGCGCGGAGCAGATCTGGACCGTGAGCAACAAGGCGACCTCGATTCGCGCCGCCTGCATGGGCCTGGGCTTCGCCTGGTTCGCGGAGGACACGATCCGCGACGAGCTGGAGCATGGCCTGCTCAAGCCCTTGCCGATGCGCGAGGGGTCGGAACGGTGGGCCGAGTTGTACCTGGTCTTCGCCGACCGCGACTACGCCGGGCCGGGTGCCGTGCGACTGGCGCAGATCATCGACGAGCACGTGCACAGCACCTGTCGCAAATTTCACGGGCAGGATGCGCAGGCGAAGCCTGCCGAGGCGGTCGCGACGACGGCGGTGGGCGGGTAAGGGGGCTGGCGCTACCTCGCGTCGCTCCGACCGAAGCGGGTCAAGCCATCGCCCGCCCCGACGCCTGGATTGCGTTGACCTCCCGGTACCGGTCATCGCGGTCGCCTGCGCTCTTCGGATCGGCGCAATGCGCTCTGCGCCAGACGTTGGGGCTGACACCGGTGACGCGCCGGAACACCCGGCAGAAATGGGATTGATCGCACAATCCGCAGGCCAGGGCGATCTGGCAGGTCGACTCTTCGGTCGTCAGCATCAATTCGCACGCCAGATCGATCCGTCGGATCGCGACGTACACCAGCGGCGGTACGCCGAAACTGGTCTTGAACGCGCGCGAAAAGTGACTCACGCTCAGTTTGGCGAGCGCCGTCAGATCCTGGACCCTGATCCTGGAGGCCAGGTGGTTGTCGATGTAGGCGGCCACGCGGTTCACCTGCCAGGGCGCCAGCCCGCCTCGAGGTCGCTTGTCGGCCAGCTGACCGCCTTCGCATTTCGCCGTCGAGCGCGCACCGCGCAGCAGAGTCAGTGCCCGCGTGATGCAAGCCCTGGCCGTGTCGCGGTCCGACTCGATTGCTGCCTGGGCGAGCTCGATCAGGTTTGCGATCGCGGTCGCCATGGGAACGACAGCAGGTCCCCATGCCCCGGACAGTGACGCGGTCGTCATGCTGCCGCCTTCATGAATGCCTCCATTTCAATGCGGATCGCCGGCCGGCGCTTGATGAACCATAGCGGCTGCGAATTCGAAGCCTTGTCCATGAGCACCACAGTGCTCCTTCAGCACCGCCATCACTTCGTCGTAATGCTCTTTTCTGCTCCAATCGCGTTGCAGCTCGAGCAGTACCTGCAACGCGGTCACCGATACCGCTCCGGCCTGCTCGATGCGGCGAATGGCGGCGTCGTGCGCGGTCTTGCTCGTTCCGCCCGAAGCATCCTCCACGACGTAGATCCCGTAGCCTTCCTCCAGCATCTGCAGCGCCGGCAAAGCGAGGCACGCCTCGCTCCAGAGCGCAGCAAGCAGGAAGTTCCTGCGCCCGGTCCCCCTGACGGCCGCCACGATTTCCTGGCAGTCCCACGAATTCATGCTGGAGCGCTCGATGGGTGTCTGTTTCGGGAACAGCTCGAGCAGCTTCGGCGTGATCTTCCCGCCGAAGCCCCCGGATTGGACCGCGGTCAGGATGGTCGGCAGGTGAAAGATCTTCGCAGCCTTGGCCAGCACCAGCACGTTGTTCAGCAAGTCCTGCCGATCGATGTTGGCTACACCGAAGAACATTTGAGGCTGGTGATCGATGAAGATCACCGCGCAGTTGTCGGGCGTCAACAGGCCTTTATCGGTCGAACTCGCGCTCATACGGTCGGGTCCTTCGTCGAGGCGACACTGACCGGCGGAGAATGACGGCTGGCAGGCTCGAACGCCACTGACCAGGTGGCGGTTTTGCGGGTGCTGCGAAAGAAGCGGCCGGCTCTACTTCCTTCGAGGGAGGCGCGACCCGCGTGCGGGCCGCTGGGCAGGCTGGACCGCGGTCAGAGCTGCACCAGGCCGCGCCGGCTGGCCACGGTGATGGCTTCCGTGCGGCTCAGAACATTCAGCTTGGCGAAAATGCTGCGCAAATGCGACTTCACCGTGGTCTCGCCGATGTAGAGGTTCTTGCCGATCTCCTTGTTGCTCTTGCCGCGCGCCAGAAGCGCCAGAACCTCCAGCTCCCGGCCGGTCAGCGGCTCGTTGCTGATGCCGGCGGCAAGCTTCGCGATCAGCGACGGCGGGATACACGTGTCGCCGCCGTGCACCCTGCGGATGCACTCCAGCAGCTCCTCGCGCTGCGCATCTTTCAGCAGGTATCCCTTGGCGCCGGCCTTGATCGCGCCGGAGATCTCGTTGTCCGTGTCGAATGTGGTCAGCACGATGATGCGGGCCGAGGGATCCAGCCGGCGAATCTCGTCGATCGCACCAACACCGTCCAATAGCGGCATGCGCAGGTCGAGCAAGCCCACGTCCGGACGGTGCTTGCGCCACAGGTCGACCGCGTCGCGGCCATTGATCGCTTCTCCAACGACTCTCATGTCAACCTGGCGGCCGACCATGGCCGCCAGTCCTTCGCGCACCGTGACATGGTCGTCAGCGACCAGCACGCCGATCTTGTCGACCAGCAGGTCTCTTTGCTCGGTTTTGAACGCGGCACTCATGGCGCTAACGGGGCATTCTCGGTCAAAGGCAGCACGATCGATATCGCGGTTCCCGCGCCAGGGGCGCTGCGAATGCTCAGCTCGCCACCCATGGACTGGACCCGTTCCTTCATTCCCACCAGGCCGATTCCGTCGGTCTTGAGGTCGGCATCGAAGCCGCGCCCGTTGTCGTGCAGTTCCATCCGGATGGCCTGCGGATCGAACATCAGGCGCGCCATGAAATGCGTCGCGCGCGCGTGCCGCAGCGCATTGGTCAGAACCTCCTGACCGACATGCAGCAGATTTTCCTCCCACTCGGGCCGAAGTTTTTGCGGCGCACCCTGGACGCTGAGCTCAGCGAGCACGGCGGTACCCCCGGTCATCTTGCGGAACATCGCGTCCAGCGCTTCGCCCAGGTTCTTGCCCTCGAGAGCCTGCGGACGCAGCGCCCGCACTGAACGCCGCGCCTCCTTGAGGCTTTCGCGCGCGAGGTCGCCGGCCCGGTTCAGATGTTGCTCGGCTTCCTTCGACAAGCCCTTCGAGTTCGCGTCCGCCGCCGCCTCCAGCTGCACGATCACGCCGGTAAAGGCCTGCGCGAGCGTGTCGTGAATGTCACGCGCCATGCGGTTGCGTTCTGCCTCCAGCGCCGCCTGCCGGCTCTGCTGGGACAGACGCACCAGCTGCATCGCCAGCATGGCCTGATGCGCCAGCGCCCGGGTCAGCTCGATCTCTTCTTTCCGGAAGGCACGCTCGAGCGTGAAACGGATCCCGATGATTCCGGCCACCTTCCCGCCCACCAGCATCGGAACAAACAGGATCGAGACGACGCCGAGTCGTCGAAGATGCTCCTTCAGCAGCGCTCTGGGCGGGTCGGAATCGGCGTCCTGCAGTACCCGATGCCAGACGGCGCCGGGTTCGGAGCCGACGCGCATGCGCGCCGATTCCTTGTCAATGTCCTGCAGCAGCGCGTGCTGGCCGCTGCGCAGGATCTCGCTCCAGACCGGGTGGTCCTGTGAAAGGATCGGAATTCTCGCGGCCGGATGGACCGCATCATCGGCAGTCTGATACCGGCCCGCCTCGATCACCGCCACCAGATCGAGCCAGCCGCCGGCATCATTTCTGCGCCAGACGCTGACGCTGTGCGCACCCGATTGCTCGACGATCGTTCGCAAGACATGCTCGAGCAACCGGTCCGGATCGGACTCGCGCGCAAACGAGTCCAATAGATGGGTCAGCGCCGTCAGGTGCCCGCGCGCCAGATGTTCCGAGGCGCGCAGCGCTTCCTCGCTTCGCCGGAGCGCCTCCTCGGTGCGCTTGCGCTCGATGGCGATCGCCAGCAGGTGCGTGATCTGTTCGATGGTCCGGCGGTCCTGCTCCGTCGGATTGCGCGGCGTGCCCGAATAGATCGCAAACGTGCCCAGCAGGCCTCCGTCCGAGGACAGTATCGGCGTGGACCAGCACGCTCGCAGCCCGTGCGCCAACGCCAGGGCTCCGAACTCGAACTGCGGCGACTCCGTTTCGAAATCCGGGACGACCACCGGCGAGCGCAGGTAGGCCGCCTTCGCGCACGGGCCCAGTTCCGGAACGATCGGGCTGCCGTCAATGGCGCGCGTGTAACTGGACGGCAGACTCGGGCCTGCCCCATGCCGCAGCCGCTCGCCCGCCTCGTCAAACAGGAGAATCGAGCACAACGAACCGCTCGACATTTCTTCGACGAGGCGGCACATCGTATCCAGCAGGGAAGATAGTGATGCGAAGGTTGTGGTCATTTTCGGCTGGGCGCGCGCCGCGGGCTGGAGCAAGTTACGCAGCTTTCGGGCGCGCGTCCACCCAATGCGCTGGCCGAACCGGGGTGGATAGGAGTGCGAGGCCCCAAATGGTGGGAGCCCCGCCGGGCCACACCGGTGACAAAGGCAGCACGGCGGTGCAATCACGGCAATCGGGCTTTCCGTAGAGTCACCTCGAGTCACCTCGCTTCGGGTGACATGAGGGGGAAACGCCATGATTTCAGGAATGTTGGTATCCGCGTTTACGTTGTTGCACGTCGCTCTCAGTCTGATTGGAATCGGCTCCGGGCTCGCGGGCCTGTCGGCCTCGAACGCACTCATGCAACTGGTCGTGGTGGCGGTGTTCGCGGCGCTTGGCGCCCGGGCTTTCAGATCGTTTCACCCGCAGGCGCACACGCCGGCGCTGCGGCCGCTTTGAGCTGGGAGGGATCCATGAAAACTGCTGCGGGTTGGTTCGCGATCGGTACCCTGATCGGTTCGGTTGGTCTGGCGCATGCGCAGGGCGATCCGGTCGCCGGAAAGACGGTCTTCGCAAACCAGTGTGCGTCGTGCCACACCATCGAGGCCGGCAAGAACGGATTCGGACCGTCGCTGGCTGCCGTGGCCGGTAGAAAAGCGGGAACTCTGCCGGGCTACAAATACTCGCCCGCGATGGTCAACTCCGGTCTCACGTGGGACGAGAAGACGCTCGATATCTTTCTGACCTCGTCGACCAAGGAGGTTCCGGGCACGGCGATGCCGGTGGCGCTGCCGGACCCGACGGCCCGGGCCAACGTGATCGCGTACCTGGAGACGCTGGGGCGCGCCAGCGCGGTGGAGGCCAGCGCGCCGTCCACGCAAGAGGCGCTCGCTATCCACGGGCCGACGCAGGACGAGCTGCTGCACGCGGCGCAGGACCAGCAGAACTGGCTGTACGCCAGCAAGGACTACACCGGCAAGCGCTTCGCCGATCTGCGCCAGATCACGCCCAAGAACGCGGCGCAGCTGCGGGCCGCCTGTATCTACCGGTCCAACACCGCTACGCCCACGCAGACGGAGCTGCTGGTCTACAAGGGCGTGATGTACCTGACCGTTGACAAGTCGATTGTCGCGATCGATGCGACCACCTGCCGCGAGCGCTGGACCTACACCTGGACCGGCAAGGGTGCCGTGCTGTCGCCCGCCAACCGCGGCGTGGCGATGAAGGACGGGCGGGTCCTGCGCGGCACCGCCGACGGCTATCTGATCGCGGTGGACATGGCCAAGGGAACGCTGCTGTGGAGCCAGAAGATCGCCGACGCCAGCACCAGCCAGTATCTGAGCATGCCGCCGCTGATTTACGAGGACCTGGTGGTCTACGGGCCGGCCGGCGCCGACTGGGGGGCGAAGAACTGGATCGGCGCCTTCAAGCTGACCACCGGCGAGCAGGTCTGGCGCTTCAACCTGATTCCCGATGACGGCGAGCCGGGAGCGGACAGCTGGAACAATCCGCAGGCGCGCCAACACGGCGGCGGCAGCCTGTGGACGCCGCTGTCGCTGGACGTTCAAAAGGGCGTGCTCTACGTTCCGGTCGGCAACCCGTCGCCCGACTTCTACCCGGATGTGCGCCCCGGGCTGGATCTGTATACCAACTGTGTGGTCGCGCTCGATGTGCACACGGGCAAGCTGCTGTGGTACCGCAAATTCATTCCGACCGATGCCAACGACCGCGATTTGAGCCAGGTGAGCCCGCTGTTCAGCGCGACCGTCAAGGGCAAGCCGCGCAACCTGCTGACCGTTTCCGGCAAGGATGGGATGCTGCGCATGGTGGACCGCGACAGTCACGATGTGCTGTATGAGTTGCCGATTACAACGCGGACCAACTTCGAGGCCGAGCCGACCGTGGCCGGCGTGCACGGCTGCCCGGGGCTGCTGGGCGGCATGGAGTGGAACGGTCCGGCCTACAGCCCGGCCACCAAGACGTTGTTCGTCGCAGCGGTGGACTGGTGCGGCACCTTCACCAAGTCCGATCAGCCGCCGCAGTTCGTCCTCAACTCGCATTATTACGGCGGCGCCGTCACGCCGGACCCGCGTGATCAGGCACGCGGCTGGCTGCAGGCGATCGACGCCACCACAGGCACGATGCGCTGGCGTCTGAAGTGGCCAACGCCGCTGGTCGGCGGCATCACGGTCACCTCGGGCGGCGTGCTGTTCACGGGCGACCTGAACAACGACTTTCTCGCGATCGACGCCAGCAACGGCAAGACCCTCTACCATTTCAATACGGGCGGGACCATCGGCGGCGGCGTCATCAGCTACGAGATCGGGGGCAAGCAGTACGTGGCCACCACGTCCGGTGTCGTCTCCGGCTTCTTCGGCGGTTCCGGAACCTCGGCGGTGATCGTGTTCGCGTTGCCTTGAGTGACGAGGGCGTCGATCTGCTACCCTGGGGAATGTGCCTTGACGGCTGCGTAAGAGGCGTCTGATGTATTGCGATTCCCCCGGGCGGCGCGCCGTTGCGCCGCTCGCCCTGAGCTTTTTCGCTGTACTGGTCATCGACCCGCCCGCGCTGGCCGCCGACTTCGGTGCCGGATTCAAGACGCAGACGGTGGCTGTTGACGGGGGCACCTTGAGCGTCGCCGTGGGCGGCAGCGGCCCGCCGGTGGTTCTGATCCACGGCTACGCCGAATCGTCGCGCATGTGGAAGCCGCTGGCCAGAGTGCTTGCGCCCGGCTTCACGGTCATCGCGCCCGACCTGCCCGGCTTCGGAGACTCGTCGATACCCCAGGACGGGTTGGACATGAAGGCCTCGGCCGAACGCGTGCGCGCCGCCGTAAAGTCGCTCGGGTACGGCCAGGTTCGGGTGGTCGGGCACGACATCGGGCTGATGGTGGCGTATGCGTACGCTGCGATGCATCCACAGGAAGTCGAGAAGCTCGCTCTGATGGACGCGTTCCTGCCGGGGGTCAGCGGATGGGAAGCCGTCTACAACAACCCGGGGATCTGGCACTTTCGGTTCTATGGGCCGACTCCGGAAGCGCTGGTCAAGGGGCGCGAGCGCATCTACTTCGAGCACTTCTGGAACGACTTCGCAGCCGACAAAACCCGCTCCATTCCGGAGGCCGATCGGCGCGCGTACGCGATGGAGTACGCGCGGCCGGGGCGGATGGCCGCGGGGTTTGCACATTTCGCGTCCTTCCCCAAGACCGCGGCGGATTTTGCGGAGCTGTCGAAGATCCGGCTTTCCATGCCGGTGCTGTCGATCGGCGGAGGCAAGGCCAACGGCGATGCGCTGGGTGCTCAGGCGAGACTGATCGCTTCCGATGTCACCGTCGTCGTCCTGAAGGACACGGGGCACTGGATCATGGAAGAGCGCCCGCAGGAGACCATCAGCGCGCTCGTCAACTTCCTGAAGTGAGGTCAACCGCTCGAGGCGCCGCGCCATGACGATCGCCTCAAGCGCTCCGGCCGCTCACCTGTGGCGCGACGAACGGCACGGGCCGCTGCCGGCGCTGTTGCTGCTGCTGACCGTGGTGACCGGACTGGTCGACGCCCTCAGCTATCTCAAGTTGGGACACGTATTCGTGGCCAACATGACCGGGAATATCGTTTTCCTGGGTTTTGCGGTGGCCGACGCGAAGGACTTCTCGATCGCGGCTTCGCTCGCCGCCACCGCCGCCTTTCTGGCCGGAGCGCTCGTAGGCGGACGGTTCGGTGCGCACACGGGACAGCACCGGGGCCGCCTCCTGGCAGTCGCCATTTACATGGAAATCGCGCTGGTCGGCGCGGCGCTGGTCGCATCGACCCTGCCGCTCGATCCAAACGGCCGCGTGGAAACGTACGTACTCATCGTGCTGCTGGCGCTGGCGATGGGCCTGCAGAACGCGACCGCCCGGCGCCTGGGCGTTCCCGACCTGACGACGACCGTGCTGACATTGACGCTGACGGGGCTCGCGGCCGACTCGGCGCTGGCCGGCGGTAAAAATCCCCGCCCGGGGCGCCGATTGCTCGCCACGCTCACGATGTTTCTGGGCGCCGCCATCGGCGCGCTCGTGATCTTCCACTTCGGCGTGAGCGCGCTGCTGGCGTTGACTCTGGTGCTGCTGGTGGCCAGCGGCGTGTCCGCCTACCGGGTGTCATCGTCGTCCGAGGCGTGGTCGGTGGGAACCTGACGCCATGCCGATCCTTACATCCCCTGGCCCTTACATCCGCTGGCGCAGTTTCGCTACCTGCTCGGCCGTGATCCCCGACGGCTTGATCCCGAACCGGGCGGTGACGTAATTGGCGACGCTTGCGATCTCGGTGTCCGAATAGGTGCTGCCGAAAGCCGGCATGAAGACGTTTGCGCCCGGTATCTGCCTTTGTGTTCCCGAGAGAACGACTTGCGCCACATTGATGGCGCTCGGGTCGTTCACCGCGCGCGCCCCGGTCAGTGTTGCGAACGGCGTGAGCACGCTCACACCGGTCCAGCCGTGGCAGCTCGCGCAGGAGCCCTCGAATATCTGTTTGCCGCGTTGATCGAAGTTCGCCGCCACGCCGTCCCGGTGCGACGGCGGCGCCGATCGGGCGTTCGGAGCCGGCAGATCCGCCGTTGCAATGGCCGGCACCGAACGCAGGTAGCTGACCATCGAGGCGATATCGCTCTGCGTCAGATGTGTGAGGCTGTGGTCGACCGCCTCGCTCATCGGGCCGGCTGCGGCGCCATGCAGCTCGGCGTGGCCGATGGCCAGATACTGCGCGAGGTCCGCGTCGGTCCATGCGCCCAGCCCGCTGTCGCGGTCGGCGGTGATGTTGTAGGCGCGCCAGCCCGACAGCACGGTTCCGGAGAATTTGTGGCGATTGTCCAGGGCCTGCAGCAGATTGCGCGGCGTGTGGCAGTCACCGCAATGCGCCAGGCCTTCGGTCAGGTAGGCGCCGCGGTTCCATTGAACGCTGCGGGCAGGGTCGGGCTCGAAGCGCTTGCCGGGGTTGAACAGCAGCGACCAGGCGCCCATCAGCCAGCGCTGATTGGCCGGAAAGCTCAGCGAGTTTGCCGGCGCCGGTGCATGCACCGGGCGCAGGCTGAAAAGATAGGCCTTGATGGCGAGCGCGTCCGCATCGGTCATGTAGCTGTAGGCCACGAACGGCATCGCCGGATAAAGATGGGCGCCGCTGCGGGCGGTGCCGCCGCGAACGGCATTGAGGAAATCGGCGTCGGTGTAATTGCCAATACCGGTTTGCGGGTCGGGCGTGATGTTGGTCGAATACAGCGTACCGAAGGGAAGGACGAAGGCGAGCCCGCCGGCAAAGGGCGCACCGCCCCTTGTCGTGTGGCAGGCTTCGCAATCGGCCGCGCGTGCAAGGTACTCGCCCCGCTGCACCGCGGTTGCGCTGGCCAGATCCGGCGGAACGCCGGTGGGATCCGCACCGCGGTAAGCGGCCAGTGCGACCCGGGAACCGCCCGCGAAATCCATCGGTCCGGGGCCCAGCACAATCCAGACCAGGCCGATCAGCAGCACCCCGGCCACGGCAACGACGGCGAGCACGACGGTCCGCGCCCGCCCGCGGGTCTTGGAAAGCGCCTTCAAGCCGGTTTCCTTCCCGCCAGAACTTCGCGGTCGATCGGCAGCCGACGCAGCCGGATGCCGGTCGCAGCGTAGATCGCGTTGCAAAGGGGCGGTGGCCCTGCCGTGCAGCCGGTCTCGCCGATCCCGCCCGGGGCCTCGCCGCTCTTGATCAGGTGCACCTCGATCGGCGGCACCTGGTCGATGCGCAGCATCCGGTAATCGTGGTAATTGCTCTGCTGCACTCGCCCCTTGTCGATGGTGATCTCGCCGTACAGTGCCGCCGTCAGCCCGAAGATCAGGCCGCCCTGCAGCTGCGCCACCACGGTGTCCGGGTTGACCACGATGCCGGTATCCACGGCCGAAACGACGCGCCGCAGGTGCACCTCGCCGTTCATGTCCACCTCGGCTTCCGTGACGGTGGCGATAAAGCTTCCAAACGCGGTTTGCACCGCCACGCCACGGCCAGTGCGCGCGGGCAGCGGATTGCCCCAGTCCGACTTGCTCGCGACCAGCTCGAGCGCTGCCTTCAGACGCGGCGATTTGCCGAGCATATCGCGGCGGAACGCGACCGGATCCTTGCCCGCCTTCTTGGCCAGCTCGTCGATGAAGCTTTCGATGGCGAACACGTTGTTATTCGGACCGACGCCGCGCCAGAATCCGGTCGGCACGGCCGGGGGTTCGTCCCGCACGAATTCGACGCGCAGGTCTGGAATGTCGTACGGGATATCGACCGCGCTGTCGACGCCGTCGATGTCGACGCCCTTCTGGAATGCAGGCGGGAACCAGCGGGCGATCACCGCCGAACCGGTGATCCGGTGCTTCCAGCCGACGATGCGGCCGTCCGACAGGGTCGCCGACAGGCGATCGCGATAGACAGGACGGTAGACACCTTGCTGGATGTCCTCGGGGCGGCTCCAGAACACCTTGACCGGGCCGTCGACGTGCCGCGCGATGCGAGTGGCCTTCTCGACGGCATCCACTTCCAGCCTGCGGCCAAAGCCGCCGCCGAGCAGGTGATTGTGGAGTGTGACCTTTTCAAGCGTCAGGCCGGTGACTTTCGCGGCAGCGGCCTGCGCCCGCGCCTGCACCTGGGTGCCGACCCAGACCTCGCAGGCGTCGGGCTTCACATGAACCGTGCAGTTCATCGTCTCCAGCGAGGCGTGCGCGAGGAAGGGCAGCTCGTAGACGGCGTCCAGACGGTCGCCCCGGCTCAAGCCTTTGTCGGCGTCACCCACGGATTTGGCGACCACCCCTTCCTTCTCGCTGGCTGCGCGGAGCTGCTTCCACACGTCGTCCGACGAGACGTTGGCATTCGGTCCTTCGTTCCAGGTGACGTCCAGCGCGTTCAGACCGCGCAGGGCGGCCCAGGTGTGATCGCCGACCACGGCCACCAGATCGTCCAGGACGACGACTTGTCGTACGCCGGCTATCGCCTTGGCCTTGCTGTCATCGACATGAGCGACCTTGCCTCCGAACACGGGACAGGCAGCGATCGCGGCGAACTTCAGGCCCGGCAGCATCGCGTCGATTCCGTAGATCGCCTTGCCGTTGACCTTGTCGGGCGTATCCAGGCGCTTGAGCGGCGTGCCGATCAGCTTGAATTCGCCCACGGGCTTCAACGGCGGATCCGGGGGCGCCTTCAGGGTGGCGGCGCGATCGACCAGCGCCGCGTACGCGAGCTTGCGTCCGCTGGCTTCATGGAGCACCTGGCCGCTGTCGGTGCGGCAAGCGGCCGCATCGACCTTCCACGCTTGTGCCGCGGCGGCCACCAGCACGGCGCGCGCGCCCGCGCCGGCCTTGCGCAGAGGCATCCAGAACGCACGGATCGAATTGGAGTTTCCGGTCACCTGGATGTGGAAAAACGGGTTTCCATACAGCGCGTCGCTCGGGGGAGCGGCTTGCAGCGTCACCTGATCGAGCGGCGCGTCCAGTTCCTCGGCCAGGATCATCGCGATGGCGGTGTAAATGCCCTGCCCCATCTCGGCCTGGGGCATGATCAGGGTGACTTTGCCGGCCCGGTCGATACGGATGAAGGCATTGGGCGCGAAGACTGCAGCCTGGGCCGCGGCCGCCTGCGCAAGCGGCAGGCGGAAGCCCAGCAGCAGCCCGCCGCCGGCCGCCGCACCCATCACCAGGAATGACCGCCGCGACAGCAGCGCTGCGGCTTGCGGCAATACGGATGTTTCGCTCGCGTCGGACCTCATGGAGCTCAAGACCCGCTCAAGTCGACTGCGCCGCATGCTTGATGGCTGCACGAATTCGAACGTAAGTGCCGCAACGGCAGATGTTTCCCGCCATGGCAGCATCGATGTCGGAATCGTCGGGATTGGGGGTGGCGTGCAGCAGCGCCACCGCGGACATGATCTGCCCGGACTGGCAGTAACCGCACTGCACCACCTCCAGATCGAGCCAGGCTTTCTGCACCTTGGTGCCGACCGCGGACGCCCCAACGCCCTCGATGGTTGTGATCGCGCGCTGTCCAATCGAGCCGACCGGCAGCAGGCAGGAGCGCACCGGAGCTCCATCCAGATGCACGGTGCAGGCGCCGCATTGTGCGATCCCGCATCCGAACTTGGTGCCGGTCAGGCTCAGGACGTCGCGCAAGACCCACAGCAGGGGCATGTCGTCCGGAACGTCGATCGTCTTGCTTTCTCCGTTGATTTGCAGAGTCACCATGATTGCAGCCTTGCGGCCCCGGGGCCTGTCGGATCGGTTGGAGCAGAAAATCGCAGCGCTATCGTTGCGCGAGCGCCTGCAAGAGGTCTATTACGTTCCTGCTGCCTCTTTGTTCTTTTCCTGCTGCGCCAATGACTTCCCACAGCGCGATCGGGGTCGCAAGGCGCGCTCGATCAGAACCCCGGCAAACTGAGCCGGAGGTTCCGGTCCTCGTCCTTTTCCAGCCGGGAAAGCTCGATCTCGACAATCTTTGCCTGTTCCAGGGGCACCGCTCTTCCGATCGAGCTGAAGTGGCGGATGCCCTTGGGAGAACTCTCCCGCAACCTGTGGCAGGCGCTGGCAATTTCAGGGTTGTCGAGCAGACAATCCCTGATCCACGTCACCCCGTTGGGAAGATCCATCAATCTCTCGCTGCCGTCCAGACCTGGCCCTTGGGGGTCCCCGCCGCCCAGCGAAAATGCAGGTCTTTACCGCCCTTGCCTTCCACGGTCACCTGCTGCGTCTGGGTCTCCCCGTTCAATCCCGCGCTGACCTTGTATCGCCCCGGCGGCAGGACCACGAACAGCATCGGCCCCGCTTTGCGCAGCGCGAATATCGCATTGCCGCCGGCGTCCTGGATCACCATCGGGATATCGGCGAGAAATTGGCCATCCCTGCCTTCCGAGAACGTGATCCTCAGCGGAAACTCTGTCGCAACGCGGCGCATCGTCGCCTGCTCATCGGCGCCGACGCCCCCGTTGAGGTAGACGCTGGTCGTGACCGTCTGAATAACGGCAGCCTGCTCGCCCATCAGGAACTGAGCGTGGGCTTGCATCAGCCCGCAGGCTGCCAGGGCGGTTCCGACCAGCGTGTTTCGCAGTACGCGAAGGTGCTCCATGGCACGCTACCTATGCCTTGTGGTATGGCCGGGACGGTCGGCTAGCTCTTCAGCTTGATCGACACGCCCTGGGCGCCCAGTTGAAAGCGAACACCCTTCTCCATCCCGTGAAGCCGCAGCACCACGCCACGGTCGTTCTGCATGACGATGCCGTCCGTGCCACCCGCGAGGGCGATGCCCGCGGCTCCGGCGACGTAATTGCCCGAGAGGTCTTCCGGCTTCTTCAGATCGAACACCTCTCCGGTCGTCGTTATGGAGGAGATGCCAACGTCCGCGACGCTCAGTCCTTGAATCGTAAAGACGTAATTGTTGTCTCCGTAGTGGAGCGTTCCATCGCCCCAGGTGACACCCACGCCCGCCGCCACCGAGGTGCTATCGATCTCAACGGTTCCCGAAGGCGTAGCTTCATCCGCCGCATCCGCTGCGAGGGCCACGTTCAGCGCGCCCACCCAACCCAGCATGACCAGCCATTTCCAGTTACGTGATTTCATGGCGATTCCTTCCCTTTGTGCAGCCGTCTCCGGCAGTGCATGCACCGTAGGCGCGCTGCGTTACTGAACGGTGCCGGGGTGGCGTGGCCAAGTTACGGATGTCACCCGCCTACGCCCTGCGGGCTTCGGCGGGCTGGCCCGCCCGCCGAAGTGCCAAGCGTAGGCGGCGCGCCCGCCGAAGCCCGCAGGGCGTAGGCGGGGGCTCAGGCCGCGCCGCGCAGCACGCGCGCGAGCGTGGTGGCGATGTCGCGCGACTGCAGCGGCTTGGTGAGCAGTTCGCTCACACCGGCGGCGAGCGCGTCCTGGGTCAGGATCGGTCCGCTGTACCCGCTCACCAGTACGATCGGAAGATCGGCTCGATGGCGGCGCAATGCACGTGCGAGTCCCGTTCCGGTCAGACCGGGCATGACTTCATCGGTGACGACGACATCGAACCGCGCCGGTTCAGCCTCGAATGCAGCCAGGGCCAAGTGGCTGTCGTCGAACGATACGGCCTCGTACCCGAGGCGCGACAGCACCTCGGCCGTCACCGCGAGCAGCGGCGCCTCGTCGTCGACCAGCAGCACGCGCTCGCCTTCTCCCCGGGGCAACGGCCTGGCCGCGGTCCCTGCAGCAGCCAGCGCAACGTCCGCGCGGGTCAGATAGATCGTGAACGTGCTGCCCTGTCTCGGCGCGCTCTTCACATCGATCGCGCCGCCCGAGTCGGCGACGATCGCGTAAACCAGTGACAGGCCGAGCCCGGTGCCCTGGCCGATTTCCTTGGTGGTGAAAAATGGCTCGAAAATGCGCGACATCGTTGCCGCGTCCATGCCCGAGCCACTGTCCTGCACGATCAGCTGCACGTAACGACCCGGTTGCAGCGCTCCGTGCGAGAGCGCCTGCCCGTCGGGTACGTTGGCGGTCTGGAGCAGAACCCGCAAGGTGCCGCCGGTGCTCATCGCGTGGATCGCGTTGCTGCACAGGTTCATCACCACCTGGTGCAACTGCGTGGCGTCGCCGATCACGACCTGGGGCGGTTGCTGCGCGCTGGTTTCCAGATGAATATTGCCGGGCAGCGATCCCCGGATCAGCTCGAGCGTCTCGGCCACGACGTTGGCAACGTCGACCGGCGCGCGCTTGCCGCGCTGGCTGCGGCTGTAGGCAAGGATCTGATCGACCAGCTCGCGGCCTCGGGACGCTGCGGTCAGAACGTTCTGCGCATAGCGCTTCAGCGGCGAGTCCACGGGCGCCTCGTCGGACAGCATCTCCGCGTAGGCGAACACGCCCGCCAGGACATTGTTGAAGTCGTGCGCAACGCCTCCGGCCAGGCGCCCGACGGCTTCCATCTTCTCGGCCTGGCGCAGGCGCTGCTCGAGTCGTTCGCGCTCAGCCTGCGCGCGCTTGCGCTCGGTGATGTCGCGGAAATTCGCCACCACGGCTTGTACGCTGGGCTCATGCAGCAGGTTCCTCGCGGTCGTCTCGATCCAGCGCCAAGAGCCGTCCTTGTGCCGAGTCAGGATCTCGTCGGTCGACTCGTGGCCGTGGTCCATCAGCAGCCGGGTCCAATTGTCCAGGGACTGCTGTCGATAGTCCGGATGCACGACTTCGTGGTTAAACCATTGATTCGTCCGGCCGGCGAGTTCCTCCGGCGTGTAACCGAGCACCCGTTCGACCGATGGGCTCGCGTACACGATGCCCTTGTCCGGCAGGATCAGCACGATCCCTTCGGCGCTTTTCTCGACCATGGCTCGAAAGCGGTTCTTGCTTCGTTGAAGCACCTCGGCCGCCCGCTTGCGCTCGGTCACGTCCATGATCGTGCCGACGTACTCGACCAGCTCACCGGAAGCCGAGAACACCGGATGCGCCACGTGGTGGCAGTGTCGGATCGAGCCGTCGGGAAGGACGATCCGGTACTCCAGCTCATAAGCGGTCTTGTCGGTCGCGCTCTTGCTCTTCGTTTCATCGAAGAGCGCTCGATCCTCGGGGTGGATGCGCTCGATCAGCGCACTGTGGTCGCGCACCTCGATCAACAGTTCCTGGGACGTGCCGTCCCGATCGGGACAGGGGTTGGACGTCTGGTCGGAACACAGGCCGAAGATCCGGAGCAACTCCGGCGAGACAAACGTGATTCGCGACGACATGTCGCGCACGAAGCAGCCCATATGGCCGAGTCTTTGCGCCTCCTGCAGATAGGCTTCGCTGCGCCGCAGCCGCTCCTCGGTCTGCCGCCGATCGTGAATGTCGATGAGGCTTCCGGCCCAGCCCAGAACGCATCCGGCGCGGTCGCGCATAGGAAAGGCGCGGCTCAGGAACCAGCGGTATTGCCCGTCAAATCTGCGGATGCGCGCTTCCGCCTCGAAGGGTTTCGCCTCGCTCAGCGCCGCACCCCAGCTGGCCAGGGTCTGCTCGATATCGTCGGGATGCACGGCCCGCGCCCAGTTGCACCCCATCGTCTGGTCCAGCGTGACGCCGGTGTAGTCGAGCCAGCGCTGACTGGCGAAGTTGCACCGGCCGTCTGGCCCGGCGGCCCAGATCGCCACCGGGACCGTGTCGATGATCAACTGGAGCCGGTCTTCGGCCGCTTCGGCCTGGCCCGCTGCTTGCTCGAACTGGGTAATTGTCATTGCCAGCGCTCCATGCCGAAGATCCGGGTACGGCCGTTCGCCGTCCGCCTATGGGGAGTTCGATCCGAGCAGGTCGGCTACGACTCGGAGCAGATCGCCCCGTTTGAAGGGCTTAGCCAGTGCCCCTGCTGCGCCAAGGGCGATCGCGGCATTCGCGTCCATCGCGTGCCCGGAGTTGAACAGACACGAGATCGCAATGACGGGAATTTGAGGATACCCCCGCTTCATCTCGGCGATAACCATCGTGCCACTGATTCCGGGCATGTGGATGTCGGTTACCACCAAGGCGGGTGCCGCGAGCTTCACCGCGGCGAGTCCCGCACTTCCGTCGGTAGCTGTCCGCACGCCATAGCCCGCCGCCTGCAGCCACTCCGCTAATGCTTCGCGCAGGATCGAGTTGTCCTCGATGACGAGGATGTCCGTGGGCTTGGCGGTGTTCGGTTCGTGGGGCGGCACCATGGCTCCGTGCTTCGGGAGCGGGCGCGGGTGGCCCGGGTTGTGTATTTTGACCCGACGCTGATTGCGGGTAGGTTACGCGCGTGGACCCCGATAAGTCACACTTGTGACCCACGCGAGCCAGCTTAGCTAAAGTTGACCCGCAATGAGCACGGAAGCTGTCATGAGTATCCAGGCTCGCGCGCCCGCAACCGCGCTGGCGCATGTTCTCGCCGTCGACGACGATCCGATCATTCGGGAAGCGATTTCAGACTATCTGAGCCAGCACGAGTTTCGCGTCACGGCGGTCGCCGACGGCAGCGCGATGCAGGCCGTGCTCGCCGGCGAGGTGGTCGATCTGGTCGTGCTGGATCTGAAGCTGCTGGCCGAGGATGGCATGACACTGGCGCGCCGGCTGCGCGACGAGTCGGCCATCCCGATCATCATGCTCACCGGACGCCGCGAAGAGGCGGACCGGGTGATGGGGCTCGAATTGGGGGCCGACGACTATCTGACCAAGCCGTTCAGCCCGCGCGAACTGCTGGCACGGATCCGCACCGTGCTGCGCCGCCGCCGGCCGGAGGTCCAACAAGGTCGGCCGGACGGCATTCGGGCCTACCGTTTCGACGGCTGGGAGCTGAACCTGAACACCCGGCGTCTGAAGAACCGCGAAGGCGAGTCGGTGTCCCTGAGCAACGGCGAGTTCAGTTTGCTGGTCGTGCTGCTGGGAGCGCCCAATCGCGTTCTGTCGCGGGACCAGCTCCTGGACATGTCCCGGCTCCACAGCGACGACGTTTACAACCGGTCGGTCAACACGCAGATCATGCGGCTGCGGCGCAAGCTCGAGATCGACCCGGCCAATCCGCGCTACATCTGCACCGAGCGCGGCGCCGGATATCTGTTCGGAGTTCCGGTCGAAACAATCTACTGATCGGCGGCGCTGAGCCCCATTGGGGCTACGTCACCGCTGTGACCCGATCGCCGATTGCGGAGACCGGCGCGTAATTCTGCGCAGCGACAGTGGCATAGGGCGGGAAGCAGGCTGAAGGTTGGCATTCACAGCCTGCACCGGCCGTGTTGCCATGGCCCACGAATCGATAGCTGCGGCAGATCGTCCGCAGATTGATCGCACGCTTGATCCGGATGGGAATCCCCGGATCCGGCTGTCGGGCGCGTGGGTTCTGCGATCGCTGCTGCCGCAGGCCGAACAACTGCACCGCCAGTTGCTGGCCTATGCGCGGGAACCCGACGCTTGCTGGGACCTGCGTGACGTTCACAGGCTGGATACGGCCGGCGCGCTGTTGCTGTGGCGCAGCTGGGGCCGGCGCCGACCGCGGTGGATCGTGCGCGCGGAGCACGAGCCGGCGTTTGCCAACCTGTCGGCCGCAACGACGCTGCCGCCACCGCGCCGGGCGCGCGACCCGCTGGCACCGATCGCGGCTCTGGGACGCGATTTCCTGTCGCTGGTGGAGCAGGCCGGGCAGCTCACGGGGCTCGCCGGCCTGCTGGTCCTCGACGTGATCCAGTTGGCTCGCCACCCGACGCGCATCCCCTGGCGGGAGATCTGCGCCAATATCTATCACACCGGGGCGCGGGCGTTGCCGATCATCGCCCTGGTCGGGTTTCTGGTCGGCGTCGTCCTGAGCTACCTGTCCGGCCGGGAGCTGCAGGCCTACGGCGCCGACGCCTACATCACGAACATCCTGGGGATCGGCATCATCCGAGAGCTGGGCCCAATGCTCGCCGCGATCCTCGTCGCGGGGCGCTCGGGATCATCCATGACGGCACAGCTCGGCGTGATGCGCGTCACCGAGGAACTGGACGCGCTGTCCGTGATGGGCATCTCGCAAACGCGCCGGCTGGTGCTGCCAAAGGTGGCCGGCCTGGCAATCACCTTGCCGCTGCTGGTCGTGTGGTGCAATGCCATCGCCTTGATGGGCGGGATGCTGGCTGCCAACTGGCAGCTCGGCATCGACCACCGGCAATTCCTTCATAACCTGCCGTCGGCCGTGCCGATCTCCAACCTGTGGCTGGGCATCGGCAAGGGGATGCTGTTCGGAATCCTGATCGCTTCGATCGCGTGCCACTACGGTTTGCGCATCGAGCCCGACACCGAGAGCCTGGGGGCCGGCACCACGGACTCGGTCGTGGCTTCGATCACCCTGGTGATCCTGGCGGATGCCGCGATCGCCGTGATGTTCTCCTCCGTGGGCTTTTGAACATGGCCGGCGATTGCGTGATCGAGCTGCGCGGCGTGTGGACTCGGATCGGTCCCGATCTCATCCACCGCGACATCGATCTGTGCGTGCGATCCGGCGAGGTGCTGGCCCTGATCGGCGAGTCGGGCGGCGGCAAGTCGATGCTGCTGCGCCTGATGCTGGGGCTGGAGCAGCCCGCTCGCGGGTCGGTCAAGGTATTCGGCCGCTCGCTGCCGGACTGTTCCGCGAACGAGTTGAAGCGGATGCGGCGGCGCTGGGGCGTGCTGTTCCAGCAAGGAGCGCTGTTTTCCGCGCTGAGCGTGTATGACAACGTGGCGCTCCCGCTGCGCGAACTGCGCGCATTGCCGGAGGAGGTGATCCGCGAGCTGGTGATGACGAAGCTCGCGCTCGTCGAAATCGATGCCGCGAGCGCCGACAAGCTGCCGTCGCAACTGTCGGGCGGCATGGTGAAGCGGGTGGCGCTGGCGCGGGCACTGGCGCTCGATCCAGAGCTGCTGTTCCTTGACGAGCCGACCGCAGGCCTGGACCCGGAACGCAGCGCCGGGTTCGTCAAGATCATGGAGACGCTGCGCCAGGAACTGCGCTTCACGGTGGTCATGGTCACCCACGACGTCGACACGCTGATCGCCGTCGCCGACCGGGTGGCCGTGCTGGCCGACCAGCGCCTGGTGGCGGTCGGTCCGCTATGGGAGATGGTTGAGTTCCCGCACCGGTTCGTTCACAGCTTTTTCGCGCAGCACCACGTCAACGACCTTCGCCACGCGATGGCACAGAGTTCGACAGGTCTCGTGAGCGCCGACGCCTAAAGGGCATCGAGGGTGTTTCCCAGGAGACGCTGAAGGAGCATGCAGCATGGAGAGCAGATCGAACGCGATGGCGGCCGGGCTGTTCGTCATGGCGCTGAGTGTGGGGTTGGCGCTGACCGCTCTGTGGCTCAGCAGCGCAAGCCTCGATCGGGTGCGCTATGTGGTGGTGTCGAAGATCCCGGTTTCCGGTCTGCACGCCAAAGCCGACGTGCGGTTGCGTGGCGTGGACGTCGGCAAGGTCGCCGATATCCGGTTTGATGCCAGCGATCCCCGGATCGTGCTCGTCGACATCGCGGTGGACCGTACCGCGACATTGACGCGTGGCACCTACGGACGCTTGAGCTATCAGGGTGTAACCGGGCTGTCGTTCATTGAACTGGACGACGACGGCACCAGTTTCCAGCGCCTGGACACGAGCGTCGACCATCCCGGCCGGATCGAGCTGCGGCCTGCGCTGCTGGACCAGATCGAAGCTTCCGGCCAGAGCCTGCTGCACAACGCCGACCTGGCGGCTGAGCGGTTGAACCGGCTGCTCAGCGATGAGAATCTTGCGCATCTGTCCGGAGCACTGCGCAACACGGAATCGGCGACCCGGCAGATCGGCGTGCTGGCGGCCGACCTGCAGCCGGCCGCCCGGTCGCTGCCGGACCTGGAGGCCCGGACCGCAGCTGCGATGGAGCAACTCGACCTGCTGCTGGCAGACATGCGATCGGCCACAGTTGAATTCCGGCAGCACCTGGCGGCGCTCGACGAGATCGGCCGCGGAGCGCGGGAAATGGGCGAGGCAAGCCGATCGCTGGAGACCGCCATCGTAGGCGACACACTGCCCCACGTGTCGGGTGCCGCCGATCAGCTGTCGCGGACGTCACGGACCCTGGATCGCGTGCTCCAGCAGGTCGAACAGCATCCGCAGAGCCTGCTGTTCGGACGCAGCCCACCGGAACCGGGTCCGGGCGAGCCCGGGTTCGTGGCTCCCCCGAAGGGACATTGATGCGCGCCTCGCTCCTGCTGCACATGGCGGCGGCTGCGCCCGTGCTGCTGACGGCCTGCGCCGCGCCCTCCGGCAGCGTGACCCAGTTCGACCTGGGTCCGCAGTACGCCGACGCGAGCTTCGACCCGCGCCTGGCCAACACCCGTACGGTCACCGAAGTCTCCGCTCCCGCATGGCTGGACAACCCCGCGATCGTCTATCGCCTGGCCTACGCTGACGCAAGCCGGGCGCAGGCTTACGCGCAAAGCCAATGGGTGGCGCCGCCCGCGAGTCTGCTGTCGCAGCGCCTGCGCGAGCGGCTGTTTCTCGTCCTGCCCTCCGGCGTCGCGCAGGTGGGCGGGATCCAGCCGGCATCGGCTTGTCTGCTTCAGGTGGAACTGGACGAGTTCAGCCAGGTGTTCGATACGCCTCAGACGAGCCACGCGTTGCTGCGGGCCCGCGCAACGCTGACCGATTCAAACCGGAACGAACTCGTCGCGCAACGCGTTTTCGAGGTCGAGCAGCCGGCCCCCTCGCCCGACGCGTCCGGCGGCGCGCATGGGCTGCGCGATGCCGTGGACCAGTTCATCACCGAATTGCTGCAGTGGATGGATCAGCAGCAGCCGGGACGGGTCGTTCTCGTCGGCGATAAGCGGTCGGCGCGGGACCTCGCCCGCCCATGATCGTTCACCGGCACGCGCTGGCGGCGGCGGCCTGGACCAGAAACGGCAGCCGCAGCAGTCCTTGCACGGCAAGCCCTTCATGAGCCAGCGCATGCGGGTCGAAGCAGCTCGAAGCCGCCGCGTCCGACACCGAGTGGCGAAAACCATCCCACAGTTCCGGATCGGGCAGGTTCAAGCCGCCGGTCACGGTTGCCGGGGCGACCGCGACATCCGCCTCGGCCGGATCGACCACCTGCACCGTAGCCAGGAGCGCCGCAGCGCTGATTTGAGCGCCGCCAGCCACCTCTTGCGCATGGGCCGCGTTGCCGGCGGCCAGTGCCAGTGCCAGCATTGCAACGGCCGCCAGGCCAGGCGATGGGCGGACGCTCCCTGCAACCTTCGATCGAGTCCACATGATGTCCTGCCTTTCGTTGCTCCAGGAAGATCGTCTCAACCTGTGGCTTCCGCCCGGTCACAAGCTTGCCTCCGGCGTATTGCATCTGTCACCTGCGGCGAGCGGGTTTCAATCGAAACATTGACCCGGAAAAGCGTGACCGTTTGAACACCGGCGCGCGCGATGCTTCAAGTACCCGGTCAACGGCGGAAACCATGGATACGATTCAGATCGGCACATCGGGAATCACCGCCCCGCGCATCGCGTTGGACACCTTTGCCATGGGCGGCTGGAATTGGGGCGGCGACACCACGGACCTGTTGGAGTCGATGGGGACCATCCGCGCGGCTATCGAAAGCGGAATCACCCTAATCGACACGGCGCCCGTCTACGGCTTCGGGCTTTCCGAAAGAATCGTCGGCACAGTGCTGTCGGGCGGGCTGCGCGATCGCGCCATCGTGTCGACCAAGGCCGGCCTGGAGTGGCGCGACGGCAAGGTGCGCAGGAACGCGTCCCCGGAACACATCCGAAAGGAGGTCGACCAGTCGCTGCGGCGCCTGCGGACCGACCGCATCGACCTTTACCAGCTGCACTGGCCGGATCCTCTGGTTCCGATTCACCGGACCGCGCAAACGCTCGCGCGCCTGCTGCGGGACGGGAAAATTCGCGCGATCGGCGTATCCAATTGCTCCCCCGCCCAGATGGACGAATTCCGTGAGGTCGCTCCGATCCACTTCGTGCGGGCACCCTACAACCTGTTTGAACGCGGTGCCGAAGGCGACGTCCTGCCTTACGCGAGGCAGCACAACCTGGCCGTGCTGTGCTATGGGGCACTCTGCCGCGGGCTTCTGACGGGGGCGATGAGTCTGGCGACGCAGTTCAAAGACAACGATCTGCGGCGCCGCGATCCCAAGTTTCAGCAGCCCAGGTTCTCTCAATATCTTTTTGCCGTGGCATCGCTCAACCGGTACGCGCGCGCCTGTTATGGACAGCAGGTCCTCGCGCTTGCCGTCCGATGGGTGCTGGACCAGGGCAACACGATCGCGCTGTGGGGTACGCGGCACCCGAAGCAGCTCGAACCGGTAAAAACAGCAATGGGGTGGAAGCTCGACGATATGGCAAAGCGGTACATTGAGAAGGTCATCCGCCACACGCTGAAGGATGGCATCGGAGCGGAATCGATGGTCCCGCCGTCGCACAGCAAGCCGGCGCTGATCGCCTAGGCGATGGACCGTCACGCCTGTGACTGGATGTTGGACCACTGGAACCGACGCGCAATGCTGGACAGATACGTTTAGCGCCTCGGACATTCGGCGCGGCCATCAACCACCGGGCAAATTCTGTGATGCATTTGATACGTTCGCTTTGCCTGGGTGCCCTGGTGACTGTGGCGGGGTGCGCGGCAATGCATCGAGAGCAGGCACCCGAGATGGCCCTTGCCACGACGACGCCGGTCGGCTTTCAAGCCGTGGTGCGCTACGCCAACGGCTACGCGAGCGGCGATCCGCGCGCCATCGGAGCGCGCTTTTCCGAAGCTCTTCAGAGGCGTCGTGCCGTGTCCGCGGACGGGGCACTGAACATTCTTGCGCTCTCTGGCGGTGGCGCCGGAGGTGCCTTCGGGGCCGGCGCGCTGGTCGGTTTGAGTCGACGGGGTGACCGTCCGCAGTTCGACATCGTCACCGGCGTCAGCGCGGGCGCCCTGATCGCGCCGTTTGCATTCCTGGGGCCGGCATGGGATGAGCAGCTCACTGAGGCGTTTTCGGGCGCGCGCACCGAACACCTGATGGATTCGCGCGGCATCCACATCCTGTTCCAGCCAGGCGTCTACGACAGCGGGCCGCTGGTTGAACTGGTCGACCACTTCGTGACCGACGAGTTGATCCAGGCGGTGGCGCAACAGTCAGCCCAGGGCCGCCTGCTGCTGGTCGCGACGACCGATCTGGACAAGGAAGAGACGGTCATCTGGGACATGGGTCGTATCGCGGCCCATGGCGGGGAGGCGGCGCGCACGCTCTTCCGCAATGTGCTGGTGGCATCGGCCAGCATCCCCGGTGTGTTCGCGCCCACGGTCATTGCGGTGGAGAAAGCCGGCGTGCGCTACGACGAAATGCACGTAGACGGTGATGTTACGGTGCCGTTTTTCGTCGCGCCGGCACTGGCGTACATCCGGCCAGCCGATGCCAGCGCTCTCAGTGGCGCTCACATTTACGTGCTGGTGAACGGTCAGCTGGGCGGGGCCCCGTCGACGACGCCGGTCGACACGATTTCGATCATCTCGCGAAGCTACTCGGCGACGCTCACCCATCTGGCCAGGACGAACATCGTGCTGACCTCGGAATTTGCCAACAGCTACGACATGAACTTCAGGTTTTCGTCGATTCCGATCGACTACCCCTTCCAGGGGCCGCTCGATTTTGCTCCGTCTTCGATGCGAGCGCTGTTCAACTACGGGGTCGATTGTGGTCAGGAAGGCCGTTTATGGACCACGGTTGAACAAGCGATGACCCCCGGTGGAGCCGCAATTCCGGCGGGGTTCAAAGGGCAACGGGCTTCCGACCCGCAGATGACTCCCTCCTGCCCGCTGAACGCCATCGGCACACCGTTTCAGAGTACTGCACAGTTGCCTTGACCAATTTTCTCGGAGCAGAAGGAGTCTTCCTCATGAATACTACGCGTATCACCGTGTTGGCCGCTTTCATCGCGCTGGGTGCAGCCGGTTGCAGCAGCACCAGCCTGGAGCAAAAGCCCGCTTCATCCGCGCAGTCCAGCGAGGCTTCGGTGTCGGAGCCGGCGCCCGCATCCGAATCGGTGCAGCTGCAGGCCACGGCTGCCTCACCGAAGCTCATCGATCCGCTGGCGGATCCGAACGGAATCCTGGTGCGCCGCAGCGTCTACTTCGACTTCGACCGCGCGGTGATCCATGACCCGGACACTCGGATCGTCGAGGCGCACGGCCGCTACCTGGTCGAGCACCCGACCCGTACCGTGCGTGTTGAAGGCAATTGCGACGAACGCGGTGGACGCGAGTACAACCTTGCCCTCGGCCAGCGCCGCGCCGATGCGGTACGCGAGCGCCTGACGCTGCTGGGAGTCTCCTCTGACCGTATCGAAACCGTCAGCTTCGGCAGGGAAAAGCCCCGCAACCCGGGGCACGACGAGACCGCCTGGGCGGAAAACCGCCGCGACGACATCGTCTACAACCAAGGGGGTTAGGGCGGGTGTCGGTTTGCGGTGGCGGGCCCCGCCGCGGTGACATCTGTGACAGTTGAGCTGCGACGTGGAGCCGATCGGAAATGACGCGCTCCTAGTGTGCGGGCAGACAGACACAAGAGACTACCGATAGAGATCCGCTGACGCTCGCCCGGGCAGCGGCTGCTATCGACGAGAGCCGCATGTCAGGCACTGGCATCGAACAGATCGGGCGTCCGAATTTTTGGACCCTGTTGGGCTGCGGGCTGTTCGTGCTGATGGTGAACCACCAGCAGCTGGGGTCATTGCTGGTCTGGCGGGCCGCGGCCAACCTGAAGTTCAAGGTCGAGCCGGGGCCAAGCCCAACCATCCGATTTCCGCAGGCCGGTCCGTACGACCGGCGGCTTGGCTACACCGAGCTGCCGTCGCTGATACAGCGGCTGACCGAGCGCGATTTTGAAGTGGCCAGTCAGGCGCGCCAGTCGCCCGCATTGATGGACTTCATCGACGCGGGCGGCTACGCGGTCTACCACGAAAAGTCCCAGGCCGGCCTGGTGCTGAAGGATCGCTCGGGCCAAACGCTCGAAGCCGCGCCATACCCGTCGGCGGCTTATCGGCGCTTCGACGAGATCCCGCCGATCCTGGTCGACACGCTGCGCTTCATCGAGGACCGCGATCTTCTCGATCCGGGCCACCCCTATCGCAACCCGGCCATCGAATGGCGCCGCTTTGCGGCCGCGGCGGCGGGGCGTGTGGGCGGAGTGCTGGATCCGAGCCTGAAGCGCGGGGGAGCCAGCACGCTGGCGACGCAGATCGAGAAGTACCGGCACTCCCCAGCCGGGCGCACCGAGACCGTGGGCGAAAAGATGCGCCAGATGGCCACGGCGACCGCCCGCGCGTATCTGGACGGCCCCCAGACGATGTCCGCCCAGCAGCAGATCATCACCGACTACCTCGATTCGACGCCGCTGGGCTCCAGGCCCGGCTACGGCGAAGTCATCGGGTTCGGCGACGCGATGCGCGCCTGGTTTGGCGTCCAGTTCACCGAGGTCAACGGGCTTCTTCGGCTCCGTGATGCCTCCGGTGCCAGTGCGGAGCGCCGCGCACAGGTCTACAAGGAAGCGCTCGGCCTGCTGATCGCTCAGCGCCGGCCGTCCTACTACTTGAACGCCGGCCGCAAGGATCTCGACCGCCTCGCCGACGGCTATTTGCGCGCGCTGGCCGCGGCGAGCGTGATCGATCCGGCTTTGCGCGACGCGGCGACGAAGGCTGCACTGGCTTTCACGCCCAGGCCGCCGGCTCCGGCTACGGGCTCATTTGTCGAGCGCAAGGCCGTGGACGCTGCGCGCACCGAGCTGATGGTCGCGCTCGGCTTGCCGGAGGTCTACCGCCTCGATCGGTTCGATCTGTCGGCCGATGTCAGCTTCGATGCGGCCGCTCAGAGGCGCGTGGCGACCTTCCTGGAGCGGTTGAAGGATCCGGGCCAGCTTGCGGCGCTCGGCCTGGTCGGAGACCAGTTGCTCGGCGACGCGGATCCGCGCGAGGTGGCCTGGAGCGTCGTTCTGTACGAACGCGGCAAGGACCACAATCTGGTCCGCATCCACGCCGACAGTCTGAACCAGCCGTTCGACATCAACTCGGGGGCGAAGCTGATCCTGGGCTCCACCGCCAAGCTGAGAACACTGGCGACCTACCTCGGCATCGTCGACCGCCAGTACCGGGAGCTGTCCACCGCGTCGGGCCCTGCGCTGCGGCAGGTGGCCGCAACCAGCGACGATCCACTGCGGCGCTGGGCGGCGACCTACCTGGCCGGCATCGCGCCGGACCGCCGGGCGCTGCAGCCGACGCTCGACGCCGCGATGCAGCGTACCTATTCGGCCAGTCCTTACGAAGAGTTCTTCACCGGCGGCGGAACCCATGTATTTCACAACTTCGAACACGCGGAAGACAGCCAGCGCCCGACCGTCCAGCAGGCATTCGAGCATTCGGTCAATCTGGCGTTCGTGCGTCTGCTGCGTGACGTGATCCGGCATTACGAGGTCGACGCCGGTGCGCCCGGGCTTGCCGTGACGTCTGCCGACAGCGCGGCACGCAACGATCTGCTGCGGCGCTTCGCCGACCGCGAAGGCAGCGCCTATCTGGATCGCTTCTGCTCCGAATACGACGGGCTGTCGCCGGACGAGGCACTTGAGCAACTGGCCGGTCGTGTACGGCCGACGGCGCGCCGGCTGGTGGTGATGTTCCGCAGCGTGCGGCCCGACGGCTCGGTGGAGCAGATGAAAGCCTTCCTGGCCCAGCACTTGCGCGACCTGCCGCCGCAGGCGACCGCCGAAGAGCTGCACGCCCGATACGGTCCCGACCGGCTCTCGTTGAGTGACCGGGGCTATCTTGCCGGCGTCAATCCGCTCGAGCTTTGGGTGGTGGCTTACCTGCAGCACCATCCCGAGGCCACGCGGGCGCAGGTCCTGGCGGCCAGCTCCGGCGAGCGGCAGCAGGCTTACGGCTGGCTGTTCAGGACCGCGAACAGCCGTCAGCAGGACCTGCGCATCCGGCGGCTGATCGAGGAGGATGCGTTCGACCATCTGCTGCAGGACTGGAAACGGCAAGGCTATCCGTTCGGCCGCCTGGTGCCGTCACTGGCCACTGCGATCGGCAGCTCGGGCGATCGCCCCGACGCGCTCGCTGCGCTGATGGGGATCATTCTGAACGACGGCGTCAGGCAATCGACCACGGACCTGGAACGGGTGGTTCTGGCGGCCAGCACGCCATACCAGACCGAAATGATCTATCGGCCCGAAGCGCCGGAGCGGGTGATGTCGACAGAAGTGGCGGCGACACTGCGGCGCGCCCTGGCGGGCGTCGTCGCCAGCGGAACGGCCGCCCGGGTGCGCGGCATCTACGTCGGATCGGATGGCAGGCCGCTCCCGGTCGGCGGCAAGACCGGAACGGGCGACAACCGCTTCGAGTCGTTCGGGCCCGGACACCAGCTCGTCGAGGCTCGCCCGGTCGACCGGACCGCCACCTTCGTGTTCTTCCTGGGCGACCGGCTGTACGGAACGGTGACGGCCTTCGTGTCCGGGCCGCAGGCCGACCGCTACCACTTCACGAGCGCGCTGGCGGTGTCGCTGTTAAGGGTCCTGGCGCCGGAGCTGCAGCCGCTGGTCGAGACCCCTGCGAACCGGTCCGCGGCCAAACCTCGGATCATTGCGCTCAATGGCAGTGATCCTGAACCGGGGACGGGACCATGAGACTTGAGCAAGAGTCGGCCATCGCAGCGGGCGCACCCCATCCGGACTATGCCGTGACGGCGCTCGTGTTGCAGGGCGGCGGTGCCCTGGGCTCCTACCAGGCCGGGGTCTACCAGGGTTTGGCCGAAGGGCGCATCCACCCGAACTGGGTCGCCGGCATCTCGATCGGGGCCTTGAACGCCGCCGTGATCGCCGGCAACGCGCCGGATCGGCGAGTCGATCAATTGCGCGCCTTCTGGGAGTTCATTTGCCGGCAGCCGTGGTGGCCATCGCATCATTTGACGTCGATGCTGGGTTCTTCGCCACAGCTTCCCGACGCCTGGCGCGCCTGGGTCGACTCGATGGACTCGACACGCGCGCTGCTGGAGGGGCAAAACGGTTTTTTCGTTCCGCGTCCGTGGCACTCGCTGGGCCTGGCCAGCCGCGACCCGCACACGGCGAGCTTCTACGACACCCGCCCGCTGCATGCAACGCTCGAGCGTTTCGCCGATTTCGACCGCATCAACCGGACCGACCAGATGCGCGTTTCGGTGGGTGCGGTGAACGTGCGCACCGGAAATTTCGTGTACTTCGACAACACCGAGCGCACGCTGCGTCCGGAGCACTTCATGGCTTCCGGCGCGCTGCCGCCCGGGTTTCCCGCGGTCGAAATCGACGGCGAGTTCTACTGGGACGGCGGGCTGGTCTCCAACACGCCGCTGTACTACGTGCTCACTTCGAAACCTCGGCGCGATACGCTCATTTTCCAGATCGACCTGTGGAGCGCCAACGGAGAGGTGCCCAGGGATCTGCTGCAAGTGGCGGTACGCCAGAAGGACATCCAGTACTCGAGCAGGACCCGCCTGGTCACGACCACGATGCAGGAAGAGCAGAACTATCGGCGCCTGCTGCACGAGGCCCTGGCATGGGTACCGCAGTCGGAAAGAAGCAGCCCCTGGTACCGGCGCGCCGAGCAGGTGGCCTGCATCGCCCGGCGCAACGTTGTCCACCTGATCTATCGCGGCAAGCCCCACGAGGGCTACGCCAAGGATTACCAGTTCGGGATGCTGGCGATGAACGAACACTGGTCGAGCGGTCTTTCGGATATGCAGGAAACGCTGCGGCACCGCGATTGGCTGGACAAGCCGGGTGACGACGAGCCATTCGTGACTCATGACCTGCACCGCAGCCGGTCTGCCGAAGATGTCCTGGCCCAGATCGCCCGGGTGTGAGCGCAAACGGGTCGGCACCTGACATCCCGGAGCTGGTTGGCGCGCTGTACGAGGAGGCGCCCGCTGGGCTGCGGGCCGAGCTGCTCGAGCACCTGGTGCAGCCCCTTGGGCCGCTGGCTCTGGTGGCGGTGGCGGGCGGCGCCTTCGGTTGTCTGCTGTATCGACTCAGACGCGACGCCGAGCCGATTTCGCCCGATGAAGCCGGTCGCGTCACGCCGGAGCAGGTGCTGGAACTGGCGCGTTACGTCCAGCAGTGCAGCCCCGAGGCGCTGGTGCGGATCGGGGCACTGATCGAGGAGGGCCCGCCGGCGGCGGCGACCATGAGCGGTGCGGCACTGCTGCTGGCGCTGGGCCTGGAGCAGCGCCGTTACTGGTCGTAGGAATTGCGGACCAAGGGTGAACCGGACGGCGTCTGGCCGGGATCGGATCCACCCAGCGCCAGGAACAGTTGCACCGTGTCCTGGTAGCGCTGCGCCTGAGCGCGCAGGTACCCCAACCGCGCCTGCTGGTACAGACGCCCGGCGTCGAGTACCTGCAGCACGCCCGAATTGCCGAAACTGTAGCTCTGGCGGCTCAGATTGAGGCTGGCCTCGGCCGAGTCGAGCGCATTTTTCTGCGCGGCCAGCTGTTCGGCGTCGTGATCGAGCGCCGTCAGGACATCGGCGACCTGGCCAAAGGATCGCAGCACGGTCTGCTGATAGTGGGCGAGCGCGGCTTGCATCGCATCCAGCGCCGCCCGACGCTGCGCGCGACGGGTGCCGCCATCGAACAGTGGCGCGCTCAGTCCCGCCGCCAGATTCCAGGCCGTGCTGGAGTTGTCGAACAGGTGCGTCAGCTGAAGAGACTGCTGCCCCGCCGCGGCGGCGAGCGTGATCTGCGGATACAGGCCCGAAGTGGCCACGCCAACGGCTGCGGTAGCGGCGTGGAGCTGCGACTCCGAGGCCAGAATGTCCGGCCGCCGGTGCGCCAGCTCCGATGGAACCGTCAATGGCAGGGTCCGCGGCAACCGAAGGGCGGTCAGGTGGAAGTTCGGCGGTGCCCAGTCCGCCGGCGCGTGTCCGGCCAGAATCGACAGCGCGTGGCGCGCGAGGCTGAGCTGCTGGCGCAGCGGTGCCAGCAGGGTCTGGTCCTGCGCCAGCTGGCTCTGCGCACTGAGCACGTCGACGCGCGAGACGGAGCCGGCGTCGAAGGCGGTCTGCACCAGAGTCAGGTTTTGGCGGTCCTCGGCCAGCAGTGATTCGACCGCTTCGATCTGCGCGCCGGTCGATGCGATCATGAGCGCCTGCTCGACGATGTCGCCCGTCAGGTTCAAATACGCCGCCTGCAGCTGATAGGCCTGGTGGCCTGCAAGGGCCTGCTGCTGCTCCACCGCCCGGCGCTCGCCGCCGGTGTAGTCGAGCACGTAGCTGACGCTGGGGCCGAGGGAGAAGTAAGTAAACGGCGGGAAGTACTGCGAGCCCCTGAATTGAGCGCCGTACTTCTGCCGACCGGAGCTCGCATCCAGGTCGACCTGTGGGTATAACGCGCCGGCACTTGCGCTCACGGCCTCGCGCGCCTGCGCCAGGGTCGCCTCGGCGGCTGCCAGATCCCGATTTTCAGAAAGCGCCCGCTCGATGGTGTCATCCAGTTCGGCCGATCCGAACAGGCGCCACCACCCGGCCACCGGATTTTGTCCTGGAACGAGTTGCTGGTCGCTCCCCGACAGGCTCGGGAGGTCTTCCCGGGTGTACGCAGACGGGGTCGGCCATGCCGGGCGCTGGAAATCGGGGCCGACCATGCAGGCGGTCAACAGCGTCGCCGACATCGCGGCAAATTCGAACCTGACCCGTGGTTCCATCCGGGACGCCTCACTCGATCGCCGACTGCGGGGCTCCCGGCTGCGCTCGAGCCTTTCTGACCAGCAGCAGCAACGGCATGGCCAGCACGGTCAGAATCAGCATCAGCTGGAAGTCATCGAGGTAGGCGATCATCGAGGCTTGATCGCTCAGGCGGGCATTGAGGGCAGCCAGGCTGTCGGGTGATGCGAGCTGCGCGGCGAGCTGGGGATCGCGGGCGGCCAGGTTATAGGGGGTGACCTGTCCGGCCAGGCTGGAGTGAATCACCTGGGAATTGCTGACGAACAGCGCCTGCACGACAGAGATGCCGACGCTGCTGCCGATGTTGCGCATCAGGTTGAACAGTGCGGCACCCTCGTTGCGCAACTGCGGCGCCAGCGTCGCGAAGGCCATCGCCGCCATCGGTACATAGACGGCGCCGGTTCCCACCCCCTGCACCACGCCGGAGATGATCACCGGCCACCGGTCCATCTGCGGGGAGAACTGCGTCATCTGCCATAACGACAAGGCGGTCAAAGCGAAACCGGCGCCGATGATCAGCCGCGCGTCGAACCGTCCAACCAGGCGGCCGACCACCAGCATCGCGAGCAGCGTGCCGAAGCCGCGTGGCGCGGTCACCAGACCGGCTTCCAGCACCGGGTAATTCAACAGGTTCTGCAGCAGCGGCGGCAGCAGCGCCAGCGTGGCGAAGAGCACGGCGCCGACCACGAAAATGAACACATTTCCGGTGAGGAAGTTGCGATCGCGGAACAGCGCCAGGGGAATGAAGGGCTGCCGGCTGGTGGCCGAGTGCACCAGGAACAGGTAGAACGCGAGCGCGGCGACCGTGGTCTCGATCCAGATCTCGTTGGATCCGAACCAGTCCTTCAGCGGTCCGCGATCGAGCGTGAGCTGCAAAGCGCCCACCGCCAGGCTGAGCACGGCGAAGCCGAACAGGTCGAAGCGGCTGCGGCGCTTCGGCGTATCCGGCAGGTGAGCGAGAATTCCGAGGCACGCGAGGACGCCGACCGGTACATTGATGCAGAAGACCCAGCGCCAGCTGTAGTTGTCGGTGAGCCAGCCGCCGATGACCGGGCCCAGGGCCGGGCCCAGCACCACGCCCAGGCCCCAGCCCGCCATGGCCCTGCCATGCAGCTCCGGTGGATTGATATCGAACAGCACGGCCTGCGACAACGGCACCAGCGCCGCTCCGGACAATCCCTGCAGCAGTCGGAACAGAACGATCTGCGGCAGCGTCTGCGCCAGTCCGCACAGCGCCGAGGCGGCTGTGAAGCCGATCACCGAGGCCAGAAACACGCGCTTGCGGCCGAACTGCCCGGCCAGCCAGCCGGCAAGCGGCGTCATGATCGCAGCAGCGACAATGTAGGACGTCAGCACCCAGGTCATCTGGTCCTGGGTCGCGGACAGCGTTCCCTGCATGCGCGGCAGGGCAATGTTGGCAATCGTGGTGTCGAGCGATTGAAGAAAAGACGCCAGCACCACGGTGCCGGTGCTCATGCCGCGATTCAGCGCGGGCGTTGTGCCCGCCGGTGCTGCGCTCATGACTTGGCGTAGCGTGCACCGAATACGGGCCGGTGCCCGGTATCGACCTCGACCGTGGCGCTCAGGCCCGAGTGCAGCGGCAAGCCCGTATCGACGCCCTCCAGTTCCAGCCGAACCGGAAGGCGCTGCACCACTTTGACCCAGTTGCCGGTTGCGTTCTCCGGCGGCAGCACCGAGAACTGCGAGCCCGTGCCGGGCGCGATGCTGACCACGTGGGCCTTGAAGGTCCGGCCGGGGTAAGTGTCGAGCTCGACCGTGGCCGGCTGGCCGGCGTGCAGGTACGTGAGCTGGCTCTCTTTGAAGTTCGCCTCCACCCAGACGTCGCGAGCGGAGATCAGCGCGAATACGGGGTTGGCGGCGTTGACGTAGTCGCCCACTTGAAGGCGTTCGACCCGGGTGACGATGCCATCCTCGGGCGCCACGATGGTGGTGTAGGAAAGGTTGAGCCTGGCTCGGTCCAGTTCCGCCTGGGCCTGCTGCACGGACGGGTGCTGGTCGGGGTTGACGTCGGGATTGCCGCCCAGCATGGCGAGCACGGCCGCGGCCTGCTGCTGCGTCGAGGCAACCTGCTGGCGCGCGGCCTCCAATGCGTGTCGCGCCTGATCGAATTGCGCCTGCGAGGAAATGCTGGTGGCCAGCAGCTTGCGCTGGCGCTCGTACTCGCTTTCCTGGTACTGCATCGTGGCCTGCGCCGAGTGCAGTGCCGCCAGTTGCTGCTGGTAGGTTGCCTTGTCGGCCATGATCTGCAGGCGGGCCGTTCGCAGTTTTGCCTGGGCGGCCTCGACCGCGATACGGTACGGCTGGTCGTCGAGCTGGAACAGCAGCTCACCGCGGCGCACGGGCTGGTTGTCGCGTACCGCAATTGCAATGACCTGGCCGGCTACGTTGCTGCTGATGGAAGCTCGGCCCGCCTGTACGTAAGCGTCGTCGGTTGAGACGTAGCGACCACCACTGAACCACAGATACAGCGCGCCGATCATCACGGCCGCGATGCCCAGCAGCATCAGCGGGATCCTCAGTCGGTCGCGCAGGCGCCGGACGCCCGGATCCGGGGAGGGCAGCACCGCGCTCATTGCACCCTCGCTCGCGCCCTGCTGCGCGCTGCGACCGCGGCCTGCTTGCGCTTGCCCGGCGTCGAGGTCCTGGCGACTTGCGGAGGTTCGGCGCCGCAGCCCGGCTCGTCCGCGCCCTCCACCAGGGCCAGCAGGTTGCCGCGAATGCGTTCGAGCAGGCCGATCAGGCGCTGTCGATCTACCGAGTCGAGGCCCGCCAGCGATTCCGCCCGAGCGCGATCCGCAATGACCCAGATGCGCGGTATCACGGGCATCGCCGCGCGCGTCAGATGCAGCCGCCGCACGCGGCGATCTTCGGGATCGGGCCGGCGCTCGACCCAGCCATCCTGCTCCATACGGTCGAGCACTCGCATCAATGTCATTGGGCTGCTGCCCATGTATTCAGCCAGGTCCACCTGGGCCGTGCCCTGTCGGTGTTCCAGGTAGATCAGCACCCTGCACTCCTCCGGCGTCAGGCCAAGCCCGACTTTGTCGGCAAGGCGCTCGAAGTTCTTCAATGAAAGACGCGAGACATCCTTGATCAGGAAACTCAAGTGGCGCGCTGGATCCACGGGTGGCCCTTGGATTGATATCATTCGAGATGATATCAGATGATATCTATCGGCAAGGCGGCAAGGTCACAGCTGTGACCTTCGTGGATCGAGCTGGAGCGGATCCGCCATCTGGCCCGACTAACCTGCGTCGCAGGCAGAAACAAGAACTGCAGACAGAACCTCTACGACGTCTCGGACTTTAGTCCTTGCACAGTCTCGAAACTGCAACTGACCGGACCTCGGACCCCGGACTGCGTTCATGGATCACACCTTTGGTATCGACCGCTTCGACGTTGCGATGCGCAACTGGAGCGGCGCAGAACCCGATCCCGTGTGCATCGGCTCGGATGCTCACAAGCGGCTTTTTTGCCGGATGTTGTTGGAGACCCACAACCCTTACAAACCGGCGGTAATTGCATGGCCACAGTTGTCCCAGGATGCGTTGCAGCGCCTGACCTCGCTGCCGATCTGGGACATCGCGGTCCAGACCGAGGGGCGTGCGGCGGTGCGTGTGCACAGCTTCGCGCAACGCGTCGCCGATCCGCTGCTGCGACGGGCCCTCGAAATGAATGCGGGCGAGGAGGCGCGCCACAAACTGGTCCTGAACAGGCTGGTGGAATCCTACGGTGTCCACCTGGCGCCTGAGCCCGCATACCTGCCGCCCAGGGATCCGGAGTGGGCCTGGTTGGTCACGGGGTATTCGGAATGCGTTGATACCTTCTTTGCATTCGGGCTGTTCGAGTTGGCGCGCCGCTCGGGGTACTTCCCGCCCGAACTCGTGGACACTTTCGAGCCCGTGATTCAGGAGGAAGGCCGCCACATCCTGTTTTTTGTCAACTGGGCCGCCTGGTACCGGCTCAACCTGCCGTGGTGGCGCCGGCCCAAGTTCTTTCTCAAGACCTGCGCGGTCTGGCTGTTCCTGATCTGGGAACGCATCGGCATCGCCAGACGCGTCGATGCCGACCGCGGAGCCCAGGACGCCAACTTCGCGATGACCGGCAGCGGTTCCGTGGGTGTCGAACTTACGCCGCGAGAGCTGATCGACCTGTGTCTGGCCGAGAACGAGCGCCGCATGGCGGGCTACGATCGGCGCCTGCTGCGACCCTTGACGGTGCCGTGGTTGGCGCATCGGCTGCGCCGCCTGGTGCCGGCGTCCTGAGCGCGGTTGCCCGGCCGAGGACCGGCTCGACCCAATTCATTCTTTTGCGGGTACGAGGACGTCCACCGTCAGCTCGATATTGCCCGCATGCTCCTGGTGCGGAACGCAATCGAGCCGGGACTTGAGGTTTCGCGTCGTGAACAGCGGCAGGATCTCGCGCTGGATCTGCTCGGCCAGTTCGCATTCGCCCGGCCTCAGTTTGCCGACGCCCGCCAGGCTGACCGTCTTCCAGCGCGCCTCGACGGTGTCAGCTGCGGTTGCCGTCGCAGGTTTCAACGCGGAAACTTTGATTTGTAAGGACGGAGCGGGCTCGGGTTCGCCGATCCGCGTACAGGCATAGGGTGTCACGATCAGGTCGCGGCGGGCGCCCAGCGTCGTCAGCGCCTGCTCGACGGTGTCGCGAAGTCCATCGCAGGAATACCGGGTGGTGAAGCCCACGTAGCTGAACGTCAACTCGCGCGTCTCCCAGAGGGCGGGCTGTCGGTCCCCAGTCGCATCGGCCCAGGCGCTTCCGAAAGGGCCGAATACCACCAAGACCATTACAAATCGGTGAAAGTGGGCGCGCATAAGTTTGCCTCTCTGCAATCTACACCTGCCACCCTCGCCCGGCTAATCGATCGGCCAGGGCATGGCGCTGGGCAAGCTGGTCGCCTCCGGGGTGGCAGGTTCCGGTTCACGCGCGACCATGTCGACGGCGCGCCACCATGGCTGCACGGGTTGCACGTGCTCCGGCTCGACCGGTTCGCCCAGCCGAGGCATCAGCAGTTGAGCGCCCGCTTTCGGACCCATTTCCAGCAAGGCCTCCGCCGGCTGATCCCAGGCGTGCATCGCAAGGCTGAAGGTACCCCAGTGCACGGGTAAAAACGGGCCGCCGCCCAGCAGCGCCAGAGCTTTGAGCGCGTTCTCCGGCCCGAGATGAATGTCGCCCCACGCAGGATGAAACGCGCCCACCTCCAGCATCACGAGGTCGAAGGGCCCCAGCCTTTCGCGGATCCTCTGGTATTGCGTCGTCAGGCCGGTGTCGCCACTGAAAAACACGGCGTGCCGCGGCGAGCGGATCACCATCGAGGACCACAGGGTTGCGTTGCGGTCCTTCAGGCTGCGCCCCGAAAAGTGCTGCGAGGGCGTGGCCGTGACGGTGAGCTCCGCGTTCGGCAGCTGGTGCGATTCCCACCAGTCGAGTTCGACGATTCGCTCCGGCTGCACACCCCAGGCTTCGAGGTGTGCGCCGACTCCGAGCGATGTGACGAACGGGACATCGAGCCGGGCCAGCTCGCGGATGGTCGGATAGTCGAGGTGGTCGTAGTGGTCGTGCGACACGATCACGAGGTCGAGCGGCGGCATCGCTCGCAGCCGAACCGGGACGGGCTGGAAGCGCTTGGGGCCGGCCAGCCGCGATGGCGAGGCGCGCGGCCCCCAAACCGGATCGGTGAGCACGCGCAGGCCGTCGATCTCGATCAGCACCGTGGAATGGCCGAGCCAGGTCGCGCGCAGTCCGCTGTCGGGCGGCCTGCCCCACCCCTCGAGCGGGTCGATCGATGGCAGCGGCCCGCGCGGCATGCGCCGCTCACCACCGCAGAGAAACTCACCCAGCGTCGGCATCGACGCGTTCGGGTCGCGCAGGCCTGCAATGATCGGCTCCACGTTGCGGAACCGCTCGCCGGCCCAGTGGGGCGAAGCCTTGATGCGGTCGAGCCGCGCGCCCTCCGGCTTTTTGCCCAGTGATTTCATCTGATCAGCGAGGTCTCACACCCACCATCCGGCGACGCCGTTGCAGAAGATTACAAGACTTACCGCGCTTTCGATCGCAGTGCGGCAGAGCGTCGATCGGGACACGTATAACGCGATCCACATACGCCGCGAGGTTATATCGATGACCGCAACCGAGCGACGCGGGCGCGGGCGCAAGCCCGGGCAGGTGCCGGCAGCCGGGAGTGCGCGGGGCGGTCGGGCGGATGCCGCAAGCCGAGTCACGTCCGAGTCATCGTTCGCACGTAGCTTGAGCGCCCTTTGGGATCGCCGACCAACCCGCCACCCGATTCGTCGCTCCGCCCGATGCTCCTGCTTCGATGGGTCTGCGCCAGCGCCACCATCGGTCTACTCGCCCTGCCCGGCCAGGCGCAACAGCCAGCGGCGCCGGGCGAGTCCCGCCTGGACGTGGTCGAAGTGACTTCGACGCGACTGAGCGCGCCGGTTCAGGAATCGCCCGATTCGATCACGGTCGTCTCGGGCGAGGATCTGCGCGCGCGCGGCGCGACCGATCTTCGCTCGGCTCTCGCACTGGTGGGGGGCATCAGCGTCTATTCCGGCGGAGATTCTGGCCCGGCCAGCTCGACGCCGTCGGTACTGGGTCGCACCGAAGCCGATGATTTTCTGCTGCTGATCGACGGCGTTCCGGTCGGGGGCGCGTTCATACCGGCCTTTGCCACGCTGGATCTGCATGACGTCGAACGGATCGAAGTGGTGCGGGCCAGTGCCCCGGTTTTCTACGGCACGACCGCCTTTGCCGGAACGATCCACGTGATCCATTACGCGGCCGGCCAGGCCGACCGGGCCGTGCATGCGTCGGTGGGGAGCTTCGGGTCGGCCTCGGCCGACGCAGCAGCGGTGCTCAGCCAAGGTCCGATCCTGCAATCCTTGAGCGCAGACGCCGGTCGCACCCGGGTCGCGGGCGATGGAATCGGCAGCGATCGGGTCCACGGCCTGTACCGCCTCGCGGCCGATACCGGCTTCGCTCGGGCGCACCTGGACGTGGATGCGACAGCTCAATGGCAAAAACCGCAAAGCCCGGTCCCGATCGACGCGAACGGCCTGCCGACCTCGAGGTTGCCGGTCGATTTCAATCAGAACCCCTCGGACGCACGAATCGATTCCGATGTGGCCCGCCTGGTGGCCGGCCTCGACGGCAAGACCGGCGCAGCCGCCTGGGGCACCACGGTGTCGTTTACGCGCAACTGGACCCATACGATCGAGGGTTTCTTCGACAACTTTCCCGACAACTCCGGGGTTGGTTTCCGTCAGGGCAGACAGATCACCGAGCTGTTCGCTGATTTTCACGGGACGCGCACGCTGTGGCCGAGCGTCGACGCGACGGTCGGCTTGAATGAATTGCTCGGCCGGGCGCAGCAGGACAGCACCACCTTCGACTACACGATTCCCACCGATGGCGGCGCGGCGCCGGCAGGCGCCTCGTTGCCGGGAAATGGCGGTGCCGCGCTGCTGGCGCACCGGAGCCTGTTTGGCTTGTACATGCAAACGCGGTGGAAGCCCGTTTCGGACGTCAGCCTGCTGGCGGGAGTCCGATACAACATCACGCAACAGCACATCCAGGCCTCCGAGCGCGGCGCGACGGCCGATCAGTCGGATCACGCACACCGCGCTTCAGGTTCCTTCGGGGGCAGCTGGCGGTTCTGGAGCGATACGAGTGGCGACCTGGATGACGTGTCGGTCCACGCCAGCTACAGCAACACCTTTCAGCTGGCGCAGCTCGACTTCGGACCAACGTCCGGGTTTGCGCCGCTGATCAAGCCCGAGACTCAACGAGGCTTCACCGCCGGGATCAAGGCCGACGGCCTGGATGGTCGCTTCGATGCGGACCTTGATGTCTTCTACTCGGACTTCGGCCACCAGCCGCTCAACGGATCGATCAACGGTCTGCCGGCACTGGTGGCGGCCGGAAGCACCCGCTATCGCGGGGTGGAGCTGGAAACGTCCATCGTGCTGACGCCGGGCCTGCGCGTGGCGGCCACGCTGAGCCTGGACGATGCCCGCTACCGGGATTTCAACGATGCCAGCCAGGGCCAGCTGGCCGGCAACCGCATCGCGCTCACGCCGCGGTGGCGCAGCGCGCTGGGCCTCACCTACGCTCCGGCACGAGGGCTTCAGGTGGCCGCCAACCTGAATGGCGAGGGTTCGCGCTTCCTGGACAATGCCAACCTTCACCCGGCCCGCGCGTATGGCGTTTTCGATGCATTGATCGGGTACCGATGGAGTCAGTTGCAGCTTTCGCTGAATGGCACCAATCTGACGGACCGGCGCGAGCCCATCCTGCCGAGCGACCTGGGCGACGGCCAGGTCTACCTTCTGCCACGGCGGCACATCGACCTTTCCATAGCCTGGTCGCGCTAGCCTTTCAGGCTTGGATGGGCGATCGAGCTTACCCGGCGGCACCGCGCAAGTTTCGTTCGTCGACCGACAGGCCCCGGAGTCAGATTCGGGCGGCCACCGAAGACATCAGCAGCCTTACAGGCCGGGAATCAATGTCCGCAACACCCGCCCCTGCCGCTCGCTAACGTCGACCGCCGTCCTGTCGCGATCCTGCATCACGAGCTGGAAGCTGCTGCGCACATCGGGCCGGATTTCCGCGACCCGGTTCAGGTTCACCAGGTAGGAGCGGTGCGCCCGGAAGAAGCTCTTCTGCGACAGCACCGCCTCGAGCTCGCCGATCGCGTAGTTGACCCAGTAGCTCTCTTCAACCGTCTGGGCCCGCACGATGCCGGCGTCGATCCGGAAAAAGCAGACATCCGCCGGATCCAGCAGCAGCAGGCGGTTGGCCTTGCGTGCCACGATGCGCTCGAGCGCGCGCGGCGCCGCGTTCAGCACATCGCGGACCCGGCTGTCGGAGTCGTTGCCCGCTTCGCGATAACTGCGGATGCTCCAGGCGCGTTCGATCATCGCGTCCAGTTGCTCGGGCTCGACCGGTTTGAGCAGGTAGGCCAGCGCCTGGGCCTGGAACGCCCGCAACGCATGTTCGTCAAAGCCCGTCACGAAAATGACCAGTGGAAGCCGCGCCGGTGGGGCCAGCGCGCGCAGCACTTCGAAGCCGTCCAGGCCCGGCATCTGCACGTCCAGGAACAGCAGATCGGGTCCGAGTTGCTCGATCAGATCCAGCGCCTGCAGGCCATCTTCCGCCTCGCCGATGATTTCGACGCGGTCACGGGTCGACAGCAGGCGGCGCAGCCGCAGGCGCGAAGCCTGCTCGTCATCGATCAACAGGCTGCGCAGCGTCGCCGTCATGCGGGTGCCGTCGCCGGGTCGCCGAGCGGCAGGTACACCGTGGCACGGCTGCCGCGGCGCGGCTGGCTCTCGAACGACAGGCGCGCCTGCGTTCCGTAAACGGTGGCCAGCCGCTCGCGCACATTGCGCAGCCCGATGCCGTCACCGGGCGCTTTGAGGGCCGCGCCCGTCTGAGCGCCGACGCCGTCGTCCTCGACCGTCAGAACGAGCTGCTCGCCCTGCACGGCCCCGCCAATCACCAGCCGGCAAGGGCCGACCTTGGGCGAAAAGCCGTGCTTGATCGCGTTTTCCACCAGGGGCTGCAGGATCAGGGAAGGAATCGGTCGATCGGCAACCGCCTCGGCGACCTGGAACTGGACCTGCAGGCGCTCGCCGAATCGCATCTGCTCGATGTCCAGATAGGTGCGCAGGAAATCGATCTCCTCGTGCAGCGGGGTAAAGGACTGGTTGGTCTGCGTCAGCACGTAGCGGAAGATGCGCGCCAGCCTGAGCGTCATGGCTTCCGCCAGCGACGGGTCCTGGTGAACGAGCGCCGCGATCGTGTTGAGCGAGTTGAACAGGAAATGCGGGTTGATCTGCGCTCGCAGCGCCCGCAGCTCGGCCTGCACGAGCTGATGCATCAGTCGGCCTTCGCGCCGGGAAAGCTCGATGCGTTCACGCTCGCGCGCCAGTGCTTCCAGGCGGCGTCCGACCACCTGCGCCCCCTGTCGGAGCAGGTCCACTTCGCTGCTGACCAGCAGTCGGCGCCGTGCACCCGGGCGCACTGCCAGCGCAAGGGGTTCGACATCGCCTACCTGCACCGGGAAGCGGCTGCCTGAAGCCATGGCCTGAGACGCGGCAACCACGCCCACCTCGACTTTCAGCGTGTCGCGGAAGAATCGCTCGGCCGCTTCGCACACCCGCTCGTCGGCTTCCTGCTGTGCCAGGCGCTCGCGCAGTTCCGCCAATGCCAGCTGCGGATCGCGCCGGCCGAACACGCGCCGGTCCACCCATCGGTCGCTGGCGCGCGCGAACCCGCCGAACAGCAGCACGGCAGCGGCCACCACGGCACAGATCACCGCGGCGCTGACCGCGTCGGAGGCGGATCGCATGGACTCGCCTGCCGACCGGGTCAGCATCCAGGCCAACCCGATGCCGAGCGTCCACGCCCACACGAGGCGCAGACCGAGCTTGGCGAAGCGATCGGACCCCTGGAATCGTCCCAGGTAGACGAGCACGCCCAGCAAGGTGAGGACCATGCTCTGCTTCACCAGCACGTCCAGCACGGGATCCCAGCGCGCGGGGAGCATCGCGGACTGCTGAATCCAGTGCGCGGTCATGCTCGCCAGGGGCCCGCCCGGGATCAGCACGACCGCCGCACGCTCCACCACGGAGTCGAAGCGCGGCCTCAGGATCAGCACTGCCCCGATCAGCAAGATAAGCGCGTTGTAGCCGACCGCCATGCACAGCGTGATCAGCCACTGCGGCCACTCGATCGTCGCGGCGACCAGGCCGGCCACCAGGGCGACGGCGGCCGCGGTTCCTGCCGCCAGCAGCCAGCGCGCCGCACGCGGGCGCCGCGTGGCGGCGCTGGCCTGCCAGAACAGCAGCAGGCAGACCGGCCAGACGGCGGCTGCGCTGAAAGTCAAGCAGGTGATCCAGGGCAGGATGGGCGACTGAGCGGACAGTCCGGCGGCCAGCAGACCGAAACGCGCCGATCCGCCCAGGCTCCACACCGCGGCGCAGGCGGCGTTCAAGGCGCGGGCATGCCGGCCGGAATCCGGCGACTGCCATGCCAGCACGGCCAGCAACACGGCCAGGGTCGAGCTCAGTCCGTAGCCGATCAGCTGACCGAACAGCACGGTGGGATTGAGCAACGGGTCCATGAACGCTCGGGTCTCGACGGGTGCAACGGGCCGCCTTCCACAGTGTGAATCTAACGGAATCGGAACGCACGGGAATCGGCCTCGAACGCGGGAATTCGGTCGCGAGCGGCGTCGATCCGACCGCCAACGCTCGTGCGTTCCGGATGCCGCAGAGGGCATCGCGTTCGGCGCCACGAAGGCGGCGTTCGATCGGCGTTTGCCGCGCTCGCACACGCAAAGCTTCAAAACCGCCGGGCGGATTTCTAGGATCCGTCGCAGCCGATCACCGATCGAGCTCCCGAACCGGCGGAGGAATGCGCACCATGCCATCGACCTTGAACCGCATGCGGGGCCTGCGTCAGGCTCATCGCACCCCGCGATTTTTTTCAGCGCTGCGACGCCCGGGCCTGGTTGCGGCCACCGCGCTGGCGCTGCAGGCGCAGCCGGTTCGCGCCGACGAGGGCTGGCACGTCAGCTCGGGCCCGGCTCTCGTGGTCGAACCGCAATATCCGGGCTCGCGGGGCGAGCTGACGCTGCCGCTGCCGATGATGGACGTCGCCTACGGCCGGTGGCTGTTCGCGAACACCGACCACGGGCTGGGCGCCTACATCGTGAACAACGACCGCTGGCAAGTCGGCTCATCGCTGTGGTTCCGGCGCGGCCGCTACCACGACGAAAACTCGAAAATCGCGGACCTTTCCGATCTCAATACGGCCGCACAAGGGCGCCTCTTCGCCAGCTACGTGCTGGGCCCGATCGCGCTCGGGACGACGGTTGCGCGGGACTTCGGCGGCAGCTCGGGGCTGACCATCGATTCCAACGCCGCCTGGCGCCTGCAGCTGAACTCGACGGCGCAGATCTCGGTGGGCGTTCAGGCCACGTACGGCAACAGCCGGTACATGCAGGCTTGGTTCGGGGTGACCGCCGATCAGGCCCGCGCCTCGCAACTGCCCGAATATTCGCCGGGCGCAGGCCTTCGTTCGGTCGGTCCCACCGCATCGCTGAGCTACGCGCTGTCGCAGCGCTGGACCTTGATGGCGCGCGCGTCCGATGAATTTCTGACCAGCAAAGCCAACGGCAGCCCGATCGTCGAACGCAACTCGCTGCCCACGGTCGCGGTGGGCGTCGTCTACCGCTTCATTCCCTGACCCAAGGAGGTTCGAATGTTCGCGAAAGTGTCGGCACTGCTGCTGTGTTCGGTCGGCCTGAGCGCAATGGCCGAGGATCTGACGGTCGAGGTCAGGAACGTCAAGCCCAACGCCGGGGTCGTTTTCGTCGGGCTGTACGACAAGGCGGCCGATTTTCCGGCGACCCGCAAAGGAATGGCCGGGCAGGCGCTCGAGGCTTCGAGCGATACCGTGGTGGCCACGTTTGCGGGGCTGACCGCAGGTCGCTATGCGGTGGCCGTTTACCAGGACGAGAACCGCAACGGCAAGCTCGACAAGAATTTCCTGGGGCTTCCGACCGAACCGTATGGCTTCTCGAACGACGCTCGCGGCTCCATGGGGCCGCCATCCTTCGATGCAGCTGCGGTGAACCCGGCAGCGACGCCGAAGATCGTCATCAACCTGCGCTAGAACCGTACCTGACCGGCGCCCAACTGGTGATCGACGGCGGCAACACCGCCCATGGCGGTTAGGACGCGCCGCGGCGCGGTCAGAGCATCTGCAGCGCCAGGGCGATCCCCTGCCCTCCGCCGATGCACAGCGTCACGATGCCGCGCTTCAAGCCGTCGCGCTTCATCGAGTGCAGCAGCCGCGTGGTCAGCACGGCCCCGGTGGCACCGATCGCGTGGCCGTGCGCGATCGACCCGCCCTCGACGTTCACGATGTCCTCGGCGAATTCCAGCTCGCGCAGGCAGGCGAGCGCGATCGCGGCGAACGCCTCGTTGATTTCGATCCGTTGCACGTCCGCCACCTTCCAGCCCGCCCGCTCCAGCGCCAGGCGCACCGCCGGCACCGGCGCGATGCCGAACATGCCCGGCTCGACCGCGGCAATGCCGTACGCCACCAGCCGCGCCACCGGTTGCAGACCGTTCTTCTGGGCAAACGCCCGTTCCGTCACGATCATCGCCGAGCCGGCGCTGTTCAGGCCGGGCGCGTTGCCGGCGGTGATGGTGCCGTCCTTGCGGAAGGCGGGCTTCAGCTTGGCCAGCGTCTCGACCGTCGTATCAGGACGATTGGCCTCATCCTTGTCGAAGGTCACGGGACCCTTGCGCGTCGACAGCTCGACTGCAACGATCTCCTCCTTGAACTTGCCGGCTGCCTGCGCGGCACCGAAGCGCTGCTGGGAACGAGCGGCCCAGCGATCCTGGTCCTCGCGGCTGATGCGGTATCGGGCCACCAGCTCCTCCGTGTGCCATCCGGAGTGCTCGCCGCTGAAGGCATCGTTCAGACCGTCGAGCAGCATGCTGTCGAGGATCCGCGCATCGCCCATGCGGATGCCCCAGCGGGCGCCCGGCAGCAGATACGGCGCCAGGTCCATGTTCTCCATGCCGCCGGCGATCGCGCAGGACACGTTGCCGGCCTGGATCTCGAGGGCCGCGCTGACGATCGCCTGCGCCCCGGAACCGCAGACCCGGTTCACGGTGAGCGCGGGAACGCGCACCGGCAGCCCGGCGCCGATGGCAGCCTGGCGCGCCGGGTTCATCTTGGTACCGGCCTGGATCACATTGCCCATCACGACGGTGTCGATCTGATCGGCGGCCAGGCGGGACCGCTGCAACGTCCCGCGGATCGCCGCGGCGCCCAGGTCCGGCGCCGGGGTGTCTTTCAGCGACCCGCCAAAGGTGCCGATGGCGGTGCGAACCGGATTGCAAATGACGATCTCACGGTCAGGCATGGCCAGTCTCCGAAAATTGGGATGGGACCCGGGGCGACCCCGCCCGGGTTCCCTTGCTCAGGCTCAAGAGCGTACGCCTGCGAAGATAGGTGCATATCCTCATAATATGCGGGCAGGTACACCTATGTCAAACGGGTACCGACCGACGCTGCGAATTCGACCGCAACAATCGAATGGAAGCCAGGCTCGCGTTCAGGTTCAATGGCGACATCGAAATCGCCCCCTCAGGAGTCGCACCGTGAACTTTCGGATCAGAGGCCTTTCTCCAGAGCCATTTCGCCACCTGTATGGACTGTCCGACCAGCAACTGGGCGCCCATGCGGCGTTGCGCTACGTCGCCGACCGGGACGGTGGGTTCCCGGATCGAATCGAGCTGCGCGATTCCCGGGTCAGCGAGAGTTTTCTGCTGGTGAACTTCGTGCACCAACCCGCCGCCAACCCCTATCGCGCGAGCCACGCGGTCTTCGTTCGAGAAGGTGCCGAGCATCCCTACGATCGCATCGACGAGGTGCCCGAATCGATGCGAACGCGGCTGCTGTCGCTGCGCGCCTTCAGCGCCGACGATCTGATCGTCGACGCCGACGTCGTCGAGGGCCAACGGGCTGACGAACTGATAGCGCGCCTGTTTTCAGACCCGAAGACGGCCTACATCCATGCGCACTATGCGAGGCATGGCTGCTTCGCGGCCCGGATCGATCGCGCGTGACCGGTATTTCTGTTTCTCGTCGGGCACCCGCGGCCTGGGAGACGCGACGGATGTAGGGAAGTTCCGGTAGATTGGGGGCTCGAGAGCCAAGCTGATGAATCGCCCGCCCCCCGACGCCCTTACGCTGGAGCACGTTCAGGACGCGCACCAGCGGATCCAGGACAAGATCAACCACACGCCGGTGATGACCAGCCAGACGCTCGACGCCGACGCGAACGCGAAGCTCTTCTTCAAGTGCGAGAACTTCCAGAAGGTCGGTGCTTTCAAGGCGCGGGGCGCCACCAACGCGGTGTTTCTGCTGGCCGAGTCGCAGGCCGGCAAGGGGGTGGCAACCCACTCTTCCGGCAACCACGGCGCTGCGCTGGCTCGCGCAGCCCGTCTGCGGGCAATCCCCGCGTACGTCGTGATGCCGGAGAACGCGTCCAAAGTGAAACGCCAGTCCGTCGAGCGTTACGGCGGCACCGTCGTCTCCTGCGCGCCAACGCTGGAGGCGCGCGAGCAGACGTTGGAGCGCGTGATCGCCGACACCGGCGCCTCGATGATCCACCCGTACAACGACCTTCGCGTGATGGCGGGACAAGGCACCGCCGCGGTCGAGTTGATCGAGTCGGTTGCGGATCTGGACCTGGTCTTCTGTCCGGTCGGAGGCGGGGGTCTGATCAGCGGGGTCGCGGTTGCCGCCAAGGGCCTGAAGCCGTCGATTCGCGTCATCGGGGTCGAGCCCGCCGCAGCGGACGATGCGGCCCGATCGCTCAAGACCGGCCGCATCGTCCCCAGCCTGAATCCGCGCACCATTGCCGATGGCTTGCGCACTTCTCTGGGGGACAGGACCTTTGCCGAGATCGAGCGCCACGTCGATGACATCGTGACGGTCTCCGAGGAGTCGATCGTCCGAGCGATGCGACGAATCTGGCAAGTCATGAAGATCCTGGTCGAGCCCTCCAGCGCCGTGGCCTACGCGGCGGTGGCCGAGTCGAAGGTCGACGTCGGCGGCAGGCGGGTCGGCCTGATATTGACCGGCGGCAACGTCGATCTGGACGCCCTGCCCTGGATCTAGGATCGGCGCTTGTCGCCGATCCAATAACGCGGACCGGTGCCGAGCCGCGCCGCCCAGTCGTCGGGGTTCGCCAGGCGGCATTGTTTCAGCGAGAGGCAGCCGCAACCGATACATTGCGTGAGCCCGGCCCGCAGGCGCTTTAGCTCCTCTATCCGTTCGTCGATCCGGCGCGTCCAGCTGCCCGAAATCCTGGCCCAATCGGCCTGCTGGGGTACCCGGTTGTCGGGCAGCCGGGCGAGTTCCGCGCCAATCTCTTGCAGCGTCAGTCCCATCTTCTGGGCGAACACGATGAACGCGATCCGCCGCAGCACTGCGCGCGGATAACGCCGGTGTCCCGATCCGCTGCGCTCGGAGCGAATCAGTCCCTGGTCTTCGTAGAAGCGCAGCGCCGACGAGGCAACCGCGCTGCGACGCGACACCTCGGTAATGGTGAGCGGATCCGCCATGCGGCGGAAGCTAGCACGAAATGGGCTTGACTTCAAGTTAACTTGAACTTCTAGCGTGACGGCCGGTTGGACATGAACGTTCAGTCAACAAGGAGCAGGCCATGGTGACAACCGATGCAATGAACGTCGCCCCACCCGATGGGGGAACCGCGCCGCAGGCCAGCACCGCCCGTCTCGTGGCCGATCCGCTGGACGGCCGCAGGGTCGCTGTCACAGGAGGCACAGCGGGTCTCGGGCTGGCTCTGGTGCGCGAGCTGAGTCGGCGCGGGGCGCGCGTGGCATTCGTGGCGAGAGCCCGTGCCGGAGTGGAGCGGGTCGTGCAGGAGCTCGCGGGCGTGCGCGGAATTGTCGGCGACGTCTCGAAGAAGGAAGACATCTACCCGATCGCACTGCAGGTCCTCGGGGCCCTGGGCGGACTGGATATCCTGATCAACAACGCCTCCACGCTGGGGCCCGGACGGCTGGAACTGCTGTCGGATACGCAATGCGAGGACTTCGAGCAAGCGCTGGCGACGAATGTGCTGGGACCTTTTCGTCTGACCAGGGCGCTGCTGGGAGCGCTGGCCGCTTCGGCACGCGAAGACCGGGGATCCGTCGTAGTGAACATATCGAGCGATGCCGCCTTTACGCCCTATGCGCGCTGGGGTGCGTACGCGGCCAGCAAGGCCGCCCTGCATCACATGACCCGGATCTGGGACGAGGAGTTGAAATCTGAAGGCGTTCAATTTCTCTCGCTCGACCCGGGCGATATGGACACCGAATTGCACCGCACCGCCCTGCCCGATGACGACCCGTCCCTCTTGAAGCGACCCGAGACCGCAGCGCGCGAAATCGCCGATGTGATCGCAGGGGCGATGTTGCGTTCGAGCGATCCGGCCCAGGCCCTCGCGACGGCGATCGAACAATGACTCCGGCCGCCGCACCGTCCAGGCTGTCGCGGCGGGCAAAGTTGCTGGTGGTTCGCGCGAGTGGGCGCATCGAGCATTGGCCGCGATCTGCCCTGCCCGATCTGCTGCGCCCGACCGATCTGCTGATTGCCAACGATGCGGCCACCTTGCCGGCGAGCCTGTTTGGGACGCACTTGCCGACGGGCTGTGCCATCGAGGTTCGGCTGGCCGGTCGCGACTCGCTCGATGCCAACCGGGTCGACGACTTCATGGCCTTTGTATTCGGCGGCGGCGACTTTCGCGTTCGAACCGAGGATCGACCTAAGCCTCCGGCGCTGAGGACAGGTGATCGGCTCGCGCTTGGGCCGCTGCGGGCGACGGTCGTCCGGGTGCTGGACCACCCGCGCTTTATCGAGCTGCGTATCGATGGACCGGCGGCGCGGATCTGGGAGGGATTCGCGCGGCACGGAAAGCCGGTCCAGTACTCGCACATTCGGGAGCCGCTCGCGCTCTGGGACGTATGGACCGCGCTGGCCGGCCCGCCGGTCGCATTCGAGGCGCCGTCGGCGGGGTTCGCCCTGAGCTGGAAGATGCTGGCCTCGCTGGCCGCGCGCGGCATCCGCCTGGCGACGCTGACGCACGCGGCCGGCCTGTCGTCGACGGGCGATCCTGCGCTGGATGCGCAACTGCCTTTGGACGAGGCGTACCGGATTCCGCTTTCGACGGCTCAGGCGGTACGCGACGGCAAGGCCCGGTCGGGTCGCGTCGTCGCCATCGGCACGACAGTCGTGCGGGCGCTCGAGCACGCGGCATCGGTGGACTGCACCGTTCCCGCGGGCGAGCGCCTGGCAACCCAGACGCTGGGAGCGGGCAGCCGGCTGCGCGTGGTCGATGCGCTGGTGTCGGGCACCCACGAGGTCGGCTCGAGCCACCATGAGCTGCTGCGCGCCTTTGTCGGCGAGCCGACGCTCGAACGCATGGACCAGGAACTGGAGAGCCACGGCTACCGAACCCACGAGTTCGGAGATTCGATTCTGGTCGAGACCTCGCGCACGCGGCACGCTGCGCCGTGCTCAGCTCGGTCCCCCGCAGTGCGTGCTCCCGCCGGGAGTATCCTGACCGCGTAGCGCGAGGCGGCCCGCCGCTCCGGGCGGGACTACTGAACGTGGTGTCCTTGAAGCGAGGTTCATATGCCAAAGAATGGAGATGGCGTCTACAAGATCGTCGAGGTGGTCGGCACCAGCAGCAAGTCGTGGGAGGACGCGGCCACGGGCGCAGTGGCCACCGCGGCGAAGACGTTGCGCGATTTGCGTATCGCCGAGGTCCTCAAGCTGGACTTGAAAGTCGAGGACGGCAAGGTGATCGCTTACCGGGCGCGCCTTTCGCTGTCGTTCAAGTACGAAGCCTGACACGGCGCGTTTGCGCCGGAATGCGGGAAGGGGTGGTGTGAACGCCCCTTCACCGTCCAACCCGCTTCGAATCAGAGTTTCGGATCGGCCGCAGGCGCGGCGTCCGGCGGAAGCGGAACGAATTCTGCGTCGTCGTGCACGGGCAGTTTCATCCGTCCCGCGCGCCAGTCGGCCTTGGCCTGTTCGATGCGGGCGCGCGAAGACGAAACGAAGTTCCACTCGATGAAACGCTCGCCGATCGGCTCGCCGCCCAGCAGCATGACGGTGGCGGGCGTCACGCACGTGAAGACGACGGGCTGTCCGGATCCGAACACCAGCATCTGCCCGGCTCCGAACGTGCTGCCCTCGACCTGCACCGACCCGGCAGCGACGTAGGCCGCGCGCTCCGGGTACCGCGCTTCCAGCTGTGCACTCGCTCCGGCGGCCAGGCTCCAGTGAACATAGAACAGCGGCGAGTGGGTTCGGACCGCGGCCTTGGCGCCGAACGCCTCGCCCGCGATCAGGCGTGCCCACAGGCCGCCGGATTCGTACACCGGCAGGTCGTCCGATGCGTGATGATGGAACGCCGGCTCGACTTCCTCGAACTCCTTCGGCAAGCCCACCCAGGCCTGGATGCCGTGCATCGGCCCGCCCTCGCGGCGCGCCCGCTCGAAGCGCTCGGAGTGCGTGATTCCGCGACCGGCGGTCATCCAGTTGACCTCACCGGGACGGATCGGCTGCTCCGAGCCGAGGCTGTCGCGATGCATGACCTCGCCGTCGAACAGATAGGTGACGGTCGACAGGCCGATATGCGGGTGCGGCCGCACGTCGACCGTGCGCGCAATTCCCGGCGGGAAGTCGATCGGCCCCATGTGATCGAAAAACACGAAGGGGCCCACCATGCGCCGCTTGGCGAACGGCAGCACGCGCCCGACTTCGAAGCCGCCCAGATCGCGTCGGCGCTGATCAATCACCAGTTCGATCATCGTATGGGTCTCCAGGTTGCAGCGTGGTGCGTCGATTCCCGTTCGCGCGTTGCCGCGGCAGACGGCAGGTCGTTGACTTCGATATGGAGCCGCTGCGAGAACCCCGCGGCGCCAGCCGGCGTTACATGGACGGCCCGCGTGCGGCGGTCGCGGCGCAGCCAGCTCAGCGCGAGCAGGCGCGCCAGAAAAGCGGCACCGAGCGGGCCTGCCAGATGATGGCGGCGTTCGGTCCAATCGAGACACCGCCGCGCCAGCCCCATCCGGGTCGGCTTGAGCGCATCGGTATCGATGCCCAGATCCGAAAACCAGCGCCTGCCTTCAGTGCTCAGAGCGTAGCGCTTGCAATCGCCGTCCACGAGCGTCACGTACCCGCGATCCTCAAGGCGGGCGGCTACGGCAACGCCCAGTTGGCCGGCCAGGTGGTCGTAGCAGCTGCGGCCGAACCGCAACAGGCGCCCCTCCGCGGTTAAGGGCGCATCGAGCGCACGAACTTGGGGCGCCAGGCAGCTCAGTGCTTCGAGCGCCGTGGCCACTTGAGGCGTGGACAGGCGGTAGTACCGGTGTCGACCTTCTCGCTCGACCGTCAGCAGGCCGCCGTCCACCAGCTTGGCCAGATGATTGCTGGCACATTGGGCCGATACGCGCGTGGCATAGGCCAGGGCCGTGGCCGGCTGTGCCCGCCCGTCGAACAGCGCCATCAGGATCCCCGCCCGCACGGGGTCGCCGATCAACGCAGCCGGTAGCGCGATGTTCGCTTCCATTGTCCGATCTCTGTCTCGCCCATCAATATAGCGCCCGGCCGGCGGCAACGTTTCATGTTTCCATGAAACATCGTCCGAACGCTTTCAGCATGATCCGGGCCGTGACGTTCTGACTGGAGGACCTGCCGTGCTGACCCTGTGCATTCGCTACACCATCGACCCTAGAAGGCTGGCGGATTTCGATTCCTACGCAAAATCGCTGCGGTCCGCCGTCGAACGCTGCGGCGGCCGTTTCGTCGATTACTACCTTCCCACCAAGTTCGCCGGAGCGACGGACATCGCCCTCGGATTGATCGACTTCCCGACGCTCGCGGCGTACGAACAGTACCGGGACCGGCTGGCGAGCGATCCGGACGCATCAGAGGCCGGCCGCAGAGCCGACCAGGCGGGCTGCATCCTGAGAGAGGAGCGCTCGTTTGTGTCTCGCGTCACCGGCGGGCGCGTGCAGGCCGGCTAATCGGGCGACTGAAAACCTCCGGCGCGATACGTCAAGACCAGCGTGTCGCGAAAACCCGGCGAGGCCGTGGTCGGCTGGATAGGCGTGGTCTCGTGCACCACCCGCGCATCGTCCATCAACAGCGTCGACCACGGCTCGGTCATCGTGAAACGGACGCCGGAGGGCCCGTTGTTGTCAAACACGCGGGTTTCGCCGCCGCGAATGCCGATCCGCTCGACCAGTATCAGGGCGACGAAATCGACTCCGTCCCGATGCGCGCCCTCCGGCGTCGGCCGCCCGATTCCGGATTCGGTATCGATGCGGAACTGGTGCGCCTCGATGAACCAGCGCTCCACCGTCCTGACCTTCGCAAACACGGACCCGATCGACGTCACGAGCCGGCCCCAGATGGCGGCATCGACGACCTGGGCTTCGATCGGCTCGAACCACCGCTGCAGGCCGCCGTGCAGGGCGTTGTAGGACGTGGGCTGCCAGTGGGCGCGGCGCGGCACGGGCGACAGCGTGTCCGAGGCGATGTGCTGCACGAAGCAACCATGCCGCCGCGATCGATACCGCCCGCCATCGCGCAGATAGGCATCTCGCGGCAGACGCGACCAGGTCTCGCGCAGCCCGTTCAGCGGCTCGATCGGGACCGCCAGCGCGGCCAGCGCATCGGTCGCCGTCAGAAAGGCGTAGCCCTCGCGCGACAGCTGCTCGACAGCCTCGGAACGGGATATCGGTCTCGTCATGCAATGGGGGTGGCACCGGCCCGCGGCCGGACACCAAACGGTAGCAAAAGATCGCAGAATCGCTGAATGCTGTCCATGCGCGGCATCGCGTGGGTCGTCGCCGCACTCGGGGCCTGCGGCACCGCCGCCCTGGCATGCGGGCGTGACGCGGCGGCGGGGACTTTCACCGACGTGGCTTTCACCGACTATTCGTCGCTGTCGAGCAACGCGGAGCTGGCGCGGCGCCTGTTCAGTCCGCTGGCGGCCGTTCAGCTGGCGCGCGCATTGACCGAGTCGCGCAAGACGCTCAGTGAACAGTCGATCGACCTGTCCGAAGAGAAATTCGGCGTCTATGTGCCCGCTCTGAGGCCGCCCCGCGGCTACGCGCTGCTGGTGTTCGTGCCGCCATGGAGCGATGCGAAGCTGCCGCGAGGCTGGTCTTCGGTGCTGGATCAATACGGCGTCATTTTCGTGAGCGCAACGCGATCGGGCAACGACGCGAGCGTTCTGGGCCGGCGCGAACCGTTGGCCTTGCTGGCCGAGCAGAACATCGTCCGGCGTTATCCGGTCGATCCGGAACGGGTCTACATCGCCGGATTTTCGGGCGGATCACGTGTGGCGATGCGCCTTGCGCTGGGCTACCCCGACGTATTCCGTGGGGCGATCCTGAACGCAGGCAGCGATCCGATCGGCGGCGCCGACATCCCGTTGCCTCCCAGGGATCTGATGTTTAGGTTTCAGAGTTCCACGCGCCTGGTCTACGTGACGGGAGACCGCGACTTTCCTCATCTGCGCGAAGACACCGCCAGCATCACCTCGATGCGCAGGTGGTGTGTCTTCGACGTGGAAGGCCAGGTCACGCTGCTGGCGGGCCATGCGGTGGCCGATCCCGGCGCCCTGTCCCGGGCGCTGGAGGCGCTGCAGGATCCGTCCCGGCCCGATACCGACCGGCTGATGGCTTGCCGATCGGCCATCGAGAAGGACCTGGCCACGGCGATGCAGCAACTCGAATCGCTGATCGCCAACGGCGAACACGATGCCGCGCAGACGCGGCTGGGTGAAATCGACCGGCGCTTCGGCGGCCTGGCGGCGCCGCGCAGCGTCGAGCTGGCGCGTGATCTGCTGCCGAAGTGACTATGCGTGCTCGACCGGCCGGGTCGCGGCTGCCGGAGCGGACAAAAACGCGTGGATCTGCGCGACCACGGCCGCGCCCTCGCCGATCGCGCCTCCGACGCGCTTGACCGATCCGGCGTGCACGTCGCCGATCGCGAAAACCCCCGGCACGCTGGTTTCCAGAGGCAGACGGGCGGGCTGCTGCCCGGTCGCTTCGAAAGGCGAAAAATCATGCCCGGTCATGACGAAGCCCTTGTGGTCGACCTCGACGTCGCAATCCTTCAACCATTCGGTGCAGGGGTCGGCTCCGAGAAACAGGAAAACGTGGCAGATGGCGCGAGTCTCTTCCCGACCGGTGTCGCTATGCCGCCAGCGAACCGACGCGACGCCCGACGGCTTCGAACCGGTGACCGCGACGACCTCGGTGCGCGTGAGCAGTTCGATATTGGGGATCGCGGCGAGCCGGTCGATCAGGTACTGCGACATGCTGGCTGCCAGTCCGGGCCCGCGCACCAGCATCCACACCTTTGAGCAATATCCGGACAGGAAGACGGCGGCTTGCCCCGCGGAATTGCCTCCGCCCACCAGAACGACTTCCTGGCCCTGGCATATCTTGGCCTCGATCGGGGACGCCCAGTACCAGATTCCGTAGCCCTCCAGAGCTTTCAGATTCGAGCAGGGCGGCCGCCGGTAGCGGGCACCGGTGGCGATGACGAGGGACCGGCTTCGAACGGTGCGCCCATCGCCCAGCCGCAGCGCAAGCGGAGCGTGGCCGCTCGTACGCTCGCAATCGAGGCCCACGACCTCGGCCGGGATCAATATCGTCGCTCCGAATTTTTGCGCCTGGCTATAGGCACGTCCCGCCAGGGCAAGGCCCGATATGCCGGTTGGAAATCCGAGGTAGTTTTCAATCCTCGCGCTGGCGCCGGCCTGTCCGCCGAAAGCGCGGGAATCGATCACCAGTACGGACAGCCCTTCCGAAGCCGCATAGACCGCGGCCGCCAATCCGGCCGGACCGGCGCCCGCGATGGTGACATCGAATATCCGCCCGTCGGTGTCCGCGTCGAGCATGCCGATGCACCGGGCCAGCACGCCCTCTGTCGGATTGAACATCGTGGAACCGTCCGGGCACACCACCAGCGGCAGCTCGCCGGGCCCGGGCGCGTAGCGCTCGATGAAACTGTGTGCCACCTCGTCGTCGGATGGGTCGAGCACCAGGTGCGGGATGCCGTTGCGCCTGAGAAAACTGCCCAGCCGGGCCACATCGGATGAGGAAGGCGAACCGATCAGCACCGGGCCGCCGGTACCGGTCTCGAGCAGACCGACGCGCCGCAGGATCAGCGCGCGCATGACGTTCTCGCCCAGACTGGCTTCCGCCACCAGCAGCGCTCGCAGCTGCTCCGGCTTGATCAACAACCCCTCCAGCTGGCCAACGGCCACGCCATCCACGAACGAGCGCCGGCCCGAAAGCTGTCCGACCTCTCCGGAAAACGAGCCCGGGCCATGATCCACGACCAGAGCATCGTGCCCGTGCCCGTCGCGGCCGGTCACGCGCAAAATTCCGGACAGCACGACCAGCAGGCCGGCGCTCGGTTTGCCGGTTTCGTACACGCGCTCGCCATCGGCGAAACGGCAATCGGTGGCGAAGCGCCGCACGCGCTCGATCTCCTCGGTCGTCAGGATCGGGAACATCTGCGCCCGCCGAGCCTGCAGCGCGGGCGGTATCAGGTCGGCCATTGCGCGCTCAACCCACGTATCGCTCGACGACGTCCGGCGGCCGCACCTGCGCCTCGGCGGGGTCGCCTCCGGTCTCGCGCAGCGCGCGCCGCTGGCGCAGCAGGTCCCAGCACTGATCGAGCTGGACTTGCAGCTCGGTCAGCCGCTTGTGGTTATCCGGGCCGGCTTCTCGTTGCTCCAGCAATTGATGCTCTTCGGCCACCAGGCGCTGAATATGCGCCATCACCGACACATCCTTATCGGCACGATCCACTGAACACCTCCCTGATCGAAACATGCGACCGCCGGGCGCAACCGCGTGACAACTGCAAGCCCGCCGCCGGCGCGCGGTAAGCGTAGCGCGTCCGAGGGGTCAGTGCGGCCGGCGTGACCCGGGAGCCGGCTTCAGGTGACAAAGACCACACGTAGATCAAGGTCGCGGGGGCGCCTCGGGGCAGACGTCGGGCTCACACGTCGATGTCCGGCGTTGGCGGAGGCGCCAGCGCCGTTCGAACCACGGCCTCGGTCAGCCCCGGCGAGCACAATTCGATGAACCGGTAGGCGTAACCGCGCAGGTAGCGGCCGCGCCTGACCGCGATTTGGGTGACGTTCTGAGCGAACAACTGCTGCGTATCGATCAACTGCAGATGGTCGTCGCGCTGCGGATCGTAGGCCATCGAGGCGACGATGCCGACCCCAAGTCCCAGCGCCACATAGGTCTTGATCACGTCGGCGTCCAGCGCCGACATGATGATGTCGGGTGACAGCCCGGCGCTGGCGAACGCCTGGTCGACGCGCTCTCGACCGGTGAAGCCCTCGTGGTACGTGATCAGCGGATACTCGGCGATGGCTTCCAGCGTGGGTGCCGTCTGGCTCGCGAGCGGGTGGCCCTTGGGCACGATCAGGGTGTGGCGCCAGGCATAGAACGGAAATGACGTCAGTTCGGCAACGCCGCCCAGCATTTCGGTGGCCACGCCGATGTCGGCCTCGCCCAGCTGCAGCATCGACGCGATCTCGCCCGGGCTGCCCTGGTGCAGCGCCAGGTGCACCTTGGGAAACAGCCGCTTGAACTCGACGACGACCTTCGGCAGCGCGTAGCGCGCCTGCGTGTGGGTGGTCGCGATCGTCAGCTGGCCCTCGTCACGCTGGCGGAATTGATCGGCCAGTCCCTTGATGTTGCGCGCGTCGAGCAGCATCCGCTCGACGATCTGCACCAGTTCCTTGCCCGGTTCGGTCAGGCCCAGCAGACGCCGTCCCTTGCGGACGAACAGTTCGATGCCGAGCTCGTCCTCCAGATCCTTGATGTGCTTGCTCAGGCCCGACTGCGAGGTGAACAGCGCCGCGGCGGCCTCGGTCAGGTTGAAGTTGCGGCGCACCGTTTCGCGCACGATGCGCAGTTGCTGGAAATTCATGTCGTCTGCGCTCCGGCATATATGCAATTGAATTTTTCTTTCTTCTTTCGGGAACCCGCCAACGATACATTGCCGCGGTCGGGTTACCTGCTGCAAGGAGGCCGGCTCATCGACGAACTCTGACTCACGGGGCATATGACGTGAAGAAATACACAAATGCCCTCCTGCTGGCGATTGCGGGCTGGACCGCATCCGTGGCCCACGCCGGTGAGCCTTCCGACAGCCTGACCTGGTACGGCATCACGTTGTACGGCGTCGTCGATATCGGCGTCACCTACCAGACGCACGGCTCGCCATTGAACGACTTCTATGCGCAAGGACTCGAATACGGCATTTCCGCCAACAGCAACCGTTCGTATGCGGGCCTGGCGCCCAACGGCCTGACCCAGTCGCGCATCGGACTGAGCGGCGCGCGGCAGTTCGCGGACGGCTGGTCGGGGGTCTTCAGGCTGGAGTCGCGCTTTTCCCCGCTGAGCGGAGAACTCGCCAACGGCCCCAAGTCGCTGATCCAGAACAATGGCGTGCCGCCCGCGAATCAGAGCGCCAACAGCGACTCCAGCCAGGCCGGCCAGGCATTCAGTTCGGCGGCCTACGCCGGCGTCAGTTCGAGCACGTTCGGCACGCTGACGATCGGGCGCCAGTACGGGCTGCTCTATGACAACGTGCTGAAGTACGACCCCAACGCGGGCGCCTATGCCTTTTCCTTGATCGGCTTTTCCGCCGTCACGGCCGGCGCGGGCGACTCGGAATACAACCGCTTGAGCAGTTCGCTGAAGTACTTCGGTCAGTTCGGTGCTGCCCGCGTCGGCGCGCAATACCAGCCCTCGGCGCAGGCGACCGGCGGAGTCGGTTACGAGCTCGATGCCGGCGGCGACGTCGGCCGGCTGCAGTTCGACGCCACGTATGTCAGCAAGCACGATGCGATTTCCCTCGGATCGTATTCGCCGACGCCGGCCCAGCTCACGACGCTCCTTTCCAAGGGCCTGACGCTGCAGAACTCGCTGAAAGCGACGCTGTCGAACAACAAAAGCGGGTCGCTGATGGCCCGGTACGACGCCGGCTCGTTAAAGGCGTTCGCCGGCTACGAGAACATCACGTACGGCGCTCCCGACCTTGGCCTGATCGCCGTCGGGTCGAGCACCATCGGCGGATACCAGATCGCCTCGCTGACCACGAGCTCCTACGCGCACCATAAGATCCTGCAGGTGCCTTGGGCCGGTCTGAAGGTTTCGATCACGCCGAAATGGATCGTCACCGGGGCCTTCTACCACTACCACCAGAACAGCTACGCCACCGGGAAAGCGGCCGGCTGCAGCACGCCAAGCGCATCGAACTGCGGCGGCACCGAGAATGCCTGGTCGCTGCTGCTGGAGTACCCGTACAACACGCACGTCGACCTGTACGCGGGCCTGCTGCAATCGGCCGTCAGCGGGGGCCTCTCGAGCGGCTACCTGGCCAATGCGGCCACCTCGACTACGGCCGGAGTGCGGCTGACCTTTTAAATTCTGTCCGGCCCCCTGTCGAAGCGACGGCGCGCGAATCGACTAAGGGCATGGCAACCGGTTTCGGATCTGTCGGATGTCACGAGGGTAGTATGGTTTCTCAGCCGGGCTGCTATCGCCTATCAACGAGAAAGGAAGCACATGAACCCCGTCGTACATTTTGAAATGCCGTATCAGAACAAGAACCGGATGGCTGGTTTCTACACCAAGGCCTTCGGCTGGAAGCCCAAAATGCTCGGCCCGGAAATGGGAGAGTACGTCGTCGTGACCACCGGCGAAACGGACGACAAGGGGCGTCCGAAACAGCCTGGGGTGATCAACGGGGGTTTCTACAAGAGACCCGACGATCCGCTTGGCCAGCATCCGTCGGTTGTGATCGCGGTAGCGGACATCGGCGACGCGCTCAAGAAAATCAAGGAGGCCGGCGGAAAGGTCCTCGGGGAACCGATGGACATTCCGGGTGTTGGCCTGTATGCGGGCTTTGTCGACACCGAGGGCAACCGCGTGAGCGTTCTACAGCCTTCCGGAGACATGTAGTCGGCGAACGGCGCGCCGCCCGCGAGGCGCGGCGCGCCGACAAGAACGTCAGCGGTCAAAGCGGCACCACCGGGATGACGATGTCGCATCCGAATGCACCGCTGGCCGCATCGTATTCCGCATCCCTCGGGTAGTACTCGAAACACGGCCGCGCATCGAGCTGCATTCCGCTCGATGGCAGCCAGTCGCGCAGCAGCGCCGTCCATGTCTCGCCGATCTGCGGCGCCGTGCCGCGAAAATGGGTCGCGGCGTACTGTCCGCCCGCAATCGTGGTCATCAAGGCTTCACCGGTCGCGACGAAGCTTGCGGGCGCCTCCACGCAGGCGTCGTAGCGGCACTTTTCCGGCGCAGTGATGCCCGGGTCGTCATGGCTGATCCCGTAACGGGGCCGATCGACCAGGTCGTTGGTGGCGAGCCATGGGTAGACGACCTGCTGCCAAAACGCCGACAGCGGCTGTCCGTACGGCCCGACGTGCCTCAAATACGCGACGCGAACGGGAGCACGGTCGATGATCTTCACCTTCATGGGAACCTCCAGCGGTGTGTGTTGGAAGGTCCCATCATCGGAGTCCGCGCTCGTGAGCGCCTGATCGTGCTTGCGCATCGCCTGATCCGGCTTGCGCTCTGGTCCGGCCGGCGTGTGCCCGCCATGGAACCGCTGGCTGCCGCGTCGTCGCGCTTGCTGCTGGCGCCAGTTCGTGGGCGCGCTTCCGAAGCGGGCCTTGAAGGCCCGCGTGAAGGCCTCGCTCGATCCGAAGCCGACCGACAGTGCGACGTTCAGGACCGGCAAACGGGGCTGGGCGGCCAGTCGCATGGCCGCCAGTTCGAGGCGCCGTCGCCGCAGGTAGTCGCCCAGCGTTTCACCCATCCAGGCCGAAAACAGCCGGTGGAAGTGAAAGGGCGAGAAGTGTGCGACCCCGGCCAGCTCGGCGAGCTCGAGCGGCTGGTCCAGGTGCAGGTCGATGTACTCGAGCACCTGGTGCATTCGGCGGGTGTACTCGACTCGGCCGTCACGGACGCTCATGAGGCGGCATTGTGCCGTGCCAGCTGGCCCGTTGTGCCGCCGCCGTTGTGCCGCCGGACTGTTCGGCGCTAAATTGACGCACGGGCGACTTGCGGGAGACGGCATGCATCGCAGCAAACTCGGCGGGTTCATCATCGACTGTCAAACTGAGGACCTGCCAGCGGCCGCGGCGTTCTGGAGCGGCGCGTTGGGCATGGCCCGTGAAGCGATCCCCGGCGCGGAAGGCGAGCTGTACATGCGCCTGGTCGACCCGTCCGGCCGGTTCGACGTGGAGGTGCAGAAGGTGGCTCATCCAAGCCGCGTGCACCTGGACATCGAAGCGGACAATATCGAGGCGGAGGTTCGGCGCCTGGAGGCCATCGGCGCCAGGAGAATTCAACAGGTCAAACAGTGGTGGGTGATGCAAGCCCCCACCGGCCAGCGATTTTGCGTCGTGGCGCCGACATCGCGGAACTTCGCCACCGAAGCGAACCAGTGGCCGTAACAGCTCCTGAACGAACGAGAGCGTCTTTTCCCCGAACGGGAATCGTCTTTCCGGCGCTGGGCGTTGGCTTCTACGTCGCAACGACCGCGGTCGGGCTGGGCGGCAACAGCGTTTTCACGCCATCCGGCGCCGCGTTCCTGCTGATCCTCGTGATTCTGATGTTCGGGGCGGTATTCGCCGCGGTCCACCACGCCGAGGAGATCGCGCACCGGGTCGGCGAGCCCTACGGCACGCTGGTGTTGTCGCTGGCGGTCACCGTGATCGAAGTGGCGCTCATCCTGTCGATGATGCTGGGCGGGCCGGGCAATCCCGTGCTGGCGCGCGACACGGTCTTTTCGGTGATCATGATCGTATGCAACGGGCTGGTGGGACTGTGCATCCTGACCGGGGGGCTGCGGCACCGCGAGCAGGAATTCCTGGTGCACGGCGCCAATTCCTACCTGGGCGTTATCGTGACCCTGGCGGCCTTGACCCTGATGTTGCCGAACTACACGACGACGATTCCGGGACCGATCTTGTCGACGAGCCAGCTCGGCTTCGTGAGCGCTGTCACCGTCGTGCTGTACGCGGTGTTCCTTTACATCCAGACCGTGCGCCACACCGCCTATTTCGCGGCAGCCCCCTCGCCTTGCGAAGCAGTCGCGGCCGATGCGCACGCCCGGGGCGCCGCGCCCGTCAGCATGACCTGGACCAGCGTGCTGCTGGTGGCTTCGCTGCTGATCGTCATCCTGCTGGCAAAGAAGTTCGGGTCGGGGGTCGATGAAGTCCTCGGGCGGGCGGGCGCGCCCGCCGCCGTATCGGGCCTGATCGTCGCTCTGCTGGTACTTCTGCCCGAGAGCATGGCCGCGGTGCGCGCGGCCTACCGGGACGAGTTGCAAAAGAGCCTGAATCTCGCGCTGGGCTCGTCGCTCGCGACCATCGGATTGACCATTCCCTCGGTTGCCACGGTGGCCATCCTGCTCGACAAGGAGCTGGTGCTCGGGCTTGCGCCGAAGGAAACGCTGCTGCTGGTGCTCACCATGGTCGCGAGCGCGCTCACGTTCGGCACCGGCCGCACCAACGTGCTGCCGGGCCTGACCCACCTCGTGATCTTCGCCGCCTTCGTGTTTCTCACGTTCGTGCCGTGACCGATCGAGTTCTGCGCGGAAACTGTCCCCTGTATCTCGCGTGATTTCGAGGTGCCCAAAGGGCCATTGACGCAGTGGATGTTCACGCCACCGCTCGACCACGCACCGAGGGGCACAGTATTCGGGATCGGCCTTTCCGCCCGGTGTGGTTAATGTTCGATCTTGGGGCGATCTGTGCTGAAATCTGCGCGCCCGAATAATTGCGGCCCCTCGCTGGTGCAGGAGAGCGGTTGTGCAGGACGCAGGCATGGCG
>Ga0210409_10000134_pt1 | contig 162057 bp, 154 predicted proteins | sample IncBWH17MmetaG_FD_161649 | JGI IMG/M metagenome (GOLD analysis project Ga0210409, IMG submission 161649) | Forest soil microbial communities from Barre Woods Harvard Forest LTER site, Petersham, Massachusetts, United States - Inc-BW-H-17-M | ecosystem: Environmental > Terrestrial > Soil >... | reverse complement strand
CTTCGGAGGCAACTGCGCACAAACTACGGTTGATTCAACTGGGGCTCCCGCAGTCGCGCTGACGGACTCGTTCGGAGTTCCATTAACGGCGGATCAGGAATTCGAATCTGGCCTGTTTTGCGGTCCGCAGCGCGCCACTCCAACGGTTGCTCTGCCCAACCCCTGCCCTCTGTCGCAATATGGATCCACTCTGTTAAATGTGCCTAAGCCGAACACGGAGGACGACGACAAGAACCCACCGCGTATCGCGGCGCGAAGCCTGTTCGACGTCTCTGTCGGGCATGACAACCTGTTTCGCGGCGACAAATACAAAGTGAGTCTCCAACTCACGGCCATCAACATCACAAACAAGTACGCTCTGTACAACTTCCTTTCCACTTTCAGCGGCACGCACTATGTCACGCCGCGTGCACTGACGGCGGAGATCGGGTTCCACTTCTAGCAGCAACTCCCCGTCGATGAGGGCAGGAGCGTTGACGCTAGCTGCCCTCATCCGTAAACCTCACCGTGGGAGCGGAAGCATTAAGTGACCGCGTCAAGGGGTTATCATTAATAGCCTGGATCGCGCGATTACAAGACCGGCCAGCCTTGTCTCATGGCTGTTCTGCGCGCTATTGGTGTGCCTGGTAGTTCATCCGCCGCACTGCGATCTATGCGATGGAACCCTCACTGGAATCTCTTCTTCGCCGCAAACTGTTGTCAACCAGCAGCGGCCCACTACGCCGGAACATTGTAACGGCATCTGCTGGTGCTGCGGCTTTGACGGACTTCCGAATGCAAGTCAGCATCTGGGTCCGGTGAATACCGTGACCTCGAATGTTCGTCCTGAACCGCATTCGCCTGTTTTCGCGCCACACTCCTCCATCTTTCGACCTCCGCGTAAAAATGTCTCCTCTTAGCGTGGCCATTCCGTGCCTCTAGCGCGGATGCTCGACCCACAACTCCCTCTGGAGACATCAATGCGTCTATACGTGTTCACGCTCGCTGGAGCGTGCCTGTTTTTGTGTCCGCCTGCTCACGGGCAGACTTCCGCTAAGGCGCCGTGTGGCGATCCTCAAAAGGCCGCTGACGACAGAGACCCCATAGGCATTGTTGAGCTTGGCGCTGCAACTAGCTGGAACTTCAGCGGAGGCGCAGCAACGTTCGCGCCGAATCTTGCAGCGGAGGTGACACCCATAGAGAACTGGCTGGAGCTTGAGGCGGGCGTGTCGCCCTTCTACACTCGTAAGTCAACGGAATGGGACATCGACCTCCTTTTCAAGAAGCCGTGGACCATATCGCGGAAGGCGGAGTTCATGGTGGGCGTCGGTCCCCAATGGGTACGCCTCAGACAGAACGGGAAAGTGACCAACTCCATCTCTGGGGAGATAGCGGGAGACTTCATGTTCTGGCCGACCGGCAAACACCGTTTCGGCTGGTTCCTCGAACCAGCTTACGACTACAGTTTTGCCCGAGGCCACCAGCAATCCATCGGTATGAGCGCCGGTCTCCTCATCGGAATTCCGTGATAGTGACGGGGCATGGAAACGTACGCGTTATCGCCAGGCATCAGCCGTAAGCCAGTGGTCACCTGACGACAACAGGCCGAAGCGCATTTCCAATTTCTAAGCGGGATGGCCATGAAGATTGTTAGCTAGACGCCGAGACAACGGTCACGAAATTTCTCTCGTTCTTCTTATTAGCCGACGCTGAGACGAAACATCGGCGCTGGTCACAGAATGGTCACAAAAAGTCAACGATCTATCAGGCGCCGAGCAGTTCTTGTTCAGGTAGCGAGGAGTCGGACCTTCGGACGGGGAGGTGTTAGACTGCACGCATCTGATGAAAGTTTCTCACGCGACAATGATCACGATCTCCAAAGAGGACTATCTGAAAGCCATCGCGGAAGCCGAAGCTGAGGGGCAGAGCGTGATACCCGCGACCCTAGCCCATTGGCTCTCCGTGACCAGACCCGCGGTGACGTTTGCCCTGAAGCGATTAAAGAAGGATGGGTTTGTCTCCATAAAAAAGGAAGGGCACATCAGCCTGACCTCGCAAGGACGGGAGATCGCCGAACGGACGATGATTCGCCACCATCTGATCGAACGAATGTTGTCGGAGATGTTCGGGATGGCCTGGTACGAGATCCACGACGAGGCGGAACGACTGGAGCATGCCGTGTCCCCCGCCTTTGAGAAGAAGCTGGTCGAGAGATTGGGCCACAAAGAGACTTGCCCTCACGGAAACGGGTTGGCGCTGCGTAGCCCCGCAGAACGCCGCAAACGGGGCATGCGCTTGCTCAGCGAAGCGGAGGGCGGCTCGAAATATGTGGTCGCGAGCGTTTATGAGCGCGACCGGAAACTCCTGGAGTTTTTCGAGAAAGAGGGCATCCGTCCGGGCGTTCGCCTTGAGGTCGAGGCCCGAAACTACGACGGCACTGTTTCCTTGTCGGTGGATAAACACCAGATTCGTCTCGGCACATCAGCTGCCGAAAGGGTCTGGATCGCTAAATCTTGATATTCTATTGATTGTTAACCATAGTTAACATGTCGTGGTATATACTCATTACCATCTGTGGGGTCTCCGGCTGCGCAGATGAGTGAGTAAACCATGAGCTTGCCTTACAAACCTTGCTGGTATTTTGTGCTTCGTTCTTCTCTAGTGGGCGCCATGACGGCCGCCATGGTTCCAACGGTTTTTGCCCAGGAGCGGACGCTTTGTGGGATCGTCCAAGATCAGACCAAGGCAGTGGTCACCGGTGCCGCAGTGGAGTTGACCAGCGCCGGTACTCGGGTCAACACAAAAACAGGCTCGGAAGGAAAGTTTTGTTTCGATCACGTGAAGCCGGGGGCGTATGAACTCACTGTACAGGCCAATGGGTTCCGAACTGATCGGGAGAAATTCAGTGTGCATTCGGCCGAACCTGCCAACTTGACGATCTCTCTCAGTGTCGAAGCCGCAAGTCAGCAAGTGACAGTGGTAGAAGGATCGGCTGATGTGGGATCGCTGAATGTCGCTCAGACGCAGATTGGCACTGGGCTGATCGAAAATTTGCCTAGCGAAAGTGTGAACGCCGCGCTCAGCTCAATCCTAACCTTGGCAACTCCAGGCGTGGCGGCAGATTCGAATGGTGTATTCCACCCGCTTGGGGAACACGCGGAGACTTCCTTCAGCGTTGATGGTCAGCCGATCTCCGACCAGCAAAGCCGCATTTTCTCGAACCAGATCTCAGCCAACACGATTCAAGAGATGCGAACTCTCCAGGGAGCTCCTCCGGCCGAGTTTGGCGACAAGACGAGCCTGATCGTGGAGGCAACGACACGCTCCGGCTTGAACTCGGGAAAGGCGCATGGCACGGTTTCGCTTGGCTATGGATCATTTGCAACTCCCACAGCGAGCGTCGCGATTGCCTCCGGTTCGAGCACGTTTGGGAATTTCTTGGCGTTAGACGGGGTCGATAGCCGGCGTTTCCTGGATGCGCCGGAATTCCGTCCGCTCCATGCCAACGGCAATGCCGAGAGTCTGTTCGATCGAATTGACTGGCGACCGAGCGACGCGACCTCACTGCACTTGAACCTATCCACCGCTCGGTCCTGGTTCCAGGCGCCGAATACCTACGATCAGCAGGCGGCAGGGCAGGATCAGAGGCAATACATGACCAGTTTTAACGTCGGACTTGGGCTGTCGCACGAACTTAGCCCGGCGCTGCTGCTTTCGGCCAACACCTGGGTGCGCCAAGACCGGGTAAATTACTATCCCTCTGCAAATCTGTTCTCCGATCAGCCTGCGACCCTCTCACAGTCGAGGCGGCTGACCAGCACTGGCCTGCGAACCGACCTTACGTATTCTCATGGCCGGCACACCGCGAAAGGAGGCGTGCAGCTCCAGGTCACGCCCCTCTCCGAAGCATTCAGCACCGGCCTTACAGACCCGGCATTCAACTCTCCGTGCGTCGACGCCAATGGAATTCCGGTTGCTGACGCATCGCTCACGTCCATCAGCCAATGTGCTGCGTACAGCAATTCATCGTATACACCTCCGTTCTCGGGAAGCCTTGCTTATCAGCCCGCGTTGTTGCCCTATGACCTCACGCGGGGAGGAACTCTCTTCCGCTTTCGTGGCACGACCACGATCTACGAGGAAAGCGCATACGCTCAGGACTGCATAAAGTTGGGCCAGTTCAACTTGAATCTCGGCCTGCGGTACGACAACTACGATGGTCTGAGCAAAGGCTTTGGGGTTCAGCCCCGCGGCGGCGTTACTTATCAAGTGCGCTCGATTGGCACTGTCTTTCACCTCTCCTACGCCAGAGTATTCCTGACGCCCTATAACGAAAACCTCGTGCTCTCCAGTTCAACCGGCGCCGGAGGGCTAGCGAACGGATCCAACAGCGTCCAACCGCTTACGCCTGCGCGACGCAATCAATTCAATGTCGGGGTGGAACAGCAGCTCGGCTCCAAATTCAGTGTCCAGGCGGAATACTTCTGGAAGTTCACCCGTGGAGCGTACGATTTCAACACCATCCTGAATACGCCGCTGAACTTTCCGATCCAGTTCAGGAAGTCGAAGATCGATGGCGCTCTGGTGCGTGCGACGCTCACCAACGTGCATGGTTTCAGCGCCTTCACGGTGATGGGACACAGCCGGTCCCGCCTGTTCAGTCCAGAGGTCGGCGGTATCAACTTTGGCACAGCGTATGCTCCCATCGCCCGTCCGGACCACGATCAGGGATTTCAGCAGACAACGAACCTTCAGTATCAGTTCTCACAAAAGGACTTGCGAGGGCTTTGGCTGGGGTTAACTTGGCGCTTCGACAGCGGTCTGGTGGTGGTTAGCGTTCCAGACTATGCTACCGCCCTGACTCTCACCGGGGACGAACAACATGCAATCGGATTGTATTGCGGCAGCGTATTTGCGACGGTTGCGCAACCGTTGCAGTCCTGCAATTCGCCACGACGCGGCGCTACCCTCATTCACATCGTCGCTGATGGAACCTATAACCCGGATACCAACCCATCCCGGATTAGACCCCGAAACCTGTTCGACGTTGCCCTGGGCGCTGACCGCATCTGGAAGAGAGACCGCTACTCCTTGGGCGGAAAACTGACGGTGGTGAACATGGCGGATAAGGTCGCCCTCTACAATTTTCTCTCCAGTTTTTCGGGAACTCACTTCGTCACGCCAAGGACCATCCAGGCGGAGATCACATTCCATTTCTAGAAGTGCAGGGCGTCGTTTGGCCTCGGACGTGAACGCGGTCATGCGATACGAAGATCATGGTGCCTTCAAAGTCTTTCAGGGCGTCCACAAGCATTTCCTTGGTCGCAAGATCAACGAGGTGCGATCTTCTCAGATCGCCGACACGCGATCCGGAGGCTTTACTCCTGATCGGCAGCGCCTGACATGCCTGAAAAAAACATTCCCCGCTATCCGTCGTCCGCAGCTGCATTCTCTGATTATCAATGCGTGTTTCTGTGCACGCGGTAACATGTTCTCCTGGACTGGATCACTAACGCCGTATTCACTGACCAACCACTTCCTCGTCGAGGGATCGATCAGGGCCATATTGATGGCGTTCCCATGTTTCCTGCAGAATTCTTCGAAAGCCCTATCGGTCACAAACGTATCCACAAGTTTCAGTTGTCCGGCTGAAACGAGTTTCTGCACATCCGCGACTTCCAAACCCAACAACCTGGCCGCTCGTTTCCAAGAGCACGGTCCTTCGGGCAAGCTGTGCGTGCGTGAACTGGTAGACCCTGAGGGATCGACACACTCGCGTTTCGCGCAGCAAGCGGCGAATGAGGCTCGTGTGACACGCGGATCGCGAACTCGCAGCATGCCGTCGGCAACCAGTTGCCGCAAGCGCGTGCGGCTCATCCGTAACAACTTGCGCAGTGAGCGTTGAGACCAGCCATCGGTGACTCTTGCGCTCATACCGAGCGCCCCCAATCGGAAGCGAACAGCACGCTCCGAACGGCCAAGTCGGTCCGCGATCTCATGGACCGGTTCGTAGCCAGCTAAGTCCAACAGCTTCGCGTCATCTTCGGGAAGCCAAGGACGTGAAGGGGCGCGATGCGATTGGCCATTTTCACTAGTTTTTTCCAACTCTTGCGGAGCCTCGGAAGCGAGCGCAGGTGTTCTGCGCAACTGCCGAATGCGACGCCAGCAGTCGCCCCGCTTCCATTCCGGAACTAGCTTAAGGATTTTGTTGATTGCTTCGTGTTTCTTGTTCGGCCCGAGTTTAATCCCTGCGATGAGCAACTGATCGATGGCTGGTAGAAGACGAGGATTGATTGCAGCTGGATTTCGAACCTGCTCGACTGCGCCCAACATACAGAAACCCCACAACAACTGGCCGGAAGTTGCGGCCATATTGGCGCGGTCTTACAGTTGGGCGATGAGTTTTCTGTTGAGTGGTCGGGTTTTCGGGCAAGCACTCAAAATAGAGAATTTACCCAGCACGCGACAAGGTGGGAGAGAGTATTCGTGCCCGAAAACCCATACAGGTAGCGGCATCTCAGTGGACTTTCAGTTGTTCTGGCGTTGCTCGCTCGACCCGAACCACCGAGCTCAGTTGCTCTTCCGAGTGTCGTCCTGATGTACGTCTTCGGAAATAGCGAGGATGCAGGTTTCGCCCTCGAACTGAATCTTACTGGCAGAGTAGGCCGTGAGCTTGATCTGCCCGGATTTCGTGCGAAGCCGAGTTATCATATTGCGGATCGGTGCGCCCTGATTCAGCCGGGCGAGCATGAGTCCCCGATCGGCGGGGTCTTCCCAAATCCTTAGCTCTTGCACGGTGCGTCCAAGGACCTCATTGCGGGAGTAGCCATACCGGTGCTCGAAGGCGGCATTGACATCGAGGAAGCGCCCTTCCTTCAGTGTCGTAATCGAAAAAGGAAGGGGGCACGACTCGAATACCCTCTCAAACTTCTCCTCGAAAGATCTACGGCTGTCCTCGGACCGCGCCAGTGCCGTTTCTGTCCGTTTCAATTGGGCAAGCCGCGATTCAAGCGTCTCACCGTAGATGCACGCTGTTTCATACAACCTGGCATTTTGAATTGCGGCCGCCGCAGGAATAGCGAGCAGTTCGGCACGGCGGAGATGGTCTTGGGTGTAGAGATTGGGTTGGGTGTGGCCGACGGAAAGGCAGCCGAGATACTCTCCCGATGCGACGAGTGGCGTGGAGAGCCAGGACCGCAATTGCCTGTGCCCTTTGAAGGTGTGCCATTTCTCCTCTGTGTTTGTGTCGCTTATCAGGACGCTTTTTTGTTCGGTCAAAATGCGATGGAAGAACGTCGATTCCTCCGCGACAAACGTCAGAGGAGCGCGGGGACCCGGCTCTTTCGGCGGTTCAGGGCAGATCCTCTCTCCAAGGGCGAGCATATGCGGACCGCTCTCGGGTACCAGCACCCGAGCGCACGTGTATGGGACTAACTCTGCGAGAGATCTCAGCAGAGTTTCCATGATGAAATCCATGCGCAGGTCTTGAGTGAGCGAAAGCGTGGCCTTGCGCAACGCCTCGGCTTCCTCCTCCGCTTGTTTCTGCGCCGTAATTTCGAGCGCGGTACCCACGAGCCGGCGAATCTTGCCTTCGGCATCCCGAACAGGAAAGCCGCGGACCCAAACCCACCGAAGTTCGCCTTGTGCGCAGACGATCCGGAATCTTTCGTTGAAGTGCCCGCTCCGGATAGCTTCGTCGAGTTTCTCGAGCACATGGACTCGGTCTTCAGCGTGAATCAGTTCTTCATACGAGGTGGGATTCTCGTGCAATGACTCGCAGGAATGGCCGGTGATGGTCTCATAAGCGGGATTCACAAAGAGCGCTTTCTTGGTTTCGGCATCGATCATCCAGAAGATTTCCTGGATGTTGTTCGCCATCTGTTGGAAGCGCTCTTCGCTTTCCAGAAGAGATAACTGGGCACGACGGCGTTCGGTGACGTCACGCAAAATCATTACGTGCTGGCCGGGCAGGCAGTCGGCTTTGGCTGTGTATTCAACGAAGACGGGTGACGAAGCTTCTTTTATGAGCTCTGCATCGCCCTGCTGAAATTTTTGGGCGAGAAGTATTTGCCAGCTCTCCCAGAATTGTTCGGAATTCCTGTAGAGACGACCGATCGGGTACCCGATAAGGGCCGAGCGTCCAGTTCCAAAGAGAGATTCAGCTGCAGGATTCGCTTCGCGGCAGATGGCTTGGTCGTCCAGGATCAGAATGGCGTCGAGCGCATTCTCAACTACTGACGTGAATTTACGTTCGGTGGTGGTAAAGGCACCTTGAAACTGGCCTCCCTCTTGCTGAGCCCAAAACAAGAATTTCGAGAACAGGACTACAACCGTTGCAAACGACGCGAGCAAACCCACCCATAACGCGGGCGGCAGTTCAGTTCCGCGCAACCGATATGCAACGGTTAAAGCGATGAGGCCAACCGAGACAAGGCTTACGGTGACTGAAGCCAGGCGCCAACCGAACTGGCTGTCTTTAGGCGGGAAGAGCGCACGACGGAGTCGTGCGACTGGCTCCAGGGGAAGACGCATGGGAGCACTCGCTTCACAAATGACAGGTATCGAATCGGTACTCTTGTACGGCGTATCGCACTCTGTCTCTGGCAGATGGTAGGCGGATGGGGAAACGAGGTCAAGTTTGGCTAGTTTTCACAATCTCGATCAGTTTCGGGCGAAGATCGCGCTTGTGCGACCTTGCTTACTCCGCATCATCTATGTGGATATGACCCTCGACGAGTTTCGCAAATCCTTGAGCAGCGAACGTCCTCCTGAAGATCTGACCCTTTCGCTAGCGGCTCTCTGGTGGGACGCGAAAGGCGACTGGACGAAGGCCCATGAATCAGCACAACAGGACGAAGGAGCGGCAGGCGCGTGGGTCCACGCCTACCTTCATCGCAAAGAAGGGGACCTGTCAAATGGCGGGTACTGGTATGGCCGGGCGGGAAAACCTCAATCCCACATTCCTCTAGAGGGGGAGTGGGCTGAGATCGTCCGAGACTTAGTGAATGAGAGCCGGTGACAGGGAAGGAAATGGTTCAACTCGATCGCGGGATATTCGACGTGCGCTCTACGACGTTATTTTTTCTTTTGAGCTGCTTTCCACTTCGCCCAACGCGCACGCTGGGCGGCCGCAATCCTTTTCTTGGCCGCAGCCGACATGGGTCTCCGGTTCGCGGATCTACTGCGTCTGCCATTGGCTCCTGGCCCACTCGTTCCAACGCCTCCTAAGGCCTTAAGGGCGGTGTCCAGTTGAACTAATCTCGCTTGGGTCTGCGCTCTTTCCTTCTTCAACTGCCCGACTACCTTCCTTAGGTTCAGCATGAGTTCCCCTCGGGAGGGATTGTACCAGCCTGCTTTTCAAGAACATCCTTCCTATGTGTCGGCGTTTATTTCAAAACGTCGGGAGCTTTATTGGAGCAGTCGCGCGCAGGCGAATCTGAAGTTCACCAATCGCACTTTCGCTGGCGGCAGTGCGCGTATTGCGCGGCCATATATTAAGGTGATAGACTTGTGGCGAACAAAAGGCGAATACACCAGGAGTCCTGCATGTCCCCTTCCGAGTCTCTGGCTCCCCGAACCCGCAAAAGTCTCGAGACGATTCAGGACTTCCTTGGAGCGCTAGTCGCGCGCTATCGCAGCGACGAAGTTCTCACCGCCGTGCGGCAGTTTCCTCCGCGAGAAGCCAAGTTTCGTCCGATGCCGGCCTGGGTGACAAGTGCCTTGGCTGAGGCCTATCGCACGAAGGGGATCGAGCAACTCTACTCACACCAGGCGTCGACGGCCGAACGGGTGCGCGACGGCAAGAACGTGGTTGTGGTGACGCCGACAGCATCCGGCAAAACGCTTTGCTACAACCTCCCGGTCTTGAATGCGGTCCTGGAAAATCCCGACACTCGTGCGCTCTATCTTTTCCCGACCAAAGCACTTGCACAGGATCAACTGGCTGAATTGCAGGATTTATCCAAACGGCTCGAGGACAGTTTCGGAGTGTTCACGTACGACGGCGATACTCCAAGTGATGCGCGAAAAGCGATTCGGGAGCGCGGACACATTGTCCTATCGAATCCGGACATGCTGCACACCGGCATCCTGCCACACCACACGAAGTGGATGCGCCTATTCGAGAACCTGCGATACATCGTTCTCGACGAATTACACACCTACCGTGGCGTGTTTGGCAGCCACCTCGCAAACGTACTCAGGCGATTAAAGCGAGTCGCGAAATTCTACGGCTCAGATCCGCAGTTCGTTTGCTGCTCAGCAACGATTGCGAATCCCGGCGAACTGGCCTCGCAGTTGATTGAGAAGGAAGTCGACGTCATCGAAGAGAACGGCGCTCCGGCCGGGGAGAAGATCTTCATCTTCTATAACCCGCCGATGGTCAATCGAAATCTGGGCATTCGGCGCAGTTACATCAATGAAGCAACGCGGGTCGCGAAAGAAATCCTTGGCCGGAAGTTGCAGACCATCGTGTTCGCCAACAGCCGCCTACACACGGAGATTCTGCTCACATATTTGAAGCAAGCGAATCCTCCCAAACCTGGCCAACCGGAACCGATTCGCGGCTATCGCGGTGGTTATCTGCCGGGAGAACGGCGCGAGATTGAACGCGGTTTGCGCGACGGCCGCATTCTCGGGGTAGTAGCCATAAACGCTCTCGAACTCGGCATCGACGTCGGCTCCCTCGATGCCTGCGTGATGGCTGGTTATCCGGGAACAATTGCTTCTACTTGGCAGAGGGCAGGTCGTGCAGGACGACGCAGCGGAAGCTCATGTGTCGTGTTCGTTGCGTCTTCGGCTCCGCTCGATCAATTCATCGTGCAGCATCCCGACTACTTCTTTGAAAGCTCGCCCGAGCACGCGCACGTTCGGCCCGATAACCTCGAGATTCTCGTCAATCATTTGAAGTGCACGGCATTCGAGCTGCCCATTTCTCCGGCTGAGCGGTTCGGTAACGTTGGTCTCCCCGAACTTTGCGAGCAGCTTGGGGAGGCAGGATTTCTCCTTCAAAGTGGCGGAGACTGGCACTGGATCGACGATGCCTATCCGGCAGACACGATCAGCTTGCGTTCAGTTACGTCGGACAATTTCGTCATTATCGATACCACCGGCGAAGACAAGGGCAAGCCGGAGGTGATCGGAGAAGTCGATTTTTCTTCGGCGCTCACCACCGTCCATCCAAAAGCGATCTACATCCACCAGGGGCAGCAATACCACGTCGAGCATCTGGACTTCGATAAACGCAAAGCCTATGTGAAGCCGGTCGATGTCGACTACTACACGGACGCGATCCGCTACACCCAGGTTCGCGTCCTCGAAGTCGCCGAAGAACAGGCTATCCCCGGACCCGCAGCTCGCGCGCACGGCGACGTGCTGGTTCGATCGCAGGTGGTCGGTTTCAAAAAGATCAAGTTCTTCACCAACGAAAACGTGGGCTCCGGGAAACTCGAACTGCCCGAGAACGAGATGCACACGACTTCGTTCTGGCTAACCCTCGGACACAGCCTGCTTGCAGACTTGCCGTTCAGTCTCTCTGAACGCCAAAGCGGGATCTTCGGCCTACTTTACGCACTGGGATCAATGGCAACCCTCCTGATGATGTGCGACCGCCGGGACCTTGGCACAGCCGTTGGCGAACGCCCGCCGAGCGCGGCGAGCGAGATCAACTGGGAAGACTTCGCAGTACCCGCGAAGAGTTCCGAGGTCAAAGAGTTCTTCGAACCTAATCTTTACATCTTCGACGCTTACCCAGGCGGAATCGGATTCAGCGAGCCTCTGTACCGCGCTTGCGACACATTGCTGAACCGCAGTCTCGAACTTATCAGCGCGTGTCCTTGCGAGAACGGATGCCCTTCCTGCGTGGGGCCGACTGCTGATCGCAGAGAGAGAACGAAAGAAGTCGCGCTTGAGATTCTTAGGCGGCTCGGTCGAGACGCTCAGTTCGAGTCCACGAGAACGGCAGAAACGGCATGAGCGTGCGATACGTTAGCCTGTCGCAAATTCAGGGGCTAAGGGCTCTTCGGCGCTCGTCCGCACCGGGAGCCTCGGCGCCCGGCTTCGAAGGTTCTTGGTTGAACGATGCCGGCGATTTACCCTCCGGCCCGAAAACGATCCCTTACGATCCGGCCCGGTTGTCCGAGGCTCTGGGAGCCACTCCGAAGACAAATCAGTACGGAGACTATCTTTCCGTGCGCTGCTGGTGTGCTCAGCCGCCGCGATACTCGCCTGATCTTCGCGCCTTGAGATTGCTCTTACCGGAAGCGCCGGATGAGATTGCCGATGCGGAGCAGTGGCTTTTTCTCGATACCGAGACGAACGGGCCTTGCCGGCGGCAGTGGCACGTATGCATTTCTTGTTGGCATCGCGTGGTGGGAGGGCGGCGGTCTTGAGATCGAGCAGTTCTTCCTGCGCGAGCAGAGCGAGGAACGAGCATTACTGTTCGCCTTGCGAGGGCGGATCGCGGAACGCCCTATACTCGTCACCTTCAACGGCAAGTCGTTCGATTGGCCGCTACTTGAGACCCGCTATCGGATGAGCCGAAAGATCCTTGTGCCGACTCCGCGAGCACACCTTGATTTTCTGCACCCGGCACGGAACCTCTGGCGGCTGCGTCTCGGGTCAGTGCGGCTCTCAGAACTTGAACGCCATGTGTTGGGCTGGGATCGCGGAGCCGACTTGCTGTCAGGTCTGATCCCGCAGATCTACTTCGACTATCTGCGCGGCGGACCGCCGGAACGGCTCGTTCCAGTGCTCAATCACAATCAAATGGACCTGCGCGGGCTGGCGGCACTTTCCAGCCGGGTCCTTTCGCTGCTGAGTGATGCTGAAAACCTGGGGCAAGACGGCTTGGAACTATTCGGCGTGTCACGGATTTGCGAAAAGCGAGGGGAAAACACCAGAGCCCGCAGCCTTTACGAAAAGTCGATTGCATCCATTCTGCCCACCGAAACAGATCGGGCAGCGCGGCGGTCGCTGGCACGGTTAGCCAAGCGGGATGGTGACTTCGTTCTGGCATGTGAGCTTTGGAGAGATGCGGTGGGAAATTCGCGGCACGGGTATGAGGCGTACGAGCAACTGGCGATTTACTACGAACACAAAGCGCGTGATCCAGAACAAGCTCAACAAATAATCCGAGAGGCAATCGACGAACTTTGCCGCGCCTTTCAGGTAGGCGATATCACGCCTGGTGCCTATCGAGAATTCAAAGCAAGATTTGATCATCGGATGGAGCGGCTTGAACGAAAGGGTAAAAGACCGCTCTTGGATGGCCTGGCCATGCAGGCTCGGGCGTAATGGCGACTGAAATGGAGGAAGGGCGAAAACGGGTACTGGGAATCATGGCCAGCATTCTGGTCTCGCGACATCTAAAGACAACAGAAGACTTGCATGACAGCCGCCCGAGTCCGCGGACTGAAGCACTGGTTGGCTCCGCAGTGCAGTGGGCCGAGCGCATCATGAAACGGATTGACGGAACGTTCGCCAATTCAGCTTCAGCGGATGACAAGCGATGGCCACGAGCTTAGAAGAGACTCTCATTTTGGTCTGGCGACAGGTGATGGTGGAAGACACCAAAGTTGTCGCGTTGGGCGAAGAGAAATTTCCAGTCCGTAGGACCAGCCGATCCAGATTGCGGGAAGTGGACTTTCGATTTGAAGGGCACGAAATGCGGGGACTCGAACAAAATCCTGAAAAGGGCTCTCGGTGGGCCGAGTCGGCGCGGCAAGGAAAGAAGGTGATGCAGTTTCTTAAACAACGGCGTTACGTTGCCGTGGTCGTGGATGGAAAAGTGCAGTTTTACGGGCACGCAGCATTGGAGGAATTCAATCGCAGTGTGTGAAGGCCCTGATGGTCAGTCAACGTCAGGCTTAGAATTGCTCTAACTCCTGGGGAGGTTCTGTGATGAGAGATTCGATGGTCGAGAGTGCCTCGGAACGGGCACGTGTTCTCAATGCGGTTGCCTTGCAAAATGCCGTGCTGTGCGCTGAATGCGATGTTGTCAGCGACAGCCCGCATGATCAGTGCCTGGTTTGCGGGAGCCGGTCACTGTTCAACATTGCCCGCTTGTTTGGCGGAAATCTTCCGAAAAAGCGTGCGAGCTTGATTGCCCACGAACCGATCGAAATTACTTCGCGAGATGTCGTGTTGACTTTCCCGAAACCTCACCGACCACGAAGGAGGGCTACGGGCTCACGTCAGCTCTCCGTCGTCGCGCTCGACGATAAGGGAACTCGACAGGAGCACGGAAGGCTAGTAGGCCCGCAAGGCGATTGACAGTTTCGTCGCCTCCATCATGTCGATCGTCGGACGTGCTAAGGCGAGTGGCTTGTGCTTGGCCGCCTGCTGATCAGGAACCCGAACCGCATCTGCGCGACCGGTGCATGTGCGTGTGGAGCGGTACAGAAATGGAACGGCCGCAACATCCTTCTCGGATGTGCAACTTAGACATAGGGACAATTATGTTCACCAAAGCTGGAATCATCGATCTGCATACCGCAACCCATGAGCGGCTGGACCTTTTGCTGCGCCATGTCGCCACCGTGCCTGATGACCTCCGTCGCAAACCGATTTCGGGATTCGGCCACGCGTCTATTTGGAAGCAACTTGTGCATATCCTGACCTGTGAGGAAGGCTGGGTGCACGATTTGCAAAACAAGGCTTTTCCAGGTTGGCGCGAAGAAGATTGCCCAACCGTGGCGGACTTGCAAGCGGCTAAGGACCGGATACGAGAAGCGACACGAGCCTATGTGAGCGATCTGACGGAGGAGCAACTCAACACGACCCTTCGACAGCGGCCCGTAGATTGGGGCGGCGAACTCCGGAGTCCTGCGTTTATCCTGCTGCACGTGATCACCCACGCATTTCACCACAAAGGCCAGATTGTCGCGATGCTGCGGATTCTCGGCTACCCAGCACCGGATACAGATCTGCAGCAGGTGTAGTTTTGTCGCTCAGGGAATCGCGCGATTGCGTCCGGCAGACACCGTTCCGCGAATAACCGAGCACATTGAGGAGCCATTTCGTCTGCGGGTCGTTGCGGAACCTAGCGGAAGGAATCTTCATCCAATATCCGTGGGAGGCATAACAAGGATGCATCACGTGCGGCAGGAGAACCTGCCTTTCGTTGATAGTTCGCATGAGTTTGTCGGAGCCGAACACGCTGACACCGGTGTCTCGGTGTTCCTGTTCCACGGGAAGCCAGGCTCTGGACCGGGTCCGCATCGTCATCCTTATGACGAGATTCAGTTCATTCGTGAAGGCCGGGGAGTGTGGACGGTCAACGGCAAAACCTTCGAGGGCGGCGCCGGAGACATTTTTGTGATCAAGGCGGGTGAGATTCACAGCTTCAAGGCGGTCGGCGATTCGCCGCTGATACAAGTGGATGTCGACTTGAGTCCCCGCTTCATTCAAGAAAATCTATAGCTGATCTCGGAGATGGAAACGCCCGCATTGATCGGCTAATCGGGTTTACAGCGGTAGGGCTACACTGCTGTCGGACTCTTTTGCCTTTGTGGTCGAAAAGCGCCCGACGCGGCCGCCTGTAGGATGCGGCGAAAGGTCGGACATTCCATGTGACTCGACGCGCGGCAAGCTGCGGCGTGGCGCAGGCCGGCGCGCATCTCGGTTAGTTTACGAATGGTCCTGTCCAGTTCCTCCGCTTTGGCCGTCAGCATCCGCCGATTGATGCGGGGCCGGCCGTCTGGCGCGAACATGAGCGCGATCTCATCGAGCGAGAAGCCTGCCGAACGCCCGAGGGCGATCAGCGCCAGCCGTTCGAGCACGCCGGGATCGAACACACGGTGCAGCCCCCGCCTGCCAATCGAAGCGATCAGCCCCTTCTCTTCATAGAAGCGCAGCGTCGAGGCGGGAACGCCCGAGCGCCGTGCTACCTCTGTGATGTCCACGTTTTCTCTCTTGACCTCAAGTCGACTTGAAGTTGCAGAATAAGCCTTTGCGCTCACGACGTGCAACGAAAAGGAGATGATTCATGGATGCCGTACGCCAAACCAATAAGCCAAAGAATGGCGGACCAAACCCGGGCTTGCTTCGCCCACCGATTATCTTCTTATGCGCGATTCTGCTGGGAATCGCACTGAACTGGGCTTGGCCACTCCACTTCGTGTCACCCAATGTTCGGTTGCTCGGGCCCCTTGTTACGGCCTGCGCCGTAGTGCTCTTCCTGCTTTCCTACCGGGAATTTCGCCGAGCCGGCACTTCGGTACAAGGAAGCAAACGCTCCACTGTGATCGTGCGAACCGGTCCCTACCGATTCAGTCGCAATCCCATCTATCTGGCTTTCGTTTTGCTTGTATTCGGATTGTCCGTTTGGCTGAATAATCTCTGGCTGCTGGTAACGCTCGTGCCGGCTTTCGGCCTCATGGCGATGGTTGTGATTCCACGGGAGGAACGATTCCTCGAACGCAACTTCAACGACCAGTATTCAAGCTACAAGACTCAGGTCCGCCGTTGGTTGTGAGGCCGAACTCTCCAAGCTCGCCTGCCATAGATCGCGAGGTTCAAGGCGCAAACGAGCACGCCAGCCACCGTCAACGCCATAGCGGAAATGTCGGGATAGACCAGCTTGTCCATATAGTGGAGCAGGAAGCCTCCCTGGAACGGCTCGACGCCCGCCTTTTGTTCCAGCCAGTTCTCAAGGAGAGTTAACGGACAGGGCCAGGGCAGCAACTCCGTGAGGATTCCCCAGATCAGGGAAATGATATGCAGCCAGCGAAGGATAGGACGCGAGCACGTGAACACGGCCCCGAAGACCACCCAGACGATAAATAGTGCGTGCAGAAAGAGCACAGCAGTCGCAAGAGCCGAATAGAGGTTTGGGGCGGTATGCATGATTCCAACCTACTGCAGTCGCAGTGGAGCAACCGATCTACCGCATGATCAGATTCTCCTCCATCCTCGGTAGTATGGTTTGGGACGATCATGCGCAAAGTCGTGCATATAGACATGGATGCGTTTTACGCTTCGGTAGAGCAACGGGACAATCCTGACCTGCGCGGGAAACCCGTGGTTGTCGCCTGGAAAGGCAACCGCTCGGTTGTGTGCGCCGCATCGTACGAGGCGAGGGCTTTCGGTGTTCGCTCCGCAATGCCGGCGAAGCGCGCAGAACGGCTGTGTCCGGATGCGATCTTTGTCGCGCCGGATTTCACCAGGTATCGGGCCGTATCCGCGGATGTGCGAGAGATCTTCAAACGCCATACAGATCTGATTGAACCATTGTCGCTCGACGAGGCCTACCTCGATGTCACCACCAATAAAATGGGACTGCCGACGGCAACACTTGTGGCGCGAACGATTCGCGGGCAGATCCGGCAGGAGTTGAACCTCACGGCGTCAGCGGGCGTGGCGCCGAACAAGTTCCTGGCGAAACTCGCCTCGGACTGGAAAAAGCCGGATGGACTCTTTGTGATCCAGCCAGAAGAAATGGATGCGTTCTTGCTGCCGCTGCCGGTGGGCAGGTTGCTCGGGGTCGGGAAAGTCAACGAAGAGAAGTTAGCGAAACTCGGAATCAACACTGTCGGCGAATTGCGAATTCTTGAGCGAGCGAAGCTTGAGCAGGAGTTTGGGCGCTACGGTGTGCGCCTCTACGAACTTGCGCGCGGGATTGACGAGAACCCCGTCGTGCCGGATAGGCCGACGAAGTCCATATCTGTCGAGGACACGTTTCCGGAAGATGTCCTGCTGGCAGACACGGAGCCTATGATCCGGCGTCTGGCAGAGAAGCTGTGGTCCGCATCGCGCAAGGAGCCGCGAATACCACGAACCATCGTGCTCAAGCTGAAGACGAGGGAGTTCAAGATCCTCACCCGCAGCCACACTTCTGACAATCCACCCTCGTCATGCGATGAATTGACGGACATCGTGCTGAAGTTGCGAGATCGAGTGGACCTTGGCCGACAGCAACGGTTCCGGTTAGTGGGCGTGGGTCTCAGTAATTTTCAAGACGCCGGAGAAACGACGTCACAGCCGACTCTTTTCGAGTGAAAGCACCTCAGTCTGCCGCGGCCGCACCCGCCGGCTGCTGCTTCATCATCTCCTCCATCCCTTTCTTCGTCTCTTTCGCGGTCGGTTCCGACTTGTGTGTACCGACCATCCACGTATAACCGTCGGGATCCACGACGTTGCCGCAGCGATCGCCCCAAAACATGTCCATCACGGGACCTTGTGGAGTGGCGCCGAGTTTGGTCGCTTTCTCGATCACTTTGTCCACGTTTTCGACATAGAGATACAAAGTGGCCGGCGAGGCGCCGATGCTCTTAGCGGTGCGCCTGCCCATAGGTGCGCTCTCGGGGCCGAGCATGAGCACTGTGCCGCGCAAGGTGAGTTCCGCGTGCATCGGCTTGCGATCGGGGCCATTCATGATCGCGCGCTTCGCGAAGCCAAACGCCTTCTGGTAAAAGCTGACAGCGGCCGGAATATCTGCAACGGTGAGCGCGGCCGAGACTGCGCCGTACGCCTTCTTGTTTAGTGGATCAATCTTCTTCTTTGCCATTTGTGCTCCTTTCGTGCGGATGACATTCTAGCGAAAAGAAATGAATACTGCACCCGGACCAACGAAAGGACCGACGAAAGGCGTGGTCACGCCTTGGCGGGCGGCACGAGCCTTAGAACAAGCGTGCGGATAGTCGCGGGTTCGTGCTCACCTGCCGCTGCGGAGAGCGTATACGACCGTTCAAATCCATTGGGTCCCTCCACTTTCAATTCCCAGTTCTCAGCCGCTCGCGATCCTGCAATCGACAGGCGCCATTCGCCTAGTCGCCCGCTGAATGCGTGCTCCAGGTGCGCTGTGATATCGCGGCACAACTGAACGTCACCGAGATTCTGCAGTTCGATCGTGACTCCCATCCCATCGCAATTCTATCGAAGACAAACTGCCCAGCCGCCGACGTTTGTGTTGCTCCTGCTCGCTCGACGGCCGCTCCGCGCTGAAACCCTTCACAAATTGCGCCAAGAACTACAGGAGACCTGCTATGAGACTCCGTCCCAACGAATTCTGCCCAATTCATAAATCGCTTTCCTGCTGTGGCCGGGAGATCCTTCCCAAGCCCCGGCTCGTAAGACTAGGAGTTCAGCGCGTCGAAGATCCACACCATCCGCGAGGATATCGGGAACTGCGATCACCGGCAGAGATGCGGAAACTTCTGAACCGAAAGATTCTCCAACAGGGCGGAATATGCGCCATCTGCAACGAGGACTTCACGGATTACAACGACGTAGTCCCGGACCACAAGAATCCGAAAGGAATGGGTGGAGCGTGGAGAGACGATCACCCGGACAACATCCAAGCAACACATTGGTGGTGCAACGAAGAAAAAGGATCAACCAGAATGAGTGAGTAACGTGATCGGGGGAATTACATTTGCTTGCCCACTCCACGTTCTTGCCATGCCCGGACTGCGCATCAGTCATCCGAACGCGGCTGGTGCATTCGGCTTTTCTAGGATCATATCTTCATCAACACGCCTGCGCAGGCTTGACCGGTTGAGCGCTTGATCGATAACGCGTACAGCGCCACCTGACGTTTGTAGCGCTCCAGCTCTTTCTCGAGTTCCCGGTCGGTCTTAAAATCCACCACTGTCCATCGATCTTTTTCGAGAAATGCGAGGTCTAGTACTCCCTCGACTAGGGTCCCGTCGGCGCGCGCGAGCGTGATGGGCGTCTCACGCCGGCACTGTCCTTTTAATATGGCCTCACGAGCCCGCGTCATAAAAGGATGTACCAACACAGATTGAACAGCAGTCAAGGCTGCGACGGCTTCCTGCTTATCGTTGCCCAGTATCCGGGCGTACAGGGAAGTGATCTCGCGCACTTGAGCATCGTTCGCACCTAAGGGAACCGCTGCCAACGCGGCGTGAACGAGCGCTCCAAAACGGACGCCAGCCGGGCGATCGCTGTCCCTGTATACCTCGATGACCTGCACCTCAGATTCGAGCTCACCGAGATCGGTACGCGCCTGATCCCTAGCGGTGCGGAAGGTCAGACTTGCCAGCGATGCGCGCTGCCTCACGCCGTCCCACCGTGTCCGCCAGTTTCGATAAGTCTCTAGGTCTTTCTTCAAGATCTCGGGATCCTTCGATTCCTTCAATAACTCCTCTTGACGGATACCAAACGACTGCGGCACACCGAGCGTGAGTGCACGCGGATCCCACCAAGTCACGTCATAGCTGCTCTTTCCGTTCCCAGGTTCTTCGAAGCGATGCAGTCCAGGCCAAACAGTGTCCTTTTCATCCACCGTAAGGTCTGGCGGACGGATGAGGACGCTATCATTTCCGAACTTCGGACATTTTGGAGGCACTTCCGATTGCTGGCGTTTATCGACCTCCGGATAAATGGCGCCGTAGAGCGGCCTCACCCACCAATTCTCAACCGAATCCCACGATTGCCGTGGATCGTCCCCAATCGTCGGGACGACAATGAGATCTCGCGCACGTGTGGCGGCCACATAAGCGAGCCGGATACCCTCACCTCTATCTCGACCCAATTCGAGTTCCTCGTGCTCCCCGAGATCGAGCGGGGTGCATCCAGCGAGCGGGACCGCACAAAGCGAGCACGAAGAATCGATGTGCCGGTTCGGACGCGACGAGCACAGTTTGGCAGTTACGTCCGCGAGAATGACGATCGGGAACTCCAGGCCCTTGGCCTTGTGGACTGACATCATCCGAATTCCCTCGCTACCCTCTTCGAAGATGGGCGCTTCTCCCGTTTCCACGGCATCTCCGCCAGCGCGAAATTCTTCCACGAATCCACGGAACGACAGGCCGCCCGACGCCTCATATTTTCTCGCCAGTTCCGCGATGTGAAGAACGTTGGCAAGAACCTGCTCACCGGACGGGCGGAGCGCGAAGCCGAGGTGCGCCCTTGTCTCTCTCAGAAGCATCTCTAAAGTTTCTGCCACCGGCCGGTAGTTTCGATTCCGATGCAGCATCTGCAGGATGCGAAGGCTGTCCACCACATCCTGGAGCTCTCGGTCGGGCGGTTCAGAGGGAAGCCGGAAGGGGTGGAATCGTCCAAACCGTTGACGATACTCAAACAAGACATCGTCGCGGAGCGCGAAGAGCGAGCCTTTTAAGGTTGCAAAAACAGAGAGTTCATCATCTGGCCACTCGATCGCGGTGAGAGCCGAACGAACGGTTTGCACTTCCTCGCGATCGTGAAAAGACTTTCCTCCAACCAGCAAGTGCGGCAGCTTCCTCGCTTCGAGTGCTCTTACGTAAGGACGGGCCATGTCATCGTCACGACTGACAAACCTCCGGAAAAGAAGACAAACATCGTTGGGGGTGATGATGTTTCGTTCGCCGGGTCTTCCCCGTCTCGGAACCGTCCACCCGCTCTTTTCGATGAGCCATGCGATAAAGGCGGCGATCGCATCTGGGAGTGATTCGTCTACCGCCTGCATGGAAAAATTCTTTCGATACGGTCGGGGCACGGGCAGCGCAACGACCGAGGGTTGTTCGCCATATTCCTCGCGGAACGGAGAAAGAGGGACGTAGGCAGCTTGCAGGTTCTGTACATTACCGTCCAAGTGTGGCTTGAAGGCCCGGTTGATCATAGCCTGGATAGACGGCAGGGAGCGAAAACTGGTCGTCAACTGCAACAACTCAGCGCCGTTCTGAAGCAATAGCTGCTTTACTTCTTCGTAGGTGCCAACATCGGCGCGGCGGAACCGATATATGGCTTGTTTCGGATCGCCCACGATGAATAGCTTGCCCGCAACTGGCTTAGCCTTGCGCCAGTCGTTCGTATCAGGATCGCTCGCGGACAGCAGGACAATGATCTCCGCCTGCAGCGGGTCCGTATCCTGGAACTCGTCGACGAAAAGGTGGGTGAACCGTTCCTGGAAATGAGTGCGGACGCTCGAAGACTGAACGAGCAGGTCCCGAGCCCGGATCAGGAGATCGAGAAAATCAAGTTTGCCGGTGCGCTCCTTGAGTGATTGATATTGGGAGACCGTCTCTCCGAGTTCGACCTGCAGCAGGGCGGCAAGGTCCGATCCCGCGTCCGTGACGAATGCATCGACGCCGGCAATCAGATCGACATGCAACGCCAGGATGTCGTCACGCTTCACTTGCGGGTTGTACTGGGCTCTCCCTTTGCGTGGGTTACGAACCCGGTCATACCCGCGATCGGTTGCGATCTGAACCACGGTCGCCTCGAGGCCGTCGTAGTCTCGCGGCCTTGACCGTTCGGCAGTGCGAATGTTCTCGCTAAGCGCCCGCACCGCGGCAGTGTCACGAAAAAGGGTATTGGTCGTATCCGAGGGATCGAAGGTGAGCGCCGCCAGCTCGTGGATTTTCTCGACAATGGCATCGATTGATGGGTTGCGGTCGAACTCCGGGCGGCGCCATTTTGCAGAAAAGTCACGCCACTTGGTTAATTCCCATCCGGCAGAAACCAGTGTTTCCGTCGGCGCTCTCCCGGACTTGCGACGCAGAATCCGGCGCGTTCCATCCGGCAGATTCTCGAGTTTTTGCTCAAACCAGGACTGAAACGCAAAGCGGTAAAGGCTCAAACTCTGCGCCTCGGTGAGAAGTTCGAACTGTGGATCGATCAAGGCCTCGACGGGACGTTCTTTGAGCAAGTCTCCGCAGAATGAGTGGATCGTACTCAGTCGAGCCTCTTCTAGATGCGCCAGAGCCCGCTCAAGGTTATCGCGAGTTCGAGAATCCTTTTCGGCGCCGCGAGCTTCTTCGAGTTCGGAGCGAAGGCGAAGCTTGAGTTCGCCAGCTGCCTTCTCGGTAAAAGTCACACCAACGATGCGATCGATCGTCGTTTTTCCGGTGGCGACGACTGCGATAATCCGCTGCACCAACTCTGTTGTTTTGCCCGTGCCTGCCGCCGCCTCGACTACCAGCGTCTTTCCCAGTCTGGTGCGGATGGCATCACGTGCCTTTCGGTCGACGAGTTCCATCAAGCTAAGCCCCTCATGGCTTTCAACTGCACCAGCGGAAGGCTTTCTTTCTTTTTGGCCAGGCGAATCTCCTCATAAGGACCACACACCTCCTGGAAATCACAGTAGACGCAAGCATCCTCGCGTGGCGCAGGCACAAGAAAAGGCGTGGCCACTCCGGCATCAATCGTCCGCAGCACAATCTCCGCGCTTTCACGAGCGATAGGACCAAGTGGAATTTGATGTTCGTTGAAGCCGCCGTCGACGGTGCAGTAAAACAACCTGCCTTCCGAGACAACTCGCTTGAATGCTCGTTCGATTGCCAGGCCGTAGAGTACCGGCTGCAGGTATTTCCCATGGCCAATGATGATTCCCTTACTGACGCGGTCCCGGCCGGTCTTGTGGTCGGTCACGCGCAACTTCTGTCCGTCTTCACTGCGTTCAATCAAGTCCACTACGCCGTGAACCAACGTGCCGTCCGAGAGCCTGACTGGGTCGGGAGAGCTTGCCGGATCGCGTCCCTTGGTTGCTCGGAAACCAAAACCGAACTCGAAATGGATTGGGACCCAGCCGTCCTGCTCCGCGACCTTCTCCAGCCACGTGCGCAGATCCAAGCGGACGGCCTCAATCGCGTCCAGCCAAACGCGGTCGATTGCAGGAGCCAAGTCCTCGTAGGCCTGGTCCGCGATCCGCTTCACGGTTTCGTCGAGCATGGTGAGGGCTTGCGGGAGATGTGCCTCTTTTACGGGCAGCCAACCTTTATCTTTCAGCTGCCGCTGCAGCTCCGCCTGCATGCGATGGAACAGAGCACCCTTTGTCCGCTGGTCCATTTCTTCGAGCGGCGCCGGTTCTTCTCGGGGTTCGAGCCCATAAATTGCGGATAACAAAAAGCGGTAGGGGCATACCGAGAAATTCTGCAGCGCAGTTGCCGAGTAAGGGCGTGCGCTGAGGCGCTGCGGTTCCAGAAGCTTGAGAATCGATGGGCGATTGGTGAACAGACCGTCGTATTCGGACCACTTCTCCTGCCAGCGCGCCCAGCGCCCCCGAAGTGATCTGGCTAAGAACGGATTCAGCTTCATGACATAAGCCAAGCGTCCCGCCCGCTGCTGGTTGGTGGTGAGGAGCGGCCATACTGTTGATAGATCGTACTCCGCGTCATCTATCGCTGCGAGAGAATCGCGAGGCGCAGGCCACGCCAGCCTGCTCGCACCCGCCAGTTCGGCATCTCTGGCCAATACTTCGTAGTCGGGCACCTGCCCAGTGATTGAGCGTGCTACATCCAAGGCATAGAAGGACGGCACCCGAGCCCGCGCCTCTGCAACTTCCAGGCGAGGATAAGAAAGATACAAACGCCGGCTCGCCGCCCCAACCGCAATGTGCAACAGCAGACGTTCCTGCTGGCTGCGGTCCGGCAAGACGAACAAGTCGGGAGAAAGTTGACGCCGCAGTTTGTCGAGAAGCAGAGGATCCTCGCGGAGCTTCTGCGGGAACATGCGTTCAGCCAGTCCGGGAACAAAAACGATGTCGAATGAGCGCCCGCGCACCTGTTCCGGACTTGCCACCAGCACCCGGCCATAGCGGCTGTCAGCAGGTTGCGGCTGCAAGTTAGCCAGCCAATGCTGCAGCACGTTGCGGACTTCATCCATGGTTACCGAGGCAACCGGCGCCATGGGCTTCATATCAGCCAGGACCGCCAGTACTCGTTCGGGCTGGCGCAGCGCTTGGGGAATGAGCGTTTCGAGTGCCGTGATCCATTCTCCCCAGGTTGCCGATTTCGGTAATGCCGCCAGTTCCTCGATGACCACAAGGGCAAATGCGCGCAGATGCTCGAGGTTGCGAAGTTTGCGCTGCGCACCAGCGACGCGCGGTGAATCGGGCTCTTCTCTGGCGTATTCTTCGAGCTCCTGTTTGAACTGGTTTTCGAGCCCTCCAAGTCTCTGTTCCCAGCGATTCTTGCCACCAATGACGGCGGCATTGACCAGTAATTGTTCCCATTTCCACGGCGAACGAAGAGCACCAGCCAACTCAGGAGCTTCGGAGTCATCCCGTTGCTGCCCATCCTCGGTCTGTATGTCATTTTGCGTTCCAGAGTTGTGGGTGGATGCAGCTAAGGACAGGGCATCATCTTCGGGCGGAACAAAATCAGCGCCGCTTTTGAGAGGACTGCCGTCCTGCGCCAGCTCTGGAACCTGCGCGAACGAGAGGTACTCGGCGAACCGGCGCGCCGACAGATCCTCGGCAGCGCACGCCAGCAATGCCAACAGTGCTCGACCGGAGGGATCGGGACGGCGGTTGCCGCGCGCGAAGTAAGCGGGAATGCCCGCCCGCCGCAGTGCCGCCTCCATCAGGCTCGAATAATTCTGCGGTGCGCGCAAAACCACGGCCATGCCGTCGAAGGGAGTGCCATTTTCGGCTTCGGTGAGAATGCGACGTGCTATCTCCAGCGATTCCCGTTCTTCACCTGGAGCGGAGAAAAAGACAACCGAATTGTCAGGTGTCGACTGGAGAGGAACCGATTCAGTGAACAGGTAAGTGCCCAGCCGCGCCAGGCTCGAAGCATGGGACGCCTTCGGAATCGGATCTTCTTCTACTAGTCCAGGAATAGCCCTGAGATTCTGCAGCGTGCGAAGGTCTCCAGCGGGACAGGTAAAGAGCGCTTCTTTTGTGCTGGACGCCAATGCGACAAGGAAGGCGCGCTCGATTGCGGAATGGACCGGAACATCCAGGAGCAGCATTGGGTGTCGCGCGAGTTCCGCGCCAGCGAGAACTGCCTCAAGAGCGGACTCGAAGAGAACGGTACGATCGGCGAGCAAACCCTCATCCAGTTGCTCCTCAAAAGAATCGAGAAGCGCGGCATTATCGGTGCCCGATTCGTCCAAGGTCCGGAGCTTCTCCGCGGAAATATGGGCCGAACGCAAGTCGCTCATCGTGGCAGCGGTCGCCCGAGCGAAACCAGGAAATTTTGTAATGGGGGCGAAATAGCTTAGCTCGTGGCGATTGCTCGCTTCGAAGGCAGCGCGTGCCGCCAGCGCTTCGGCACCAACCGCGGAGGCGGGAGCGATTCCAACTCCGGCAAGTTTTCCGACCGCCAGTCGACCTGCAAGCTGGGTCAGACTGAAACGATGCAATCCGAAAGTAGCGCCTGCTTTATACGCAAATTCGCGGACCAGATCATCGACTGCCTCGCGCGATGAGCCGACCAAGAGCAGTTCAGTCGCCGAGGGGAATGACCCGATGAATTCAGTCGCGACGGCGATACGTTCAGCTGCCGAAGAAGATTGAATAACTCGAAACATCCAGCTGGCACCGTAACTCTATGACATAGGTCGAGTCAAACGAATGTATCAGCGTCGACCGAAACGAATTATCGTCGGCACGGTAGCGACTCTTCACTTCGAGCACCATGCCTGCATCGCAGTAGATACTTCGTTTCAGAAAAGCCGACGCTCACTCACTGCGTGCTTCGGTCTCGCACTGGAAACAGGTTTCCGTCCGCCCGCGTCGACTACCGCGGCCCGCCACCAGGCGGGAAGAAGGCGCTGGTTCAGGCGCCGAAAATCTCCGAAATTCGAATCAACGATGTAGGTCTCTGCGTAATCGGTTTCCGAGCGCACGGAACGTCCTGTCGCCTGGATCAGCCGCATTGCCGTTTGCCAGGAATACCAATCTTTATCCAGGCCCCTTCTGGCTACAACGTATGGATCTTTGAATGGCGGATAAGGGACCTTCACTACCACTTGAAACCGCGACAGGTCATCTCGCAAGTCAAGCCCCTCTGTCATCGCTGGCGAACAAAGAACTGTTGGCGCATCGCTTGTGATATGGTGCTCGATCGCCGCTTCAGCGCCGCCCGATCCGTGAGTGACAATCCGCGATCCATGCCCAGCCGCGCGCAATGCTTGCGTCAAAAGCCGATTCATCTCGTAAGAGTTTGTATGTATCAGGCCCTTTACAGTGGAGCGCGCACGCAGTAATTTGTCGAGGGCATCGGCAATCTTGGGAAGAGTGGACGCTTTGTTCTGAAAACTCATCGATCCGAGCGGCCTGTAGAAGATTGGACGATTTTCAACTGGAAATTCGGATGGAACTGCCAGGCACACGCAATCGTCTTTATCAATTCCGAGGGTTTTTCGAAATACGTTGAAGTCGAGGATCGTAGCTGACATGACCACTACTACCTCGGCCCTCGAGAACAAATACTCTTGAGCATACCGTGCCGCACCAAGCGGCCTAAAAACCAGCCGTTTGCCGTCTGTCCAGAAAGACCATTCCTGTTGATTGCCAGCGACGAATCGGTGCATTCTTCTCACAAGATTTTCAGCTTGGCGCCGGTCCTCTGATTGCTCGACGTCGTCTTCTGGAATCGCTCTGATAAACGTATCGATCGCGGTTAGCATTTGATCGTGAATCCATTCGGTCGCAGCTTCGATGTCGCCGTCCTCAATAATGGGGATTGCCACAGAGTATTTCTGAAGGGTGAAAGGCGAAATTTCGAAGTCAGTAAAGCCTAGTAGCTTTTGCTCTAGAATATGGCCTTCATCAATTACCAGCATCGAGCGTTTTGGAAGTTGACCAGAATACAGCGTCTCCGCAAGGAAATAGTCAAAATTTGTGACGCCGATCTTTTGAGATACAAACCTATCTTTTGCGGCTTTGTAAGGACATTGGAGGCACGCATTCGTGCTTCTTCTACGTAAGCCCGCCCCAACTTCACAGTTGGTCCTGAAATCCTGGCAGTCGTAGCTGGCTCGGCCACGCAACTCAACCAACCCCATGATTGCAAAGTCGCGCATGTACTGCGCTGTTAGAGCCTTTTGTGGGGAAAGTATGTAGCCGCCACTGCCCCAGGTTGAAGCCCATTTCGCTGCAGCAATGCCAACCGCGCTTTTGCCCGTTCCGGTTGGTAGCTCTAACAAGACGAATTTCTTGTGTGTGTCGCGTGCTTGTTGAATCGCGGCAAGGGCTTTTCCCTGGGCAGACCGGATCCTTCCCGCAAAGGGGAAGTGCTCCTCAATGCAGGATGCTTGTCGTTCATCGACTTGCGGCTCAGCAGGCATCTTGAAATAGCGGCAAAATGGTCATCAGGTCCACGACATTGCCCACACACCGCTCGTAAGAAACTAAGGACAGGGGGCCTCAGAATCGTAGTTCAATCAAATGGGATAAACAATAAGAGCTATGCATTGTGCTGGTTACGATGGTCAGGCCGAAACGACATGGCCACATGGATCTCCCGACCGATGTTCATCACCTGAATTCGATCTGGAGGGTGACTTCTCCACTGACGGCCGATCAGCCGTCCGGGCGGGGAATACCCTCATGTTTCCCCGTCCTTTATTAATAGGCTCTGTGCCAGCTGTGTGCCGAAGTTTTGAGAATCGGGCATTCGTTGGAATAAAGATTCAGATTGAATCCTTGATCGTATGGTTTGTGAAACCGAAGCTTTCGTCGCCGGACGCAGGTATAGAAATAGTCCGGCCATGACAACATTATTTCGGTTCCTCAAATTCCAAGAGGATGCGAAACGTATCTTTCTTGTCGCGGGTTATTGCAGCCAATACCCTTACCGCCTGAATAAAGGCCGTGGCTGCCGGTCCACTGGTCGTAACATGCGTAGCGAAATCATTGCTCCGCCACCACACCTCATTACACGAAGGGCATTGCTGCGGAACCTCGCGCAGCGAACCTACAGCAATCGGCGTTCTGGCGGCGCACTTCGAGCACTCGAACGTGACAGCTTTGACGTCGTCGATCCCTACGATCATTCTGCGTTCAATCGTCATCCGGCAGCCCCTCTCAGATGTTGACTTCTCCTTTAATGCTGCGAAGCGCCGGTCTCTCATTCGAATAGCGGTTGGGCGCCTCCCATGACAGGTTCAGGTTCCGATGTCCCCGGATTGCCACCCCGAGCCGATAGTTGATGATGCTCCGCGCGCGTCCGGTGCCGACCAGAAGTTCATTGATCAGCAATTCCGAAAGGGGCCGGATGATTTCCTCCGACACCCGGTTTTCGCGCAGCGGCGCCAGCGGATCGGCAATCTCGCTAGCGAAACCCATGTATTGATCGGCGAGGGGATTGGGCTCGCCGAACAAGACGCTTCGCAATGAGAGTTCCGTCAAATCGGCGGGAGATTTTCCGCCAATGCTGACCTCCATCATGTTTTCTTGTGGACCGTCCTGAATTTCGAGCTCAAGGCGAAACATCTTCGACCGGGCCGTAGTCGTGGTGACGTGGACCTCTCCGACCTTTACATACTTACTGCGGCCGGCCCACGTGAACTGCGCGTTGGTTCCGCGGCTGTAACGATCCCCGCGCATCTCCTCAAGAGCGCGCGCCACGGTGTCGTCCTTGACCCGTGCCGTCACTTGTATGGTCGAGCCTCGGTCTTCGACCCCCATAGCACGGAAGATCACATTTCCTAATTTGCACCAGGGTGCGAGGTCCTCAGCAGCAATCGCACGCAGTCTTTCCTCGACCTGTCGCTGCAGATCAGCCGCCGTGCGAAATTCAGGGGCGACATAGAAAGTGCGAACCTCGTCGAGGAAGGATTGCTCGTGTCCCTCCCGGTCCGGCGCCGCCAAAGTCCATATGGCCATCCGCAAAGCGTGTCTTTCGGCGTGAAGATATTCCGCGTGCGTTGCCGAATATTTCGATTTCAATGGTTTTCCGTACCGCCGGCCCAAAATGCCGATGTAAATGTCCGAGCCTTCGACTTCGGCACGGTACGCTTCCTCCGGGTCCGCATCGCGTCCACCGAACTCCTCGAACATGACGACGCGCAGACCCACGGCGCGGATGCCAGCGGCGACTGCGTAGCGCTCTTCCCGCAGCTCGGACATCACGCTCGAAACGAACACGCGTTTCTCGCGGGCCCACTCGCCCACCGCCTCGGCGGACGGTAATTCCGCCGTCGCCGCCCGATCGATCAGAAGCGGATCGAGCTGATTGTTTGACTGCCTTCGCATTCCTTATATTGTACGAGGGGTCGCGTGAATGCTGCTTCACAGCGCTCGGATGCTTGATGGACACCTAAACTGCGAAGTGGTGGCTAGCTGAATGGGACCCAGCCAGGCAATCGTTATTGTCGGGTTCTCGATCCTTTGTTGTAGGATTCTGTTGTGATGACACTAGATTCCGACATAGCTCAGAACGCTGAACTCGTTATTGGCCTTGTAGGCGCCGTCGGTACAGACTTGGAGAGGGTCACAACTCTGCTTTCGGGAGAGCTAAAGACTTTCCGCTACAACACCACGTTGGTGGACAATGGTGAGAATCGCATTCGGTTGTCCAGCCTGCTGCATCAACTTCCGAAATACCAATCATTAACAAAAATCAAGGATGAGTATGAATACATCCGTGAGCACATGAACGCAGGAGATGATTTCCGAAAGACTACCGGACAAAACGATGCACTGGCCGTACTAGCAATCTTCCGAATTATCAAATTGCGAGAGAGCCTCGAAAAGGAAAACAAATTACAAAACAAAATCGTGCCTCGTCAGGCCTACATACTGCGATCACTCAAGAATCCCGCCGAATTGACGACTCTCAGGGAAATTTACGGCGATGCGTTCTATTTAGTTGCTGCTTATTCTCCTCGGAAAGTGAGGCGTCAAAATCTTACTTTGAGGCTCTCTGCACGCAGGAGACTAGCTTCGTCAGCTTTTAATGACAAAGCCGAAGAGTTGATTCAGCGAGATGAAGAAGAGCTAGGAATACTGCACGGACAGAACGTCAGCGGGTTGTTCCACCAGGCCGACATCTTCATTAATGCAACCGACGATGTCTCAACAATGCGTCAATCGTTGCGGCGATTTGTCCGCCTCATCTTCGGGGACACCTTTAACACGCCAACAAGGGCTGAATACGCTATGTTTCATGCTCACGCCGCGAGCCTTCGTTCGGCAGAATTGGGCCGACAAGTTGGCGCAGTGATCGCAACAAACGAGGGAGACATTGTAGCGGTCGGTTGCAACGAAGTGCCGAAACCTGGCGGCGGAACGTACTGGTACCCTGACAAGCCTGATGGGCGAGAATTTGTGGAGGAATACGACACTGGAGCAGGAACCCATAGGGAATCGAATGAAGATCACATAAGGTCCGTCATTCGTGACAACTTGTCCGATTTGAAGAATGCCGGATGGCTCAGCCCAGAACGCGCAATTCTTTCGGAACAGGAGTTGCTAGGAACAGCCTTGGCCGAAGAGGGCCTAGGAGGAATCGCCCCGGACGTGCTCAAGCCTCTGTTGAGTTTTCTCAAGAAATCTCAATGGTTGAGCGCTGGCAAGTCGCAGCTTTCAGATGAGGATTTACTCGAATTAGCAATTTCCGGAAATCCTCCGGCAATCCCTAAGGGCTCGCGAATCCGCAGTCTCATTGAGTTCGGACGTGCTGTGCATGCTGAAATGGCAGCCCTAACAGATGCAGCAAAAAGGGGAGTGTCTGTGGATAGCTGCATTATGTACGTGAACGTTTGGCCATGTCACTTGTGTGCGCGACACATAGTTTCAGCCGGTATCACAAAGCTCATCTACATCGAACCCTATGCGAAGAGCTTAGCTGCAGAACTCTACCCCGACTCCATAGAAGTCGAGGGTGGGAACTCTGGCAAGGTTTCATTTGAACCTTTTGTGGGCGTCGCGCCCCGCCAATATATACGCTTGTTCGAGATGACTAAGCGGAAGACGAAGGATGGAATGGTCTTGCGAGTTGATCCATCGACGGCAAATCTAAGGTACTCAGCTTTACCTAGGACTTACCTCCGAAACGAAGACGATCACGTACAAACGTTAATCAATATTATGACTGAGAAAAAGCTCTGGCCACCTGCCTAAGTGCCCGTCTTCTTTTCTGGTTGGGCTGGGCCACTGCTTGAAACCGACTCTTCGGGCTTGTAGTTGCGCAAACGTTCTTCGCTCGATTTCAGAGCAGGACTCTTCTCCCAATCTTCCCATTTTCCAACTCTGTTTGAAACGTTAGCTGCAACTTCTCCAAGCCAATTATGACGTGGTATGCTTCGCACGACTCCCCCAGTTTGGGTTTTGGCTTTCGCCATATGCTGATCGTCTTCTGAACTATGTTCCTTGGAATTCATCTCGTAGGGTACGTTCATTTTGAAGTTCTCGCAATTGTGAATCGTTAGCAAAACAGGTTCCTAATTGTGGAATTCTGAACAACATCCCCCGCTTTAGGCTCACAATTTCGCAGAAACTATGATGCATTAGGGAGCACACGCTATACTTCGTAAGCGACGATCGTAGGCGAATAAACGGCGAATAGTCAAGCAGAAAATCGTACCTTGGAAACTACTCTGGAACCGCCGAAATAACGTAGGCATCCGATGGACTATGAAGCCCCTCCGAAAATGTTGATCGGAGCTCGCATCCATAAACACGTGCCAACTCGCGTGTGTTTTGGACTGCCAAGGTTCCTCAGGGTTCGGCGAACATCCGAGAACAACGGTGGATTCTCCGGAAAACCAGTACGGGGCAGGCGCACCCGGTTTTCAATGTGACGCTTTGACCTCGCGATATTCGCACTTCGCTGCCCGGTACGGTAAAGCAGCGCCAAGTCTCAGCCGGGATGTTTGATGATGCGCTCACGACGCTACGAACGATCAGAATCATGATAATGCTTACGGCCAGCCTCTGAGCCGGCGGAAACACAAGGTCTTCGCAACAATCTGTGTGTCACAAGTGTGCTGAAACTTGAGACAGGCCGACAGTGAGCGAAATTTCCAGCGTTAGCGACCATTGACCCATCGCTCGTGAATTCCAAGCAATAGTGACAAAAAAGGATCAAAATTACCTTTCCGGGTAAGACCACGAGGTGCAATTAAGTCTCTGTGGTACAGAATTGGTGCCCTCCGGCGGGCACAGGCGAGGATTTAGATGGCTCGAGCCCTGACCAAAACGGATCGTAGCGGTAAGCCCTACACCCGCCCGGCCGACGTTGAGGCTGCGATTGACGGGGCGATCAAACAAGATCTTGATACTTTGGCCATGCGTGCTCGGGTTTCAGATCCCAATAAGTCAGAATTTCTTCCAATGGAGTGCTTGGTGCATCTACTGCGAGACGCAGGACGCCGCCGAGATGACCATGCTATGCGCACGTTGATGCCGCCTTTTCTGACCCGTTGTGAGAGAGTTTTAAGATCCGCGATACCCGACAACAGCTTTCCAAACGCGACAGAAATGCGAGAAGACATTCTCGGTGACTTCGGTGTGCTTTTCGCTGAGGACGCCTCTGGAGAGAGCTCAAACGAACTCGATTTTTATGAGTGTCGCTTTTTTCGCGCGTTTCTTGTCTTTCGGTTTGGCTATCTTCGACGTGAACTCGCTCGGGTGAAAGAACTCATTCCCTTGCCGGTCGCTAATGAGTCGGACAGCCGCTCAAGCGATGAAGATGTGTTTGCCAAGGTCTCAGAGGCTTTTCGTACCCACCCGACACAATTTGGAAAGGTGCTCGAAAAGGACCTGACAAAAGCCATTGACAATCTACCGCCTGACGAACGTAAAGCCGTCGTACTCTGCCACGTTCTCGGATTGAAAGAGGAGTCCGAAGATTCGTCAGCACTAACAGCAGCGAGTCTATGTGGTGTTAGTGGTCGAACTGTGCGTAACCGTCTTACTCGCGCAGCCAAAAAGCTTTCTCAATTCAACAAAGGTGAATAGCTATGAACGTGCTAAAAGAAAGAACGCCACTCCAAAAGGTCCTGTATGCGTTTTCGATGGAGAATGATGCTCCCGATGCGGCAGTGCTCGACCAGTTCGTGCGCAATTACCCGGAATATGCTGGTGAGCTGACGGATTTCGCAGTCGAGATGGTTATGGATGCTGCTTTTGATCACCAAGATCTTGTCAGCAAGGGTGACGCCGATCAGATCAATCCTGCGGTTTCCCGGGCGATGAGCCGATTCGAGAATAGGTTATTTGAGGCGAGGCGTAATCAGTCCCCAGCCTCAAGGGATGCTCCTCCGCGATCGACGAATGTACAGAACCCGTTCGAGGTACTCGATCGTACAGCTTTCCGAGCACTCGTAAATGGCCTGCGCGCAAACAATCTTTTCGTCTCAAGGCTGCGAGACCGTGAGATAGATGTGAACACAATGACTGAAGGCTTCAAACGCCGGGTCGCCGATGAACTTAGCGCTCCTCTTGACCTCGTCGCAGCTCATTTTTCTGCGGAGGCGCGGATTGAGAGGAGGCAGTTCTACAAGGCGGAAGAAAAGCCTCGAGTGAGCGGGAAAACCAGCTTCGAGGAAGCAGTTAGAAATTCGGGGCTTACAGAGGAGCAACAAAACTATCTCCTCGCTCTCTAACAAGCCCGCGTTTTATGGAAGCTTTTGAATCAATCCGTCGATCTGCATCTCGCCTACACGAAGAGTTGGTCTCGGCAGGCGCCACTCCGCTCGAACCGCTCAATCTCGTTGAATCGGCTGTTCGGAAGTTAGACCTCGAGCTCGATTGGCTCCGCCCTGAGGATCCAGCTCTCAAAGGTGCAAGAGCTGTGTTTGATGAACAGAGCGGGACACTGCTTTGCGAGATGACGGGCGAGGCCGGCGAACGTGCGCAACTCGTCGCGCACGAAATCGGACACGTTTGTGTGCATGCTCGCTCGTTTTCGTGCAGCGCCGCGGACATAGACGCCTCACGCTCAACGGAGGCAGCGCCGGTTGGCCTACAAAGAGTGGAGGACTATGGCGTCCACGAACGGCGGGAACTCCACGCAAATGTTTTTGCGCGGGAGTTCCTCCTGCCGAGAAAACTTGCGAGAAGACTCCACCTCGACGAAAGCATGGGGGCATCCGTGATTGTGGAGAGGACCGGACTTTCGAAGGCCCTGGTTCGCCAGCAGCTTTTTGATGCACTTCTTCTTCCCGCCTCCATAGAGGAAGAGAAGAGTACATCGGCTCTGTCATCGCAGCCGGATCCTTCACAAGAAAGGGCTGCTGCCCACAGGGGATCTGCATTTCAGCTCCAGGCGGGCCCCGGTGCCGGCAAGACCAGGACGCTTGTCCAGCGAGTTTTCTCGCTACTCTCTGAAGGTGTCGACGCTGCATCGATCCTTGTTCTTACGTTCTCAAACCGTGCTGCCGGCGAGCTCGCGGAACGACTCTCTGCCGCCGTGCCAGAGGCGGCTCCACGCATCTGGATTGGTACATTTCACGCTTTCGGCCTTGATCTGGTGCGCCGTTACCACGATGTTCTCGGATTGCCTGGCGATCCTGCACTTTTTGATCGCAGTGACGCTATCGAAGTGCTTGAGGAAATTCTCCCAACCTTGCCTCTGATCCATTATCGAAATCTCTGGGACCCAGCCATGGTTCTACGCGAGGTCGTAGCGGCGATTTCGCGCGCAAAGGATGAAATGACGAACCCGTCCCGCTACCGCCAACTCGCCCAGCGCATGGTCGACCGCGCCGGTGGCGATGGCGAGACTCGGACAGCAGCCCAAAAATGTTTAGAAATTGCTGGCATATACGATCTTTACGAACGAGCGATCCGCGAGCGGGGTGCGGTCGACTTTGGTGACCTGATCATGCGTCCGGCACTCCTGCTCGAATCCGATTCGGCGATTCGCACAGCAATCCAGCTGCGTCACCGCCACGTGCTCGTCGATGAATATCAAGACGTGAACCGAGCGAGCAGCCGTTTGCTGAAGGCAATAGCCGGGGATGGCAAACGTCTCTGGGTCGTTGGGGACTCTCGTCAGTCGATTTATAGGTTTCGGGGAGCCTCATCAACCAACATGGCCGCCTTCAGCGGCGAGTATCCAGGCGCCACCTCCGACCAACTCAATGTCAATTACCGTTCCACGCAGCAAATTGTAGGTACTCTTGTCGATGTTGCGCCCCGAATGGGCGCTTCCAAAGGAATGCTCCGGCTGGCACTCACCGCTGAGCGCGGCCCAGGACCTTCCCGACCGGAGATCAGGCGTTACGACACACTCGACGACGAAGCTGCTGGCATTGCGGCAAGCATCGGCGAACTCGAGAAGGCTGGGATCCAGCTACGCGATCAGGCCGTCCTGTGTCGCTCAAATAAGCGGCTAAACGAAATCGCTGCTGCGCTGGAGGCACGCGGCATCCCCCTACTTCACCTCGGAAGCCTGTTTGAGCGCGACGAAGTCCGCGACCTGCTTGCACTCCTTAGCCTTGCCGTTGATCGCTTCGGAGACGGCCTTGCACGCATCGGGGCGATGCCGCGCTACAGCTTGTCGTTGCAGGATGTATATGTGGTCACACGCAGTCTCCGAGAAAAGGACAAGCGAGCTCTGGTTTCATTGCCCGAGTTACCACAAACTCCAGGTTTATCACCGGAAGGTTCGGCCTCACTTGCCGCACTCGCGACGGACCTCACCGGGCTACCGGCCTCGAGTTCTGCATGGGAATTCCTTTCGGTGTACCTGCTCGACCGCTCAGGCCTGATCCGCGAGATGGCCCGGCGAACATCGATTGTGGATCAAATGCGCTCGGTGGCGGTGTGGCAGTTTCTAAACTTTGTTCGCGATCAAAGCCCCACAGGCTCTGGGTTGCGGATTCAAAGAACCCTCGATAGAGTTCGACAGCTTGTTCTCCTGGCAGAAGAGCGCGACCTTCGGCAAGCGCCGACAGGAGCCCTTCACATTGATGCGGTTCGGCTTATGACGGTGCACGGTAGCAAGGGTCTAGAATTCGAAGCAGTCCATGTTCCAGGTCTTACCGTCTCAAGTTTTCCTTGGAACAATCGCGGCCAACGTTGTCCCCCGCCAGTCGGCATGATCGAGGGTGCGGAGGTACTGAGCGTCGCGGAGGAGGCGAAGCAATCTCAGGAAAATGAAGAGCAGTGCCTGTTTTTTGTCGCTCTATCTCGCGCCCGCACTTACTTGCGTTTATACCTCGCGCGACTGCAGCCAAACGGCAAGAAGCGCACGCCCTCGCCTTTTCTAAGTTGGCTGCCGAACAGATTAGTCATTGAACTAGATGATCCGGCTGTATTGCCGCTTCCGGCAGGCGCGCCGAGGCCGGCGGCAATCACGGTGTCGTTACAGGCAGACTTCCAAGTTACCGACAGCCGACTGACCACTTATCAAAAATGCCCGCGGCGTTTCTTCTATACCCATGTTCTGGGTCTTGGCAGTGCGCGAAAAGCGACTGCCTTTTCTCGCACTCATGATTGTCTCTATGAGTTGATCCGCTGGCTGGCTGACGTGCGACGGACCGGGGAGCCGTCGCTCGAGCAGGCCGAAGCCGAATTTGACAACATCTGGAAGAACCGGGGGCCAGGAGACCACGCATTTGCGGCGGATTATCGCCGACTCGCTTCTCGCCTTATTGACACTCTGATCCGCGCAGGTGCCGGACGTCGATTTCGCGAGGCGCAACCGCTCGCGATTGACTTTCCGAATGGCCGTGTAGTGGTGGAACCAAACGAAATCGCTGATTTACCCAGTGGGTCTGTCATGCTAAGGCGCGTGCATACCGGCAAGAAACGCAGCGACGAGTACGACCGGCTTGATTACACTCTCTATCAACTGGCCGGAGAGGCACATTTTGGCGCTCAATTCGTCGTTGAGGCCCTCCACCTCACCGACGATTTCAGCGAGCCCGTGGTAATTACTTCGCAAAAACTTGAAAATCGTCGAGAAACCAGTGACGCCATTCTTCGGCAGATTGCTGCAGGCTCGTTCCCGGTCGATATTGACGCGGTGACTTGTCCACGCTGCCCGCATTTCTTTGTCTGTTCTGCAGTCCCCAAAGGATCTCTGATCCGGTAGAGAAATTCTCCGACACAGCCTTCCGGGTTCTATCCGTTTCTCCTATCAAGGAAGTAGAGGGTTGGTGACCGGCATTCACGCCGTGAGCGCCAAACGCCTCTATGAGGAAACCAGATATGTCAGGAGTCGACATCTTTTACCAAGGGGAAGGCCTGCCAGAAGTCGAGCACATTGAAATTGGTCCCGAGCAAACCTTTGAAGCTGTGAAGGTACTTCTTATGCGCAAACATGGATTAGACGAGAACGTGATCATCTTCCTCGAGGATTCGGATGAACCTCTCGATGAACAGCGAATCGTGCGTGAGCATGTTAGCGGTGCCGGCGTGAAACTTCATCTGCATCGCTGCCGCCATATTGAGGTCGCCGTTACTTTTAATGCCGAGATGGTCCAGCGTCGTTTTGGTCCAGGGGCCACCATCGCCAGAGTCAAGCGGTGGGCCGCCGAAGAAGCTTTCAAGATGAGCAAAGAAGAGGCGAGCGAACATGTGCTGCAGATAAGTGGCACCCATAATCGCCCTGCGCCGGGCACGCACCTTGGCGCCCTGACGTCACGCCCAGCCTGCCGGGTTGCCTTCGATCTCGTCGCAGACCAGCGGGTAAACGGTGCGCCCGCGGAGTCGTTTTGATGAGCGGTCCAGACGAGCGTGCCTTCGAGGCGGATATGGCGAAAGCCCGGTTCCGCCTGGGGCAAGCGGAGAAGCGTTGGCGGTTGGTGAGGATTACTTGGCCGTTCGCGTTAATCGGCGTCACGGCCAAGGATGGACGCGAGTACCTCCTTCGCTTCAACTGCTCTGGGTATCCTCAAAGTCCTCCGACGGCCGGTCCCTGGGATCCCACTCGAGACGCCATACTCGCCTTTGACCTTTGGCCTCGGAGCCAGGGAGGGCGCCTTGGCTCTGTATTTCGCACCGACTGGAAAGGGGGATCGGCTCTTTACCTCCCCTGTGATCGTGAGAGCATTGCTGGCCACGATAACTGGAGGACCGAAATGCCGTCGAAAATCTGGAACTCAACAATAGGAATCGTTCACTACTTGGAGCTGGTCCATGAACTTCTCAATTGTAAGGATTATGCGCCGCCTGTGCGCTCCCCGGCATGAGCTTTCCTGCTCGGGGCGCCTCTGGAAACAACTCCTATCGGCGCTGCGCGAGAGGGGCTACAACGGTGAAAGAGAGAGCGGAGCGTTTCTGCTCGGCCATCGCCAGGACTGCCGTGCTCGGATCACCGAGTTCATCCTCTACGACGATCTAGATCCGAAATGCTTGGACACCGGCATTGTGCGATTCGACGGTCGTTATTTCGGCAAACTCTGGGATATGTGCAAGCGGCGAGGTGTCAGTGTAGTCGCAGACGTTCACACGCATCCAGACGGCTCACAGCAAAGTGACTCTGACCGTGCGAATCCCATGATCTCGCGAGCCGGCCACGTCGCACTCATCGTGCCGAGGTTTGCAGCGGCGCCTGTTCGGCGAACAGAAGTTGGGATGTACCGCTACAACGGCTCGAAACAGTGGTCACCCGTGCCAACGAAGAGGCGTGCCTCGTACTTTCATATCGGGCTCTAGGAGATTTCGAATGAGTTCCTTTACTCCAGCAGAAAGCCTGCACCGGCTCGTTAAAGAAGCGCTCGACAGCGGTGCCGCTGCAAGCCTCAGTGAAGCAAACGCGATGTTTCACAATTTTCGAGTTGGCTTCTCTATCGCGCCCGCCGAGGCGACAGATGCGCATCACCAAGCCGCCCTTCTGACAGGCGTGGCTCTCGCGAGGCGCGTGTTCCTAGGTGGAGTGCGTGTTTCAGGTCCGCTGAGTGCTCCGCTAGCCGTTCCGCTCGCTCTCGGCGAGACGCTCAGTGACGCTGTGAAAACACTCGGCGGTTTGCCTGGAAACGAGAATGCCAGTGAACCACTCATTACCATAGGCGGACCGCCCCAGGTACACTCCTCTCGCTTCCACATCCGCACTGCATGGGCTGGGTGGCGTGGTGGAATCCTGCCAGTAAATGCAGAGATCGCGTTAGCGAAAGGGCCGTTCATGGCGCTTGCGCCGATGCTCTCTGCGGCACTCGCGGTGAACGAAGCATTCCTGTTTACTCGTGGCCAAAACTCCGCCTATGGAAAAAGGGTGATTGGGCTGTCGCTCTGGGATCCATCACCCGAGGTCCATTGGCTGGAAGCATCGGATGATGAACCGGAGCTATCCTACCTGCCATCTCGGCTTTGGTTGATCGGGCTCGGCCACCTCGGCCAGGCTTATCTTTGGGGTCTGGGATTGCTTCCTTACCCCGAAGCCAGGGCACTCAGTCTGACTTTGCAGGATGTTGACCTCATAACGCCCTCGACAGAAAGCACCTCGATCCTGAGTGACGCGAACTTAGTAGGTCAAAAGAAGACTCGCGCAATGGCCGCCTGGGCGGAACAGCGGGGTTTTTCAACCACGATCCATGAACGGGTGTTCGCTGCCGATTTCCATCGCCAAGCGGAAGAGCCAGCTGTCGCTCTCAGCGGGCTCGACAATAGTCTCGGGAGGCGCGCGCTCGATAGCGTCGGGTTTGACCTCGTAATCGAAGCCGGACTCGGACGGGGCTATCAAGACTTTCGAACGATGCGCCTGCACACATTGCCAGGGCCACGTCCTGCAGACTTTATCTGGAAGACAACAAGCGACACGACAGAAGAAGATATTGAGGATCGTCCGGGATATCACAGCCTCCTAACCGATGGGACGCTAGACCGCTGCGGTGTTACCCTCTTGGCCGGACGTGGTGTCGGGGCTCCATTTGTCGGGGCGACAGCAGCCTGCCTTGCGCTTTCGGAGATTCTCCGATTACTCCATGGCGGAGCCGCTCACCAGGTGATAGATCTCGATCTGCAAAGCGTCGACCATCGTTCCGCTGTCCGGCACCCTAAAAGCTTCAGTGACCTCAATCCAGGGTATGTGAAATGTGAACCAGCTCTTGCGAATTACCCTTTACTTCAAAAGATATGAGTTGGACCGCTGTGGCATTGATTGAATGGCCGCATTCGGATGTGCGAGCGAGAATTCTTGGAGAGGTGCACGATGAGTTTGACGAGTTTTATCGATGGCAATCCAACGCTTCGTGCCAGACTGCTGGCTGAGTTCATCAAGCCGGATTTCAGACTGAAGATAGATATCAAGGCGCCTCCTCGAACAACGCATTATGGTCTTACCGGAACGGCATTTGATTATTTGTTGCGCTTTTATGCAAAGAAGCTCAATCCGAATGCCAGAACAAGGCGTTGGACGGCAGAAGGCGGGCTGGCTCTTCTACGCGGGAACAGCTGCTTTGACAAGGCGAAGCGAATGCTGGAGGAAGCCCGGTCGCGATATGAGGAATTTCTTTCTGCCGACACAGAGTGCCCAACCAGACAGCTCGCGGAAGTCTCGGTCAGATTGGCGTACCTGGAGAATATCTACAGAGTGCGTATCGTTGATGACGACGCCTTCAGGCCAGTACCGCCAGCAATTCTCGATGATTTGCAAGCCATGCTAGAGCTGGTCCGTCCCGAAGACTTTCGCGCGACGAGACGTTGCGTCTTGAACCCGATCTTTGGGTCGGCCTCTAGTCTTGTGGGCGGCGCCGATGCAGATCTGATTATTGACGATACCCTGATTGACATCAAGACAGGAAAAAACCTTGTCTTGGATCGTGAGATTTTCAACCAGCTCGTGGGGTATTACGTGCTGTCGTGCATTGGAGGTATTGACGAATGCCCACGTGGAGCGATCAAACATCTGGCCATCTATTACGCAAGGTACGGTGTTCTTCACCGACTCAAAATCCATGACTTTGTTGTAGAGGAACGTATGCCTGCCTTCATTCAGTGGTTCAAGCAGTGTGCTGAACAAGAGATTTAAATGAACGTTTGTGCAGACCAACGCGGCGCAACACTTGCTGCCAACATGTTGCGTGCGCGAAGGGCTATCTGAAACTCAGTTAACTCGCTTAAGAGGGCTCCATCTCTGCGAGAGCTTTGCTTTCTTAAACCATTGCATGGCTTTGGCTTATGTGGAGGTACAATAACGCGCAATGAAACCTTTGGCCGGTACTCATACATGGTGGAGTATGGCGCTCGGTCGCCAACAGTCCGTCGCGGCGAGCATCTGGATCTGTTTTGCTGGTTCGTCGCCCGCGTGTCAGATTTCGATTGGCATGGCCGGGCTGGGAGAATGTCGATTCTAGCGCAATGAAAGCGAATGTCCAGTTTGAAACTTGGCAAATAGCCTTGCCGCGTAGAGTGGCGACGTTGGCACGGATGCATCCGTTGCACCGCTTCGAGGCGTCCAAAGCTGCTAGAAACATTGATCTCGGCAAACATGACCTTCGAACGTTGTCTCTAATGGTGATCGATGCTGTGATTGAGCGCATGGGGCTCGCCGCAGGGGCTTCACGGGACGAAATAGTTGAGGCACTGAGGCCAATCATTATTGCTGCAGCGCCAAACTATGATTTCGTGCGGGTGGCTGAAGTAGCGACGGCGGTGCTCGACTTTCTCATGAACGAGGAGGAACGCCGTCGCGCATTTCGTGAGGAAATGCTGGTTGTGGAAAATGGTGTGCAAGTTTCCAAGGAAGTCTCCTTTCATTACCTTCAACAAGTGCTCGGTCCGAACGATGAACCGCTTTATCGGGCTACTGTCGAGGGCATCAACCTTTATACAGGCACACTCGGTCTCGATGTCGAAGACGCTCACGCGGCGAATGCGGCAGTACTCAAATACCAAATTGGACGCGGAAGATTTCGCGAGGCAGTTGCGACGGCTCGGCAAGCCGTCGCCATTACCATCCAATACGAGCAGAAGGTGCGCCGCGCTCTGGACATCGCCCGCCGCGACATTACGGCGGTCAACTGGGCGGCGGAGGTTCTCCAAACGCTTGGCGAAGCACGCGACCATCTGCGCACTCGAATTGACGCAGATAACGAGATTCTCCGTGCGGTGGAAGACCACGAAGACGATGCCAACATACAGGAACGCGGACACATTGCGGAACTCGTCCGCCATATCCGCGAGTGTCAATCGCGCAATTCGACTCTTCACGTCCTTGTGATGGACGCAAATGAATCGTGGCTCGGCGAGCATACGCGCCAAGCCTTTCGTCCGCGGGCGCTGGGCGTATTGCCAGACCTCGAGGCATCGGTGCTGCGCTCATCATTAATGCTAGCCGAGTCCCGCATGGATCTTGAAACAAGTTGGCAATTGACGGCGATCTTCCTGCCTCCAAGTCCGCCATGTATCGCGGACGGGCGTCGATTGATCGAGCTCTTGCTCGCACCACCACGGGAATACGAAGGCGCCAACCCCGGATTATCCGAACCGGAAGCCGAAGAAATAACCCAATCGGCAGATCGCTTCGCAGAACAGGACTACCGGGACGCCGACACGTTGCTTGAATCCGCTCCTGCCGACGGCGCACTCATATCGGATTTGCTGCTAAAGGCCCAGTTATCTGGTCTATCGCAAAGCGTGCAAACGCTTATGTATCTGTTGGCGTTGCGCGCCTACGGAGAAAAGGAAGAGAACGCAGAATATAGTGTTGATCGGGCGGATCATTGTTTTACAGCTGATCCATTGTGGGGCGACGATCTGGTAATTCGTCCGGTACCTAAGCTTGAGGAAGTAACCCATGATTGACGATGGCTGCGACATAGCTGGAAAATCGGGACGTTTGATTCGCTTCGCGCTTTTGCCGCGTCTTATGCCGTCGGGCGATCAGGAATATTTGGCTCTCGTCCGGGAATTCCTCTCGAGCGCGAGTTTTCAAGATATAACAAGTGCGGTGGCGCGCGGCCTGGGGCTGCGCGTGCTAAATGCGAGTATTCAATCCGGGCTGGTCCTGGGCACAACGACTGACAGTCCCTTCCAAGTTCACCGCGAAGACTATCATTCACGGATGTCAGCATCTGATCGCATCGTGCAAGGTCTGGTTCATTTGGGAATCGCGGCATGGTGTTTTCCACGCGCTGAAGACCTGAAAGAATCGGACGACGTATTACCAGCCCGAATCACGGTTGAAGAACTTGTGGAATACTTGCACACGCTTTGCGAAGAGCTCAAAGCGCGTGAGGAGCGCAACATCGCCGTCCCGAGTGCCGAGGTTCGAATAGCGTGGCAACAGGTTCTGGCGCTCGGCAAATACTCCGACAGCGCAGACGGGCGTGGCTCTTTTGCCACGCTGGCTGGGAAAATTCGGTTCGCGCTGAATTTTCTCACTGACCACGGCTTCTTGAAGCGAGAAGGCTCTGACGAACATCCGAGTTGGCTTGCCCGGCCGTCATTTCGCATTCATGTGCGTGAACTCGCGGGACACGAAGCATTTTCTATTGTGACGCACGCGAGGCAGGAGAGTTCCAATGGCTAAACTGCTTCGCCTCCATCTCTCGAGCGTCGGGCACAAAGACGCGCGATTTTTTCCACTCACTCTTGAGTTTCGAAATCGGCACGGCGATCCGACTGACTGTGTGGTATGGCTCATGAATGGTGGCGGGAAATCGTCCATGATGAACCTTTTCTATTCGAGCTTCCTGCCGGAGAGCAGAGAATTTCTGGGCTCAAGAATCGAATCGAAGAGTGACAAACGAAAGCTGACCGATTACGTCAAAGCAAACGACATGGCTGTCATTCTTTCCGAATGGCAGATGCCGGCCGCCGGAAATCTTTTCTCCGGCACGCGAATCGTTGGGCAAGTGGTTGTATGGAAGGGAGGAGTCGCAACGCCCGATGACGAATCGAGATTGGAACGCGAGTTCTTTACATTTCGTGGCAGTGAAAACATGCCATTTGATTCTTTGCCATTCCATGGACTCACCCCGCAGCCAATCACGACCATAACGAAGCTCAAAGAATGGCTTGCGCAACTAAGCGCTGAATATCCGCAACTGGAGGTTGAACGTGCCGATCAAAGAAGTAAGGGGAAATGGCGGGACATCCTTGATCGAGCCGGCATTGACACGGAACTGTTCAATTACCACCTCAAAATGAATGTGCGCGAGGGTGGTGCCGCCGAACTGTTCAAAGTTCGAGACACGATGGAATTTGTGGACTTATTCCTACAAATGGCGTTCAACCCGGAGCAAGCGGACAAAACTCGCGAACAAATCGAAGCAGTGCGCGAAAAACTCCTACGGCTGCCTCAAAAGGAACTCGAGGAACGTTTCACGCTCGGGCTCTTGGAACAACTCCGGCCACTTTCCCATGAGGCGTCGGTTGCGAACACTACCGAGATTGCGTGGCGGGAACAGCGGCGCGAAAACTTTCTGCTCCGCACCGCCATTGACAATTCCATCAAGAAGACGGAGCAACAGCTTACTAGAATTACCACCGATCTGGCAGACGTTCGCGAGGCTCGAGCCAACGCGCACAAGCAGAAACTTGCGCGACAAGAATACCGGCTCAATTACCACAATCTCGCTCGTGAACTGACGTTTCGAGAAGCGCAACAAGAGGCGGTCTCAGCGCGAGAGAAGTTGCAGGCGGCGCTCTTCGGAAAGAACTTGGCCGCAGCGGGAATTCGGTTTGCACGTATCGCCTCGCGCCAGCTTCAGTTGGATGAATTGAATCGACTAAGAGAGGAAGAGTTGGCGGAAGAGAAGCCTGTTTTGGACGACCTGCATGTTCTTGGCGCGACTTACAAGGCGGCCCTCTCCGATGATCTCGCGCGCATCGACGAGCTTCTGAAGACATCAAAGGACGCATTGTCCAAGGAAGTTGACAATCACGACAAAGCGGCAAAAACGCTGACCCACCTGCGCGACGGTCACGTCAGAACCATTAGCGAACTTGAAACGGTCAAACGCCGTCTCGTACAGCGTGACCAACGAAGGGCCAGCTTGCGCCAGGAAGGCTTCCTCCTTCCTGATGAAAAAGCGGTGAATGCACTCGAACGGTGGCGAATTGAACAGCAAAGTGTTGAGACTGCCGTATCCGCCGCTGAGGCTCGCATGGACGAAATCGATGCGGATCTGCAAACTGTGCGACAAAAGATCGCCAATTTGTCATTACACCGTCAGTACCGAGAACAAGAAGCGATTGAAAAGGATCGTGCTTGGCACAAAGGAGACGCCGACGGCAAGTCGCTCCGCGAATGTTCGGCAATCCGCGAAGTTCTCGCGAGCGATTCCCCTGATCTCGATTTCCCGGACTTGATGCGATTGGTGCATCTTCGTTGGCAGCGACTCGACGAAGAGCTTATACAGGGCCGTCTCGAACGCGTGGATGACGAGCGAACATTGCACAGTTTCGAAGTAGAGCGTTTGTTTCCGGCGTCTCGGGAGGTCGAGTTGGTGGTGACCCATCTACGGGATCGAGGAATCAAGACAGCGTTACCCGCATACCGGTTTCTCGCGACCAATGCCACGCTCAACGGAACAGCGCGCCGTTGGCTTTCGAGTGATCCTGCACGTTTTTCTGGCGTTGTCGTGACGAACGAAAAAGAATTCGAATCGCTACAGAAACGTCCGTTTGCAGTTCACGGGCTGCGGCATCCAGTCCAGATCACGCTATCCGGAAACCCTGATGAGACGAATCTCAAAAGCCAGATGACAGTGGCGTTGCCGTCGGGGGATGGAGCTTTCAATTACGAAGCGGCCGCAATTGGACAAAGCGAGGTTGAGAGCCGACTGGAACAATCGGATGGACGTATCGGTGCTCTCGAAACGCAAAAGCATGAAGCGCTGGATGTTATTCAAAGATTATCTGCTTGGCAGAAGGAATTTGGTGGAGGCGCTCTCTCCCGTTTCGCCAGTGAGCGAGACCAACTGCAAGAGGAGATGACCCGCCTTGATTCACAGATCGGAGCGGTTCGCGCGGCGGAAACCGTGAGGGTAAGTGAACGCAGCACCAAGGCGAGCGAAGCCAAGGAATTACGTCCGCGTGTCGCCATTCTGGTGCAGCGCCAGGAAAGGTTGCGCGGCTACATTCAGGAGTACGAGAGTCATGATGAAAGCTGGTTGGAAGAACGTCGTGAGAAAATTGCGTTGATCGAACAGCTTCATGGGCAAGTCGCCGCGCAGGAACGCGAGGTGGACCGTCTTTCAGCTGAAATCGAATCCCGAAGAGAGCGTGTCCGTCTCTTAACAGCCGAGCATCAGCAACGCGGGGCACAGCAAGACGCGATTCGCTTCCACAATGCGCTTGTGGCACATGAACCGCCAACGCTCGAAGCCGCCGTAACAAGGTATAACATCGCGCTGGCGCGGTACGACGAGAAGTTCGGCCGCAGTGAACTCGACGGACAAATCAAACAGGCACAACTTCATCTTGCAGAATTGCGCGACGAGGATCGGAAGCTCTCGATCGGACTAACTGCCGAGGAAGTTGCAGTTGCAGCAAAGCATCCGGATCCCGAGGGACGACGAGAAGAAGCCGAGCGGGAGCATCTGAAAGCTCATAGTATCAACGAAACGGCAATCGCCACTTTGGTTGCTGCCGAAAAGGATCGCCCCGCAGCGCGTGCACATAAGCAGGGACTCGGACTTCCTCCAGATCAACCGACGCCGGAAACATCCAAAGAAGCAATAAACTGTCGAGAGGCCTTGGACCGCGCGATTGAAGCGGACACCATTCAGATCACAGATCTTGACTCAAAGATTTCCGAAACGGAACGAGAAGAGCAAACACTCAAGTCGCGAATTTCCGCGCGGACGCCGCATATTACAACTTTGGAAGACATTATCGATTCTTCCGACGGGGCGCCTCCCGCACTTCCCGAAGATGACTTATTGGTTTCGCAAATCGTGTCGGATGCGAAGCGCCACACTCAATCTCTTTTTCAAAAATATCAAGTTGCCCGAGGAGTAGTTGACGAGCGCGTTGAGCAGCTACACACTGTTTCGCGCAAGGAGGAGTTTTCAGCGATTCCAAGCATCGCACGGGAAAGATTGGCGAATCTGCCGCGCGAAGAATTACTGCAACGGTGCGGAGAATTTATTCAAAGCCACGAAGCATGGCAGAAGGTTTTGCGCAACGAGGTCGAAACATTGAGCAAGGACAAAGACTTGGTTGTTCGCGCACTCGATGGTGTTGCAACATCGGCTGTTCGCCTGCTTGGGAAAGCCGAAAGAGCCAGTATCATGCCGGATGCATTCCCAGGGTGGACCGGTCAACCGTTTCTCCGGATCACGGCACAGCCGGTCACCGAACCGGCGGCGAGGCGCGACAGACTTGCTGCGCTCGTATCTCGGCTAGTAGCAGAAAGGGCAATTCCGACGGGCCACGCACTTGCTTCCGCCGCACTGAGAGAGGTGGGGGGAGCAATTCGCGCGACCTTATTAAAACCCGAAGATCCACTTCGTCCGGATCGGCACGACATCACAGAATTCGGGACTTTTTCCGGTGGTGAAAAGATGACTGCTGCTGTGTTGCTCTATGTCACGCTGGCGCAACTTCGCACGCGCGGTCGTGTGGAGCACACCCGCGAGCGTCAAGCCGGCGTGTTACTGCTTGATAATCCATTTGGCACAGCATCGAAGCGCGAATTTGTTGAGCTTCAACTCCGCCTTGCACGTCAGATGGGCGTGCAACTTATCTATACAACTGGTGTGAACGACCTCGGGGCGCTCGATGTGCTTCCGCGTATTTTGCGACTTCGCAAACGACATCGCGACCGCCGTTCTGGTGATTTGCTACTGTCCCAAGAGCTTTCAGAAGAGCATATCGAAGGTGTCCACGCGAATCTGCGAACATGACACCCGCCACCGCAGAAGATTTCCTTCATCAACTGCTTGAGGTTGCTGGGGGCCGAAAACGGATCGTCGCTCTCGATTATCGTCGAGTCTTTTCAGAGATATGTCCAATACTGCCGCCTCCGGAAGCTCGAACAAAACTCGCTGGTTGGCTCTCGCTGTTGGTCGAAACAAGCGACATTGTTTTGCCGAAAGGGCGGCGCCTTTACGACAGGTCAGGAAGCGGCGATCTGCCCGCTTGGGTGGAGCTGATCCGGCCGGACGAGTTGACGGAGCCGCTCCCAGTTGATCCTGAAACCTACGCTTGGGCGCCGGAGCTTCGATTTGCGTGCACGATAGGCGACGCGAGACAACTGCACGTTTTGTTGGCTGTGCAGCAGTTTCTCGCCGACGGCGGTCGCCAGCGGCCCTTAGTTCCGGCAAAAGAGCGTTCGGTCGAGTTGTTCGGGAAAGAGAAGCGTTTAGAAATGATGAGGAACAGCACACTGTTCCTCCCTGGCCGATTGAGTTTTGAATTGTTGCGATGCTTTCCCGTCCCTCCGCCCATCGTGTGGGACAGCTCTTATGCAGATGGGGTGCCTCGACCGGTGATCGTCCTCGAAAACCATAGCACTTATCACTCCTTCCGTCGATGGAATCAGGACTCGTGTGTCTTTGCAGCCGTGGTGTATGGCAGCGGTGATGCGTTTAGAACCAGTGCACCGGGTTTGGCGGAAGTTGTTCGCTCATTATCGTGGGATGGCCATTTTTTTTATTTTGGCGACATCGACCCCGAAGGTTTTCTCATTCCTCTCGCCGCCTCTGCTGCGTTGAGTACTGTGGAACTGCCCGGACTGACTGTGCATCGCGGTTGTTATCTCCGTCTTCTCGAACGCGCCAGCCATGTATCGCTGCCGTCGGGCGACAAACTCGCGCTTGCTCAAGATTGCAAAACTTGGTTGGGCAGTGATCTCGCATTCAAGATCGAGCATTGGTTTGATCGCGGCGTCCGTGTGCCCCAAGAGCTCGTTGGGTGGGATCAGTTGGTGCTAGATGGCACCGAGTTTGCCAAAGTGTGAAACCAGTTGTGCAGTCACGAACATTTCTCTGTCCTGCACACTAGACGAGTACCGGCCTCCCGCCCCGGAATTGGGACGAGCGCGACTCACTTCCCGCTAACCTCCCTACAAACCAGGAATTGATGAGCTGATTTGCAAACACAACCGCATTTCAGTCGACATTTGTTTTCGAGATTGACTGATCTTCACGGTTTTTAGTCTGATTTATCGATTTATCGTACGAATTCATTTTGCGAGCGTCCGTGCACATCGAGAGCGAGCATCGACGCACTTGCAATGCGTCCCGTCGCACTCAGGAGCCGGAATGCTTTGGCTGGAGGGATGGAATCGCCGTATGCCGTAAGTGTGCTGTGCGCTTCGAGCCGCTATGCGCCAGTTCCGCCGTTTTCGCTACTTCGATAAAATGCTTCCGTGCGGGCCTGATTGTGGGTAAATTATTGAAAAGAGTGGTGAGCGAATCGAACCTCCAACCTACTGAAAGAGGCAAACGACGTCCACTCCTAACGCTGGCCCAACGCTCCGCATCATCCGCTGACTGTCGGACAGATAGCTCGAGACAACCATTCCTCGATCGCCCCCACAGTACAATATTGTTTTCATTTTCAAATAAGAGTTGAACGTATGGACTTCGATGAAACGGGACTGCTTCGTCCTGGCGTGCACGAGATGCAGGCAAAGGATTTTATTGCTAGCTTTTGCAAAGGGGAGTTCCGGTCTCAATTCGAGCCGGCAGTCATAGATCTCTGTGACTTCGCCACTTCAAGGGGCGGCACCAGAATGTTGGTCGGCGGTTCTTTCGTTAGCCGAATTGAGCAACCGAGAGATTTTGATTGCGTCGTTGTTTTCGAGAAGGAATCTTCCATACCTGAACGGACCGAGCGTCTCAGCCTTCACGGTACTCAGCTCGACATATTCTTCTGTTCCGAAGACCAACCGGAAACGCTTGGAGCGTTCGTCACGATGTTTCAACTCACCCGATACGAGCAGCCTGTCGGGATTGTTGAGATCAATCTCAGAGACAGCTACAACCGACCCCTATGGATTATCACGGCGACACCTGATGACCGCATCCTGAATGCTGTCAGGCGTGCGTACTTCAATCGGCACATTGCCGATCGGAATAACAGCGGACGGGCTCTTGTGACTGTTCACGGAATAAAGTCGCATGGGGATTGGAATGCCGAAGTGGCTCATGTTGCCAGTAGTAGCGGATGGATTGTCGCTCCGTATGTATACGGCAAGGTGGGAATCGACGTATTTTTCCGGCCCAGTAAGCGTCGCAGAATTTTGGATGGGTTTCGACTTCACCTAGAGGACATTCGAGCTCGTTATCAATGCAACTTGTCGGTCATCGCACACTCGTTTGGGACGTATGTCGTTGCGAGTTATCTCCAAGGGTTCGATCAGTGCCCGACCCCCATTGATACTCTCATTCTTACGGGTGCAATCCTGAATCCACGATTGGACGTCGAAAATTGGCGCGGCAAGGTGGGGAAAGTTATAAATGAAATCGCGCCGGCCGATAAATGGGGAAAGTATGCGACCATCCTGACTGCAGGGCGCGATCCGCTGATTGGGCGCTGCGGTGAAGTGGGTTTTTCAAGATCGCCCACCATTCTCCAACAGCAAAAGTGCGATGTGTTCGATCACAACAATGTTATTAAACGTGACATTGTGGCTCGTCGGTGGTTACCGTGGCTCGAGGCGAACGTTGGCAAGGGAACGCGGGATGCTCATAGTATCCGCAGAGCCTAATTGTTATGCGAGTAGAGCCAGGGCCTGAACGAAGTATTGTCACCTGGTTTGCAGGTTGTGATTATCGGCATTTCGGAATTCCTCCTGTTTCGGATGGTCGGCCATGCTGGAGTGTGGGAGTGTGCCAGTTGTGTGCCGAACCCGAAGATGCATGGTGCGAAAACGGCCGACTGACTGTCGGTCCGCCGTTATTTTCACCGATTCTCCGACGTCCCAAGCTTTGGTGTGCCTAATGTGAGCCGGGTTCGCGGCACGGCGATGTGTCGGCGTACCTCTCACCGCCTGACTCGAGATTTCCGGTTTTTCCTGGCGGTCGCAGAGTGCTCGAAGGTGAAGAGGTAGGCTGCGGAGACTCCCAAACCTTTGATCATCAATTCTAGCGTCTTGAACGATGGCGCATTTCGTCCCCGCTCGATCAAGCTCAGGAAGTCTACGGACATGCCGATCAGCTCGGCGAATTCCTCTTGGCTATGGTCCATCTCATCCCGGATCTGCCGAATCCGCTGCCCGAATTGCGCCCGTAGGGAGTTCAATCTTCGACTTGCACCCGTCGAAAGTCTGTCGTAACCTCGTTCCGGGTACCACCGAATGAGATTACGGGTTACTTTCGAAGGGAAAAGACTCGTCAGAACCGTAGGTGTTGATCGGTGAGAACTGTTCTGAGGACAGCTAACCGAGCTCAGGCGGGACCTGACGAGATTCGACGGAAGCTGCGCCTGCGTCAAACGTGAAGAGATTGGAAACTGGGATGCCCAGTTGCACCGCGAATACGTCGAGGTTTTCGAAGGAGGGAGCATTGATGCCGCGCTCGATCAAGCTCAAGAAGTCCACAGAAATGTCGAGCAACTCGGCGAACTGCTCTTGGCTCATCTTCCTGGACAAGCGAATCGCCTTCAGACGATTCCCGAATTTTTCGCGAAGACTCGCCACCTAATTCACCCTTTCGGGGGCGAGTCTCGCTTAGGGGTGTGTTCGTTACCACCGAATGAGATTACGGGTAAGAGATGGAGGCCTAGAACATTGTTGGTTAGCCCTCTCGGAGGCGTCATCTGAGACCAGTTCTAGGGAGATCATTGCGTGAACCTTTCAGTGACAGCACGCTTGCATGGGCTCGGTACATCGAAGGAGTCTGAACTTGTGAGGGTTGGCGCGAAGCAGCCAACTCAAGGCGAGGTCACTGACGAACTTCTGATGGCCCGCGTTTGCGACGGTGACAAAGCAGCCCTGACATCGCTATTTCGCCGCTACGCAGGTAGTGTCCGGGGTGTTGCCTATCGAGTTCTCCGAGACGTATCGGAAGCCGATGACCTGCTCCAAGACATCTTCTTATTGGTGAATCGCCTCTGTGGCACTTTTGATAATTCCAAAGGCTCAGCGCGATTCTGGATTCTCCAAATGACCTACCGCCGGGCCATTTCTCGCCGGCGCTATCTGACCTCCCGTCACTTCTACACGCGCATAGATCTGGATCAGGCAGCAAATCACTTTGGTGAACTCTCAACAGAATCTGGACGCCATGACGGCTCGATGGAGGGAGCCCTTGACCGAAGAGAAGCTCTGCAAAGCTGGTTCGCCGAACTGTCAGAGAACCAGCGACAGACCCTGCACCTCTTTTTCTTCGAGGGCTACACATTCGAGGAGATCGCTGCCAAATTGGGCCAAAGCGTCGGGAACGCGAGAAATCATTATTACCGCGGACTGGACAAGTTGCGGAAGCAGATTTCTGCTGGCAAATTGCCGGGCAAAGAAGCAGTATGATAAAAGATTCTTGCCATCGTAGGAGCGGGTGCGTTGTTGCCAAGCGGACCCCATGACGAGTTCCTGGAGCTCTGTGCCGTTTCCACCTCGGGCCAACTGAGCGAGGGAGATCAAAACAGGCTCAAGGAGCATCTTGCCGTTTGCCCTGCTTGTCGCGAAGCCCTTCGCGAGTATGAATCGATCGTCCACGACACGATCCCTGCTATCGGCGCGCAGCAATCCTCCCGCATCGATCCGGGACCTGGGTTCTCTCAATCGAAAGCCGAAAAGGCCTTCTTCGAACGCTTAGCAAGGGAAGAAGGAAAACAATCGACCGCTGACAAGAAGAACGGGGTGCCTGGAGCTTTTCGTCGAGTTCTTCCGATCGCCCCCGAATCCACCTGGCGCCACGTCTGGATGCTGTATGCCGCTGGAATCCTGCTTTTCATCACTCTTTGTCTCTCGGCCTATTGGGTTGGCGTGCGGCATGGCACGGATGTGGCTAAGTCCACACCGACCGCCCAGGCGACTCCGGCTAAAGTTGCATCTGAGAACCCGGCTTCCCTGGAAGAGCAACTCAGCGATGCCGCTCACGAACGCGAAATAGCCCGTTCCCAGATCACCCAGCGTGACAAGGCCCTCGTGGATCTGCGCCGGCAATTGCAGCAGCAATCGGCAGAAATCAGTCGGATGAAGGCAGCCCAAGACAAACTGGAGGCCACGGTCGAGAGCGACCAGGCCGGCAACCAAGGCCTCGTTCAACAGCGAACCGAGCTTGGTCAGAAACTGGAAGCCGCCCAGGCGGAATCGCAATCCCTTCAGCAACAGGTGAATTCACTCACCCAGCAATCGAGCACTGAAACCTCGCAAGCCAAAACTCTTGGATCGAAAGTCGAGGATCTCACGCGGCTTTTGGAGGATCGTGAGAAGGCTCTGAATCAGCAAGACGAACTGCTGGCCCATGATCGCGACATTCGGGAAGTGATGGGCGCACGGAATCTCTACATCGCCGAAGTGTATGACACCGACGAAAAGGGTGTCGCCCGCAAGCCTTACGGCCGCGTGTTCTACACAAAAGAGAAGTCTCTGATCTTTTACGCCTACGACCTCGACCAGCAGCAGAGTAAGAATCATGCCCCGACATTTCAGGCGTGGGGTCGCCGCGGCCCCGACTTTAAACAGGCTGTCAATCTGGGTATTTTCTACGAAGACAATGCTTCCAAGAAGCGCTGGGTTTTGAAGGCCGAGGATCCCAAGACATTGGCACAGATTGATGCGGTTTTCGTGACCGTAGAACCGCACGGTGGAAGCGATAGGCCGAGTGGTAAACCTCTTCTTTTCGCCTACCTCAGAGTGAATCCCAATCACCCGTAGCGTTTTCCCTTCTCGTTCCCTCGTTCTAGAATTGGCGTCAGCTGATAAAACGGCGCGATTTCCTGCGAATAACTAAGGAGTGGCTGAGAACTTGTTGTTCGCTGGAGAAATCTGTATGCGCTTCCCCCGTGTCTTTCTTCTCGTTTTCGGTCTTGTGCTCTTGGCCCTCCCTGTCATGGGTCAGTCGCCCAACGGAACTATCAACGGCCTGGTCCTCGATCCCTCGAATCATGTCATCACTGGCGCAGAAGTAGTTGCCATCAACGATGTGACTCGTCTGCAGTTCACCACAAAGACGAATAATGAAGGCGTGTATGTCCTGCCGAGCTTACCTCCAGGCCCTTATCGGGTACAGGTCTCGAAGGCGGGCTTCAAAACGATCATCCGGCCCGACATCATTCTGAACGTGCAGGAGGCTCTTTCGATCAACTTTACCCTCCCGATCGGCGCTGTTCTCGAAACGGTGACGGTCGCTGGCGGCGCGCCATTGGTGAACACCGAGAATGCCACGGTGAGCACAGTCGTCGACCGTCAGTTCGCCGAGAATTTGCCCATGAACGGAAGAAGCTTTCAGTCACTGATCGAACTCACCCCGGGAGTGGTCGTCACGACCAGCAACGCTGACGACGCCGGGCAATTCAGTGTGAACGGGCAACGGGCCAGCTCGAACTACTGGATGCTCGATGGCGTGAGCGCAAATACTGGAGTGAGCACGACTCTTCCTGGAAATGGGTTAGGCGGAGCGCTTGGAGCTTTTAGTGTCCTGGGAGGCACGAACAGCCTGGTATCGGTGGACGCTATGGAGGAGTTCCGGGTTCAGACTTCTACCTATGCACCGGAATTCGGGAGGACCCCGGGAGGTCAGATTTCCATTCTCACGCGCTCTGGAACCAATCAGTTCCACGGAACAGTCTTCGAATACCTCCGAAATGATGTGCTCGACGCCAACAATTGGTTCAACGGCTACACGAACAATCCGCCACTGCCAAAAGCCAGAGAGCGCCAAAATGATTTTGGAGGAACGTTCGCCGGACCGATCATCAGAAACAAGACGTTCTTCTTTTTCTCTTACGAAGGTCTTCGGCTTCGCTTGCCTGGAACCGAGTTGACCACGGTTCCGGATCTTGTGGCGAGACAAAATGCGGTCGGGGCGATGCAACCGTACCTCAAGGCTTTTTCATTGCCCAACGGGAGTGACGATCCCGCATCCGGCATCGCTCAGTTCAACGCCAGCTTTTCCGATCCCGCCTCGCTCGATGCTTACAGCTTGCGCATCGATCACAGAGTGAAAGACAAACTCAACCTGTTCGCGCGCTACAGCTACTCGCCGTCGCGAATTACTCAACGGGGCGGCGGCCAGAGTTCCCTCAGCACGGTTACGGACTCCCGAATTACGACTCAGATGACAACCGTGGGGGCCACGTGGCTTGCCAGTCCGACCGTGGCCAATGATCTGAGGTTCAACTACAGTCGCACGAACGCTGGCAGCACTGAGCAATTGGACTCGTTCGGCGGAGCTGAGCCATTGAGTGCGCTCGGATTTCCATCCGGGTATGACGCCAACAATTCGCAACTGGCATTTGGCATTTTCTCTTTGACAGACGGCTTTCTCGGAGAAGGTTTGACCCAGCGCACTATTCAGCGCCAGTTCAACGTAGTCGACAACGTCTCGCTTCAGGCCGGTTCGCACGCGCTGAAGTTCGGCGTTGATTTCCGGCGACTGTCTCCGATTTCGAGACCATTCCTGTACTCACAATTCCCCGGATTCAACGATGTGCCGTCTGCGGAGTCCGGCTCTCTTGCGTTCAGCAGCCTGGAGGCCCAAACCAACGCCGTCTTCCTGTTTCGTAACCTTGGCGTATTCGCCGAGGACACTTGGCATGCTCGACCACGTTTGACCCTGACCTATGGTCTGCGCTGGGACGTCGATGTGGCTCCCACAACCCTGAGTGGCCCAAAGATTCCGGGAGTAACCGGATTCAATCTGAACGATCTGTCCCAGTTGGCTCTCGGGCCGAGCGGCACGCCGCCTTTCAAAACCACTTATGGGAACTTCGCGCCGCGCCTTGGGATCGCCTACCAACTGGCGCAGTCCACGAATTGGGGAACTGTACTTCGCGGCGGATTCGGCGTGTTTTATGATCTCGCCACCCAGGAAGTGGGGAACCTGGTGGATCAGCTTTCCTATCCTTTTGGAGCCCAGCAGTTCAATCTCGGCGGCGCCTTTCCCCTCCCCCCAAATGTCGCCAGTCCACCTCCGATTGCTCCGCCCACAGCGGCCAATCAGGGCAATCTCATAGCCTTCGATCCGAACTTGAAACTCCCATATACCTTGGAATGGAACGTTGCATTGGAGCAGTCGTTGGGCATTCAGCAAAAGTTGACGGCTTCCTACGTTGGCTCTTCCGGCCGTCGGCTCATACAGTCGGGATTCTTGTTCTCGCCAAATCCAAACCTGGCGGCGGCTCTCCTCGTGGGGAATTCCGCCGCATCCGACTACCATGCCCTCCAGCTGCAGTTTCAGCGTCGCCTGTCTGCTGGTTTTCAGGCAGTAGGCTCATATACGTGGTCGCACTCGATCGATGATGCGTCCGCTGGCTCGACAGGATCCTTTTCAAACACCTTCGTACCTGGGATCAACCCACACCTGAATCGCGGCCCTTCCGACTTCGACATCCGCCATTCGTTTTCAGCGGGACTCACCTATGATGCGCCTTCCCCCAAGTTCGCCCGCTTTTTCAATGTGGTGCTCAGAGACTGGTCAAGCGACAATTTCCTGGTTGTCCGGTCGGCTTCTCCGGTGAATGCCTACGACAGTGTTCTTGGATTGTTTCACCAGGGACTGACCCGGGTCCGCCCTGACGTCGTGCCCGGCCAACCACTGTACCTCTTCGGAAATTTTCCAGGAGGAAAGGCATTCAATCCGGCAGCATTCGTGGCTCCGCCGACGGACCCAAATACGGGAGAACCTCTTCGACAGGGTGATCTGGGAAGGAACGCTCTTCGCGGTTTTGGAGCTCTGGAATGGGATTTCGCAGTACACCGGGACTTTCCCATCGATGAATCCGTCAAGCTGCAGTTTCGGGCAGAAATGTTCAATGTTTTGAATCATCCAAACTTCGGCCCGCCCGTTGGAGATATCAGCCAACCCAATTTTGGCCTCTCGACCCAGATACTCGCACAGAGCCTCGGAGGCGCGAATGTGGGCGGCGGTGGATTCAGCCCGCTTTATCAAATTGGCGGGCCACGGTCGATTCAGTTTGCCCTGAAGCTGACTTTCTAGCCTGTCGATACCGATCTCGAGCAATCTGGTGATCACATCGTGGCAGCACTCAATAGATCCCATTCGCACCGCCTCAGCAGGCCCATCCTGCAGAGCTGTTCATTTCTACTTGCTGCGGTCTTACTTCTTCTGACGGATTCACTTTCCGCCCAAGCCAACCCTCTTCGGGTCGAAGATGCGGTGATGCCGCGCGAGATTGCACCTGGCTCATCGATTTCCTTCTCGCATGACAACAACTTTGTGGCGTATACCGCCAGCCGAGGTCATTCTGGCTCGACTCAAGCCACTGACAGTGAAAATCTTTGGTTTGTTCGAGGCACCGATATTCATGTAATCAATCTCGTCACCAATAGAGAAGAGAACATCACCGGCGGAGAAGGCAACAACTGGCAGCCCGTTTGGTCTCCAGAAAGAAACCTGCTCGCCTTTCTGTCCAATCGAGGTTCAGGCGGAAAAGTCCATCTATGGCTTTGGGACGGCGACGCCAAAGCGATGAAGATGGCCTCAGCCCTTGAAATGAACTATGCCCCCGTGGAATTCACCAAAGACGGGCGACAGATCGTGTTCTCGGCTTCGATTCCCTCAACAAGTGAGGGTGGCCGCCCGAAGGAGAATCTGCAACGGGCGGGCGGAATGACCGTGCGCGGTGTCAGAGTATACGAATCGGCCGGCACGTCGGCCGAGAGCGCAACTGCAAATCCCTGGAATCTGGGTGATTATTCGGCAGAACTCGTCTTGCTCAATGTCGTGTCTTGCAGGAGCCGCGAACTTTTTCGCGAAAAGCTTGGCAGCTACAAACTCTCACCCAATGGGTTGAGTCTGGCGGTAAGCGTTGCGACACGCTTTGAGAAGGCGGGCTCACAACAAATGCTCTTCGACATTGTGGTGGTGTCACTTTCTACAGGCCAGCGCCAGACCGTGCTCTCTGATGTTCGTATGGAACCCGATGGATCCGCTTTCAGCTGGTCACCGGACAGCAGCCAATTGTGTGTGCGGTTGAAAGATGTGACCACAAATATCTACGCATACGAAGTGGTGAACCTTGCAAACCGCGATGTTGTCAGACTGTTCGAGACGACGCAGCCGTCTTCTGTACACGAGGGAGCCACGCCCCTCTGGGACGGACTTGGTGAATTCATTTACTTTGCTCACAACGGCGAGTTGTGGCGCGGCGAAACCGTAAGAGGCGCGGCAGTTCCAATTGCGCGAATCCCTGGACGCCAAATTGTCGAATTGGTAGGAAGTCCACCCGGTCAGTTGTGGCTGCTTCGGAACGAATCCATCCTTGCCGTCACCCACGACGACAACGGAAAGCAAGACGGCGTTTACGAGGTGAACTTGGCTACTGGCAATGGGACGAAACTCATGGAAGACGGGCAGTGCTACACGTGCGTTCTTAATGGAGATTCGCTTGTGGTGAGTCACGATCGGAGAAGAATTGCATTTGTTTCCGAGGACTGCTCGCACTCACCAGAGTTGTGGATGGCCGATCCCGAATTCAAGAGCTTAGAACAGCGGACGAATTTGAATCCACAATTTGACTCGCAGGCCATGGGTAAAGCACGTCTTATCGATTGGCTGAGCGATGATGGAAAGCATCTACACGGGGCCCTGCTCTTGCCTTCGAACTATCGGCCAGATCAACGCTATCCACTGGTTGTCTATGCCTACGGTGGCGTTTCGTTGTCTGATCACTTTGATAGGTTTGGTCTCGCCGGCTCAGGCCCGGGCAATATGCAACTCCTGGCCACGAGAGGATATGCCGTCCTTTTGCCGGATGCACCGCAGCAAGTGGGTACGCCTATGTTGGATCTGGCCAAGGCGATCCTGCCCGGAGTGAACAAGGCAATCGAGATTGGAATCGCAGACCCCGACCGCCTGGCTGTCATGGGTCATAGCTACGGCGGCTACACCAGCATCGCTCTCATTGTTCAAACCGGCAGATTCAAAGCAGCGATTTCAATTGCCGGCGAATCCGACCTCATCGGATCCTATGGTGAGATGGCGGAGGACGCTTCGGCCTACGGCGTCGCCATCGCGGAGCGCGGACAAGGAGCAATGGGTGGAACGCCTTGGGAGCGGCGCGAAAGCTACATCGAGAACTCGCCATTCTTCTATTTCGACCGGATCCAAACCCCGCTGCTGATTGTTCAGGGATCACGAGATACGGCAGTTGCGCCATTCCTGGGTGACCAGATCTTCGTTGCACTCCGAAGATTGGGGAAGAAAGCCGAGTACGCAAGATACGAGGGAGAGGAACACTCGCCCTCCCAGGGATGGACTTATGACCACCAGGTGGATCTGTCCTATCGCATAATTCGATGGTTGGACTCTAATCTGAAATAAAGGGAGCGACTGACAGGTCAGCCGCTCCGAATGTGACCTTACTCATCCGCCAGGTATGCACCGTTGGTCGGCCGGAATGGAGCGTGTGTTTCCACAACTCCAATCCCTTTCAGGTTGTTCTGAATGCTTTCCGAAGCCGGTCCGAGACGAACAATCTCGGGCTTTTCGTACGTCATGGGTTTGCCTCCTTTCATCATCGATTTATTTTTCGCGGGACTCGGGTTCAAGTGAGCGCCGAGTCTAGTTCGAAACTTGGTTGAAATTCAGCAACCGGGCGCGGCGCCCGGGCTTGCATTCCAGCAGACGAGCATTGCTACTCATCTGCCAGGTATGCGCCATTGGTTGGCCGGAATGGAGAGTGCGTCTCCAGAACTCCACTACCTTTCATGTTGTTGTTCTGAATGCTCTCTGAAGCCGAGCCGAGAGGCACAATTTCAGGCTTCTCGTAGTTCATAGCAGTAACCTCCTTTCCTTCGATTTCCTCAGCTGAGAGGTCTTCTCGAACGCTTTAGCTGGCCTTTTCTATCCAGCGTCGGCGAGAACTCTTCTGCCGACCAGCGTTGTGATCCACGCTTCGAGAGTGAAAGCCCTGAGTAGCGGCACGATTGGGACATCAGCGCCGCACACAGCCCGGCGCATCTCTTCGAGGAGTTGCGCTCGATCCACCACCCCAAAGGTGCTCATCGTCAGTTCTTTCTTATCGTCGATTCGTGCCAATTGTTCGGAAATGGTGATGATCGGTGAGCGTATGACAAACGCCTTGCGCCTTCGATTCAGCACTTCATCGGGAACAATGCCTTTAAGCGCGCGACGCATGAGCGAACGTCTCTCCTTCGGCCGTACTAGTTGCTGTCGTGGAATGGCGTACAAGAACTCCAACAAATCACGATCGAGATACGGATAGCGAACTTCGTGTAACGGATCAGTGGGCAAGACGAAGGAAGCGAGCTGCCGGCGCAGGCCCTCCAGCGTGTCCAGGTTCTCCTGGAAACTCGGCGGCGCACCCATCATCTGCACGCGCGATCTATATCCCGAGAGCGCGGGCTGGTTTCGAGCGATAAACCCCGCGCTGACCCAGCATGGAAATTTGCGAAGATCCCACGAGCGAAAGCAAGATCCTGGCGATGGTGCGAAAAGCAGGAGGGTATCGCGGAACAGGTGAATCCATGGCTTTCTCAGGCTTAACGCCCACACTTTAAGCTGGTGAGCCAGTGGCCCGATCCGGCCTGAAGCTAACAAGTCGGCGAGCTCCGGTATCGGGTTGGGAACGCCGCCTAAGACTTCGTCGCCGCCAATCCCGCTCAGCAGCACACGGCTTCCGGAATGCTTCAAGCAGGCGGCCAACTGGAGATATGCGTTGCTGTTTCTTCCAGTCTCGGCTGGAGTCAAACCATACTCTGAGAGAAGTGAGCCCTCTCGCTTGACCTCGTCGTGAAGATTGATATGGCAGCCCGTACGCCCGCGTCTTTCTTCGACCTTGGAGAAAAATGGCCGCTCGTCCCAGTTCGGTTCCGAATTGTCGTAGTACGAAACCGTATCGAGTCGTGGCCCGCTCTCGCACTCTAGAATCTTGTCCGCCACACACACGATCGATGAGGAGTCAACTCCTCCGCTGAGTTCAGCAACAACAGGAGAATCGGCGCGAAGTCGGCGCTTGACAGCATTCCGAAAAGCAGCGCGGAAATGCTCCTCGTATTCCGAATCGGTCCGATACCGAATCCGCTTGCCGGAATCGAAGTCCCAATATTTTTGAGTCAGACATGCATGTTTCGACACGCGGACAAAGGAACACGGAGGAACGTTCAGTACGTCGCGGTACGGGGTCAAATGAGCTGCCGGAAATAGCGAGAGCCACCCCGCGATGTATTGCTCGTCCAGTTCGAAACTCTGCCGGGTATCGAGAATCAGGGCATCGAGAACAGTGCTCCAGATGACTTGATCCTTGGTCCTCCGATAGTAGAGATGGCGAGTTCCAACGAAATCGGTAGCGAGAAATACGGTGCGCGCGAGTGGGGCCCAGATTGACAACGCCCAATCGCCAACGAACTTCTGGAAACAATCTGTGCTGAACCGGTCGTAAGCGGCGGCGATGATTTCTACATCGCTCGAGCGGCTTGAAAGCCGTCCTCCAATTTCGGAGATAAGGTCGTTTCGGTTGTCGAGGCGGCCATCCCAGGTCAAGACAGCGCCGGATTGAGAAATATAAGGCTGTTTCTCATGCCGCGAATCTTCGGTTGTGTAAAACGCGCGACAGACGATTTGGACGTCTTCATCGGAGTAGGATCCGTCAGGGTCCGGTGAGTATGTAGCCAAGATCCCTCGAGGTTGATCAAGCCCACTCGAGTCCGATGGGATGCCATTGAAATACAACTTGCCAAACTGCAGGCTCATCGCTTCACTCCGAATCCCGCCGCCGCTAACAGATGTCGATCACCTTGTAGAGGTCTCGCATGTACTGCCTGTCGTTGATTACCTGCCCGTCCGTCTCAACCCAGGCGTGCGCCCCGAAAGGAGTCTGCTGAACACCCAGGATCATGCGGGCCGGAATTCCGAAGTTTCTGAGCAGGCAGGTCGTGGCGGCTGAGCGCTGGAGGCAAAGCACCTCCTTCCAGTACCAGATACAGGCCAGGTCAACGGTGTGGCATATCCGGTCCATGGCATTCGCATCTGCCGATTTCTGCGTGCACGGAGCCGTTCGTACTGCACGGTAAAGACCCGCGAAATCTCGACGCACCAAATACCGATCGAAGCGCAGCAGCTTCGAATATGCTCGGACGAACAGAGAGAAATTCGTCGTTACCGAATAGCCGGCACTGATTTGCTGTTCGCCTAATGCCACGTCAGGCTTCGTCAGATGACTGCTTGTGTAGTGCATTTCCTGCTCCCAACCCACGCGCGCGCTTCGCGATCCATCCGTCTCGCCAAGCCGCGGAGGTATCCTGCGAACTCAGGCTGTTTCATTCTTTCTCGATCGCTGAGTAATCCGGTTCCGCACAAGTACGAAAAAACGGCCAGAAGAGGAGCTACGGTCAAACCCGCGTGAATCGCATCGCGCGAGAGAATCCTCGACCAGGGAGCAGCGTACGACTCCAGAACTTGGGACTCTCGACTCGAGTCCAGCGGGCGACTTCTCCGAAAGTGCTCTATCAGATATTGGAATGTCAGAAAGGGATTGCCAACGTACGCTTCTGCCCAATCAAGGAAAACGCATTTCGTGGCGGAAACAACGATGTTTCCTGGATTCAAATCAAGATGTCCGAGCGTTTCAGGTATTTCGAGCGTTTCGAGAAAATCGAACGCTTCACCAATCCGGTCGCCGAGTGCCAGCAGTTCTTTCGTGTCGAGAATCGGGGGCGGAGTTTTCGATTGCTGCTGCATTAGCTGTTGACTAATGTCAACACACGGATGTATTTGTTTTCGCAGTGTCCCGACACTCAGGTCGCGAGCGCCAGCGCCGGTAATCGCAGAAGTTCGGTCACAGGAATCGATCTGCAGTTCCGCCAACGCGGCTGCCACTCTTTCCCAAGTCCCACTCTCCTGCTCGTCACCAAGGAGCCGTCCTTCCGATTCGCGCGTGAGCCAAGCATTCCAATCGGGTCGAGTGGCCAGAACATCCGGAAGATGTGAGGGGAAAAGTCGCGACAACGTGCAGGTGATGGCGAACTCCCTCTGGTTTGGCTCACCCACCGCCTTGAACCAGACTGCTGGACCAGAAGTTTCGAAGCGAATCAGGCTGAACGATGGGCTGGCGTTCAGTTGTCGGAACCGTCCATTGACATGGAAGCCTATCGGCTCTACTACCGACTCGATCCAAATGTGTAGCTCACTGAACCACCCAAGGCGTGAAAACGAGCCAGCAGAGGCCGCTTCCATCTCTCCATTGCATACCGCCGTCACTTGCTTGATTGCCGCGTAGTCGCGCCCATCAGCCAACGAGTCCTCCAACAACATCGATACCGGCGCCCAGTACGTTGGCATCTTGGGATTGCTTCGAGTGCACAGGTGCTCTGCTGCTTGATAACGCGTCGCCGCACCATCGGTTGCCGAGTCAGTATCATGCTCGAACAGACACACAACTTGCTCTCCCCAGTTACTTTCGACGGCAGCGGTGAGATTTTCCGCGACTCTTTGCCAGCGCGAAATTTCCACCGAGGGAAGTATTCGACGCTCGCCATTGGGTACGAGAAGAACCTTCGTTCCGTCTCGGCTCAGCACGATCACGCGATAGGTTTCGCGTTCGTCTTGTTCTGCGCTTGCCAATTTGTAACTCCAAACCGCGTCTATCTGCTAGCGCTCAGAGACGAGCTTGTGTTTCCTGAGTGCTTCGATAAACTCGTGCACGTCCTTGCCGACTAGTTCGGGCTTGCCGTTGAATTCCTGGCTGATCACATCCACGATCTTTGTCTCTTCTGCCCCACTCTCCAGGAGCTCGAGGATTCGTGACCCCACGCAGTTCAGGTTGAACATCTGGCCTTGCTGAACGTCGAGGACGATGGCGCCGTCCTGTCCATGTGTGCTGCGAACTCCTTCGGAAACTCGATACATTGGCTCGCCCCACTCGGCACGGTCGTGTTTGAAGCGCGTGTCGCACACCTTGACACTCGAAGCAGTGGAAACGCCAGTGATTCGTGAATTTGTTCGGGAAACAGTCAGACTTCTTGCACTTGGTTCGCCGCATCAATGAGATGCAGTACTCGCAACGGACTTCGTCCAAACGGAAGGTGTTCGCCTTTCCGGTCGAATTTGCGAGATCAGCTCTTGTTACGTGGCGCTTGATAGCGGAATGTTTAGGGTTTGATTGGTGTGCGGGCATCCGCGCCGATTGGTGGCCTAGAATAGACCCATGTCGGTCATTCGCAACTGTTCCTCTTGCGGCAAGCCAAATCGCATTCCCGCCAAGCACCTTTCCGATGTTGGCAAGTGCGGTGCCTGCAAGGCGGAACTGCCTGCTGCTGGCGAGCCTATCGAAGTCAACGAAGAGGAATTTAACGAGATCGTTCGCGAGAGCAAAGTTCCGGTTCTGATCGATTTCTGGGCTTCGTGGTGTGGACCGTGCCGGATGGCGGCGCCTCACGTGGCCCAAACCGCTCGAGACCTCGCAGGACGCGCAGTCGTGCTGAAGGTGGATACGGAACGGTTCCCTGGACTTGCAGCACAATACAACGTCCGCGGTATTCTGAATTTCGCGGTGTTCTCAAGAGGTCAGCTCCAATTCCAGCAAGCAGGCCTCGTAGACGCAGCCACCATGGAGAGCTGCCTCACACGCGCAGCATGAAAACACAGAAACAGAATTCCGTTGGACTACGCCCGATCGGGGTGATCCGCTCGAAAATCAAGGAGCGCAGCGAAGCACCCAAACAGGGTTCTGAAGGCGCTCCTAACGTTTGGCTAGAGGTTCATCCATTCGCCACGCCAGCCTTGGATGGACTGGCGGTAGGCGACGAGCTCATCACCTTGACCTGGCTGCACCGGGCACACCGAGACACTCTGAAAGTCCATCCGCGTTCGGATCCGAAGCGACGGCTTACGGGAGTATTCGCGACACGCTCTCCCGACCGGCGAAATCCGATCGGCCTCCATCAAGTCACGGTGCGCAAAATAAGCAGGAAGCGTCTGCGAGTCAGTCCGATCGAAGCCATCGATGGCACACCTGTTATCGACATCAAACCAGTGCTGTGCGAAATCCAAAAGAGTTAATTGGAAGCGTAGATTGTCGGCATTTTAGGGGATACGAGATTCTACTCAGTGCGCTGGCATGCGCGGTCTTCCGATTTGCCGAAGGATGGTCGAATCAGTGATTTTGCTATCCGCGGCCAGCAAAAACGCTTTACTCAGGATGATAGCAAGCGTTTGGTCCCCATCGAACGGGAAGTAAAGGGATCCCCTCTGCCACTGCTCATGGCTGCGATCTGGAACGATACAGAGATAATGGCTTCCCGGTTCCATCAAGACATTGGCGCTGCCCAAGTGGAATCTTGTAAGTGTGCAAGTCACCGCGGACAACCAGGAATTTACCATCCAGGGGAATGTAAATGTCGCCCCTGACGTGCGGCCGTGCCTCTCCTTAACCTCGCCCCCTATGGCCTTTCCATCGCCACTGTCATGAGATTTTGCACGTCAGCCCTCAGTTGAAAAGAACCGTGCCTCAGCAAACGAGTGCTAACAATCACATGGCTCGTAGACGCGTGCATCCGCGCGCGGTGAGAAACAGTGTGAGTTGTACCTGTTCTGTGACAGTCACGGTCGGCCTGTTACAACACGTTACAGCGAGTTTTAAGCACACTTCTAATCTACTTACGCATAGTTTCGCCGGCAAGGTGTCCCACCCTCGGTGTCACAAGCTGTGACAAGTTGAGTTCTCTGCTAGGGAAATGTCTGCAGCTTAGGTGAGTCATTCTGCGGCGCTTTCCTGCAGATGGATGGTTTGGCACCCTTCGTGCCAATTGCTTCTCGTGTTCGAGCGGAGGAACGTTCGTATGAGGGATCCAAGGGCTGCTGCAACTCTGAGCCGGAGTTCTACTGCGCTCCGCGTTGCTGATTCGCTTGCGCAGAACAACATCGCAGCGAGCTGTGTAGGGGCAGATTCCAAGTGAGCGATTACAAGGTGTTGGCGGAGGTGGGGCAGTCGCTGATCAATCTCCTGTGGGAAAACATCCAGGCAGATGACGATCTGAAGGTGCTGATTAGCAACGTCAATCTGATTTCGTTGGAATCACCGGCGGAACACAAAGAGAACAGCGATTCGGTGCTGCTGTCGGTGTACCTGTACCGGATCACGGAAGACCCTTACATGAAGAACCGGGAGCCCGTTGAGGGCACGGGCGGACGAATTCGCAAACCTCCGATGGCGCTGGATTTGTATTACCTGATCACGCCGCTGCTGAAGGCACCGCGCGATCAGCAGATTGTTTTGGGGAAAGTGATGCAAGTGCTCTACGACCGGCCGACGCTGGAGGGGCCGGAGCTGGCGGGGACCCTGGCGAATTCTGGGGAAATCGTGCGCGTGGTTTTCAATGCGGTGCCGCTGCAGGAAGTGTCGTGGGTGTGGCAGGCGCTGGAGACGCCTTACCGGCTGTCCGTAATTTACTGCGTGCGAGTGACGATGCTGGATGCGACCGAGGAACGGTTCCAACAGCGGGTGCTGGAGAACACCAACAAGTATGGGCAACGGCGAGATCCGATTCCGGTGGAAGCAGGAGTCTAGCGAATGACATTTGCGATCTACGAGCCGCCTGAGGCGGTCACGAATGTGACTTTGCAGTTTGCGCTGCTGCTGCGGGATGGGTTTGCAGATTCGGACGAATTGCTGGGAGTGGTGACCGTGACTGGGGGAAACATCAGTGGGCAGCGGAAGGATTCGACGGGGATGTTTTTGTTCTATGACCTGAAGCCGGGCGCGCAGCAACTGGCTGTGAGCAGCGACCCGGACACTCCTTATTATTTGCCGGTGAAGGTGGGGATTCAGATTCCGGTGCCGGACCCTCCCCCGCCGGTGCCGTTCTTGTGGCCGGCGTTTCCTGACATCCGGCTGGCTGACCCAAAGCTGCCCTTGGGGGACACGGGGCAAAAGGCGGCGTATAAGACGCAGCGCGCAGCGGCAAGTTTGTCGCCGACCATCGCGTATCCGTTTCCGGAAGGAGCGACTCTGATCCGCGGGCGGGTGACCCATGCGGGCGGACCGTTGACGGGAGCGAGCGTGGAGCAGGCGGGGAGCGCTGATCCGGGATATGTAACCGATTCGGAAGGCGAGTTTGTTTTGTATTGGCGCGATGCTCCCGCGACTCCGAAGGCGGTGACGCTGAACCTGAAAGCGGCGGGGCTGCCGGACAAGAGCGCGGCGGTCACGGTGATGCGGGGACTGACGGTTTCCACCACGGTCGATATGTAAGCAGAACAAATCACGAAGGAGATTCATATGCCGGAGTACCTATACCCAGGCGTTTACGTCGAGGAGATTGATACCGGAAACAAACCCATCGAGGGAGTTTCCACCAGCACGGTGGGATTTCTGGGAATTGCTGAGCGTGGGCCCACGAAGCCAACTCTGATCACGAGCTTTGGGGATTACACGCGGGCGTTCGGACGCTACGTGAAGGACGGCGGGGTGGACCGCTATCTGGCCTATGCGGTGGAGGGGTTTTTTCAGAACGGAGGGAAGCGATGCTTTGTGCAGAGGGTGGCAGGCAATACCGCCAAGCGCGCTCTCGCCAAGCTCCCGAACCTGACCATCTGGGCGACGGGGCCTGGGGTGACGGGCAACAACATCGCGTATCAAATCGGTGACGCTGGCCTGGATCCCGTCCATCTCTTCAAGCTGACCGTGCTCTACTGGGCGGGAACGCCGCCCGCCGATCTGATTTCGAACCCCACGATGGTGGAAGTCTTTGACAACTTGTCCTCCGTCCCTGGGGCGTCGACGTTCTACGAGAGCGAAATCAATGATGTCTCGAACCTCGTTGTGATCAAGCAGACCGCGGCGGCGCGACCGGCAAATAATGCAGGTGCAGCGGTGCTGAATAACGCTGGGATTCCCATATTGCTCCAAGGGGGAATCGACGGAGCGGCAACACCCAACCCGGATGTGCAAGTGGGGGCGACCGCGACGGCCGCAGGTACTGCTCTGGCTATAGGAGGGACACTGATCCTGACTGCCGGAGCGCCGACTGTGACCTTCACACAGGGCGCTCCGGCTGCGGCACCGATCATCACGGTGGGTGATCTGATTACCGCGATCGGTGCCGATGCGGTGGTAGGAGCCAAAGCAGCGCTGGATGCAACCGGACACTTGGCGGTTACAGATCCTGCGGGCCGTGGCAATCTGGCGGTAACAGGCACACTCGCCGCCGCTGGTGCGGGAAACCTGGGGGCGTTCGCAAGCTCGCCGACCGGCGGGCCGCCACCCAAGCTGGTGTCGGGGGACTTCATAGGCTTCGATCCTGATCCATTTGCCATCCCAGCGTTCCTCGGCATCGCGCCAGTCAATAAAAGCGGCTTGGCCGGACTCGGCGACGTTGACGAAGTTTCCATTCTCTGTTGTCCGGACGAGAACTACCTCGCCCCCAAAGCCATCGCTGGACTTCTGACCACGCAGTGCGAAACGATGAAGGACCGTTTTGCCATCTTGCAAGCACCGTCCGCCGTAACGCCTCCCAATGATCCTTCGATTAACTCCAAATACGCCGCCTATTACTATCCGTGGCTGAAGATCACCAATCCTCTGACCGGAGTGCCACTGCTGATCCCACCGGGCGGACACATCGCAGGAATCTATGCGCGCAGCGACACCAATGTGGGCGTACACAAGGATCCGGCGAATGAGGTAATCAACGGGATTGATGAGTTGCAGTTGCAGACCAACGACCAGCAGCAAGCGATCTTAAATCCCAAGGGCGTGGATGTGCTGCGGTATTTCAGGGGGGCGGGAAATCTAGTCTGGGGAGGAAGGACGACAGCGACAGATCCCGACTGGAAATACATCAACGTGCGGCGGCTGTTTATTTTTATCGAAAAATCCATTCTGCGGGGAACGCAATGGGTGGTGTTTGAGATTAATGATGAGCCGCTGTGGGCACGAGTGCGGCGGAGCATCGGCGATTTTCTCACTACGCTGTGGCGTGATCGAATGCTGCAGGGCACAAAGAAGGAGCAGGCGTTCTTTGTGAAATGCGACCGGACAACGATGACGCAGGCTGACATCGACAACGGCAGGCTGATCTGCGTGATCGGGATTGCGGCGGTGAAACCGGCGGAGTTTGTGATTTTCCGGATCGGCCAGTGGTACGGCGGATTCGACGTAAGCGAAGGCTAGGAGGACAAACATGCCAGCAGGGGCACGAATCGATCCTTACGGTCAGTTCAATTTCACCATTGAAATCGACGGGGTGACGCGCGCCGGTTTCAGCGAAGTGAGCGGACTGACCACCGACACCAACGTGATTGAGTACCGCGAAGGCAACGAGAAGCATGGTACCGCGCGCAAGCTTCCGGGACTAATGAAATACAACAACATCGTGCTGAAGCGGGGCTGGACCCAGGACAAATCGCTGTGGGAGTGGCGCAAGAAAGTGATTGACGGCACCACGCAGCGCAATGGGGGGACGATCACGCTGATGAACGAAGCGCGGCAGCCGGCTTTGCGGTGGAACTTCCGCGAAGGCTGGCCGGCGAAGTGGGAAGGACCGGCTTTGAACGGGAAAACGAGCGAAGCGGCGATCGAGACCCTAGAAATCGCACACGAAGGTTTGGAACTGGTGGAGTAAGGGCCCGGAGGATTCGCGATTCCTGTCTATTCCACTCCCGGAGTGTATCGGACCCCGCAAGTTACGACGGGCGATCTGGCGTTCACGCTGGTGCGCACCGACATTGCGGGGTTCGTAGGATTCGCGGAGCGAGGACCGCTGCCGATCGCGGAGGACTTTCCCGACGGGAAATTCGACGCGACCCAGGTGGCATTGAAGATCACCAGTTGGAAGGAGTTTCAGACCAACTTTGGCGGACTACTGCGGTATGGGTATCTGGCGTATGCGGTACGGGCGTTTTTCGAGAATGGCGGCGATACCTGCTACGTAGGGCGAGTCGCGGCGACTAACGCGGCGGACCCGGCACAGCGGCCGGCGGCGGCGTTCTTCACATTCCCTTCAGATGCGGCCGTGCAACTGGGAGTGTTGGGATCGGTGGCGTCGGCATTTCAGGCTGCGTTCCAGGCGAAGAGTGGATCTCCGGTGGCGGGTGATTTGGTGCGGCTAGACGGGCCGGCGGGATCGGGGTTCTCACAAATCAATCAAGTGGCAGCGGTACTGGACAAAGGGTTGCAGTTCGCGAAGAAGCTGGATGCCAAGATGCCTGCGAACACGACGCTGGCACGGTTTCCGGCGGCGTTCACGATTCGCGCGGCTAGCCGCGGGAGTTGGGGGAACCGGATCCAGATTCAGGTCGCGCCCTTGGACACTGGGGCGTTCGCACTGCGGGTGTACACGGACCTGGGGCCGGACAACCTGCCGGGTGAAGTGGAGTTCTATCGGCGGCTGACCCTGGCGGACCCGAACGCGGTGGACTACGCGGGAACGGTGTTGCAGGAATCCAATTTGATTCGGATGGACGCGATCAGTGCGGGATTTGACTTGAGCACGGACGTCAGTTTTGCTAGCGGGCAGTTTTATCTGCAGGGAGGGCGCGACGGGCTGAAGCAGGCCACACTGCGCGACTTCGCTGGCGGGCCGGATGATCGGCGCGGGTTGCAGCTGCTGGAGGAGATTGACGACATCGCGATGCTGGCGATTCCCGATGCCGTGTATCACGGAGTGAGTGCAAGTCCCGTGCCGCCTGCGACGCCGGATCCGTGCGTGGCCGCACCGGTTCCGCCACCAGCGACGGTCGCCGATGATCCGACAGGAGTACCAACGCCGTTGACAGCGGTGGACAGCCTGCAGTTGCAGCAAAAAATGATTGATCAGTGCCAACGGTTGCGGTATCGAGTGGCGCTGATTGATCCGCCAGACGGCATTCAGGTCAAGACGATGCCGAATTGGCCCACCACGAACCAACTGGTGACGCGATCGTCGCTGTTTGCGGCCATCTACTATCCCTGGCTCAAGGTGCCCGACTCGCTGGAAGTGGACGGCGAACCCAGCCGACGAGTGCCGCCGTCGGGCTCAGTGGCAGGGGCGTATGCCTACACGGACTTGAATTTCGGAGTGCAAAAACCGCCGGCCAATGTGGAGTTGCTCTCGGCGACGGATGTTGGGGAGGCGATCTTGGACGCGGAGCAGGGCGCGCTGAACGATAACAGCGTGAACGCAATCCGGGCGTTTCCGGGACGAGGCATACGAGTGTGGGGAGCGCGGTCGCTGGCGTCGGCGGAAGATTCGGACTGGAGGTTTATTCATGTGCGGCGGCTGATGTCGGCGATTGAGGAAACGCTGCAACGTTACAGCCGCTGGGTTGTGTTCCGGAACAACGATGCCACGCTGAGGCTGTCGCTGAAACACTCGCTGGAAGTGATGCTACAGGGGATTTGGGCCAAGGGAGGGCTGAAGGGTGGGACTCCGGCGCAGGCGTACTTCGTAAAGTGCGATGAGACCAACAATCCGCAGGCGGTGATTGATCAGGGGCAGCTGATCTGCCAGGTGGGAGTGGCTGTGGCAGCGCCGATGGAGTTCATTGTTTTTGAAATTCGCCAGGAAGCCGCGGGCGGACAGGTGGTGGAGAACTGAGTATGGCGGACGAATTGCGCATCGACCCGTTGAGCACTTTCAACTTCTACATCACGTTGATTGACAGCTCGAACGTCGCGGGAACGCTGATCTCGGCGGCGCTGAATTATTTTGTGGCGGGTTTCTCGGAATGCAGCGGGATCGACGCAAGCATCGAGGTCATAGATTTCAAGGAGGGCGGAGTGAACGATTATGTGCACAAGTTTGCGACGCGTACCAGTTTCTCCAACCTCACGCTGAAGCATGGAGTGATTTTTCTCTCCGACGATTTGTGGAGGTGGCACAACGACTGGGTGCAAGGAAACGGGAAGCGCAAAGACGGGCTGATCGTGCTGCTGGACGAATCGAGAAGCCCGGCGAAGGTGTGGAAGTTCAAGCGCGGTATTCCCAGTAAGTGGGTGGGGCCTTCTCTGAACGCGGCGCAGAGCAACGTAGCAATTGAGTCTTTGGAGATTGCGCACGAAGGGCTGGTGCTTGAAGTTGGGGCATGAGTCCAGGGGAGATGCATGGCAGACGTTCACATTCACGAGGTGCATACCGACATGGAGATCACTGACAGCGCGGGAGCGATGGGGCCTGCAGAAATAAAAAAACTGGTGGCAAAGGTGATGGAACACCTGAAGGCCCAGCAGCAGCACGAAGAACTGAGACGGCGCGATGACACCCTGACCGACCACGCCTATGCCTCCGAGGGAGACGAATAGTCCATGGCTCTGGAAAAACTGGCGATTGTTCTGGAGACCGGGGCCACGATCTATGCCATGTTCAATCCGGAAAAGTACACGGTAAGCAAAAGCCTGCAACTGGCGGAAGTGAACATACCGGGGCTGGATTCCCCCGTGGTGCAGTACGTGCGCGGGCAGACCGAGAAAATCAGTATGGAACTGTTTTTCGACACGACGGACTACGGAATGGCGGACACGGTGATGGATGTCCGCAGCCTGACCACTGACGTTTACAAGCTGCTGAAGGTGGACGGAAATCTGCACGCGCCCACGCGGGTACAGCTGCACTGGGGTAGCGGCGGGCACATGACGAGTCACGGAACGAAAATCGACCCGTGGCTGGTGCTGGAAAGCGTGAGCGAGGACTTCAGCCTGTTTAGTCCAGCGGGACTGCCGTTGCGGGCCAAACTGACGGTGAGCTTTCGGGAAGCGTGGACCATTGAGCAGCAACTGACGGAGACGCCGCGGCACTCAAGCGACCGCACAAAACTGCATCGAGTGGTGCGGGGCGAGACGATATCGCAGATTGCGCTTGCCGAATACAGCGATCCGGAACAATGGCGGGTGATTGCGGACGCGAACCTGGTGGACAATCCGCGAAAGTTGACGCCGGGCGAGCAGTTGACGATTCCGCGCAACATTTCGACCACCGCTGCGGCGGGAGGGCAATAGATGGATGCGTCGGCGATCACGATACCGCAAGACATCTTCGTCGGCCAGGATTTTTATGCTCCCGCCTACCGGGTGAAGGTGCGTGGGAAAGACTTGCTGCAAGTAGAAAGCGACGTTTTGAGCGTGACCTACAACGAGCCGGACAACCGGAACAAGAAGGAAAACGAAAAAGAAATGGATTCCTTCGATCTGACGGTCAACAACTGGGACCCGGGAGCGGGCGGGGCCAGAGGCACGTTCAAGTACAGCGACAAGGACACGTTCAACCCGTGGCAGGACGTGGAGTTGTTCATGGGCTATTACCGGAACGGGAACGACGAACTGGCGCGGATGCTGGTGGGGGAGATCGTGCGCATGACGCCGAGCTTCCCGGAATCCGGGCTGTGCACGATGACGGTGCACTGCGTAAACCTGTTGCAGCGCTTTCGGGCGTCTCAAGTGACCAAGAATTATTTCCAGAAGAAGGATTCGTGGATCGCACGCGACCTGGTGGAGAGTATTGCCAAGGAAGTGCGGCACAAAGTGCCGGGACTGGACCTGCAGGTTGACGATGAGGAGATCAACCGGAATCTGGCGAACGAAAAGGAGATTCAGCATCTGCCGGTGCAGCGGCAGTACGCGATTAACTTTCTGCTGAATCGGGCGCGCCAGATCGGCTACGACCTATGGCTGGATTTGGATGAAAACCCGCAGAGCAGCCGGCGGGTGGTGACGCTGCACTACGCACCCAGCAAGTACGTGCAGAAGCCAACCTACATTGTGGAGTGGGGCAAGTCGCTGGTGAGCTTTCAGCCGTCGTTTGGGACGGCGAATCTGCCGGACCAGGTGATTGTGCGCTATTGGAACCCGAAGCTGAAGAAAAAGTTTGAAGGCAAGGCGACGCGCGCGGACCTGCAGGGGGAGAGCGTGGTGGATCCGGCGGCGGACATGAAGGCGCAAGCCGGGCCGCTGGCGAAGAAGACCGAGCTGGTCACCAACTTGGTGGTACAGAGCGACGACGAAGCCAAGAATGCGGCCAAACAGCGGCTGAAGGAAATGGCGCAGAAGCTGATCGAGGGCAAAGGCAAGACGGTGGGGCTGCCGGATTTGCGGGCGGGGCGCAAGTTGCGGGTCAAGGGATTGGGGCGGTTCGGCGGGCTGTACAAAATCAACAGCACCACTCACAGCATGGGGGACGGCGGTTACACGACGGAATTCTCCGCCAGCATGGAGCAGAGCTTGCCGGACGACGCGAACTGAGGAGAAAAACAGATGAACAACATAAACGGGATGGTTGTGGGGTTGGTCACGAAGGTGGATGTGGGAAAAATCAAAGTCAACTTCCCGTGGCTTGATGACCAGCACGAGACGGATTGGATCCGGATCGCCACCATGATGAGCGGCGACGACCGTGGTTCGTTTTTCATGCCGGAACTGCAAGACGAGGTGCTGGTGGGTTTTGATCAGGGCAATCCGCGGATTCCGTATGTGGTGGGTTATCTGTGGAACGGAAAGGACGCGCCTCCGGGACAGGATGTGCGGGACCGTCGAATCACGTCGAAGAATGGGCATTCGATCCGCTTTCTGGACTCTACGCCATCGGGTGGAAGTAAGGGAGCGATTGTGATTGAAGACGCGCACCACAACCGCATCACTATGTCGAATGGGAAGATTTCGATCCAGAGCGTTGGGGTGCTGGAAATCACGGCGGCCCATATCACGTTAAATGGGCGCATTGTGGCGCCGAATGCGAATCCGATTTAGAAAAGCAGCGAGCTCTCATGCCGAATATTGACATTGAAGTGGATGCAGACCTGCAAGAGGCCTTTCAGATCCCGACGTGCGTCGATCTGGGACTGCCCAATGCCGGGGAGCTGAAGTTGAGACTGCCCACCGGTGGCACCTTTCAGGCCTTTGCCGATATTTCCAAGGGCATTCCCACCGACTGTTCCATGACCTTCAATCTGATGCTGCAGTTGGCCCCATTTCTCGCGGCCATTGAGTGCCCACTAAAGATCTTGAAGCTGCTTAAGCCGCTGATCGAAATCGTCAACAGTTTGCCAGGAATACCTCCGGTCAAGGCGATCAAAGAGTTCGGGGAAGCCGCAGCCGACCTGACCGAGTCCTGCATATTGAAAATTGCTGTGCCCGAACTGGCCATCATTCCGTTCATCCAGGACCTGCTATGCCTGATTCTGAAGGTGCTGCGTTGTTTTCGAAGCCAGATGAAATCGTTGCTCGCCATTATGGGGCCGCTGACCTTGCAGTTGCAGACAGCGCAGGCGGATGGCAACGACGAATTGGTGGCGACGATCCAGTGCGCGCAGCAGAACGCGCAGACGCAAGCGACGCAGCTGATGAACTCGCTGGGGCCGGTGGGAGTGCTGCTGGATTTGGCGGGGCCGCTGTTCGGCATCGCGGGAGTGCAAGCGATCCAACTGCCGGCGCTGGGCAGTGCCACGGACCTGAACGCGCTGCGGTCGGTAGTGAAGTCCATTCAATCGGTCGAAGCCACCATCCAGATTGCTGCGGATGCGCTGGGAGGTTGTAACTGATGGCGGCGGCGGTGGAACTGATCGGGAAAGGGTGGAAGTTTCCGATCAAAGTGAATGCCAAGGGCGGGCTGAGTTATTCGGCGGGGCCGGAGAGAATCCAGGACGCGATCTGGATCGTGTTGAGCACCTCGCTGGGAGAGAGGTTGATGCGCCCCGACTTTGGCACAGGAGTTCATGACTTCGTGTTCCAGCCGAACAGCGATGTGATGCGAACGCGTTTGCAGTCGGCGGTCAACGACGCTCTGCTGAAGTGGGAGCCGCGGATTGAGCTGACCCACGTGAAAGTGCAGGAGGGCGATCAGCCCAGCCAGGTGTTGGTTTCGATTGACTACCGTATCCGCACCACCAACGAACTGTTCAATCTGGTGTATCCGCTCTACGTGCAGGAGGGAGCAGGCTAAATGCCGTTACCCGTTCTCAATCTTGACGATCGCACTTTTGAGCAGTTGTATCAGGAACTGCGGCGGCGGATTCCTGCCTACACTCCGGAATGGACGGACCACAACGACAGCGATCCCGGCATCACCCTGATGCAAATGTTCGCGTGGCTGACGGAGGTAGTGATCTACCGGCTGAACAAAGTTCCGGCGAAGAACTATGTGAAGTTTCTGGAACTGATGGGGGTGGAGCTGCGCCAGCCGGCACCGGCGCGGGCGGAATTGCAGTTCACTCTGGCCCCGCGAGGGCCGGCCTCAGCGCCGGTGGGAGCGGGAACGCAGGTTCAGTTGGGAGCGGCGTCGGATGGGCCGCCGGTGATTTTTGAGACGGATGCCGACGTGACGGTGGTCGCGCTGAACCTGAAGTCAGTACAGAGCTACGACGGTTCGCTGTTCACCGATTACACGGCGGCGAACTTGGTGGACGGGCCTCCGGGATATCTGGCATTGAGTGGCACGCCGCAGAACAATGCGGCGTTGTATCTGGGATTTGATCAGGCATTTCCGTTTGATCCAACATCGCAAAATGCGGAACACCGGCTGACCATTCACGTATCCGCAGGCGCGGATCCGGCAACCGTAACTGGCGGGGGAGATCCTCTGGCTTCGGTTTCGCCTCCGGTAGAAGCGTATTGGGAGTACTGGGCGGGAAGTCAGTTGCAGTGGCGGCAACTGGCGGTGAACACCGACACCACTTTTGCTTTGACCAAGACCGGTTACGTGACTTTTCTTGCGCCGACGGATGCACAGAGCCAGCAACTGGGGCTGCTCACCAAGCCGTCGGACCCGGCGCTGTACTGGATCAGGTTCCGAATTCAAAACGTTCTGGGGCTGGGATATGAGAAGCCTCCGCTGCTGGAAGGAACTGTGTTGAACACGGTTTCGGCGACGAATGCAGTTACGGAGACGGACGAACTGGTGGGGTCGGCGAATGGACGGCCGAACCAGACTTTTCAATTGGCCAAGTATCCGGTGCTGCCTCTGGCGGCCGGGCAAACCGGGATCATCGCAGTACGGGAGGAAGTGGGGCAAGACTTCCTGCCGTGGATCGAGGTGGTTGATTTTGCGAACTCGGGTCCAACCGACCCGCATTACATGCTGAACCACTCCACCGGAGCAGGGAGTTTTGGGAACGGGGTCAATGGGAAAATTCCGCGCTGGCTGTCGGGGAACGGCAGCAACACGGACAGCGCGGACCAGCCAAACATCAAGGCCACATCGTACCGCTGGGGTGGAGGCGCGCGGGGGAACTCAGGCGCGAACACGATCACGACGCTGCAGGCGTCAATTCTCTTCATTGAGAGTGTAACTAATCCCCATCCTTCCTTTGGCGGCGCAGACGAAGAGACCGTGGATGAAGCCAGTGCGCGTGCACCGAGCACGCTGCGAAACCGCGACCGGGCGGTGACGGTGGAAGATTTTGGCGAAATCGCCAAGCAAACCCCCGGGGCGCAAATCAAGCGGGCGCAAGCGTTCCCGCTGCTGAATCCGAATTTTCGCTTGCTGCGGTCTGCAACCGACGGCACACCCCAGGCGGAGGTGCCGATCCCGGGAGCGGTCACGGTGGTGGTGGTGCCGGACAGCCTGTCGGCAAAACCGGTACCGACGGCGGGGACGTTGCAGCTGGTGGCCAATTATCTGGACCAGCACCGGCTGTTGACGTGCGAATTGTTTGTTGCGGCTCCGCGATACCGGGAGGTGCGGATTGAAGTGCATGTGATTGCGGCGCCAACGGCGGATTTGGGTAACGTGGAGCAAGGAGTCCGGTCGCGACTGCTGGCATATTTTCATCCGCTGACCGGAGGAGAAAACGGAACGGGGTGGGACTTTGGCGGAGTGATTGATTTCTCGGAAACCTATCGCCAGATTTTTGACGTGGAGGGAGTGGATCGAATTGATACCAGTTCGATGAAAACGTATCTCGATCAGATTCTGCAAGCTTCGTGTTCCAACGTTTTGTTGGAGCCGGATGAACTGGTGTTCTCGCTGGACCATGCAGTGACGGCTTCGTACTCATGAATACAGATAACCAAGGGCAGTATTTCGTGCTCGACCCGGCCATCCAGTGGCTGGACAGCGAGATCGACTCGCTCTCACCGGTGGGCGATTGCGGGCTGGCGGTGGATTGCGTTCCGGGGCAGCCGATCGAATTCGCGCCGGCGCTGATGAAGCGCATGGGATACCCCGTCGGGCTGGCGGTGGATCACGCTCGCGAGAATCTTTACTTGCTCGACTTGCGCCGCAGCCGAGCCAATACGCTCAACCTGGCGATGCAAAACCAGGAGAAGCCGGTCAGCAAGCAATTGCAAAACCAGAATCTGACGACCTGTTGCACCGATCAAGCTGTGGGAACGGTGAGCGTGCTGCAGGGACCTTGCGGGGACCTGGACTTTTCGACGCTTTCGGGAGTGGGCGGGAGGGGCCGGGGGGCGCGGCAGCTCCTGAATCCGCGTGGTATTGCAGTCCTGGCGGATGCGGCGGTGGCAATCGCGGACACGGGAAACCATCAGGTCAAGATATTCTCGCGCTTCCCGCACGCCCTGTTGGCGGTGTGGGGATCGGGCAAGGCCGGCGACGGAGTGCTGCAGTTCAAAAACCCGTGGAAGGTGGTGGGTGATTCCTGCGGCTTGATCTACGTGGCCGACCGCGGCAATGGGCGGGTGCAGCGCATTCAGCGCGACGGTACGCCGCGGGTACCGATCACGGGGTTGCATAGTCCGTCTGGGCTGGCGCTGGGACCGGATGGAACGCTGGCGGTGCTTGATGAGGACAATGTTCTGTTTTTTGCGAAGGGAAAGACGACACAGGACGAGTCATTGCCGGTTCCGGATGGGAATTGCCTGACGTTTGACGGCGATGGGTATCTCTACGTGGGCACAACCACCGGGCTGATCTACAAGTTCGCGCCGTCCACGGGGGCCCCTTACCGCACGGTGGGGATCGGCGTAACCGGAAGGAACGCGGAACTTCTGGATCTGTTATGGACGCAAGATGGACAACTGCTGTGCCTGCTGATTGATCGCTGCGCGAAGAAGCCGGGACTGTGGTCGGTGAGCACGTGCGGGTCGTTTGTGCCGGCGGGCATGCTGATCAGCAGCACGCTGGACAGCGGGATTGAAGGTTGTGCGTGGCATCGAATTGGACTGGATGCTTCGGTGCCGGACGGAACGACCATCGAAGTTGCGACGCAAACAGCAGACACTGACATCTGGGCGAAGCCTACGTCTGCGCCATTTCAACCAGCGAGTTTTTCGTACTCCTCGGCGGATACGGCGAGCTCGGTTTCGCTGACCGGGAAGAATCCGGATTGCCTGGTGCAGAGCCGTCCGGGGCGGTATCTGCGGGTGCGAGTCAAGCTCCAGAGCAACGGGGTGAAGTCGCCGGTGTTGCGGCGAGTACGAGTTTATTTTCCGCGGGAGAGCTATCTGCAGTATCTGCCCGCGGTGTATCAGGAAGACGACGAAAGCCGGCTGTTCCTGGAGCGCTTTCTCTCCATTTTTCAAAGCACGTTCGACGGGCTGGACCAAAACATCGACGATCTGTGGATGATGTTCGATCCGAAGTCGGTGCCGGACAAATGGTTTTCATGGCTGGCGCAGTGGGTGGCGCTGCCCATCAACCCGCTGTGGACTGATGTGCAACGGCGGGTCGCGCTGAAGAAAGCTGGCGCGGTCTATCCGCAAAGGGGAACAGCCGCGGGGATTGAGGAGTTGATCAAGGAATACTGCGACGTGGACGCGCGGCTGGTAGAGCATTTTCGTCTGCGGCAGCTTTTGATTTTGTCTGACGGCGGGCCGGGCGCCGCGGGCGCAGCAGCGTCGTATGTGCCGCAACTCGGGGCGACCACGCTATGCGGAGGTGGGCGGCTGTGGAGTCGTGACTACTACCAGAGGCTGCAAGTCGGGGTATACAGCCGGATCGGGTACTCCCGGCTAACCGGCGAACCGGAGCCGGGGCTGGAACCGCTGGCGTGGGGGGCGAACGAGTTCAGCGTGTTCTTTAACTGTGAGCCCTATCAGATCCAGGACACGCAGAAGAAAGTCGCGCAGGTAGTGGAACGGGAAAAGCCGGCGTACACGAAAGCGAATTATTGCCCGGTGCTTCCGCGGATGAGAGTGGGGGTGCAGTCGACTCTGGGGGTGGACAGCAGGATTGGGGTCATCACTCCGCTGCTTTTGGGAACGACGGGGACATTGGGTTACGACTCGATTCTGGGATGCGACGGCGCGGGGCCTGGACTCGGCGGCGAGGTGAACTACCGTCCGCAGGTGGACGTGAACACCCGACTTCAGTAATAAGGAGCAGCTCTATGAGCAAAGCAACGGCGGATTGCGGATGCAAGGATGCAGGCACGAAGGAAAAGGAATGCCTGTGCTGCGACATTCCGGTTTTTTGCCGCAATCACTACTACCGCGGAAAGCTGCTGACGGAGCGGGACTTCAGCGACGAGCAGCGCTACTTGACCGACAAGCTGCGACTGCACAGCCTGGCGCTGCACGGGTGGGGAGTGGTGTGCGGGCTGGTGGTGAAACCGCATCCTTATTGTCCTGACAAGCGGCTGTTGGTGGAGGAAGGGTTCGCGATTGACGACTGCGGGCGCGAAATCCGGCTGCTGAAAGATGACGACTGCCTGAAGTTGCCGCAGCCGCTGACCGCGTCCGGAGAAGCAACGGCACCGCGAGAGAGAGAAGAAGAGGAGGAACGTGAGGAAGCGAGTGGGGAAGAGTGCGCGGGCGATGAGGAGGGAGGCGAGGATGCCGACGCCGAGCTTCCGAAAGATCCGTGCGATGACACTCCCCTGCCGCGCAACCTCTACATCTGCGTTCGCTATGCGGAGTGCGAGACCGAGTTTTCAGCAGCGCCGTTTGATGATTGCTCGTGCGGGGATTCTTCGCAAAGGCCGAACCGAATTTGCGAGGGCTACAAGCTGGAACTGTATGACTACGAGCCGAAGTTCTGGGAGGAAGCAACCAAGGAACCTTGCGGCGACGAGCATTGCAAGGATTACTACCGGGAAGCGCGCAAGCATTGCCCCACGCCGAATTGCACTCCGTGTCTTCCGCTGGCGGTGATCCGCGACGTTGTTCCTGGGAAGCCGGTGCATCCGGACCAGATCGACAATTGGCGGCCGCGACGGCAACTGGTGAGCGTCAGCACCCTGGACCAGGTGGTGCGATGCATCTTAGACCGACTGCCCACGGAAAAGCTGACCCACATCGATGAAACCAACTGGGAGCACGCGCGGCGCTGCCTGTGCCGCGACTTCATGGAAGACCATGTGGGGAGCCATGAGCGGATTCGCGGGTTCCACATTCATTTTTCGGACAAGGTACGGTCGGCAGCAATTGACACTCGCAGCTTTCAGGCACTGGTGGTGTTCCGGCCGGACGGGATGGAGAATCCGCGGCACATGCAGATCGCCCCCGCGCATATAGATAAGGAGCATGACGATGAAACCTCCTGGTGCCGGTTGCGGATCGATCCGGCCTACGCGAGGAAGCACTTGGATGACCGGAATTTTGACCTCTTTATCAGTTTGAAGTGCGATCACATCCGGGATGTTCATGGGTGGCGGGTGGACGGCAACGGCGACAAGATTGAGGGCGGAACATTCGAAAGCTGGATTCGAGTCCGCAGAACCAGGAAGGCCTAGAAGCAGGCGCAGCGCAGAGAGGAAAACTTATGAGCACAACCACGATTTCGAGTCCGCAGTCGAAGACCAAGGCGGCGCCTTGCGGGTGCCAGGAAAAAACACCCGCGCCCTGCACCTGCTGCGGCATCACGTGTTTTGAACGGCCCAACTATTTTTGCGGCCACCTGCTGACGGACGCCGATCTGTCCCTGGACCAGAAATACGTGGTGGAGAAGAACAAGCTGTACCACCGAGCTATCGACGGCTATGGGATTGCGTGCGGGCTGAAGATGACGTGCGACCCGGGTTGCAAAGGGCATGTCCGGATCGGCGAGGGCTTCGCGGTCGATGACTGCGGGCATGATCTGGTGGTGTGCGAGAACGCGTGCTTTGATGTGATCGCCGCGCTTAGGAAGAAAGGTCTGCTCGTCGTGGACGAACCCGACGACGAGTGCGAGCCGCGGGAGCGGAAGCGCCGTTGCGAGATCAAGCAGTGCTTCTACGTGACAATCTGCTACGAGGAAACCGAGTCCAACTACGAGACACCATTCCAGAGCAGTTGTACTGCGGGGCCGAAACAGTGCGTGCCGACCCGGACGCATGAAGGCGTGCGGTTTGATGTGACCAACGAACTGCCGCCGCAGCACTCGTATCTGAAAGACTTGGAGAAGCGTTTCAAGCATTGTTTTGAGATTTCCTGCGAAGGCGAGATCGGCCGGATCATGAAGAACCCGCACTTGAAGCGGATCGTCTGCGGAGAATACCGGGAGTTCAATTGGGAGGAATGCGATCCCTGCGAACTGTTTTGCACGCTGCGGGCCTGGTTTTTGAATCACCTCAAAATCAAACCGGACGAGTTTAACTGCCGACTGTTCGAAGAGGTGCAGTGCCTGACCTGCCCAGGCGAGTATGAAGGCGATGAGGACGACGAGGAATGTTGGAGGCCGTACTGGGAAGAAGTTCAAGAAGCTTTTCGTAAGCTGATCACCTATATCCAGCGCTATCAGTTCGACTGTGCCATGGGCGAGCTGGTCTTCTGTTGTCAGGAGCCATGCGAAGCGCACTGCCTTGTCTTGGGGACGATAGAGGTGCGAGACGGGAAGCTGATCCGAGTGTGCAATACGCCGCGGAAGTATCTGTGGTCGGCGGCAAGCCTGCTGCCAGTATCGCTGTACTACCTGCTGAATGAACACGGAGCGGCGGGCAGGAAGGGCGATTGTGACGAGGATGAGAGAGCCGGCTGCTGCCCGTCGTACCCCCGCTTCCGCCCGGAGGAATTCCTGGAAGAATTCGAGCACGACAAATGCGGAAGGTATCTGGCGGCGACTTCGTCAACGCGCGCGATGGAAGGATTTTTCCTTTCCCTGCAGCGCGCGTTTGCATTCACCGAGAGCGGAGCTTTTTCTCCGGCAATGTTCGAGAAGGTGCTGCGAACCACCGAGAGAGAGCATGAGGAGCTGCTCGGCGTGAAGGTGAACATTCCACGGGAGACGCGGGAACTGAGCCTGCTCGATCCCATGCAAACCCTCATGGCCAATTCACTGTTGCGAAAGGGCGACTCGGTGGTGGCTTATCGGAACGCAGAGAAAGCGGTGAGCCGGGTTCTTCCCAACTATGTTGCGGAAGTGAGCCCCGACCGCTCCGTGGGAGAGCGCATTGAGGCGGCGATCAAGCTGGTGGAAGACTTGAACAATCGGGTCAAGGCGCTGGAGAAAGACGAAGCGAGTGAGGACAGCAAGAAGAAAGGCGGCAAGAAACCGTCGCCGCCGTCTTCGCCGCAAGCGACAGTCGAATAGACAGGGCGCCATAAAGGAGATCGGCGGTGAGCAACCAAATCGAACGGCTTCGCTACTACGACGGCGAATATCTGCGGGGCAGTGATTTCTCCGACGAGCAGGCCTATCACGTGGAGATGCGACGGCGGCTGAACCACAGGCTGCATTTGCATGGGATCGTGTACGGGCTGCAACTGCTGCCGGACCAGTACTCGCCGCCGCCTCCGGCGGTCCCCTTCTTTTCGATCGCGCCGGGAATGGCGCTGGATCAGAGCGGGCGGGAAATTTTTGTGCCCGCGCCTTACAGCCTGTCTGCGGAGAACGTTCTGAACCGGGTGGGGCTGACGGCGGGGCCGAATGAGCTTTGGCTGTGCTACCAGGAGGCGCAGACAGGACTTCCCGCCACCGGCTATCGCGACTGCAATGCCAAGAACCAGTACACGCGCTGGCAGGAACTGTTTCAGGTGATATTGAAACCGGTGCATCCGACCAAAACCAGCGTCATACCGGCGGATTGCGGGGGAGTGCGGCTGGGGATCGTCACCCTGGACAACAGCAGCGTCAATGGCTGGCAGATCATTGATGTAAAGAACGTGGGGCGAAGCTACGTGGGAATTCGAGCCCAGCACGTGATCACTCCGGATGAAGAAAAAGACACCTACGATATGAGCGCACTGCCGCCGCTGAATGTCCCGGACCAATTGCTTCCCGGTTATCTGGATGTTCACCCAGGGGTTTTCGGGCGCGGCAATCTGTTTGTTAAGAAGAATGTGGTGATCGGGGACGACTTTAGGCTTGATCCGACCGATCCCAACAGCACGAACCTTCCCGGAACTATTCCAACGACGGGGAACTTGAAGGTCACCAACGATCTTTTCCTGAACGGGGATTTCTACGGGGTTGTGGGCGGGAAATGGTTTTTGCTGAAAGAGTACATTCAGACGCTGACCCCCACCGTGGTCACGGGGACCGCCCCGATTTCCATCAACACTCCGGGGTCGGTACCTTCACCGCCGAATGCCACCGGGACGGTGACGGTGACCGTGGACTCGAAGCTACCCCAAGTCACGAAACCGTTGCAGATTCTTGTAGCGCTGACCGAGATCGATTGGATGGATCCGGTTACCCTAGAAAAGGACTGGTTTACTTCCAAGAAAGCGCTCATGGTGAGCGTGGCGGGTCCGAACCCACCGCCTGCTCCCGCACCTTCGATCAACCTGACGATCGCTGCGACGGTGAGCCCTGTAGTTAAGGATTCGGTCAATGCGATCCAAGTCCCGGTAACGAGCGTGACTGTCAGCTACATGGTTGTTTTCACCCCATGAGCCTTGCCGTGAACAAGCTGCGGACCCACTGCCGGCACCCGAGAGGGTGCGATGGCGCGGGGGCGCTTGTGGATGAAGTCTCGCGGGGGCAGCTAGTGTCGGAATTGAGCGCGCAGTTGGGGCCGAGCCTGGACCGATTGCCCGCAGTAGTACGAGTGCGGGGGCTGCGCGTCGGGGTGAAAATTCCGGCGAAGCGCCTGACCGGACAAACGCTCGCGGGCACATGGGCGCGAGAATTCTCGCTGGCGCTGCATCGGGCGCTGGCGTCCCCGGACGGAGATGGTGCGTCGGCCATCCGCCGATACGAGAGTCAGGCTGAGTACAATGCGGCGCTTCTTCAGTACCTGTTGACGGAAGGAGTGTCGCCCACCTGGCAGTTTCCAGAACTCGATGAGTGGCTTGGTTGCGGAGCGGCGCATGCGGCGTACGAGTTCATGTTGCGAGAGCCGGAGCAGATCGCCGAGACGATCGCCGAACTTGCCCGCAGAAACTGGCTGGATGCGCTGCTGGGCTCGTGGAATGAATTGCAGATGGAGCAACTGATTCAGGCCATGGCCCGGGCGGAAGCGACCACTGGTGATTTGACGCTGGAGTCTTTGACCGAAGTTGGCAGAGCTGCGGGAGCGGCGGGCGGCTTGCATCCGCAGTGGCCTATAGGCAGCCGGCGCCAGGCAGTGCGGCTTTGGGCGCGGCTCTCTAGGCAGTTCTCCGGGCGCCTTGCGGGGCGGCTGCCGTTGCGAGCGGTGTGGCATGGAATGCGGCTTTTGCAGCGGTTTCTGGAGCGCCCGGCGCTGCTGGCGAGCGGCGAGGCTTCTCTGCTCTCGGATGCGGTGCCATTCCCCGACTGGTGCGAAACGATTATCAGGGCTGCGGCAGCGAGAAGAGAGTCGATGGTTTTGCAGCAGGATGGCCGCCTGGACTCCGGTCTCGATTCCGTCCTTACTGATCTTCGCCGGCTCGTTCCCTCGGCGGCCACACCGGGGCAGGCAGGCAGGTGGATCAGTTCCGATTGTTGCGGCGTTCTGCTGCTTCTTTCCACAGTGCGGCGGATGGGATTGTGGCGGGCGGTGGAGGAACCTGAGTTTATGAAGTTCGGGGGGCCGCGAGCGTTCTCTTTTTTGCTGGCCGCGGTTGGGATGAAGCTGCTCGGAGAGTGGGACGCCGAGGGCAGGGTTGATCCGGCGGTGGCGCTGTTCGCGGGAATCTTCTCCGACGTTGACCGCACCGGGTTAAAGCGGTTCTTGGCCGCGGAGGCGCCTGTGTTTGGGGATTTGATTCACGGAGGAGATTGGCCGGAAGCACTGCAGAACCTGGCCGCGGAGATGAGCCGTAGGTTTGCGGAGCGAGTGCGCGGCTTCCGCCAGGCATCGCGAGAGGCGGTGGTCAAACAATTCCTTCGCACCAGAGGCCGGGTGCTGGTGGAAGAGCAGCGCCTGTTGGTGGTTATGGAGGTGAATCCGTGGGCAGTGGCGCTGCATATTTCCGGCATGGATGAGGCACAGGATGGAGTGGAATGGCTGGGAGGACGGCGGGTCGAATTTGATCTGGAAGGACTGTGATGGGGAAAGCAGAACCATTTCAGAATAACCTGGAGCACATCTTCGCGGAGATGAAGCGGCTGGACCTGATGCTGCGCCGGGCGGTGGTCCTGGCGCGCAGCTCGCGCTCGGGCGATATTCCGGATGAATTTCGCGGGCTGGTAATTTCTGAGAAAAACGTGGACCAGATGCTGGACAGCGTGGACTTTCTGGGCGACATCTGGAAAATGGACGATGCGGGGCGGCGCGCAGTGGAGAGCATCGACCAGGAACTTCAGAGCCGGCAGGCAAGCATTCGCGCGCGGATGGAGGCCAGTGCCGAAGCAGAACAAAAGCTGGCGCTGCCCCATCTGGCGGGGAGTTGCGGCTTGTCGCCGGCGGAGGTGGATGTGCTCCTGATCGCGCTCGCGCCCGAACTTGAACCCCGCTACGAGACGCTGTATGCCTACCTGCAGAATGATGTGACGCGCAAGCGCCCGACGGTCGACTTGAGCCTCAACCTGATTTGCCGGACGGAACAGGAGAAGGTACAAGCGCGCGATATGTTTTCTCCGGACTGCCCCTTGCTGCATTTTGGGATTGTGGAGTTGCACGAAGAGTCCTATGACCGTAACCCAACACTGCTGCGGCGCTTTGTGAAGATGAGCGACTCAGTGACGCGATTCCTACTGGAGCGGCAACCGGCGGAAGGGGCCGACGCCCAGATGAAGATCCCGGAAATTACTTTGGAGGAGCTGGAAACTTCCGCACAAACACGCCAAGAGTTGCAGAACCTGGCCAGCGCATTGCTGCGTAGGGGCAGCGAGCATACGGTGATCCAGCTCTGGGGCAACGGTGAAGCTCCACTGAAGGAAGCGGCGGAAGCTCTGGCCAGCAAGCTGGGACGGACGCTGCTTTATGTCGAGCTGTCACGATGGGAACCGGACGCGGCGAAGCTTGGAGGGCTGGCGCGGGACGCGGCCCTGTGGGACAACCTGCTGGTGGTTGACCGCGGCGGCAACAATCTACCGGAAGCGGAGCGCGAAAAGCGCGCCCGTACGGAAAGGAAGTTGTGGGAACGGATCGCGGAAAGCGAGGTCCCGGTGGTTGTGCTCAGCGCGGAAGAGCACTTTGGCAGCGTGCCAACGTCGGCGCGGTTGTGGCGCGTTGAAGTTGATCCGCCGGATTACCCGACGCGGCGTGAGGCGTGGCGGAAGTCGCTGGCGGGGGTGGTAGCGGACCTGGATGCTGACCGGTTGGCTGACCTGTTTCGGTTTTCGGGTACGAGCATTCGGCAGACGGCAAGCCTCACGGCCACGCGATCGGCGCTGCGGAACCCCGAGGAGCCGAAACCGCAAATGTCGGATGTGCTGGCGGCGGCCCGCGATCTTACAACTCCCAACCTGCAACGCTTTGCCCTGATGATCGATCCCCGTTACGGGTGGGAGGACCTGGTGCTGCCGGAGGACCGAACGCGGCAACTGCACGCGATTACCTCGCGGCTGCGCTTTCGCAGCATCGTGCACCGGGACTGGGACCTGGGGAAGAAACTGGCGAGCGGGCGGGGCTTGAGCGTGTTGTTCTCGGGACCGACGGGCGCGGGAAAAACCATGGCCGCCGACGTGCTTGCCAATGAATTGTCGCTGCACCTTTTTCAGATCGACCTCTCGACCGTAGTCAGTAAGTACATTGGGGAGACGGAGCGCAACCTGAGCGCGATTTTCCGCGAGGCGGAAATGAGCCAGAGCCTTCTGTTCTTCGACGAAGCGGATGCGCTGTTTGGAAAGAGAACGGAAGTGAAGGATGCGCATGATCGATACGCAAACATCGAGGTGAATTATCTCCTGCAGCGGATTGAGCAGTACGAGGGATTGGTGGTTTTGGCGACGAATTTTCAAAAGAATCTGGACGAGGCATTTCTGCGCCGCCTGCATCATGTGGTGGAGTTTCCCTTTCCCGATGAAGAAGCGCGAGAAAAGATCTGGAGGCTGCATCTCGCGGGGAAAGCTCCGAAGGCGGACGACTTGGACTACACCTTTCTGGCCAGCCAGTTTCAGCTATCGGGAGGAAGCATCCGCAATGTGGTGGTGGAGGCGGCGTTTCTGGCCGCCGAAGAGTTGGGGGTAAAGGGACCCATCTCGATTGATCACGTGATTGAAGCGATCAAGCATGAGTACCAGAAGCAGGGAAAGCTGATAATGAAAACGGATCTGGGCCGTTTCGCCCGCGTGGTGTGAGGCGGTGGTTGTTGCCAGAAGCAGGATCCGAAAGAGCCGAGCCCGAGCACTCTATGCCATGGATTTGTTGGTGGCGAAAGCCACGCATAACTTCCGAAGGAGACGCGGGATTGCCTGGCGGCAAGCGGGAGCAGATTACCGTGTGCGTCAAGGCGAGCGGTCCGAGCGCGGAGGCGATGAGCGCACGCGGCACGGTGCTGCCTGCGGCTTCGCCAGAAGCGGGGCGAGAGCGATTCTTCCGGCACCGGCGTTCCGCGTCCGGCGAGTTGCTGTCGTTGCGGTCCATGCCAGCGCAGACCTCCGGGCCGTTAGCCGCGGAGGGATTGCATTCATCCCCGGGAAAACCGTTGCTGCTGGAAGGGGGTGTGCGAAGCTTTGATTCGCGGGAGGAGAGGGCTGCATACTTCGCGCGCTGCGGGTACGCGGTGAGCGAAGGGCAAGGCTTGCGGTTGCGGGCTCCGGCTATAGCGCTATGCGCAGCGAGATTAAGGTTCGCAGCGGGGCGCGCGCCGAAGCCGATGTTGAATGCGATTCCGGCTGTGATCGATTAGAAAAGACCGGGACGAATGAGTAACCTATGCCATTCGCCGAAGCTGTACAGGCCGACCATGATCTTCAGAAGCCAGCGGAATCGGTTTCCGAAAAAGACGCTGGCGCGAATGATGCGGCTCCGGTCTTAGGGAAATTGTTCAGCGCACTGGGCACGGACGGGGAGAACGAATCCCATCCGCGGATGTTAGCAGGGCCGGTAATGCGGCATCGCGCGCACGGTGAGATGCGGGCGCAGGTCATGCGTCAGGCCCAACAGGGGTTGGGCAATCACAGGATGCAAAGATTGCTCCAGCCACAGGCAACAGGCCGTTCCGGTAAGGAAGCTGCTGCGGACAGAGAAACCATTCCCACCGACAGCCCCGGCCATGCGCTCGATCACGGAACCCGTGAGTTCATGGAGCCGCGTTTTGGGGCTGACTTCTCCGATGTGCGCGTGCATACCGACAGCCGCGCCGCGCAATCTGCCGACACGCTGGCGGCGAACGCGTACACCAAGGGGCGGGACATTTATTTTGGGGCGGGGAAATATGCGCCGAGGTCGCGGGAGGGGCAGCATCTACTGGCGCATGAACTGACGCACACGGTGCAGCAGGGAGAGGCGAATGTCGCCCGCTCACAGACGGAAAGCCTTCGACTGAGCACCCCAGGAGAACCCCTGGAGCGGGAGGCTGAACAGATTGCGAGCCGGATTACCAGCGACAGCGCCAGCCTATCGTCCGGCGGTTCGATCTCGGTGGCGGACTGGGAGAGCGCGGCACGTCCGGCGGCCACGGTGGCGCTCACTCCAGCGCACGGCAGGCTGATCCAACGCGACCCGAACGATTCAAATGTGCCCATCGGCCCGCCCACGCTCGACCAGCAATACAATGCGGCCGTAAAGTCGGGCCGACAGACGGGCAACTGGCAGGACGCTGCAGAGTTACTGAACGGTTTCAATCACGAGGACATCCAGAACCGACTTGCTCAGCTTACGTCCGATGAAGTCGGCTACCTTCACTTGGGCGCGTTGGACAACCCCCGCGTCGGGCCGCAGTCCCAAGTGGCCCAGATGACGGCGCCAGGAGTGCCGCGCGCTTCGACCGCGCCACCGAACGCTTCGCAGGGACCCACTGCCGCCCCGCCAACACCCGCGTCGGCGGCTTCGCCAGTACCTGCGCCAGCGGGCACTGAAAAGCCTGTTTCCGAGATGACGAATACCGAAAAGCTGTCCCGCGCAATCGACTTTGCGAGAGAAGCCAGGGATCCCGCATTGCAAGCGCAGCTTGCGGCGCTAAAAACGCCGCAGGCCATTTTTGCTATGGTTGCTTTTGCCGCCCTCTTCGTCGGCGCCCAGTTTACGCCAGTGGGTTGGGTAGCGGATGCATTGGCTCTGACAGCGTTGACCCTGACCGTAGTCTTCACCGGGGCGCTAGTGTTTCAGGTGTTCGGAGACCTTGGGAAATTCATCGGTGCGATCAACGCCACGACAGAACCTGAACTAAAGGAGGCGGGAGAGGCTCTCGCAGAGGCTGTAGCCACCGGAGGCGTGGCCCTGGTCATGGGATTACTCACCCATGCTGCCCGGGAGGTACCGCCGGGACGTACTCCCTTCAACGCTCTTCCCGTAGAAGGCTTCAAAGACGCCGTAACCTCGGACGGTGAAATCGTGCGCGTTCCAGTAGATACGCCTGAACCCGCACCAGCCAACATGTCGTCAGAAGTCCCGGCTACACCTGAAGCGCCTCAGTCAACCCCGCAGCCGAGCTCAAGTGGTCGAATCATCAGCGAGAGTCGCGTAGGCACTAAGACAGTAATAAAAAGCGAGGTCGGCTTGCCACCTGGCAGAAGGCTTGGAACCGAGAGATTGCTGCCGCGTGGTGTTGAAGTTGGCCGACCGGGTTGGGAGCGTGCACACAGTCAGGGGCAAATTACCGGAGCGGAGAGTGGTGAAGGGATCCTATTTGCTCCGGAGGAAGTGAATCAGAACTTGCAACGCCTCGGTGTAGAACAATTTGTATCCGACTTGAATCTACAGAAGGCCGCCGATACGACAATCTTCCTGACAACTGAGACCGAAGCGCATCCTGGCACTCTTGCTCTGCGGTCCATCACCTACCGTGTCGAAGCTTCCCGTGGCCCGGTGCGGCAAACCATATTGTTTGAGGCCGAGATCACGGTAGGGTTCGAAGTAGAAAATCCGAAAATTGAAATTAGCGCGGACCAGGTGACCGACGAAACACCATTCTTAAAAGAGACCCCACCTCGACAATGATCGAAGCCGCCCAACCCGCCCATGATCTCCAACCGAAGCCGCCGGAGCCAACGGTTCGGGGGTGGACGGCGTTGCCCGAGACCGAGGCTGGCGGAACCAATAGCTATGGGAATGCGAGAGTCATCTCTCAGTTTTACAATAATTTCTTGCGATCCAAAGGACGGAAAGTGTCAACCTCAAGCTGGTTAGGTTGTCAGAGCGCGATTTAATGTAGGTTCAGGGGCAGCGGAAGGCAAAGAGCTGTCGCCAGAAGGTGATTCGATGAGTGGTAATCCTCAAGCCGAGCAGTCTTACCCTGAGTTGGAGCGCAAGCCTACAGAGTCTGAGCTTACCAAAGAGCCGATGAGTCCCGAGACGTCCCCCGCACTGGGGGGAGTCCTGAGCGCACTGGGCACAGACGGGCGGAGCGGTGCGAATGCAAACTTGCTCGCAAATCCGGCGATGCGGCACCGCAGGAACGGCGAGATGCGGACGCAGGTGATGCGTCAGGCCCAGCAGGGGCTGGGAAATCACAAGATACAGCAGCTGGTGGAACAACTCCAAAGTCCGGCAGACGGAGCAGGACAGCCGCTCGATCACAGTACTCGCGGCTTCATGGAATCGCGCTTTGCCACTAACTTCTCCGATGTAAGAGTGCATACCGACAGTGACGCTGCCGACTCCGCAGACGCGCTGGCCGCGAATGCTTACACCACTGGGCGGGACATATATTTTGCGACGGGAAAATACGCGCCCGCCTCGCCAGAAGGGCAGCACCTGCTGGCCCATGAACTGACCCACACCGTGCAACAGGCAAGTGGCGCAACCGGGCTAGCTGCCAGTCGTAAGGATGGCATCGAGATTGACGGGGAGAACGACCGGCTGGAAAGCCAAGCAAGACTCACCGCGGATGCGGTGGTCCCGCAACAGGGCCAGCCACTCGAAACCGGAATTCGGCGGCCCATGGAGCAATTCCTGCAACAACCGCTGGACCAGGTGCGAGTGTTCTCGAACCCTGAATCGCGCAGAGCGGGTGAGTCCCTGGGAGCATTTGCCGTTACCGTCGGCCAGAATATTCACCTGGGGGCGAGGGGCGAAGAGCTCCAGGGGAATCAGCGGAAAGCATTGCTCGCACATGAAGCGGTTCACACCGTCCAACAGCGGGGCGTTCCACCTGCACCGCAGCTTAGCGCAAGTACACCGGAGCCGCAGGCTGGCCCAGGGGAACAGACGGCGGAGGGATTGTCGCAGGCCTTTATGTTGCATGAGGCCGGGCACAGGGGAGCGGGACTGGCGATTCGGGACAGTATCGGAATGCGTCCGCTAGCGTCGGCCGGTGCGCAACTGGCACGGTATGCGACCAATTTCGGTGAATTCGAAGATTACAAGTTCAACGAGGTAAAAGACGCCGGTGGAAATAGCCGTGGCGTTCAGATCTACCTAAAGTTCCACCCTGGTAATAATGTCGATGCGAAGAAGATTGGCATGACGCAAGCGGCCGAGGGAAAGATTAGCGGAGCGCAAATAAACCAGGGCTTCTACGGAAGGCGCCAGGCGACCTCCGGTGCAGGCGTCGGATACTTCATTGACCGGCTCGCAGGCCGGCCGAGCCCCTTGTATGGAACCGTGGGGACAGTGACGGCGGGAGCGGATGCAACCAAGCTCGGCTCCTACGCAGCACCTGGTATTACTGCTCTGAGCCCAGCAGAGATCGCGGCCAGCCCATTAACGGGTATGGATTACGGAGGCGGGTCTGTTTTTGGCTATCGATATATGGATGGAGGGACACTCAAGGGACCGATTCCAGCGGAAATGCACGATGCGCCGAATCTGCCGGTTACAAACTCCTCAGAGCAGGTATTTGAAACCGCCGCGTTGGCGTTTGAAGGCAAGATGGAGGGAACCTATTTAGGTTCGGTTGAATGGGGTTGGCGCCGTGACGCGAAGGGTGTTTTCTCGACAGTCCCGGTATCGGTGAAATCCCAGGGTGTGCCCACAGCGACTTTTCTTACCGCCGCCAGCATTTGGAACACAGCCAAAGAGAACTACGGGCGTTTGGCCAACGCCGACCCCACGAAGATACTGAAGATGGATCTAACCGATGACTATACCGTTCCGAAGGGAACGCCTTTAGAACAGACCGGGACAGGCACCTCGGGAGGGAAGACTTATTATGGAGTGAAGATTCTCGATGATAAAGGACAGGATACCGGACGATCGGGCGTAGTTCTTAGCACGGACACCCTGATGGGTGATTTCGGGCGCGATACTGTCCATCTGCCGGTACCGGAGATATACACCGTGAACCATTTGGGCGGGACGGTCCTGGATGGAGAAACCGTGTGCTCTACCACCGATCCTATCTTGCCGCAGGGTACCCGTGTTCAACTCCTGGGTCCCTTTGCAGGACTCCCCGGATATTTGCGGGTTCAGGTCGCGGACGGTCCCTTTACCGGACGCAGAGGGATCATCCGGCTGTCTTATTTGACAAGGGAAGCACTGGGAACACATTGATGCGGACGGCAATGGCAACACCAGAAACTTTGTTGAGGACTTATGGCGCAATCCCATATCGAGAACTTGGCCAAGGAGCTTGATCGCATCGGGTACTACGCGTTGTTCGCATCGCCTGATTCACAACCGCGGATCGAAGTTCTGTGGAATCAGCAGGGGGCTGAGCGGTGGCTTCAATTGGCGCTTGATCGCGCTCAACCGTGGTCAACGAGGTTCCTGGCCGCCGAGATGATCTTCCATCAGCAAATGTTTCTTTTCCAGCCAGAGCACTTCGCTTCTTTGGCACCGGTGTATGGCAAGGCGCTGAAGGAGAATGCTTCCGGCTTCATGGCAGATTGGGGATTCCAGCACGACATGAACGACACGGGGAGACTGGGCAGCCGCTTCATCTTATTTGGCCAGGATTCCATCGCGGTTTTGAGGCCGCTGCTCGATGACTCCGGGGCGGTCGCGTACATTTATCCCCCCGAGTTTCCTTCCCAGATACGGGTTGGGTTTCGAATCCAGGATTTCGCTGCTTTATACCTCAGCAGAATATGCGGCCATCCCATCCATTTAACCGAGGATCCCGGCCAGCGGGACGGGGAGATCCGCCGACTGAGGCCGTTAGTATGAGCCTCGATAAGTCCGTCCAATCGACAGCTGTGCCCAAAACAAACGGACGCCTCGCAGAGTCTCCCCTGGAAGCACTGGAGCGACAAGCCGCCCAGGGCGCCATGCATGCTCATACCATCGATAGTCAACTGGCCGAGCGGATTCACACTTTGGAATCGACCCTGTACGGGTTAGTGGATTTGCTTGCGAGCAAGCGCATGATCGGCGAATCGGAACTCGCAGCATGCTCCCATCGGGTGGCCCAGTATATGGAGGAGCGAGGGGAGCGAGCTCACGGAGGAGTTGTGCTCCGGGCCGACGGTCCGGAGGCGCAGGCCTCTACCGTGGTTAACTGTGAGGAGCGCATCGCGGTGTGCAAAGCTGTTTGTTGCCGTCTCAGTTTTCCTCTCAGCGCGGAAGAGGTGCAGAATGGTCAATTCAAGTGGGACTTGGGCCAGCCCTACTTCATTCGTCATGACGTGCACGGTGCTTGCGTGCATCACGACTGCAGTTCAGGCACTTGTACGGTGTACGCCACCCGTCCAGGCCCGTGCAAGGGTTATTCCTGCGAAGGTGATGAACGCATCTGGAAAGACTTTGCCAACATGGTTTTGAATCAGGAATGGATTGACGCGAACCTTGGGCCGGAGCGGCCCCAATTGATTCAAATTCGCATGGACCGGGCGTGATTTCGCGACAAGGAGCGAAAGAGAAGAAGCATCCGAAACCTCTCAAGCCAGTTTCTTTGGCAACACAACATGAGGTGTTGCCGGGCTTGAAGCAATACCGTTGGAACAAACATCCACCAGCCCATACTTCGCCAGCTTTCTGTATAGCGTCATCCTCGACCAGTTCAGCTGCTCGGCTGCCCTGCTTTTGTTGCCGTTGCAGGTGGTCAGGGCGTCGCGGAGACAGCAGAGTTCTTTTTCATCGGCGACCTGGAGGGGCGAGGGACGCTGGGCCTGGATGGGATAGGGCAGATCAGCAGCGATAATTTCGCCGCTTTCGCGGCTGATGAAGATGCGCTCAATGACATTCTTTAGTTCGCGGACGTTACCCGGCCAATCGTATTGCGCGAGGCACTCCCAAGCTCCGTCGCTTGCGCCTTCGATGTGGCGGCCGAGTTTGCCGTTGAGATCCACCATCATTTGTTCCACAAGACTGGCGATGTCGGCTTTGCGTTCGCGGAGGGGCGGGAGGTGGATGCGTCCCACATTGAGGCGGAAATAGAGATCTCTACGGAAGGAAGCGGAGGTGGCGAGGTCGTCGAGGTTGTGGTGGGTGGCGGCGAGGATGCGAATGTCGGTTTGGTAGCGGCGCGTGGCGCCGAGGCGTTGCACTTCCTTGGCCTCTATGGCGCGCAGGATCTTGGCCTGGGCGAAAGGACTCATGTCGCCGATCTCATCAAAGAACACCGTGCCCTTGTTGGCGGTCATCAATTTTCCGGGGCTGGTGGACTGGGCACCGGTGAAAGCGCCGCGTTCGTAGCCGAACAGCTCGCTCTCAATCAAGGAATCGGGAATGGCGGCACAGTTAATACAGATCAGAGGATGGCGGGAGCGGGGACTGTTCTGATGAATGAGTTGTGCGACCAGTTCCTTTCCTGTCCCGGTTTCGCCGGTGATCAGGACGTTGCAGTCGGTGATGGCAATACGTCTGATGCTGGTGCGCAAGGCCTGCATTAGGGAACTGTTTCCGACCAGCACTTCGCCTCCGCTGAGGCCATCGCCGAGGGCAGATTCCGAGATGCCGGGGAGCCAACGGGAAACCGACTTCTGGAAGGCATCGAGATCGAGGGGGGAAGTGAAATAGTCGTCGGCGCGGGCGCGCAGGGCGGCCTGGGCGAAGGCTTCGGATCCGTCCACAGCTAGAACCACCAGGGGCGGAGCGTTCAGCTTGCCGCGAAACTCGGTCAGAACCATCAGGAGGGGTCCGCAGAATGGAAACGGGCCACTCAATACGACGAAGTCAGTCGCGGCGGTGTCGACCAGTGCGGAGGCGGCCTGGGAGGGATCGCTCAACACCTCGGGCAAGCATTGCCGTTTGCGCAGCACCGTGAGAACCGGTTCACATCCCGGCGGGTCATGGCTGATGACCAAGGCCGTAGAGCAACGCATTGGGCTCCTCTGCGAATTCTAAGAGGCACTTCAGGGTGTCTCATTGGTTGACAGACCGGACTCCGGGCCAGACACGGCGATGGCCTCGCTACTGATCTCCTAAGAATGCGAGCGACGGCGTCCCAAGTAACTCACGGACGGGTTCCGCCTCGCAATTCGCAACACACTAATCCTGTAACTGGGAAATCGGCGAGTAGAAGCCCCCTCGGATGCGAGGCCATGATTGGCCTCACACTTCCGTCCGCCGAAATTGGCACCCACGATATGCGTTCCACATCGAAATGTCAACAAGCACCATCTTGAATAGGTCGACACGGCTCACTTAGTACTCGCTGCGCTCTGGCCTCAGTGACCTATATAAGTTCAAGGAGCTGCGAATCTCGCCTCTGTCCCTACGAGGTCGTAAGTAGAGATGCGAACTCTCATTGAAATCGTGGGTTCAAAGGGTGAAAGCAGAGCCGATGAGCAGGGTCTCGAAAGACTGGCTGGCAAAAAACTGCTCTACGCGGTCGAGTACCCCAAATGGTGGGAGTGCAACTAGGTCGAATGCGCGAAACTTGTGAAGAATTTCAATGCAAGAAAGGATTCCGGTGACAGGGCAGCGTTCTAACCGGACGGAACGGTAGCCTACTATCAGAGTTATTGAAGGCGTTTTCCGCGATCCCGAGAAGATGCGTCACAACCCCTTTGCGATACGCTCAGCAGATAAAGTCCGGTGTCGCCGAGCGGCCAAAACCCGAGATGTACCAGTACGATCTCAGCTTCCGAATGGCCTCACCTTTGCTTACGTTCGGTAATGCAAGTCGTCAAGCGCACCGGGGCCACACTAGGACGCTAGCTGGGAGCAGCGGTACCAGTGTCGCTTCAGCGTCGCGAATCAGACGTCGTTCGCTCGAATCCTCATCTGTGGCACGGAGCAAGATCGCTCAGAATGGGTAGCGTCGCGGGAGATCCGAGCATTGGCTGAATCTTCCACAATCCTGCCGCCCGAAAGCACCAATGTTCTGCTAAACGCCGCTAGTGTTGAGGCTCGGTGAGACACGACAATCAACGTGGAAGCAGACAGGTAGTCCGACATGTTGCGAAGAATCAGAGTTTCAGAGGAAGGATCAAGGCAGGAGGTAGCTTCATCCAAGATCAGAATACGTGGCCGTTGCAGTACCGCTCTGGCAATTGCTAATCGCTGTCGTTGACCTCCCGACAGTTGGCAAGCGTCGGGCCCAATGCGTTGATGTGGTCCCTTCGGAAGTGCGGCTACGACCTCATCAAGGTCAGCCAACTGAATCGCTGCGCGCAACTCGCAATCTGACGCTCCCGGTCTGACAAAGAACAGGTTCGATGCAAGAGTACCGTCAAACAGCACCGGATCTCGCGGGAGATAGCAGATCGCGCAGCGCAAGCTCTTGAGTTCAATGTTTCGGATGTCCGTGCCGTCGACACGAATTGATCCCGACCTCACGTCGTACACACGCGGAATGAGTCTGGCCAGCGTGCTCTTGCCAGCGCCGTTCTCCCCGGTGATCGCGATCTTCTCGCCAGCGGCAATTCGCAAGGACGGAATGATCAGTGCACTCTCCTGTGCGTATCCAAACTCAACCGCCTCGAATTCCAACTCCCCGTGGTCCTTTGGGAAATCAACTAACGCCGGACTCTCGGTGATGCTCGGGCGTAACGCGAAGACTGCCTCTAACTGTCGGATACTGGCGAACGTTCTCTGCGCTCGCGCGTAAAGCTCTGCGGCCCCGCTTAACGGATCAAAGAGTTGGGTAACAAAGCTGTAGAAGGCCACCAAACTACCGAGGCTCAAAGTTCCTGCGACCACACTCCAACCGCCGTATCCGATCACCGCGGACATGGCGAGCACAACCGCTATCGAAGTCCAAACGGTGAACCACACCCCGGTTTTGAAGAGCGCGAGGTGTGAACGAGTTGTGTGCGCGAGTAGGTGGAACGCCTTTCTTTCCTGGTGCTTTTCACGGCCAAGCATTTGGATGGGAAGAACGGAAGAGATGTGCTCCTCAAGAAAACTGTTCCAGGCAACTAGATTCTGCTGCACGGTATCGGAGTCCGCCGAAAGCTTCGTCCGGAAGTGCTGCCGGGCGACGAGGAACAATGGAATCAGCGGCAGCACCGCCAGCGTCAGCATCGGGCTCAGTATGAACATGGTAACGATCGTGCATCCGGTTGTCAGGCACATGCGCAGGATCGAGGGAAGGAGATCGGAACCGAAGTAGGCGACCTCTTCGATCGGTTCTTTCAGCGGATACATGACGGCACCGGGCTGGGTGTTCTCGTAGTAGTCCGCTGAGAGTCGATCGAGGTGTCGCAACACATCCATGCGCAACCGGAGCGCCATTCTCTGCACGGCATTCAGGGTGAGATAGCTGCCCACACTTGTCAGTGCCGTTCTGCCCTGGTAGCTGAGGAAGATCAGGCCGGCAGCGGCGAGAAGCAATCCGGTCTCTCTTCGGGGCAACACCTGGTCGATGAGCCACTTGAGAACCAGCGGGGTGAGAAGCGCCAGAAGACTGGCCGCCGTCATGCAGAGGAAACTGGCAACGTGCCAAGGCACAAAGGGTCGAATCTGTTTTGCCAGCCAACGCAATTCACTGGGGATCTTCAGAGACAGACGAACCTCATGTGCTCAGAGCCAGCCTGGATTGGGCACTTAAGACTTGAGGTTATGCATCCCGCAATAACAGCGTCCAGTGAAAACAGTTTGTGTTCGGCTTTCGCTCAATTCCTGGCCACTGCCTCTGAAAACAAAGAACGTTGCTTGGGAATCAGGCCGAGTCAAATGTTCGCGATTCGGACCAACCCAGGGCAGCAATGAGATGTAACTGATTGATATCAAACGGTGCCGGTGGACGTCGTTTGATACAAAATGATACCGGACGGTACCTGTTATCGTCCCCTTAACGTCCCCGGAATTGAAGTGCTGAAATATCAACCAGCACGAGCGGACAGTGATCACTGCTTCACTTGTCACTCCCAGACACACCGACGGGCCACAGGATCGAAACTCCGTCTGAACGCTAGGGGACTTCAAACTTTCATTCAGCGCGACTTAAGAGGCGTGAACGAACGATCCGACTGACTAGTCGCAGCAAAGTCTCGCCTTCATTCCATCGAACCCTTCCTTCGCCACGATTGGAACCATGATCATGGCTGCAACTGGGTCTGCCCACCACCATCCAAAGGCGGCGTTGAGAAGGAGGCCGACGAGCAAGATCACCGAAAGGTAGACGCAGAAGTCAGTCTGCCGCGCATCCGCATTCATTGCTGCGCTGTTCAGGGCATTGCCAACATTCTTTTTGGCGCGTGAAAGAATTGGCATGACGACGAGGAACACACGCCAGAACGATTCCGGGAATGCTATGCGCTGGTGCTGTTTTCCTGGCCAAATCCGATATCGCTTCGTAGGCGATATACATGACCAGCGCGATAAAGCAAACCCCTACAATTCTGAGGCTCAGCTTTTCGTTTCGTTCTCTTCTCTCAACGTCCTCATCGACCGACATTCTCCAAAGCAACGTGGCACCGGATGTAACCTCAATGAAGCTGTCCATTCCAAACCCAACAAGCGAGATGCTTCCAGCTAGCAATCCCGTACCTACACCGACTAGGCCTTCGAGGGTATTCCACGCAATCGTGAAATATTCCAAACGTCTTCCGCGATGCGCAACCGCCCGGCGCGCAATCGTCATCTCACTCATAGCGAAAGGATAGCAAGCGATCCTCGCGCGATCCAGCGGCTGCATCAGCCGGGCAACACAGGGACAAATAGCGTCAGAAAAATGAGGTTGATCTCGCCTGAATAACCCGAAGAAAGGAGTTCCTAATGATGATGTCAGGGATCGGAATGATTGGCAGCGCAATCGCATACCTCGTGCCATTGATTTTGCTGATCGTGATTTTGGTGAAGGTAAACCGAATCGCTAGGAACCAAGACAGAAGTCTGCCGCGCTCGTAGCCTGCCGAGAATCCACCCTGCCCGCTTGTAAGAGTGCACAGCTCATTCATCCTCCTTCCACAAATGCAGAGTCCCGCGACGAAGCGCGCGTTCCTTCATCAATACGAAAAAAACGGGGACAAGAATGAGTACGTGAATGGTGGAAGTAATCATTCCGCCGACCATCGGAGCGGCAATCGGCTTCATCACATCAGAGCCGATACCACTGGCCCAGAGGATCGGAATCAGACTGGCGAGAACAGCGGAGACCGTCATCAGCTTTGGCCGGAGCCGATGCACAGCGCCCTCAATGGCGGCCTCGTGAATATCGGTCTCAGTGAGGGGGCGATCTAAAGCAATTCGCTTGTCGAGCGATTCGTGCAGATACACGACCATCACGACGCCGGTCTCCACGGCGATGCCAAACAGTGCGATATACCCGACCCACACGGCGACGCTGAAGTTGTAGCCGAGCAGCCACTGCAAGATCAGCCCGCCGGTCATGGCATAGAACGTGGGGAAGATTAGGACCATGGCCTCGGTTAGGTTGTGGAAGACCATGTACAGGAGAAGGAAGATCACGAAGAACACCACCGGCAAAATGATCTTCATCCGTTCCTTCGCTCGAAGCTGGAATTCGTATTCCCCCGACCACTGATAGGTGTATCCCGTGGGCAATAGCAGCTTTTGCCGCAGCATGTTGCTGGCTTGGTCTACGAAACCGCCGTAGTCAGTGGTGTTGAGATCAATGTAGATATAGCCGGTGAGCTGGCCATCTTCGTCGCGGATCATCGCCGGCCCACGCGAGAAGGAAATCTTGGCCACTTCAGAAATCGGTATCTGCGCCCCAGTAGGTGTCGCAATCAACACGCGATTCAGTTCTCCGACGTTGTCGCGAAAATCACGCTGGTAGCGAACATTGATCGGATAGCGACTGCGGCCTTCGACGTTTTCGGCAACGTTCATCCCTCCAATCCCAGATTCCACCGCCTGTTGCACATCGGCAATGGTCAAACCATATTTCGCCGCTTCTGGACGATTGACGTCTACGTTGATATAAAAGCCCTGCGAAACTCGCTCAGCAAAAACCGAACGCACCTGCGGCAGCCCCGAAAGAGTCTTCTGCACTTGTGCCCCGAGCTGCTGGATTTGCTCCAGATTCGTTCCTTGGAGTTTGATTCCCACGGGTGTCTTGATCCCGGTGAGAGCCATGTCGAGGCGGTTTTGTACTGGCATGGTCCAGGTGTTCGTCAGCCCCGGAAGCTGGAGCTTCTCGTCCATTTCGCGAATGAGCTTCTCGTACGTCATACCTGGAGGCCATTTCTCTCGCGGCTTGAGCATCACGGTCGTGTCATACATGTCGAGCGGAGCATTGTCAGTGGCACTGTCGGACCGACCGACTGCGCCGAAGACTGTGTCAACTTCTGGAAAAGACCGGAGAATCCGGTCTTGTTCCTGCAAGAGTTGTGAGGCTTGCGTGATCGAAATACCGGGAAGTGCCGTCGGCATGTAGAGAGATGAGCCTTCAAACAGGGGCGGCATGAACTGACTGCCCATCTTGAACATCAAGGGAAACGTCGCCACCAGGAATGCCAAATTGAGCAACAACGTCGTCTTGCGGTATTTCAGGCACAGTCGCAGAACCGGCAAATAGAGTGCCTGCGTAACCCTTGAAATCGGATTTTCCGATTCGGGCCGTAGCTTCCCTCGAATGAAAATGACCATCAGGATGGGGACCAGCGTGATGGCCAGCAGGGACGAAAAGCCCACGGCCAGAGTTTTCGTCCATGCCAGCGGACGAAACATGCGCCCTTCCTGTGCTTCCAGCAGGAACACCGGCAGGAACGAGACCACGATAATAAGGAGTGAAAAGAATAGCGCGGGGCCCACCTGCTTGGCGGCGTCGATGAGGATGCGCACCCGCTCACGATCCGATGCCGGAACGGGTCGCTCGGAAAGATGCCGGTATCCATTCTCGACCATAACGATAGCGGCGTCCACCAACACACCGATGGCCAAAGCCAATCCGCCCAGCGACATAATGTTGGAACTTACATTGAGGTAGTACATCGGAATGAAAGAGATCACGAGTGCGATCGGTAAGGTGAGAATCGGGATCAGCGCGGAACGAAAGTGAAACAAGAACACAATAATGACCACGGAAACGATGACTGCTTCCTCCAGCAGGCTATGTTTCAAAGTGTCGATTGATTCGCTGATCAGTCCCCCGCGGTCGTAGCCGGAGACGATCTCGACTCCCGGCGGCAACGATCCTTTGATTTCAGCCAGCTTCTTCTTGACACCATAGATCACGTTGAGAGCGTTCAGCCCATACCGCATAACCACAATGCCACCCACGGTCTCGCCTTCGCCGTTCCACTCCGCTACACCTTCCCGCAAGTCCGGGCCGAAGGAAACCGTGCCAAGATCCTTGATGAGTACGGGCGTCCCGCTCTTTGCCATGACAGGCACGCTCGCCAGGTCATCGAGCGATTTGAGATAGCCCAGGCCGCGAATCATGTATCGCGTACCGCTCAGTTCGAGTACCCGGCCACCGACTTCATTCGTACTCGACTTGACGCGGTCGATAACGGTCGAGAGGGGTATGCCATAAGCGAGCAGTTTGTTCGGATCAAGCTGCACTTGATACTGGCGCACGAACCCGCCGATGCTCGCCACTTCGGCCACACCGGGAACGGTTGCCAACTGGTAGCGCAGGTGCCAGTCCTGAATGCTTCGCAGATCGGCGAGGCTCTGCTTGTGGCTGTGATCGACGAGCACATATTCGTAGACCCAACCCGCGCCCGTGGCGTCCGGGCCGATGGCAGGATGCACGTTTGCGGGAAGCCGGCCGGCAATCGTCTGCAGATACTCCACAACGCGAGAACGAGCCCAATAAATATCGGTCCCGTCTTCGAAGACAACGAAGACGTAGGAGTCATTGAACATGGTCTGAGCGCGGACTGCTTTCACCCGCGGCGCTGCCAGCAACGCAGTGACAATCGGGTATGTGACTTGATCCTCGATGATGTTGGGTGGTTCACCCTCCCAATTGGTGTGAATGATCACTTGCACGTCCGAAATGTCCGGCAGGGCGTCCAGTGGAATGTGGCCCATGGACCAGATTCCGGCCAGCGTAAGCAGAAGCACTCCGGTGAAGACCAGGAATCGATTGTGGGCACACCACTCAATGATTCGAGAGATCACGATTACATACCTCCCGTGGCATTGAGCGTGAGCTGTTTGCTGGCAATCGTCTGCCCGTTTTGCTGTGCCCTGATGGTGACCTGCCAAGTTCCGCCCGAGCCGAGGTCTCCTTTGCCTTCATACATTCCGCCGCCTTTTTCGCTGGCATTGATAACGGTCTTCATTGAGGCCATTCCCATTGCCGGCATCGCGGCCATGAAGAAGGTCACGGTTACGTTTGCTCCCGTGATCGGTTTCCCATCTTGGCCTGTCAGCTTAACGCGAACGACATTGCCACCTTTGTGTGGAGGGTCGGGGTCGGTCGTCAATGCCACATCCGCTTGTTGTTCCGCTGGAGCATTCATGGAAGCGGTTTGACCCGCACCAGGAGGCGGAGGAACAAATGCACCCGCGGCCGCCTGCAATTGCGCCTCGGAATCAATCAGGAAATTTGCCGAAGTGACGATTTGTTCTTGTGCCTTTACGCCCTTCGTGATCACTAGCTCATCGCCGACTTGAGGCCCCAACTCGACTTCGCGCGGCTCAATGCTCCCTTCGCCGCTGTAGACGAATACCAAGTTCTTGGTTCCTGAGTGAAAAGCGGCGCTGGCCGGGAGGACCAACTGCCGTCCCATCGGCAGCTTCGCGCGAACATTGACGTACATTCCGGGCCTCAACTTCAGGCCAGGATTCGCAAACACCAACCGCACCGGCAGGGTGCGCGTGTTCATGTCCAGTTGAGGAAGGATGTAATCCACGCGCCCGTTGAAGACTCGACCGGGATACGCATCGACCGTGACCTCCGCGGAATCGCCCGGCTTGATCTTGCCCGCATCGCTTTGGAATATCTGGGCGAGTACCCAAACATCGGAAAGGTCGGCGACGGTGTACAGCGTGGTTTCGGGCTGAACGTACATATTGGGCAGCGCGTTTTTCTGCGTGATGTAGCCCGAAACCGGAGAAGAGATGGTGAGATCAGTAATGGCCTTTCCACCTTGATCCAATTTCTCGATTTCGGCAGGAGACACTTCCCATTGCAGAAGTCGCTCTTTGGCAGCGCTGAAGAGAGAAGACGCACCCGACGCCACTCCGCTCACTTTGCTTTGTTGCAAAGCCTCGGAGTTCTTCTTTGCCAGCAAGTATTCCTGCTCGGTCGAGACGAGGTCAGGGCTATAGACCGTAAACAGCGGCTGGCCCTTGCCAATGAAATTTCCCGTGGCGTCTGCATAGACTTTCCGTATCCATCCGGCGAATCGTGTCTGCACATAAGCCTGCCGCCGCTCGTCAACTTGCACATTGCCGTAGAAACGAAGCTCGGTGTTCACCGGCTTGGATTCAACCTTCCCCAGCACAACGCCGATGCTCTGCATCCTCTGGGGCGTAAGCTGGATCGGGGCAAGAGGCGTCTCTTGCATATTGCCGGTTTGAGGATCGCCTCCCGTTGCTTGCTCGGAACCCGAGGCGTTGGTCGATGAAGTTTGTGCCATCCCTTCCGTGGACTGGCTTGCGGAACTGGTGCCCGAAGCAGGTCCAGCATGGCTTATACGCCACCACAAGACCGACGCCACAATAGCGAACACAACAGTTGTAGTCACTGCAATCCAAAACGCGCGGCGATAATTGTTTTCTATACGGAGCATGTCTGATCCCTCATTCGCATTCGTTCTGACGTTTCGCTCGTTCATGGCAGATCCACCCCGGTCAGCCGCTCCAGTTCAGCGAGAGCCGACTCGTGTTCGACCAGTTCATTGCGGTATTCCAAATCGAGGTTCAACACATCGAGGAACCCGGAAAGCAGGCTCTCGAAGTCTTGTTTGTTCGATTGGTAGGCAGACAGGGCCGATTGAAAAGTGGCTTCCGATTGCGGAACGAGACCGTCACTGTAAATCTTCAACCGCTCTTCCGAAGTCTTGGTGCGCACAAACTGCTGCTGCACTTCTGAAAGCACGCGCTGTGATTCGGCGTCCAGCTCGTGCCGTGCTCGCTCCTGGTTCTCCTGTGCCTCCGCCAGTTCAGCTTTCTGGCGCCCGCGATTGGGAAGCCGGATGCCGAACGTCGCCATGTAGTAATCGCGAAATTGGGTGGCATTGTGCTCGTAGTTGTACTGGACATTGAAGTCTGGACGGAAATTCTTGTGTGCCAATTCCACCTGGGTTTCTCGTTGCCGGATAGAGGCCTGCTTTGCGTGCACATCCGGATTTCGCTCACGCGCTTTTTGCAACAGTTCGGCTGCGGAATACGGAAGACGTCTAATTGTGAGAGTCTCCGCAACGATGTCCGCGGACTCCTGCGGTCGTCCCAAAACCTGCTTGACCTGGGCTTCAAGCAGTCCTTCTTCCTGATGGTGGTGGGCGATCTCTTGCAGAATCTTCGTGTGCTGCAACTGGGCTTTCAGAACATCCTGCTGATTGCCTTGGCCCACGCGGTAGCGTGCCTCGGACGCGTCCTGTACCTGTTTCAGGAGCTCGTCACTTCTCTGGAGAACGCCCAGAGTTTGCTGAATGTAGGCCAGGCGGAAATAGACCATCTTGAGATTTCCCACTACCGTTCTGCGAACGGAATCGGTCTGCGCTTCCATGGAGGCCGCTTCGTGTTCGGCGACACTGGCACGCAATTGCCGTTTACCGGGGTAGGGGATTTCTTGCGATGCCCCGAACCCGATGTAGGCGAAATCGCTGTTGCTGTAGCCAGCGAAAGGTCGTGGACTGCCCACGCTGAACTGTTGCACCGAGAGTTGTGTCTCGGGCAGAGCGGAGACCTGGTTCGGAACATTTCGAGAAGCCTGCCACGCATGGAACGAGGCAGCGATCTGCGGATTCTTCTGCTCTGCTTCTTGAATTAGCTCGCGCAGAGACGTGGGCTTCCCCGCGTAATCGGGCATGCCGGAGGACTCAGGAGGCGAGGCCGACTGTTGCGAATTTCCTGTTTGTTGAGCTGTTCCCTTGGCCGGAAGCACCATTGTTCCGACGAGCACAGCCACACTAATTAGCGAAATACGAGTGCACCCGAAAAGACTTCGGGACAAATAAGTGGATTGCATCTTTCCTCCGCAAACGAACACCAGCTTGTAGGCGCACCGACGTGCAGACGCACGAGTGCCTTAGCAACTCAGAGGAAAGACGATCAGATTCTTAGGATGGTTGTGGTCAGAGATTCTAGTCCTGGCGGACTATGCGTGCACGAAACATGCGACGACCATTGTGCGAGCGAGAAGTATGCACCGGTTTCAGCGGTAAGGGGAAGCGCGTGAAACAGAACCACACTGGCATGATCCAATTGCGAAGAGGCGGTCTTTAGAGCGTGAAAGCTCGGAGTCGTCGCGGTTACCTTACAGCAGGGATGGGATTTCGCCATCCCCATGTCCCCGCACCGTTCCGCCATCTTCTTGCAACACTCGCGCTCGGCCGATGTCATTGCTGCTCCCGGCAACACGCAAGCCGCAACCGGCAGCGCAGCCAGCATCAGCGCCAGAGCAGAAACACCGAGTTTGGTCAACAGCCTCAACATCACCAGTCTACCACTGACTGTAAGACGCAACAGGCGGGAAAAGGTTTCACCTTACTCCCGTTACGCGCATCGGCCAACCCAGCCCTTCATGGTGTTGTCGAGTCCTAAAGCTCACCGCGAGGACGATCTTTTTCAAGAGGGATGAAATACTGGTGACGGCGTTTTCACGCCATCTCTGATGAGACTGGCGGGAGCGGGACTCGAACCCGCGCCCTCCTGCGTGACAGGTCAGCGCGATGGTAGACTTGCGAGAACGTAGAGCGCTGGTACCGGACTGATGCCGAAAAAGAAAGCCAGCAGCATCCCTCCCAAACTGACAGAAGCCGAACAAGACCTGCTCACCCACATGGAGCAGGGTTACGAGCTCGAGACTAATTCTCTGGGTGGCAATCCAATCCTGCGCCGCTTGAAGGATGATGAAGTAATTCGACCTCTCTCCGCGAATCGGAACACAATCAAAGCGCTGGAAGAGCGCGGCCTGATCCACTCAGGCAAAGGTAACGACCCCCTCACGATGGTCTGGCATACCAATAAGAAACGGTAGCTGGCGCCCTTCCGCCGCGTCCTGCGATAATGAAACCCCTCTATGTGCGGAAGGTACCGGGCGTCGCGGAGGAAGCAAATTATTGAAGAGCACTTCGACGCTTCCGGCGAAGAGGATTGGAGTCCTCGTTACAACATCGCCCCGACTCAGCCCGTTCCGGTTATTCGCCAGCATCCGAAAGAACCCCGCCGTGTGTTCTCTTTGATGCGCTGGGGATTGATTCCTTCCTGGGCCAAAGATGCATCCGGCGCCGCGAAGATGATCAATGCAAGGTCGGAGACTGCACATCTCCTGCCGGCGTTTCGGGATGCGATGAAGTCCCGCAGATGTCTGATACCGGCCGACGGATTCTACGAGTGGTCGCGAATAGGGACAGTCAAGCAACCGTTTTGCTTCGAAGTGAGAGACGGCGAGTTGTTCGCGTTCGCAGGATTGTGGGAGCGATGGCGAAACCCAACGGGTGACTGGATCAGGTCTTGCTCAATTCTCACAACCACGCCGAATACGATTACCTCACAAGTTCATGACCGCATGCCTGTGATTCTTGACCAGGCCGATTACGAGTTGTGGCTTGATCCAGGATTCACAGACATCACTGCGCTCGCGCATATGCTGAAACCGTATGATGCGAGCAACATGCGTTCTTACCCGATCAGCAGCAGGATCAATCAGGTTGCAAATGACGACCCGGCGTGCGCATTACCAACGGAGATTGTCGAAGCGCAGAATCGCTTGTTCTGAACTGCCACTGGGTATTCGAGGATTAACGCCCAGAGGACTGGTCAATGTGGTTCCATTATGGAACTATATTAACAAAGCTCCCGTCTGAGCGACTGAAACGTGATGTACTGCCGTAGTTCGGCGATTGTGAAGCTACTCTTGTCGGGCGCTCATAGAGAAGAAAAGAGGCCTCATCTCAGAGCCTGCGAGCGACCGACACAACCTTCCCAATGACCTCAGCGTCCCGGCTTCGGAGTTCCTCCCGCTTGTGAATTCCTCCTCGATACGTGTGAATAACCAGGGTGTCGTTCTCCTGGCTGCAGCATCCGCATAGGTAGGTTCCGTCTCGCTTCAGGATGATGTACAGCGGTTGCTGCCACAGTGGTTTCGAGGCGCAGTCGTTGGGCTTTTTCTTCTGCCGGTTCACTGCAGCAAGAACTGCTCCCTTCAGATATGGATGAACTGTGTTGGCGGATCCGCCGATCCAGAAGAAGTCCTTCAGGGATAGCCTCGATAACCCGCAGAGCACGCCCAGCGACGACCTCAAGAAGAACGGCGCTCCGCCGAGTTCACGAGCCAACGCTGAAATGAATCCGGTCTCTTCATTTCCTTCGGCTTCAGCGGAGTCGACAGTCCCTGATGCTGAGCCACCCGTCAGCAACTCTGGGATTGGTTCACGATCAGCCCCATCTAAATTGAGATCAAGGACCTGAAATATCTGATTTAGCGACAGCGAATAGATCACGCAGAATGTGATGACCTTATGAAAGTGGCGTGGCGGCGTGTTGAACGTCTCATAATCAGACAACGATCCCGATGCAGTGAAGTACCGCTCATCACCCATTACGTCTGCGAGTTCCCGGCTTTTGGCCGCCGCGGCACGAAATGAAAGCCCCGTTTCGATCCTTGCCCGCCGCAGAAGCGGGCCTAATTGAGATGGATTAGCAGAAAGCAGATCTGGGTTCCACCGTTTCGCCAGGCTCTTTGCCACTGCCGGTTGCCGTGGTGCAACAAGATTGCGGATCTCGAGGTCCACTACACCAAGGATTCTTGCTTCGTCGGGTACTCTGAATTCCATTCGGGCGTACGGCAACTGGTTGCTGATCGTCCCGATCCGCCCGCGTCCGGAAACGCGGACATGACAGCAATTCAATCCTCTGTCATGCTGAATCAGGAATAAATGCGCAGATCTTTCTGCGGTAACTTGCTTGAGAGCTTCCCCTGTCAGGCCGGCATTCACGCGCACAATGCTGCCCGGGAGAAGTTCTGGAAAAGCGAGGGCATCCTCACTGCCGATCTGCGCGTACAAGAAGCCGCCATCATTGAACGCCGACAATCTTGCAAGGCGACGCGGCTCTGTCCACTCTAGTAGGTGCGCCAGCGGGACTACGTCAGTGGGAAGAGCCCCCGTGTGAAGACTCCGAAACCAACGAATATGAGAGTTGGGATCATCCACGGACGATTCCAGAAGCGCAGTTCGCTTCGAACGAAATTGAATCTGTAGTCGTGGAATCGCTTCGATATCAAACCCAAAGACTCGCAACCAGTCTCTCAGGCGGTAGCTGGAAATCCGACTGAAAGCAACCAGCTGAAACAAGCTTGGACTTAAGTGTCCGTGCGAGAGATCGTAGTAGAGATTGTGAGGTAAGTAGTAAGGCGATCCGCGGCCAAATAGCGTTGTCGAGCTTTGCGACGCTTGGTGCAACGTGAGCCGCTTGGTTGCCAGGATCGATTTGACGCGCTCCGCGAGTTCTCGGTTTGATCCAGCATTGTGTAGGGGCACCGGCTGACCTCTCGTGGCATCTTTCTCGCGAGAAGTCCCCCCTCGATGCCGATCAAAATTTACAGTTCAGCGAACATCCTAGAGCCTGAACAGATTTCTCCGGCCGATCCACTCGCAGAGACTTCCGGTTGTAAACAATTTGGGCTTGGCCTAGCAGAATTTTCTCGTCATTGCCCGAAACTCAGGACAGCGGTGTAGCTTTCAGGGCAAAAATAAGAATTCCGAGGACCGGCGAGTAACTCACAATAGAGAGGGAGTGGTCGAAGTTCTGACCATTGTGCTTGGATGTGACACGGCTAACGCGGCAATCCAACTCTGGGCCAGATCCCAGAATGTCGGTTTTCCGAACCAAACTCATTCCTGGTAGACAAAGTTCCCGATTTGGGCCTACCATTGCGAAACGCCAACGTGAGCCGTTCCCGATGTTGGCCTCGTCGTTCAGTTTCGAAGCTGGTACGCGTCTCCGGGCCAAGCGCGAGCGACTGCACCTGTCTATCCGCCGGGTTGCCCAGATGAGCCAGAAGATTGCCCAAGAGAAGAACGACCCAGCGTTCTTCGTCCCTCATAACTGGATCAGCGACCTCGAGAACGGAAAGTCCAAGCCTCGACTACTACCCAGGTTTCACAGTCTCAGCCTCATCTACGATTGTGACATCAACGAAATCCTGGCTGCGTTCGGCCTCAACATCGCTGACCTGGGCAGCGAACGCGGACATATAAGTTTGCCCCATACGCATCTCAGTGGGTTACCGCGAGCACAATCAGATCCGCGTGTCGTGGCGGCCCCCCAATTGCCGCTTAAGCTTCAACTCCAGCAAACAAATCTCGTGCACCGCATGTTTCAGGGCCTGGGCGAGATGCCCTTTTTCCTGCTCCAGCAAGCCGGCCCGCAAGAGGTCCTCTATGGGTATGTTGGCACGGATGATTACACGCTTGATCCCATCATTCGCCCCGGCGCCTTCGTGCAGATCGATCCGGAGCAAAACAAAGTAATTCGGGGTATGTGGCCGAGCGAACACGAACGCCCGGTCTATTTTGTGGAATTGCGCGACAACCGTTATGCCGTCTGTTGGTGCGAACTCGAGGGGAGCTATCTACATTTGGTCCCTTCTCCAACATCTCCGGTGCCAATCCGGCATTTACGATATCCCCAGGACGCCGATATCGTGGGGCGTGTCGTAGGCTTCGCTCACCTGATCGCCCCTTTGCATTCGAGAATCGTTGCTGGTTCCTCGCCCTGTATAGGCATGCCGTGATTAATTCAAGATCGCGTCTCCCACACATTGCCGTCGAAACAGCTCGCGTCGCCTGAGGACGAGGCGGTGTTTCGCTCCAACCCGAGGGCCGAATTGAAGCGTGGTGCCTAGAAATCGCGCGCCGAGGTTGGCCGACGAGACATCAGAAGAGTCTCTCAATATCTCGGTGTGATCCCTTGGTTCGTGGACGGATTACTAATTCCAAGTCGAGCGCGGCAAGCGTTCGTAGCAAGGTGTCGATTCGAGTTGCCGCCGAAGCCTCAAGATCGGAAACCGTCCGTTGCCGCACTCCGATTTTGGCGGCTAGTTGCTCTTGCGTTAAGCCGAGTTCTCGTCGCCTTTGTCGAATGGAGTTCCCAAGTTGAAGGGGAGTTCGGGCAATCGTATCCATGTGTGCTCTATATGCTCTTCTATCGAGGCGGTTGCTCGCAAATAAGGTCTTAGGCGTTTTTCCGCCTATTCCGAAGCTAGGCGGTTTCCCGCCTAGACGCGTTTAAATGGAAGTCGACACATGCAAGACCTTCGTCCGTCGCAAGGTGCTGAATCGGCCGAGCATCTAGCCGCTGCGTACCAATCCTTCAGCGTGCGCGGACCTTCTGCGCGGACTGCTTCATTGACCATCGCACACGATCGGCCACGAAATTCGTGAAGGGTGCGATGTCTGCGTTGATGCTGGCGCGATCGAGCGCAGCGAGATAAGCGTCACGATCTTCCACACGAATGACAGTCCACGGGTAGCCGCCTGACGCGAGCATGGCGTTCATTACAAATCGTGCCATCCGACCATTACCGTCCGGATACGGATGGATATAACCAAACAACCAATGCCCCAGCACGGCGCGCACACCGGCATCGACTTCACCTTCGAGCAAATCGAACAGGGCCGGCATCGCGTCTCGCACAGCTTCCCACCGTGGCGGTACGTAGCGCGAGGTACGCAGATACACGGCATCGTTGCGGTAGCCAGCAAGTGCCGCGGCTCGAATCAAGCCTGCGGCGACACATGGCTGGAACAACTCGCCATACCAGTTCTTGTGAGCGGTGCGAAGCAGCGCCCCAGCATTGGCGCCATTGATGATTTCCGCGACGGACGTCTTCACCGCCTGGAAAGCTTGCCAATAGCCGCGCGCCGCGAGTGCGTCGCGGTTCTTGCGATCGTCATCATGGTGATCCGGATCCCAGTCACCCCGCTGTACTCTCTCGACCAGAGCGGGGGTCACGCTGTACCCCTCGATCGACAGTGAGTGGTAAGCATCGCTCTGGTAAATATCATCAACGAAGCTCAGATATTGCTTGGTGTCCTTGGGAAGTCCGGGCGCCTGGGGAAAATTCCCGATGACAGTATCCCGCATCGTTTCCCACATCGCCTGTATTCGTCCGACGATCGGCGACACTGCCCGCGGCAACACGCCGAACTTTTGTTCCGGCGCGAATGGATCGGATTCCCTGACATCGTAGTTGGCCCGTTTCATGGCGGCGAGGATCTCGTCGGCCATCTCGGGCCTGCCAATGCGGCGAAAAGCGCCCGCAATCTGCCCAGCCTTTACTGTGCGGCCTCCATTCAGAAGGTGGCGCAGTATGTCAGAAGCATCTCCGAGACTCGAGAGTGCAACTTGGGTTTCGACGGGATTGCGAGAAAAAAACGCTTCTGGCACTCTCGCGAGAGCCGCCGCTGGAGAAAACAGGCGCAGGCCGTTCCTGACCGAAATGTCGGCGCCTGCTGGCATCTCCACTTGTTTCAGGTCATAGAGTGATGTCCCGAACAGCAACTCAATCGTATGGTTTGTCCCCTTGGGGCTATACACTACGGCCTGTGTCGGGATCACGGTGTTTTCTGCGTGCAGCAGAAGCGACTGCTCAGGAGACAGGTGCCACTGTTCTTGAAAGCGATCGTTGCAGTATCGTGCGCAGAACTCCCAGAATGACGCGTACCAGGGTGTGCTGTCGCCGGCGCACGCGCGCGGACTGGAGGAGATCAACCAGCCCTTCATCACTTCCTGCAGGAATCCGTTCTGCAACAGCCGCTCCCGATGCGTGCGACTTAAATCTTGTGACTTGAATACCCGTCGTCCGTCCTTTTGAAGTGCTCGGAGAGCGGCGAGAGATTCAGCCAATTTTTCATTTGGTGTAGACATGAAAGCTCTGACCGAGCTCTCGCTCGGATCATTTCAAGCATTTTGTGCTGTACGCATACAAGCATATCATGCCGAACGAATACAAGCTTATTGCGTTGTACGAATACAAGCGTATCTTGCTAAGTTTAGAAACAATAAGGAAATAAAAGATTAATACGCAACTTGCGCGTGAGGCCTCGAAACGACCAGCTTCAGAATTCTGGTCAAAATCCCGCCAGCAACTACAGAGTGCGATGACGCTCGTGCTCCAGTGCGTCGTGGCTCCCGATATTGGATTTGCCCGTGCAAATTAGGGCGATACAAACTGCCTCAATCGTGCGAATAATTCAGGAAGGCCTCGGAGACCCCGTGCTTGTGTACCCCCATCGCGGCACGGGTGGCTGAAGGGGATCCTGGGGCCTTTCTTTGATTGCGAAGTGTTGCGAACGTTGGAGACTATATGAGCACCAGTTTGCGCGCGAGTTCGTCTGGGCAGACGGATCATTCTTATGTTCGTTTCCGGATGAACGCATTCCTTTCTTCAACGTCCGTCACCTTGCCTATTACCTCGCCCTTGCCTGCGCGAAGCGGGTTGGTCTAGAGAAATTCTGGAATCGGCATTTGGTAGGACATGCTTCTGTCGTGAGACAAGAGGTGTACTTAATCGCAAAATATCATTCGATGCCGACCGACTTTCTTCCGCCAATCCTTCATCCGGCACTCTCAGAAATGCGAAAGAATGCAATCCCCGCACGAATATTAAATCGAGAGGAGATTGACGCCGATCACGACTTCGAGACCGTCGAGTAGTTCCTACACGAGGACGTGACCTCCCCTGTCAGAACGCGGGGCACTTTGTCGGCAAACCAGAAGTTCTCCAAGCCGCGTAGAGCATTTCTGATTTCCAGTTGCACGGATATTTTTTCGGAACTTTCTGGACGCAGCCGGTGAAGGAGTGCCGTAGCGTGCGGGGAGGCACTACCACGGACCCGAAGGTTAATCGAAGCGGATCCATGCCGCGTGCTGGGAAACGAGGCAATGCATAGATCTGCCGAGTGGCGCCGAGATGCCGAAGCTCTTCCTCGACTACGTCGGGATGGGCGATAGCGACAACCCCAAGGACTACGCCTATTCAACCGCGGAGCGCACGGATCTTGTCGAAGCGATCTGGCTCGATTTCGCCATCCAATCGACGACGCTGGTTGCCTTCGACTTTTCCTCGCTTGTCGTTCTCGAGCACTTGCGACGGCGACTTGAGCGAACGTGAGTACTGGTATTTCGCCAGTGGTCACCGCGACAATACCTCCGAGTAATCGATCGCCGTGCTAGACGTGCTGGTCGCTAACGATTGCCTGCATGACCTTGACAAGACACGAGATCAACGGGAGCTTGTCCGAGTTCCGACTCCATGCGATGCCGATCTGCCACAACGGCTCCTTCCATCCCGGTTCATGAAATCGCACGCCCGGCACTTTGAGGCGCATGGCTGACCGCGGGACCAAGGACACCCCCAGACCAGCTCGAACGAAGTGGAGGATGGTCAATATTTCGTTTGCTTCCTGAACGACTCGGGGAGTGAATCCGACGCGCTGGCAAAGCGCTAAGACACGATCGTGAAAAGTTTTGGAGACCGAAGGCGAAACGAAGATAAAACCACTATTACGGAATCCGTTGATGCCCTCTTTCGGCCGATATGGTATATGCGCTGGGGCCGCTAAAACCAGGCGCTCGGAAAATAGAGGAACGCACATCAGTTTGCGGTTTGCGACCGGCATCCGCAGAATTCCTACATCCAGCCTACTCTCAATCAGGGATGAGACTTGCGAAGGGGAAGACATTTCCCGCATCTGGAGTTCAACGTCGGGGTAAAGTCTACGAAAGCGCAGAATGGTTCGCGGAAGGATTTCAGGTAGCGAAGCAATCCCGAAACCGATCCGTAGGGTGCCGATTCGACCTTCGACGACAGCCTGTGTTTCACGCAAAGCATCCTCGGCATCCTGCAACAGTTTTGCAGCTTTTGGAAGGAAACTCTTACCCGCATCCGTCAGGGCCACTCTCCGATGCGAGCGCACGAAGATGGCTCCCTTTAGCTTCTCCTCCAATCTTTGAATCTTCTTGCTGAGTGCTGGCTGAGATAGGAATAGCCGCTCGGATGCCTTCCGAAAGTGGAGTTCGCTGGCTAGAACCACAAACGCATGAAGTTCTGCGAATTCCAGATTCATAACACAATGTTATCACACCGTTTAATATCAATTCATTGGACGAATGATGCGCTGTTTGGCAAAAATAACCATAGCGAAAAAGATCGCCGAGAATTGGCAGTCATGAGACCGGCTTTCGAAACAACTCGGCATCCGGGCGGGAGACGGCTAATTGACCCGCTCCGCGGCATTGGATCCGCACCTCGTCAGATTGCAATAGCTCTGACTCATCGCAATTTCCGCCTTCTATGGATGGGAGCTCTTACTTCGAGCATTGGTACGTGGATGCAAAAGGTGGCGCAGGCGTGGCTGATCGTCACGATGACGGGAGCCAGATCGGCGTTGTTTCTGGGGTTGGATAGCTTCCTCGGCGAGTTGCCACTTCTGCTCTTCACGATCATTGGCGGGGTGCTGGCAGACCGACGCGACCGGCGCCATATGATCCTGACGTCGCAAATTGTCCAGATGCTAGTGGCGCTAGTGATGGCGGTGCTGATTTACACAGGACGCATCCGCATCGCGCACGTGCTCGTGCTCTCGCTCATGACCGGCGGCGTGCGTGCATTTGGCGGGCCCGCGTATCAGTCGCTCATACCCACACTCGTGGGCAAAGAACATCTCCCCAACGCGATTGCACTTAATTCCATTCAGTTCAACCTCGCACAGGTTATTGGCCCGATCGTCGCCGGTGCGATTCTCGCGGCATTCGGCATGGTAGCGTGCTTCGGTTTGAACGGCATTTCGTTCTTGTTTGTCATCGCGGCAATCTTGGCACTGCGTGAAGTGCAGGTACCCCCGGTCGCCACCGAAACCATACTCGCTCAGCTCAGGGGCGGCCTGCGATTCGTCAAAGCCTCGCCGAACTTGATGACGGTTATAGCGCTTGGCTTCTTTGCTGCGTTTCTCGGAGCGCCGCTGATTACGTTTCTTCCCGTCTTCACCAGAGACGTATTTCATCGGGACGTCGACTTCTATACAGAACTAATGACGTTCACCGGAGGAGGCGCGGTCACCGGTGCGCTCATCGTTGCTTGGCTGGGCACAAACAGATACATGGGACGCATACTGCTGATCCTGCTCACGCTATTCGGCATGATCATTGTCGGCTTCGGACTTTCGCGAAACATCTACCTATCTGCATTGATCCTGTTCATCAGCGGGGCGCTCTTCGTAATGTGTTCTTCGCTGACCACTTCGCTGGCGCAGATTCTAGCTCCGCCGGAGTTCCGCGGACGAGTGATCTCTGTTTTCTTGGTTGCCTGCCTGGGGGGCTCTCCGCTCGGTGGTCTGGCGAGCGGATGGCTCGTGACGCGAGTCGGTTCGGCGCCGGTCATGTTGGTGATCAACGGTACGGTGCTCACGTTGGTAGTGCTGTATTTTCTGATTCCTGGCCAGAGTCTCGACAACATCTGAGCCTAGCTAGTGGGAAGGTCGGCAAGACGGAGAGCGCCGGATTGAACTGGCATGCTGCAGAGATGCAAGAACGCCTACAGGAAAGGAGAACAGCGACTTGGTCCTGACCTCGAGGCCGGAAGCGCTCGCGCGCAGAGATTCGATTTCCTACGTCTACGGCAGATTTTGTTTTACAATAAGATTGTACTTATATAAGTTATTGCCTATGGATAATCTGAATGCCGCTTTCGCAGCCATGGCTGATCCGACCAGGCGGGCGATTCTCGCCCGTCTCGCCCAAGGAGAAGCGACCGTCCTGGAATTGGTAAAGCCCTTTGACATGACCCAACCCGCTATCTCCCAGCACCTCAAAGTCCTTGAAGACGCCGGGCTGATAGTTCGCAGGGTCGATGGCACCAGACGGCCGCGTCGCCTCGCCAAAGATGGTATCGACGCCATGGACAAATGGCTGGCAATGCTGCGCAAGGCACTAGAGAAAAACTACGAGCGGCTAGACGAGGTTCTGGCGGAGATGGAACTACCCAGGTCATTAAAAGGAGGGAAACGATGAGCAAGCTTACCCTAAAAACTGAAGGTGAGGCGCACGTGGTTGTGACCAGGCGCTTTTCCGCCTCACCCGAATCTGTGTACCGAGCGCACACGGATCCGAAGGTCATCCAGAAATGGTTGCTCGGCCCTGATGGCTGGACGATGCCCGTCTGTGTCTGCGAAGCCCGCCCGGGCGGCAAGATTCGGTACGAATGGACGAACCCCAAGAAAGGCAGCTTCTATGTTGCCGGAGAGTTTGTGGAACTGGTGCCTTACAGCAAAATCGTGCACGTTGAGCGCATGTACCTGCCCGACCCCACTCCCGAGAATCACGTGGAAACAAGATTCGACCCGGATGGCGCGGGCACGTTAATGACGATGCGAATGACCTTGCCCGATGCGCAGACGCGCGCCGCAATGTTAGCCACCGGCATGGAACGTGGCATGGAAGCCAGCTATGTGCGGCTCGAGAGCATGATCTCGATTGCCTCTGCCTCAGAGCCAGTCGCGCTGGAGGACTGAATGAACACGACATCAAAATCAATTTCTTCGACGAGCATTTCGTCCAACATTGTCGAGCCGGCAGCTTGGCTGGCCATTGTCGCGACTGCGGTCGCTCTCTTGCTTCTCGCGAGCCTGCACGCGTTGAGCCCGGAGTTTTCGCCCTCTTGGCGCATGATCAGCGAGTATGCATTCGGTCATTACGCTGGGGTGCTGTCCCTCATGTTTCTGTCATGGGGAATCGGTTCGTGGGCGTTGGTGGTCGCTATCTGGTCCGAGGTTCGTCCCACCTCCCGAACGGTGGGCTTGTATTTTCTGATCGTCGCCGGCATCGGCGAAGCGATGGCTTCCGCTTTTGATATCACACATCCCGTGGGCCATGGCATAGCCGGTTTGCTTGGGGTGATCGGCTTCCCCATTGCGGCGCTGCTTCTGAGCAGGGCCCTCGGTCGCAACGAGGCCTGGAAGACGGTGCGAAAGGCCCTCTTTTGGATTGCCGACTTGAGTTGGATCAGCGTCATCCTGCTCATAGCCACTCTAGCAATCATGACAATACAAATGGCGCGAGCCAATGGAGGCCATTTGCCTCAACATGCGCCGAAATCGCTGCCGCTCGGAGTGCTCGCGCTGGATGGCTGGGCGGACCGTCTGATCGTGCTGTCCAACTGTGCGTGGGTACTCGTGGCTGCGTGGCATGCGATTGCGGTGCGCCGCAAACATTCGGAGAAGGTTAGAAGTGCGGAATACTCAACTGCACTTGCTCCAACGGAGGACCAATGAAAAGCCTCATCGCGCTGTTGTTAATTTCAATCGCCACCGCCGTATCCGCACAGTCCAGTGATGTCACAGCCACGGCTTCGGGTACCAAAAGCATTGTTCTGCAGCCCATTGCCGATGGCTCGACAGCAACACAGTCGACGGGCGTGAAAGACGGCTCTCGCGACTTCGATTTCATTTACGGCAAGCGGAGAATGCCCAACCACCGCTTGAAAAAGCTCGTGGCAGGGTCCCATGAGTGGGTGGATTTTATCACTTGTGATGAGAGGAGCCCGCTACCCGGCGGAATTTCCAGGGAGGCTTGATATGCCGACTACCTGACCCCGCTCGTTGAGCGCATTGACATACCCACAGGTGCCACCGAGAGTGCCGAGGTCCGCCATTCCGCCTCTCTCCCAAAGGAACGGATCCTGGGTTGGGACATTCGGTGCGCAAAGCGGACCATTGCTTGAGTTAGGTGTCGAGTTTGTGTAAGACTCGCCAGCTACTTGGCCCCGCGCGTTCACAAGGAAAGCCCAAGCGTCGGGACCACCAAGGTACCCAAGTCTTCCATGACACCGTTCTGCGAACGAAAAGCCCGCGTTTGAGCTGGGGGAAAGAAGGAAAAAGGATCGGAGATGGTATTGGTCGCAAATCCGACTACTTGACCCCGATTGTTGACGGCGAACGCCGCGCTCTCGTATCCCCCGTCCAACGTTCCGAGATCGCTGATCTGACCCCCGTTCCAGAGGACAGCTCGAAACTCCGGAAGGCCGCTCAGCGGGTCGTTTTCACCGTTCTGAGAAGCTCCAACAATCAGCCCGTTCCCACTGATCCCGTTGGCGGCGCCCCACTGGCTACCGGGAAGAGTGCCCAGATTGGTCGACACACCCTTTTGCCATTGGAAAGCGTTAGGGTAGAAGCAATCGTCGAAGTAGCAAAGGGGATCGGCTGCGGTGGATGGCTCGCAGTAGCGCCGATCTGAAATCTGAGTAGACTCAACATCTTCTATGCCCCTCACCCTCGCGCCTGGTGACAGGAAAAGCGGCCCCGAGAGGTTCGTCCGGCAGCGCATTAGCTTCATTATTCCTATCCCGTCAAAATTCCGACCTGCGACGGAGTCTCAACGACGCTGGCCGGAAGTCGGCTTCTGTAACGTCTGTAGCCGCCCTTCTCGAGTGTGCCAGAATCCCTGATTCCAGCCGCCTCAAGCAGTGCTGAAAACACACCTCTTAGGGTGCCTAGTTTGGGAGCCTGCTCCTGTGCCGAAATCTACAGTTTGTGGGTTGCGGCTACGAAGCACTTGTCCCAGCCGCGACGGCTCAACGAGCCTAACATCGCCACAGCGCTCATCGACCAGTAGTCAAAAATTGACCATTCCAGTTCGTGAGGATGCCCGATTTGAGGCAGAAGTGCTTCTTTTGCGGCATCGCGGGGCACTCCCAGGGCGTGAGACCTCTTGTTTTGCGACTAGATCGACGGCAGCCCGCGTGCAGTGGTTGCTGCCCGGGGAGAGTGGTCGGGGGAGACCGGGCTGATGCGGGAGTAATGTGTTGGCACCTTAAATTCCTCCATCGATTTGCCTCAGCTTATTTCCCCGACCATCAAAAGACTCACGAAGCAGGCAAAAGTCACCCACAATGAGGAATCATACGTCGCGGGTTCGTGTTTACCGTGTCGGGTTCAAAAGGCATAAATCGGCGAGTAGGTTAAAAGCCGGGAACGGTTGGCCGACTTCCACGCCCGCTTTGCTCCCCAGTATCGCGGTTTGTGCACGCACGGTCGATGGACACATCTGCACTGGCGCTGAGCGGCGGGATTGATATTCGGGGCACAAGCGGGAATGAAGTCGAAGCCATACCTCACCTGGGTTCTTGGCGCACTGATGGCAATCGCCTCGGTCGATACCGTACCCGACCCTCCGGCAGTGAATCCGCACACGGGCAGTATCGCCTCCCACCTGTATAAGGAGCGTGGCGGCGTTTGTGAGCGGCGGCGTTTGACTTCCGATTGGTCCTATTCTTCTCACCTCCAAATATGCTGGATCGCCTTCACTTCGTGTGACGAGCCGAATCTTCCTAGTGATTGGATGGCCGTAACCGGATTTGCGGCCGATTCATCTCCGCCGGCACTCGAAACTCGCCGCAGCCCCTATTTCCACTCGTAAGGGCAAGATTGCTTCCTCTCTGAAAGCGTCAGGCCCCAACGGGGACCTTCCAGAAACCCAAATGCATTACAGCCCTCCCTATTGCTGGAGGTATTTCGCCGGGCATGGTCGGGCAGATTTTTCTTAGATAGAAAAGAGGACTGCAGTGAAAACTTCAGCAATTGTCAGCGCATGGGGCAAGATTCTAAAGGGAGAGCAGCCCTCGCTTTCCATTGAAATTACGCGCGAGTGCCCACTGCGTTGTCCGGGATGCTATGCCTATGATGACGCGCATCTGGGTGGCGGCATGACTTTGCGAGGTCTCCGCGATCGCAAAGGGCAAGAACTGATCGATGGAGTCCTTGAGATCGTCGACCACCTCAAGCCTTTGCATCTGTCGATCGTGGGAGGTGACCCGCTTGTCCGGTATCGCGAGCTCGAGTTGCTGATCCCGCTACTGCTTGATCGGCGGATTCACGTCCAGGTTGTCACCAGCGCATTCCGACCTCTTTCGCCGAATTGGGCGACGCTTGCCCACATGAACGTCGTCGTATCGATTGACGGACTGCAACCGGAGCACGATGTCCGACGCGCACCGGCAACCTACGATCGGATCCTGAAGAACATCGCGGGCCACCGGATCACTATCCACTGCACGGTCACCGGTCAAATGACGAAGCGGCCAGGCTATCTGAAGGAATTTCTGGAGTTCTGGACGCCCAGGGCCGAGGTCCGCAAGGTGTGGTTCAGCTTGTTCACTCCACAAGTAGGAGAGCGGTTGCCGGAAATGTTGCAACCGGATGAGCGTCTGCGCGCCATCGCCGACATGCTCGCATTACGGAAGGAATTTTCCAAACTGGATATGCCGGAGGGGATGATTCGGCAATTCGCCATGCCTCCACGTAGTCCCAAGGACTGTGTCTTTGCGCTCACTACTCAAACCTTGTCTGCGGACCTGAAAACCAAAATCGTCCCTTGTCAATTCGGCGGAAATCCGGACTGCGGTTCGTGCGGATGCGTCGCATCCATGGGCATGGCAGCCATAGCAGCGCACAGGCTGGGCGGCATCATCCCAGTTGCAGCCATCTTCAAAGCCTCACTCAGGATTGGCCGGGCTCGGTCCGAACGGACTGCACAGCTGCCGCCAGCCAAGAAACGACTGCGGGTACCGCCTTCAGAATGAAGATTGGAGAGTGTATGAGCAAGAATACGTCAGCGACCAACCAGGCTCAACTCACGCGGCTGCGGAACCTATCCGCACGGATTGGAAGCAATACGTTGCTTACACAGGCGAGCACCGGTAACACTTCTATAAAGCTTGAGGGCGTCCTGTGGATCAAAGCATCAGGCAAGTGGATGGCCGATGCACTAAATGAGGACATCCTGATCCCGTTGGATCTGGCGGAGGTAAGGGAGCGCGTGAAGCAGAAGGTTGATCCTGCTGAACGGTATAACGGTGCTTCAATCGAGACCGCCATGCACGCGGTGCTGCCGCACCGTGTGGTTCTGCACGTACATTGCGTGAACACCATCGCCTGGGCGGTACGGCGCGATGCACGGGTTCAACTGGAACACCGACTTGATGGTTTACGCTGGCAATGGATATCGTACGTGCCTTCGGGCCTGCCTCTGTCCCGGGAGATCGAAAAGGTTGTATCCACCTCCGCTGACACCGATGTCCTCGTATTGGGCAACCACGGTTTGGTCATCGGGGGAGATAATTGCGACGCCATCGAAGATCTCCTATCCCAGGTTGAACAACGTGTGGCCGTTTGTCCGCGACAGGCAGACACGACCGACTACGCTGCGTTAGCGGAGATTGCCGATGGTTCATCATGGGATCTGCCAGATGACGATGAAGTGCATGCTCTTGGGACCGATGCGATTTCTCGGGCGATTCTTTCGGGAGGCCTTCTCTATCCCTGTCAATCGATCTTTTCGAACTCGAGCACGCCGGGGCTGTTCCGCTCGGTTCCTTGTCCCGATCCGGGAGATCCATGGGAAAGTCGATACTGTACCCGGCCTTTCTTGATCGTTGAGGGGTGCGGAGTAATCGTTAGGCGGACTATAACACCCTCGCAGCGCGCGATGATGAGCGGTCTGGCGCAGGTAGTCCAACGGATCAGTGCTTCCGCGCCACTTCGCTACCTTACGGAAGCGGAGGTCGCGAACAGCTCCAGCACGATTGCCTCTCGGTATCAGGAACTCGCCCAACCCGAGCCGGTACAGCAGCGCAAGGTGAGACTCGCTCTACCCAAACGAAGTGCCCGGTAGGCTGATGTGCCCGACAAATCGGCAACCCGGGGGTGTCCCAGGCCAACACGGCGGGCACTGGGTGTTCTACTTCACGAAGCGCGGAGGTGACGCGCGCTTTCGTTGAAGAACTTCAACCGACACCACGCCCCTGCAAGCGCGTGATTCAAGGTCTGTAGACGTTTGGATTCCCATCCTGCCTGCACCGCTTTCGCTTCCGCCTCTGCCGAATTGCCTGCTTCTGATCAACCCTCCCGGCTTGAGACAGCAGGCTACGCAAGACGCTTAGTCGCTGGAACCGGGATGGTCTGGGGGCTTTTGTATTCCGTGTTTCTCAATCCTATAGATGAGTGTTTTGCGACTGAGATCGAGATAGCGGGCTGCACGCGTTTGATTCCAATCACATTTGCGAAGGGCCCTTAAGATGATCTCTTTCTCGATCGCTTCCAAACTTATGCCTTGAGAAGGTAGATCTATCTCAAGAGCGTCGATGCTAGCTCTCCCTTGTGTCAGGAATTCCGGCAAATCTGCGATAGTGACGTGACTCCCGCGAGCCAGAACGACGATGCGCTCTACGATATTCTCCATTTCACGCACATTGCCCGGCCAACGATAGCGGACGAAATAAGGTAGCAGAGCCGGTGGCATGGCTAACTCTGGGCGCCTGTTTCTCTCTTGGCTCCTGCGGAAGAAGTGTTGTACCAGGTCCGGAATATCATCAGCGCGTTCTCGAAGAGGCGGCAACATAAGTGGAATCACGGCGAGGCGGTAATACAAGTCCTCGCGAAAAGTACCATCCTCGATCATGGCTTGCAGGTCCCGATGGCTCGCTGCAATAATGCGCACGTCAACTTTGGCTTTCACTTCGGAGCCGACTTTTTCGATTTCTCCTTCCTGAATCAATCGGAGTAGTTTGACTTGGAGGTCAGGCGACATTTCCGCGATTTCATCGAGGAACAGAGTACCTCCGTCGGCCAATTCAATCTTTCCCTTCTTTTCGGCTACCGCACCCGTAAACGCTCCCCTCCGGTGGCCGAAAAGTTCAGATTCAATCAGGTCCTTCGGGATTGCGCCGCAGTTGATGGTGACCAGCGGGTTGTTGCTGCGGGAACTATTGAAGTGGATGGCTCGTGCCAGTAACTCCTTCCCTGTACCTGTCTCCCCGCGGATGAGTACCGTGGAGGTGCTTCGCGCGGCTCTGGCCGCCGTGTCTAGGACCTCCAATAGAACGTCAGAACGCCCGAGGATGTTTTCAAAGCCGTACTTCTGGTTGAGGCTGTTGCGCAACGTGCGCACCTGCTCCACCAAGTGGACGTGCTCCAGCGCGCGGCGCACAACCAGCGACATCTCATCCGGGTGAACCGGCTTGGTAAGATAATCGTAGGCGCCCGCCTTCATCGCCTCCACAGCAGTGTCTACTGTTCCGAAGGCAGTGAGCACTATGATGGGCGTTTGAGGGTACTGCGACCGAGCGTGTTTGAGCAGCTCGAGCCCCGACATTCCCGGCATCTTCAGGTCGGTAATTACGAGGTCGAAAGACCGAACTTGAAGAATTGACAGCGTCTGTTGGCCAGAGGCCGCCGCAGCGACCTTGTATCCTTCTTGTTCCAGTTGAACTTGCAGCACTCTGCGTAGGCTTGGATCGTCGTCTACTACGAGAATACTTCCTTCGCTCATACTTGGCCTAGCTGGAGAGGAAGTGATACCCGGACCGTTACACCTTGGGGAGAATTGCGGACGATGGTTAGCATTCCCTGATGCTGGCTTACAATCTGGTGTGCGACGGACAGGCCGAGGCCCGTGCCGCTTTCCTTAGTCGTGAAGAAGGGATCGAAGATCCGTTCTAGATTCTCTTCGTCAATCCCGCCGCCCTGGTCATGAACATCGATATCTATGCTGGTTCCGTTACGCTGAGCTTCCAATAACACAGTACCGCCATGCGGCATGGCCTGGCTCGCATTCGTGATCAGATTGAGGAGGACCTGCTTCAGGCGCTCGGGGTCGCACTCCAGTGTCGGCAGGCCGGGCTCGATCTGCTTTCGCAACTCAAGCCGGCTCGTATCACGCGCATGCCGAACAAGAAGAATGACAGAATCCAAGACTTCACCGATCTCGACCCTTTGCAGATCGGGTTGCTTGGGCCTGGCAAATTCGAGAAAGGTCGTGAGCAAGCGATTGAGCCGCCGGCTTTCCTTCTGGATAATGTCAAGAAATTCGCGGCGGCGCTCCTCGGACTGCGTCTCGCGCTGCACAAGCGCTGCCGCGCCTTCGAGGCTTGCCAGCGGAGTCCGAATCTCGTGCGCCAGGCCAGCCGATAGTTGTGCCAGCGCATAAATCCTCTCTGCGCGCTTCATTTTTTCAAAGTTACTTTCCAACTCCTGATGCGCCCCGCGCAATTGATTGGTAGTCCTGCGAAGATTTGTCTCCTGTTTTCTGTATCGATCCGTGAGCGCTCCGGATAGTCCGCCGACCAGACAGAACACACAGGTCTCCAGACATTGATCGAGGGCGTCGACGCGGCTTACGGTCCATATAGACGGCGTGCCAATCGCAAAGGCAGCTCCCGCCAGCAGAGCAATGCCGAGTCCGCCCCGCCAACCCATGACTAGACCCGCGAGTAAGACGGGGATGTAGTACAGCCTCTGAAGAATATAAAGCCACTCCCTCTGGCCTGAAGTCGCCAGATATTGCAGCGTTCCTAATATGAGAACCATAGCCACAAGCCAGCCTATCCGCAAGCGGTACCCTACGACCGAGGCGGCATCATGGCCCGGAGCGGCGACTTTGGGGGCATTGGACAAAGATTGGAATCCTCGACCGCTCGCCAACTACGCAAGCCGGAACGTCACTCAAATAGCGTCCCAGCGTACAACGAACTTCCCTGCATCCTCAACCCGACTGCCACCATAAGAATTAGTTGTATTTTCTCGGGCGTGACCCTGATTGGTTCCACTTCCTGCTTTTCCAGCAATCACAAGTCCGTAAGGTCGTCCGGCCGCGTATGTCGCACCGGCTGCGTTACGTCAAGAAGACTCAACTCAATCTAGGCGGTTTGGAACTGACGCTAGTGAACGCGTTCCGACCGTCCAACTCTTTTTCTGAAGATCCTCCGCCCAAGGTGTCCGATTTGAGCCATGGCTGCCTCATTTGAGGCATTTCCCCCGCTCGCCGCGGACCGCAAACCGTTTGTTTCGTGGGACCCAACGATGGCAGGTCGCTTGCATCACACGGCAGAGTACAGCGCAGAGAAGGCCGGATGGACAAAATGAATGAGCCGTTTCTGGATTCGCCAGTCGCATGCATGTATTCAAGCCGTGAGTCCGACAAGTTCCGTTCCGATTTTGAAGTTTACATGCCAAACTGTCCCAGAATTGCCCGGTTGCTGCGAGCGCTCCGCGAGCTCGACGAATCCATAGCGGGATTTGAAGAATTGCGGGAAGCCGAACTCAGCTATCTAGTCGCGGGCGCGATTCGGGAGTCTGGGTTCGTGGATCCCATTGAAGCCTGGTTCGCGATTGCCGCCATCTTGGAGGTCATCGAAACGCAAGCTCCTGTAACGGAGAAATCGTGGTCTTGCTAAGTTTTCTCAAGACGAGATAAACAAGAGTTTGCCCGGCGCCACGTTCTTGAGTTCCGTTCGTGGCGCAGCGCGCAGCCAAACGTCTGATTGCTCTAGAGCGGAAGACTCCGGGGGAGGACGGCACTCCTGAAGCGTCTGACATGTGGTCGGACAGAAAATGGCGTGAGCACCAGTGCGCGGGCGGAACTCCGAGTGTTACCCACTAAGTCGCACTTACAAAGAGAAATCCAATGTCGCAACAATCGCTTATCGCCGCTGTCTTGCGCGAGGCCCATTCGGGTGAGTGCCGGAGTATCCTTCTCGGGGGAGGGGAATGCTAATGAAGCGCGCTCGCGGCGGATGGGTCTTCGCGGAGGACATCGTCGCTCACCGCTTAGCTCGCGTCCGACGAAGTTTGCTTCGCCGGTGGTCAGGTGGCCACTGACTTTCACAAGGAGAGCACTATGAAATCGACCCGAACTTTGAGCTTCGTTAAGTTTGCCGCCTGCACGGTTCTGGTAGTTGGACTCAGTGCCAGCGCGTTAGCGTCGTGCGGCGATTCCCTTTCCGCGCTCGCACCGGGGGCAGCGGCCATCGTTAGCCAATCCCGCCCGATGCAACCCGACTCTCAGTCTTCCGCAGGCTACGCCGTCAACTCGTCCATCGTTGGCCTTTGGCACATCCAGTTCAAGGTTAACAGCGAAACCATCCAGGAAGCGTACCAGCTCTGGAATGCGGGTGGGACCGAGGTGCACAACCCGAATGTCGATCCGAGAACGGGCAACGTATGCCTGGGCGTGTGGAAGCGGGCGGCTGGGACTTACACGCTCGCTCACCGCGTGTGGAACTATGACGCGAACGGAAACTTCCTCGGAACCATCCACCTCAGTGAGACGCTTACTCTGGGCCACGGCGGCAATATGCACAGTGGTTCCTTCAAGTTGGATTTCTATGACCCCTCCGGCCACTTCCTCAATGAGGTAACCGGCAGTGTCATCGGGAAACGCATTTCGGTTCAGTGATCTGAGCGTTGTGAGCGTCGTGATGTGGGCGGAAAGATAATCCGCAAAACCGACCTCATCCTCGACCGATGGGAAGTAGTGAGCGACGAAGAAAAGCGGCGACAGTGCGAGCATTGCTATGACGAATCGCCTAGCTGCGGTACACCGCTTTCAACCGATTCATCACCCGCGAAAGGTCTTCGACGATGGTCAGATAACTTCGCGATAGTTCCCGCAACATGCGCACGCCGGTCTCGGCGTGATAGACGGGTTTGAGTTGGTTGCCGCGTAACAGATCGGCCAGCTTGCGCGCGTTGCTCAACGACGGGAACAAGAGTGACCGCATCGATGCGCTGCGCCGCTTCCACCAACTGCTCCCGTGGAATGCGGCTCTCCTTCGCTGCATTGGCTTCCACGAAACTGCCGTCGACCGACAGGTGCTTGCCCTGCACCAGTCCCACATCCACACACTGCCGCACGACCTGCTCGAACAACTGCTCAAACAGCTTCGATTCATGAAACCGTCCCTGCCGGTTTTTCGAGAACGTAGAGTGATGCGGAATCTCCTGATCGAACCCCAACCCGGTGAACCAGCGCCAGGCCAGATGCATGCGCAGCTCTTCCGCCAGCTTGCGCTCGCTGGTCATGCCGTAGAGATAGCCGATCAGCAGAATCCGCAGCAGCAACTCGGGATCGATCGACGGCCGGCCGGTTTCGCTGTAGCTGTCTTTCAGTTGCCGCCGCACAAACTCGAATCTGATGTGCTTGTCGATCAGCCGCAGCATGTGGTTTTCAGGAACTTGATCTTCCAGACGGAAGCAATAGAACAACGCTTCGGAGCGGTCGTGTTGCCCCATCATAATCAGCAGGCCTCCGACGATGAGAATCACACAGAGCATGCGCAGATGCTTTCTTCTAACATGCTTCTGCGCAATCTCATTCCGCTAATCGACGTGACTTTTTTAACATCCACGCGATGTTACGCCAACTATCGTCCTTCGCTGGTAGTGTCCTATTAGTGCGTTGATTGTGTTTTTGGGCTGGACAGCGCCGGAGTTTTCCCGTCCGAGTCTTGGGTGTAGACTGTTCGTAGGAGACTCACATGGAAGCCGCTCGATTTGTAGCCATATTTGTGGCCATTTTCTGTGTGTTTATCAGTGCCTTTGATCTAAGCGGAGAACGAAGAAAAGTTGCGCGGGAAAAGCGTATCGGTGAGTATAAGATGGCCGCAAGACTCCTGAGATTCAACATCTGAGCGTTCCTAAACGGTTGAATGCGACGACCCGGCTCCACATGCGCCGCCTACCATTTCCGGGATGTTCGGGCGGCGATTATTGCCCTGATTGTCTGTTCGTTAAGCCCTACGCAAGAAACGTGCCGCCGTCTCAGGTTGTTGAGGTAACCAGGCCATAGCGCTCAAAACCCCTTCAGGCCCTAACTCGCCAGCCCGGTCCTATAAAGGTGACGGGTGGTGGATGGTGACGCTGTTCCTGTATAAGCTTGTAAATTGGTCTTTAAGGCGGGAATACAGAAGTGGCATCATCATCCGTCACCCGTCACCCTGGGACATACCCCCTGATCCCCTGTGTGCCTTTTTTGAGATTTTAGCTCACTCGTCGGCGAGCGTTCTTCAGCGAACTGACAAAGCCGGAGCTTCGGGTTCGCATCTTTTCAGCGAGCCCGGAGCGGAGGCCCCCAGGCCCCTGGCCTTTTCCTTCATCATGAACGCGCCGCTCTTGACGGCGGCACTCCCTGCGGGCCCTATCACGGATAGCACGGCCCGCTCCCATCCGGTCACTGAGCAAGGTCGAAATTATGCTTTTGACAAAATCCACATAGGGTTGTTGTAGTCTCGTTGGCACAAGCTCAAGGGGCCAGCCTGGTGTCACCAATTCACGTTCTCATAGCTGATGACTTCAAACGCTGGAGACGCCAAGTCCGTCAACTGCTCAAGGTGAGGCCAGAATTACAAGTCATCGGCGAAGCGTCGGATGGATCAGAGGCTGTTCAGAAGGCCGACGATTTGAAACCGGACTTAATTGTGCTGGACATCGGTCTCCCAAAGTTGAATGGAATCGAAGCCGCCCGGCGCATAGGACAAGTCTCTCCCGGCTCCAAAATACTCTTCCTCAGTCAGAACAATGATCCCGACATCGTGCAGGAAGCTCTGGACACGGGCGCTTTGGGCTACGTTCATAAAACAAGCGCCCGAACGGAACTACTTCCTGCCGTCGAAGCGGTTCTGCGGGGTAAGGAATTTGTCAGTAGCGGCTTAAAGGGTAAGAACTGAATTCTCAGTCATGATGTCGCGGCGTCGCCTTTTGTAAGTGAGCGCAATTCAGCTTGCGGCACGGCAAATTCCGCGATGCCACAGTCCGCGCAGACAACAAGCTCGGAGAACACCCACACGACGGGCTCGTCAATTTCTTCCAGTCCCGGAAAATGGATGGCGATCTCCCCCGTGAACTTGCGCTGGTTGACTGATCCGCACGAGTTGCAGTGCATGCTCACCTTCTAGGCCCATTGGTGGCTCCTAGGGAACTGTCAAAACCAACAGTGGGGGTATTAATAGCATAAACCTGCAACGGAGTTAACATCGTAACAGTATGTGCTACACAGCGCGCACCTAGCCAGGGTCGCGTTGCGGAATCTGGCCCACGGAGCCCGCTACGCTGCGTGAATCCAGCGCTGCACATCGACCCATACACCGCCCCGTCTCTCCTGGAATCGAGTCACCGTGCCAAGAACAGCGATGTCTTTTCCTTCAGGACAATGCCGGATGATGAGCGGAGTGCTTGACTCCGTGGACTCAGAATCGACCCGACACTCAACGTGACAGCAGTCGCACTGGAAGAACTCCGTGCTGATCATGCGCCATTGTAGCGCCTGTAGTCGCTCGAACACCCGCCGTCCCGTCCGGAAAGGCGTAAGAAGCCATCTTTGGATTCAGATTCATCCCGCTTTTGGCCATTTGCCAGATATGCACGGGATCTCATGTCTGTGCGCTTCATACCAAAGCACGAGTTCCACTCGATTCCAGAGTCCAAGTTTGTCGTAGATAGCGCAAAGGCAATTTTTTACGACATGCTCAGTGGTGCCGATCGCTTCTGCGACTTCAGTGTTCTTGAGGCCTTGGGCGACAAGCTCGATGACCAGCCATTCCCGTTCGATCGGAACGCGCCCTTCGTGGCGCTCTCCTCCAAACATAGTGCCCTCCCCATAAGACTGTTTCAGGGGTTCCATCGCAAGAATTCGAGGAAAGGAAAACGAACCAAACCCGCTTGGAGAGCAGGATAGCGCGTTATGAGACTGCGGGCAAGCGAGTTCACGGGTAACGACAGGCGCGCGGCAGTAGCAATAGAAAGATGAGGAGCAAGAGCGCGAAAAATGGGTAGATCACCCATTCCCGCTTTGCAAGAGCCGTCGTGAATTTCGGCCAAGCGTGTATCACTCGCGCTCTTCCCGCCGCCAGATTGACAGTCCGCGCTCGCCTAGAGCCAGCATGCCCAGCGTGGCCGGTTCGGGAGTGGGCGCTGTCAGAGCTGCATCCGGTCGTTCCACGACATCGTCTGGACCCTTGGTCTGGCCTGCGACGATGGGCTTACTCGCGATGGTTTCAAAAGCGTATCCAGTCAAAGTAGCTGTGAAGTTTTGTTGGCCGATGGTGACGCTAACCCGAGCCCAGCCGTAGTGAGACTTACCATTGATTGTGAATTTCAATCCGAGGTAGCGATCCCGGAGGCCCTTGCCCCCGTTCGCCCACGGACCGTACCAATAGGTGACTGGGTTAGTAGTCGCATGCTTAACCAGTCGTCTGACCATCTGGCCAGGGTTCCCGTTGAATACTCTATGAGGTCCAACCCGATGACCGGCACGCAGCGGCACCGCACTCTTAAACCATCCTTGGGCGGTTCCGATAGCGGCGTTCCCGTAAGAGGGATTGGGGTAAATGGCCATAAATGAGGACGGCAGCGACGTTACGTGACCGTCGCCTCTCCACAGCCCGAAATCCTTTTTCCCATCGTGGTTAAGATCTATGAAAATAGTTGTCCTACTTGGAATTGGAATATTGGCCTTCGTGTAGACGATCTTAGCCTGGGCCGACTGCGCCAAGGCCAGCATTCCCACTCCGGCTGCGCCTGCCGCAATCGCGTACGCGTTGAGTTGGTGATGGATTGACTTGGAAAGGGTAGCCGTCTTACGGGATCCGGCAGCACGTTTCATAAGATCCTCCTCAAACGGGCGAACCCATTGTCCTCTCGCCCTCGTCAGGAGTCAATCCGCGCATCCGCGAAAATCAATACGAGGCAAAAAAATGACCGAGCAAGAAAGACTGCAGTGCCACGCCATCGACATCAATGGCCTAAACTCATGCGACCGTACGGGTTCTGAGAAACTCGGCTAAAGCCTTGCGAGTAAACCAGCCTCTACTTCGAGATCACTAAGGCCTACTTACGATTTTATGCGGCTGTCCAGACGAACCCGCCGCCAGATGGCCAAGCATGGCAGGCTCCACCACGACATCTGGTCCACTCGTCTTGCCTGCAATGATCGCCTTGTTGGGGATCGTTTCGTAGGCGTAGCCGGTCAGCAGTGCTTTGACCGGTTTATTGGGCGAAATATGCCCGATCCGCGCCCATCCGTAGTGAACCTTGCCCTTAATCGCGAATCTCACCCCAAGGTAGGCCTGTCCCTTGACGTTGAGCCAGGGCCCATACTTCCAATACGACGTGCAGTCGGGATTGGAGAAGACTCTAAACATTCCGGCGGCGTTCAGTCGGTTATTGAAACCACGACTCGGTCCTACTCTCTTCCCCTCGGGCAGAGCCGCCGCGCAGAGGACACCACCACTCAGGGCAGAATATATTTGGTTCTGAGTTTGGGTTTTTGTGGTCCACCTTACGCTCAGAGCGCGAGTGAAACCTGAAGTCCGGTTGCTGGAAGCCAGGAGAAGCTGGAAATCATTTATGCCGTCATGGTTGAGATCGAGGTAGAAATTCTTGTTGATGGGAAGACGTTTGTGCGCCGGAGTGTAAACAACTTTAGCCTCGGCGAACTGGCCCAAAGCTAACACGCTCACTCCCGCAGCACCCGCTGCGAGTGCGTAGGCATTGAGATGTCTGTGCAGCGACTCAGAAATTTGCGAGGGAACTCTGGCAGGCCGTTTCATCGGTTCCTCCAAAACGGGCAAGCCATTATGATGCTGCGCCCAGCATCCGTCAACGCACATTTCAGACATGACCGACGTTCCCCTTTGTACTACGAAGCAGCAGTAGCTTCCGCCCCTTCGGGGAATGGCGTTTCCATGTCCAATTCCTTGATCTGCTTCACCAGCAGGCTGAACCCATCTCAACTCACGGGTGTTTTTCGTTCAAGGAAGAAGTTAGCAGCTGCATGCACATGCCGTAGTTGCCAAATGGCAGGGACGCAGCGGATTTTTTTGGCCCAAGCAGCCATCCACCCACCCTTCCCCCCGCAAATTCTTGAAAACTTCCTGTTTCTCTACGGTCGGAGGAGTGAAATCAAACTTGTCCAATTTCTGCCTCCGTTCGTGGTCCGACTCCTCCCAGTCCAGCTGCAATCGTTCTGTGCTTGGCTCCAGTTTCATTTTGTTATTGGCCATGAGGCAAACTGTACAGCGATAACCAAGAACAAGTAGCTGAGGTTCTGGGCATTCGCAATGAATAGCATCCACTCCCAACATGGGATGCTCCTTTGTCCAACTCGTGTAGTTGTTCCTGCAACAATCGTCGCAAGGTTTCTTCATGCATGCCAGGTAGTCGTTGATGGTGCGGTTGCTCTTCAGAATTCCATTGCTGGAAGGAACGGAAATACAGACCTCCATTTCGGCCCTTGGGAGGATGGTGGCTACGATTGTGGAGCAATAAAGCATAGGGGTTATACCCGTACCCACCGGCGTCCTCCATAACGGCTTGGACATGGGGTATGCTTTCAACCATTCCTCTTCGCTCCAATACTCCTGCATCATATTCATCGGACGGGCTAGAGGTTTGTCCTCCATGCTCCCTTCCAAAAAGTCTCTGGAGTCTGACGAAGAAGACGTAGTGAGCGGAGCGAACGGAGTCTCCTCCTTCCTTTCTTTCGTTCTTTCTTTGCTTTTGACTTTAGGTTAACCGCAGGAGCTTTTCGATCAGCTTTTCGTGACTCCCCATGGACGCCGTTCCAGTTATCACGACCAAGACTCCCCGGACGCGGATGGAAGATTTGATAACCTTCGTGCACGATTGCGGTGATTGCCGAAGTTCACGCCGATGATGGCGCATTTGAGGCGCTCTTTCGCGGGGAGGGTCTTCGCAAACCTCGGGTCAGAGGGCAGCGACTCTGCCGCCCTCTCCCCAAATCCTGCGGAAAGGTCTTGGCCGGTTGCCCAGTCCTAAGCGAGAAGGAGTGGGTAACGGAAGACCTAGTACACCGTGGTCCATCCCGAGCTCTTGCAGACCGACAGACTAGGAGGCGAACTGGGTGTGCCGGTGGTGGTAGAGAACAAGGATCCAATCGGCGCTGCGCTCCCAGAACAGCCTCCCACGGGAGACGAGTTTCCCACCGCCCAGGTTGTCACCCCTGTGTCACTGGTGCCACCAGAACTCGTTGTGAAGCGAGAGTGAGCAGTGAAAACAGAGCCGCCAGAGCCTACTAGCGTGATGGCGCTGCCCAGAACATATATTCCTACGTTAGCATCGGTTAGCGTAGTGGAGGTAGCGTCATCCTGGAGGCTGTGTGTCGCGGTTCCTTTAGTAGCACCCATGACACTCAAGTCTGTGACCGTGTTGGTACCGGAAATATGGATCGTATTGGCACCACCACCCGTGATATTAAACAGAACGCTGCCAGAAACAGTGCTGCCTGCGCCCACGAGAATTCCGTCTGTGAATCCGCTTGCGATTGAGACGTCCCCAATGAAGTTGCTGGAACCGTCAAGCCGGACCGCGGCAGAACCGGAGCCTGAGCATGTGAGCCCGTGAATGCCAAGCGTTCCCGAAGCGGTGATCTGAACGCATACAGACGTATTAACTCCGGAAACGGTGATGTCAGAGTAGGGACCGGAAGCTGGAGCCGAGATCAACATTCCCGTCCCCTCAACGTTAGTGATACTGACGCGCTGGACGGAGTTCGGACTACTGGATCCGCTTCCGGCGACGTTAATACCGTAGAGAACGCTGCTATTGTTTCCACCGTCCAGTGTCAAATCTTGAACATCGGCTCCGTAACAGGATGCGCAAATAGTTCCCGAACCCGAGACAATTAGTGTCGAACCTGTGAAACTGCTTGCCGCTTGAAGCGTGGTAAGACCGACTCCCTCACCGACGAGCTTGACTTTAGGGGTGGTAAAAGTCCAACCGTTGCTAATGCTGATTATTCCTGCCGGCAACAGAACAGTCCACGTCCCCGGCGCGCTGACACCATAGCCCGGAGGGTTTGCGCAGGTGTATCCTCCCGACGGCTGCACCCCCCGACCATCGATCACTACCCCCGGCAGGCTCTGAGTGAAGGCTTGCGCAAGAGCGGCGCTCACTTGTTGGCAGAAGTCGCCGCTACTGTTGTAAGCGCTGGCATCGATAAAAGCTGAAGAGCCCTGAAGGTTGGAGTTCCATACAGCGTTGTATCCCTTTTGAGCGCTTGCGAAGCTTGGGCTCACCGCCAACCAACTCCAGAGCGCCATCGATGTTGCGAACAAAACCTTGCTCACTCCAAGTCTTTTCGCGAGTTTCATAAGTAGTCTCCTGTGTTCTCAATTGTGATTTCGCGATTGCTACCTTCGGTTCATAAACCTGGCTCTCTGGCTACCGGACTGCGGCCCAACCACTACTGGTGCAGGCGTACAACGTGGTTCCGATTCCCGAAGAAGAGCGGTTAGTGTAGATCGTCCCGGGTTGACATGAGCTACCGACAAGTACCGCGCTGTTGCCCAAAAGCCAAGTGGGTACTGAGGTGCTGCCGCTAGCAGTAGTGAAGCGGGTGAAAGCGGTCGATCCCGCTATGGAGTCATCGCCGACAGCGTAGATAGCCACGGTGGCATCCGTGATCTTGGTAGCGGTGCCGGGTGATGGAACAGGAATGTTGTCGTCATCAATCGCGTTGGTTGCGCCATTCTTCGTTACCCCTAGGACGGTCAGATCGGTTACCGTCGGATCCGATGGCCTGTTCGGACACACGGTGGCGCTCACGGAACCACAGATGTGCACGACGTTTGACATGCCGCTGATGCTGCTGTTGCCGGCGATATCAACGAGGACATTTCCTTTTGCTCTACAGGGGGTCGAACCGCAGCTTGAGGTATCCGATCCCAGGACGATGCCGTTCTTGAATCCCCCGACCGACACGTTTTCAATGGAATTTCCGTGCGCGTCCAGGTAAATCGCTACGCCCGGAAGCGTGCCGTTCGTATCGGTACAAGACAGGTTATGGATTCCGCGCGTCGGTCCGCTTCCCAGAATCTGCGCACATATGGCAGAGCTGCCGCTACTGGAGAAGGCAATATTGGAGTAGGGACCAGAGTTTTGACCCTCCCCTGTGGTGCCCACGTACAAACCTGTCCCGCTGATTCCCGTCAGGTTGACGCGATCGACGTATGTGCGCTCTTGAGAGTTTTGATTGCTAATCCCGCTCACTCCCGAGCTGCTTCCGTCCAGAGCCAGATTCTCGACGCCAATGCCAAAACATATGGGTGAACAGAGGTCGCTGTCTCCCAATCGGACCATAGAACCAGTACCGAGGCCCGACCCAGCCTTCAAAACGGTTGAAGCAGCTCCTTCGCCGATGATCCTCGTCCTGTCCGGTATCCTCCACGAATAGCCTATGGTTATGGTTCCAGCAGGAAGCAGAATAACCGAGGGTTTCGTGTGGAGGGTGCTCCCCTGTTGCCATGGAGTATCCGTGATCCCGGCGTTGGTACAACTGTTTCCGCCTGAGATTTGCACGCCCCGGGCGTCGATCACTCCTCCGGGAGCGCTAGCGGGAATAGCCCCCAGTGCAGAATAGATTTGTCCACAAAAGTCGACACCTGTGCCCGAGAATACGCTGGCATCCACGAACGCCCAGGAATAGGTGATTGTCGTCCCAGTAGAGTCATAGACTGCGTTGTTGCCTTGGCTCTGCGCTTGTACTTGGGCCGGGAAAATCGAGAGCAACGCAACGGCAGCAAACATCATGCCCGCAAATAGCGATCTCATGAGCGATTGACTTGTAATTCTCATAGCATTCTCCTTTTTTGGAGTTCCTTCCGGTTTTGGTTTTCTGAAGTGTTGAAGCGTCGCTATACGACGGGTTGCCACGCGCCGCCGCTGCAAACGTACAAGGCGTGCGCACCGATGGTCGTGCTGGTATTGGAGAATATCGATCCGGTAGGGCAGGATGACCCTGAGGGAGCCGTGTCGCCGACTGCCCAGCTAGGGACTGCTGATGTTCCCGTACCGGAGCTTGTGGAGAAAAGCGTATAGCCGCCGCCAAGCGTATCTCCGTCTGCATAGAGACCTACGTTGGCGCCGGTTGTAGCCCCAGTCCGATCATCCTGAATGCCGTTAGGGGCGGTGCTCAGGTGGGCATAGGAGACGCCAAGTATAGTTAAGTCGGACACGGTTGAGCTGATCTCGACAGTAGTGGGCAAATTAGTCCCGCCGGCGGAAATGTTGGCTAAAACATCACCTTCAGCAGTTCCGTTCCCTCCTATAAGGACGCCGCTCGTACTGAAGTTCTCAATATGAGCATCGTCGATTGTCGTGTTCGAGGCGTCGAGATAGATCGCATGGGTGTCGCCACCAACGCAGCTGATTCCGTGTAGTCCACGCGTTTCAGATTGCTCAATTTCCACACACTTACTTGCTTGGTTGACAAAGAGATTCGTGTACGGTCCAGAATTTGCAGCACTGAAATTGCTTCCCGCTGGTCCGATCTGCAGGCCTAACGCGATGCGCCGCAGAACCACTTGGTCCACGTAACTATCATCCTGGGCATACTGGTTCAATATGCCAGTCACGGTTTGGTTACCAGAAGCCGGACCGAGGGTGAGATTTTCTGCCGATATCCCGGTGCAGACGTAGTTTCCGCTTCCATCGAGTGGGCACACATTCGTGCCGCCGATCAATCCTCCGAACTGAATCATCGGATTCACGGAGTTAGAAGTGGCCAGCAAGTAGGTGCCACCAGTGGCGCCGCCTGATACGCCTGCGCCGAACATTCCATCGCCGAAGACCCGTGTTTTGTCCGGCAGCACCCAGGTTTGATCGATGTTGATCTGGCCGGAGGGAAGCAGAATCTCAGAGGAGGTTGTGATTGCGGTGCTCCCAGCCGTCCAGGGCGTTTTTGTGCACGTGAATGCGCCTCCCGATCCCACTTGCACCCCGCGTGCATCAATGACGCCGCCGTTTGATCGCAACTGCTGCAGCGCTAGGTAAATTTGGTAACAAACGTCACCGCTGTGGCCGCTCGAAAACACGCTCGCGTCGATAAACGCCGGCGATGGCGATTGGGACGAGCAGCCCGTTGTGGAAGTACATACCGCGTTATTTCCGGCACTTTGAGCTCCGGCTCTGGTTGAGAAAATGAAAAGCAAGCTCAGCGCGGCGATTACTGCCGTGGACACGACCGACATTTTTGCAAGTTTCGTTCGACATCTCATCTCAGTTTTCTCCTTTGCTAACTTGCGTTGTGTTGCGCAGTCTGACACGTGTCAACATTTCGAGAAAAAAGAAAAGTGTGGTGTTCCGAAACCCGTACGCACAAGTTGCCACTGGAACCGTTCACTCCCATCCGATAGGGGAAAGGTAACGACCACAGGCCTGTTGAAAAATAGGCGATTCCCGCCGTGATCACAAAATCCTGTTCCAAAAATCGAACTTCGCGACATCGGGTACTATGGAGCATAACTTTTGCGCTTCGTCTCATTGCTTGTCATTCATCCAAGGTCGGAGACAAGGTCGGAGTTGGGAGGACGGAACTTTGACGAGAGCCCGTCCGCGGTTTGAAGCGCCCGCGAAGCCGCGTAGAGCATTTCTGATTTCCAGTTGCGCGGATATTTTTTCGGAACTTTCTGGACGCAGCCGGTGAATGAGTGCCGTAGCGTGCGGGGAGGCACTACCACGGACCCGAAGGTTAATCGAAGCGGATCCATGCCGCGTGCTGGGAAACAAGGCATGCGTAGATCTGCCGAGTGGCGCCGAGATGCCGAAGCTCTTCCTCGACTACGTCGGGATGGGCGATAGCGACAAGCCCAAGGACCACGCCTATTCAACCGCGGAGCGCACGGATCTTGTCGAAGCGATCTGGCGCGATTTCGGCGTCCAATCGACGACGCTGGTTGCCTTCGACTTTTCCTCGCTTGTCGTTCTCGAGCACTTGCGACGGCGACTTGAGCGAACGTGAGCACTGGTATTTCGCCAGTGGTCACCGCGACAATACCTGCCCGTACCAATAACTCAATCATGATGAAAAGGGACGATGATCTTCTCAGGGAGGAGGCTATTTGACCTCCGAATCTCTACTGAGAGCGCAGGACGAGTCACTTGGTCGCATCGTGATTGCGCGCGGGGAAGACACGTTTGGCCGATTAGCTGTTGAATATAAGGAGGAGCGGGAACGCTCAGGCAGCTCGCCGTTCGTAGCGGTGGTGAAGTCCACCGACCTGCGGGAGTTTTATGACTCGGCCTAGTTCGGGTGGTTGAGGAGCACGTGTGATAGGAGCATCCTTCGCAAGTGAAAGATGGGTACGCGAGCATTCGTAATATGCGAAGTACGCACTTCAGGATGCGGCGCAGCCCTGATTCCTGGAGCACGATCACGTGGTCCAGACATTCTCGTCGAATCGATCCAATCAGCCGTTCGACATAGGCATTCTGCCAAGGAGATCGCGGAGCTGTGCGGACCTGATGAATGCCTATCCACTCGGCCGCCTGATGGAACTCCTCACCGTAGCTTCCGTCACGATCATGGAGCAAATAGCGCGGAGCACTGTCCCAGGGGAAGGCCTCCAGGAGTTGCTGAGCCGTCCATGCAGAAGTGGGATGCTGGGTTATGGCGAAATGCACGAGGTGTCGGCGGTCATGGGAAAGGGTTAGAAAGACGAATAAGATTCGGAACATAGCTGTTGGAACTACGAAGAAATCGGCGGACACCAGATCCTGGGCGTGATTCTGAAGAAAGGTGCGCCAGGTCTGTGACGGTGGCTTGCCATGCCGCAGTATGTACTTGGCCACGGTCGCTTGCGAGACTTCAATGCCGAGCTTAAGCAACTCGCCATGGATGCGCGGCGCACCCCAGAGTGGATTTGCCAGACTCATATTACGGATTAAATGTCGCACCTCGTCAGGAACGCCAGGCCGACCGTTTCGCGCACGGCTCTTCCATGCCCAGTAGAGCCGAAATCCCTTTCGATGCCAGGCAATCACCGTTTCTGGTTTCACAATAAGCAAGGCGGAACACCAACCGGGCCAAAGTCGAGAAAGCCAAACCCAGAAGGCCCGGTCCCAGACGTGCAGGCGAAGGCGATGTTTTCGGCTTGATCGTTGCAGCACGAGAATCTGATGACGTAAGGCCAGGATCTCGGCGTGCAGTGCAGCCCGAGTTCGGAAACAACTTCGCAGCGTGGAAAGCAAGGAAAACAAGGACGCGAACATTGCACTGAGCCTACATGTCAGACCTGAAGAAATTCAACGGTTTCAATGCGAACGGAGTTTATGGTAGGGACAGCGTTTGGCCGCTCTCTCTTCTTCTTCGTCAGCCAAGGCACAGGGGGAATCGTGGCAGCCGGGTTATTCACGGTTGCTATGGCGGTAGCAATCACGTACAGGACGACTCACGGAGGCTGGGCAGCCCGGTGGTCGACTTGGTAGGGCGATGGGGAACGCAGCGCGTTAGCGCGATTAAAATAGCCGGAACCATCATGAAAAGTGCGCGCATCACTCGATGTAAAAAGTTGATTCCGAGATGCGGCGCATCGACTTCGAGCGTATCGAGTGTCCACAGCCGGGAAGCGCTTTGTGTCGGCGCTGCATGCCCGCTCAGGCGCATCATTTGTAATGATGACGGCTGTCCAGATCTCAGACAATACCACGCTCTTTTGTTCTTGACTTTCCTCCCTGCTCGGAGCAGCATTGGCCCAGTTTGTTAGGGTCGTTTACCTAGTCCCCCCGACTTCCGGTCGCGACCTTGGAATCGCTTCTGTTTATCGCATCATCGGGCCGAACCCTGGGAGTAATCACCATGAAATTACATGTAGTTGTGTACATCTGTCTGCTAGTCGTCGTAGTCGCGGTGGCGGGTTTCATTCCTGGCCGGGCGCAAGAAGCGGGCATGCCGGGACAGCCGCCATCTAACGGCGCACCGCCTGCGAACCCGCTGAAAGTGGCGCTGCTGCACTGGTACCGGGCCAACACAACCACCAGTTTCAAGGTTGGTCAGCAGCCGTATGGCGTCGCATTCGACGGGACCAACATCTGGACGGCAAACTTCGGCGAAGGTACCGTCACCAAGCTGCGAGCCAACGATGGCGAAGTGCTGGGTACCTTCAAGGCGGGTGTCAAACCCTATGGTGTTACCTTCGACGGAGCCAACGTATGGGTATCGAACGTCGGCGACGGAACGGTTAACAAGGTGCGGGCCAGCGACGGAAAGAACTTGGGAACATTCACTATCGGCGCTCCCCCTGGGTGGATGGCATTTGACGGTGCCCACATCTGGGTGACGGCTGGCAACAATACTGTCGCCAAGCTACGAGTAAGCGACGGCAAGAATTTGGGGAACTTCGCCGTTGCGGGCCCACCGATCGCAATTGCTTTTGACGGCGCTAATGTCTGGGTGACGAATGGGAAAAACACGGTTAGCAAGTTGCGAGCAAGTGACGGTAAGAGCTTGGGAAACTTTGCTGTAGGCGGGAGCCCTCTTGGCATCGCCTTTGATGGCGCTAACATCTGGGTGGCCAACCGAGGGGACGTCACGGTCAGCAAGCTGCGGGCGAGCGATGGGAAGCTCCTCGGCACCTTCACTGTTCCCTTGAGTCCTTACGGCATTGCCTTTGACGCCGCAAACATTTGGGTCACAACTGATTTCGCAGTCATAGAACTGCGGGCGAGCGACGGAACCCTATTGGGTTCTTTTGACACTCGGAACCCCACCACCGGAGTCGCCTTTGATGGCGCGAATATCTGGGTCACCGAAGTCGGTATGAATGCGCTTCACAAGTTTTAAGGCTATCGCGCGGAAGGATCGTGTCTGTCACGACTAACTCAATCGCAAAGGAGAAAAACATGGGAATGCGTCGGGCTCGGCAGTGGTTCTGGACATTCTTGCTGGGAATTGCTTCTCCCTTGGCGGCGGCACAGGATCTTGGGACTGGAGGTGTAAACGTTCTGACTTGGCAGGACGACACGTATCGCACCGGTCAGAACCTTAACGAAGGCACCCTTACCTACAACTTTATTACTCCCCCCACCTTTGGCCAGCGGTGTTCCAGACAGTTGGACGGCCAAGTTTATGCCCAGCCACTGGTCGTAACCAACGTCACGATAGGAGGCACTAAGTATCCTTCCGTCGTCTACGTCGTTACGCAAAATGACACCTTGTATGCCATAAATGGCACGCCTCCGCAGCAGGGTCAGTCCTGCTCAGTTCTCGGCTCTCTACCATTTCTCACGACACAGGGCCTCCCAACCTACGGCCACTCTGCAGTGGATTGTCATCACATCGGCGCGAGCGGGTGTGGGACGATTGCCCCGTGGGTGGGCATTCTCGGGACGCCCGTCATCAATATCAGCAACGGGGTCGGCACGATCTTCCTCGTTACCGAGACGCAGACGGGAACATTCCCCAACATTACGTATTATCACTACCTCTACGCGGTCGATGTCCAGAGTCTTACGGCGAACCAGTATGTTCAGGTGTGCGCTTCAGGATGCGGGAACTACACTTCTTCAAGCGTGTTTTCCCATGACCACATCCAGCGCCCTGGGCTATTGTTTGCCAGTTGCGGTAGTGGCTGCGGGAATCTCAACTACGTCTACGTAGCTTTCTCGATGATGGATGGAACCCCGTGGCCTTATCCCAACGGAGCAGTTTTCGGTTACAACAGTGCCAGCCTGACAGGCGGAACGAAATTCTATTTCCAGACCAGTTTGGCCGCTGGCAACAATCAAAGCTCATACGGCGGTGGCATCTGGCAAGGCGGGGCGGCCCCGGCCTTTGGGCCGGACGCGAACGGGAAAAATTGGATCTATCTGAATACAGGCAACGGCACGTTTAATTTGAGCGGCCAGCAACCTACTGACGCCGGTGATAGCTTTCTTAAGCTCGATCCCAACGGTTTGACTGTGACCGCGAGCAATACGGGCTACTTCAGTCCCGCCGATCAATTTTACCGGACCGACCCAAGCTGCGGCCCGCCAAACGGCCTCGACATAGATTTTGGCTCCGGAGGGGTCATGCTGATCCCAGATAACGAGGTGACAGGCCGCTCACTTCTTGCGGTCAGCGGCGATAAGGAGCAAGCTCTCTGGTTCATCGATCGCAGCACACCTGGAGGACATATTACAAGCTGCGACGCGAACTGCAACTGCACCGCGCAGGATAGCAACATTGTCCAGAAATATCCGGCCAACAACGGCCAGATTCATACCGGCCTTGCGTTCTGGGAAAGCCCTAGCACCAACTACGTCTACGCTGCAGGATTTCCAGGTGGGCCATTGGTTCAGTATGCGCTCTGTAACCCCCCATCGACCCCCAATGTGGTTTGCGGTGCGCTCAAAGCAAGTGACCCTGTGAATCCTCCGAACTTCAATTACGGAGCGACACCAGCAGTTTCGGCATCCGCCCCGGAAACAGCGACAGACGCTGTGGTTTGGGCAATCAATAAGGCGGACGGGAACGTACCCAAGGGAACTACACCCGGCGTGCTCTTTGCCATCGATGCTGTTTCGATGGAGGAATTGTATGACAGCAACAAGTGCAAAGTGAATATGGTTGCCGTGGATCAGATAGCGCCCGCTACTAAGTTTTCTGTCCCCACAGTTGCCAATACCTTCGTATACGTAGGCTCGCAAGCTCTTGATGCTAACGGCCAGAATCAGGGTCTTGGCACGCTTTACATTTTTGGAGCACTTTCGAGAACGTGTAATTGATTTAGTTTGGAATCAGTGGATGGTGCACAGCGAAGAAACTAAGGAGGATTATGGAATGGACCACGCCGCAGTTTGAAGAAGTCAGTCTGAACTGCGAGATCAATTCGTACGCGAACGCCGAGTTGTAGTTGGCGGGTGGCGATTTAGCTTCAGCGTGATCGTCGCGCGCTCGACCACACTTGTCGAATTTGCTGGCTATCCCGGCGACGGAGCTAATCCCGCAGCTGGCCTGGTATTAGATTCGGCCGGGAATCTTTACGGCACGACTGAGTATGGAGGCAGTGGATACGGCTGCGGTGACCAGTATTACACGATTTATTGTGGAACGGTCTTCGAACTGTCTCCGACTTTACACGGCGGTTGGACGGAAACCATCCTCTACAATTTCCAGGGAGGCACCCACGGCTGCGCTCCCGTCGCGCCGGTGATTCTCGACAACCAGGGCAACGTTTATGGGACGACCGAGCTAGGCGGCATCGCCGGACAGCCTTGCTACTTCGGTGCTGGAACGGTTTTCAAACTTACGACTCGCTCCAACGGCGTGTGGACAGAGAGCGTGCTCTACGCCTTCATGGGTACCACCGACGGTGCGATTCCTCTCGGCGGTTTGATCTTCGATACAATGCTGGCAACCTTTATGGTACAGTCTCGGACGAATGGGGAAACCGGTCGAAGAAGTTCCTCCCGAAAGCTGGACCTTCACGCAAGAAATCCTTTGGGGCACCCAAAGCGGGAGGCTGCGGCGGCGTTTTCGAACTGAGCCCAGGATCGGGTGGCACCTGGAGTGAGAGCACAATCTATGCGTTCAACGGCGGTACCGACGGCTGTATCCCGGAGTCCAACCTTATATTTGACTCGTCAGGGAATCTCTACGGCACGACGCTGGCCGGGGGCAGTTCTGCATATTGCTCAGGCTCTGGGTGTGGCACGATCTTCGAATTGTCGCCAGACTCCAGTGCGTGGACGGAAAGCGTGCTCTACAGCTTCACCGGCGGCGCAGATGGCGCAAACCCCACTGTCGGACTGCTTCTCGATTCGACAGGCAGTCTCTATACTCCCGCCTCGCTCGGCGCTAACAGCGTATGTTTTTTCAACTTTGACGGTGCAATGGGTAGCGGATCGGTAGTCAAAGTGACACCCTCGCTGGGAACCAAGTGGACTGCTAGCGCCGAGAATGGCGAACTGCTTTGCGAATTTGGCGTGATTAGTACTTCGGAGCCCATTCGGCAGCTGGGATTCGAGTTTCGGGAAATCCGATGCAGCGAGATCTTTGGTGGAGGGCAGAGTTGGGCCGGGATCCTGATCTTTTAGGAAGTCCAAATAGGCATCGTAGCTGGGGTGTGCGGAGGCGGAACAACCATCGGGAAATTTGTCATGGCACTCTTGCAGAGTCATGCCGGTGTTAGGGCAGCTCGCGGGATGCTGGCTGGCGGCCTTGCCTGCCAGGTTGTGGGCGCGGTCCTGAGATTCGAGGTGATGTGGGATGCAGACTACGACACATGTGAGACAAATTAACTTGTTGAGCCTGTGCATAGTTCCTCCTTAAATAGTGGGGCTGGCGCGAGAAAGGGAACAACAGCCCTTGCTCGCAATTCTGACAACTTCGAAATTAGCAAACTGCTCGGATGCGAGAACCACACCACCGCTCGGCTGGTCGCCCAGGATGGCTTCAGTTTCTTTTCTGCTACGATTGCAGAGGCCGATTGTGGCATGCACAGAGGACCTTTAGCACCTGCGGCATAGAGATCGGTCCAGATACGACGAGAGCCCCACAGAACCATGCCGGAGCAATTTTCTCTCCGAACGGTGTAGGATTGTCGCTTTTTTAGCGTTCGTTGATTCAGCAATTTGGAGCGGAAATTCTAGTTAAGAACCGTTTGGCACTTGCTAATTCCTATCCGAAAAGATAGCTACGGCTATCTTTTTGGCGACGGACAAGAGTAAGTCTAAGTCCATTGGACCCCTTTCAAGGCTATCCCCAACATCTCTGCGAATGGAATTGACCCCGCGTGTAACATTGTTACATCCGACAAGGCATTTGAGAGCGTGGGCGTGTCGCTGTTTAGCAAATTACTGATTCGCAAGAATGGCGACTGGCAAACGGAGGTGCGTCCATGCCATTCGTAGAAGTATTCACACGGGAAGAGCTGTCAGCGCGGTACGCGCCAAGCTTACCGAAACTCTATTGGTTACGATGATGAACCTCGAAATTGGCCACCCAACCGACAATGCACGAGCGATCGGTTGGGTATGGTTCTACACTCTGTGTGGAACCTCATGGGCAGTAGGTGGTCGGTTTGACGACACCTACATCAAGGGTAGAAAGATGGGACTCGCCAGATCATTGCCCCCGAAGGCATCCTGAACAGAGAACTCAAGTCGAAGGCGCTGGCCGAAGTCACGAAGAATCTGCGTGACGCGATGGGTGCCGAAGATGACGATGATGGCACTGGAGTCTTTGCAATCTACGAGGAGGTCCCTGCCGGGCACTGGGCCAACGGGGGGAAGATTCTGCATCTCGCCGAACTGCTGAAGGAGATGGGCGGCGATGTGTCAGAGGAGAGGAAACGTGAGATGAAAGCACTGTTCGACGGTCGAGCCGCATTGAAGGAGCACTTAGCCATTCCGGCGGAGTGAGCAGTGATGTTTCTCGGTTCGATTTTGCGGATTGGAATCTTGTTATCGGGGGATGCAGCGACACAGATCGCCCAGCCCGGAGCGAGAGCCACTGCCTAATGATTGGTGGACCTGCGTCGAGAAATTGCCGTGACACTGGCTCAGGCAAGTTCCCGGCTATCGCCTACTTTGCGCACAACCTTCCAATTGCGCGACATCGATGGCTTGAGCATTCGCGAAACATCAGATCTGCTCGGAGTGCCCACCGGAACGATCAAGGCATGGCTCGCCACAGCTCGCGCGAGACTTAGAGAAGTGATGGGGAATAGCAAGTGGCGAAAACGTGAGGGAGGCTAGCGTCGTGACGGCAATTGTTAGCAAACGACGGTCGCGCGAAGGCGGCTTCGAGCTAAGTGACTGGTATCGAAACACTGGAATTTCCGTTCATTGAAGGATCTGTATGTGGCCAGAAGGCTCAAATCGCTCAAGGGAGAATGTGCCATCTGCCATTGTGAACTGCCTCTGTCCCGAATGCGGCGCAGCCATTGAACTGCACGGAACTCGATCAATTTCCCCCTTTCCTAGCGAGCTATGTCGTTAAATTTTCTCGGCAAGCTTTGTCATCGCTGCAAGGTCTGAACGTGGTTGCGCGCATGCTCGCAGATGGCACGATCACCGCGCGGATCCGCTCGACGGTTGAACTGGAAGGTGCCGAGCAGATGCTCGACAAACTTCGTAACGGGGGCCTCCGCGGCAAGGGTATTATTCACCTCTAGGAGCACTTCTGAGGAGACATATGAGGCTGATCACGAACATCCTTTTCCGGTGGATTTCTCGGTCTCTTGCGTTGCCATGGCGTCTTACGTGAAAAGGGCTGCGACCTTGTTTGGCGCTAAAGTGTCGCTGATGTATGTGTTCGACCCCGCCAGCCACAACGGCTTCGAACTTTACCTGATTAGGGGGTCCGAGGAAATCGCAGAAGAACATCAGACGATCGGTCGCGACAGGCTCAATTCATTCCTCCAGACAGAGTTCCCCATCTCCGAACATCCAAGAATCGTCGTTGCCGGAGACGCCGCGACACAGATCGCTGCGGTCGCGAAGAATGGTTCGATCTCATAATTATGCCTACGCATGCCGATATTTTTAGGCGGATGCTCATTGGTTCTACAACAGCCAAGGTGCTCAATGATGCGGATTGCCCGGTCGTAACGAGCAGACACGCTGAGACGATAGCTCCACGACCGTTGGAGCACCGCGAATGGTTATGCACCATCGGCTTAGACGAGGACTCAGAAAGAGTGCTCGGTTATGCCCATCAGGCAGCGACGGAAGCGCACAGCAACCTCCATATTATTCACGCGATCCAGTCCATCGATCCCAATTTGCCCATTCAACTGGACCTCGACGAACAAATTCAGTCGGAGGAAAGGAAGCAAGCGCGTCAGCGCATTGCCGATCTGCAACGAAGAGTCGGGTCCCAGGCTCCGGTTCGGATTGTTGTCGGTCCCATCAAGGAGGCGCTGCTTGAGGCTGCTCGGCAGTTCGACGCTGACGCGCTGATCATCGGAAGAAGTCCTTTATCGGGCGCTAACGGTCGCTTACGGGATTTGACCTACGCCGTCGTACGGGACTCGCCATTTCCAGTTCTTAGCATCTGACTGCAAGCAGTCGATGCCGATTGCGTCTTAACTGTCGCCTATCTGAAGTAGCTTTGAATAGGCAGGCGTTCTAACCAGCTGAACTACGCCCCCGCATATATTGCTCTGCTTTTGCCGGACTGTTCCCTTCCGTTCCCCCCACTTCCCAGCTGTGTCCGAAACTGCCCGAAAGTGCCGTGACAGGGCAACAACGACGTGCAACTTATTGGATTTCGACGGTACTGACAGCCCGTTCTTTGATCCTCTAAGGAATTGTTTGACCCCGCTTACTAGACCCAAATCGGACCCTGATTTGGAGCGAATTGCTGCACTCCAACGATCTTGTCGAACGCAGATCGACCTAAAATGATCAATTCGCCCTTTCACATTTGGCGAAAGGATGACCCCGGTCAAGACGAGCGGTGCTGCATCCGGAGGAGGCGAGTTCTTCAGAGCACACACTTGTATTCCGCATGCTGCGATCACTAAGAAGACAAGACTGATACCAAAGACTCTTCTCAGGGTTTTCTTCATCCGCGACAATCTCGCACAGCTGTTCAGCCGTGGCGGAGGGTGAGCCCTGCTGCCGCGCAGGCTATAAGAACCGGCTCAGGAAAACACCGGCCGACCTCCCGTTACTAATCCGTGAGTCTGGTGTCGGGTACTTCCGGCGGCCGACCCCTTCCAGAATCGTCGGGTCCGCCGCGCACTTAGGAACGGAGAAATACCGGACGCCGCATACACGAGTCATTCCGCGATGTGATCATCAGCATCGGCCAGACCGAGTTCATCCTCCCTTTAAGGAAGTACTTACACACATTAAATCCGACCGGACAAAAAGAATCTCTGCGTCGATTCTCAATGGCGGAAAATCTAGAAGCGCCCCGGCTGAGCCAGCGCAACCTCGGCGCCGCTAGGGACGATGAACGCATCCACGCGCAGGCCATCGGGCAGTTGGGAACCGGGATCGAGTTCCACCAGGGTTTCGAGAATTTTCGTGTCGACCTTTTCTGTGGGCTCGTCGGTGCGGACGTTCTTCGGCCCCAACTGCTGCCCCACGCGCACCACCCGCCCCCAGAATTTCTGTTGGCCGAAGGCGTCGGCGGTGACGTAGGCCTTCTGTCCTACGCATACCTTGCTGACGTCGGTTTCATCCACGTCCACGCGCACCCTCAGGATGTTCCTGTCTCCGATGGTCAGGATGGGATCCGGCACAGTCGAAGAATTCGAAACGCTTTCTCCACTGCGGTGATGTTTGCGCAGCACAGTTCCGTCGATGGGCGAGCGAATGAACGTCTTATCGTATTTTGCCTGCGCTTCGTCCAACTGCGCCCGCGACAATTGCAGATCGGCTTCGGCGAATGAGCGGTCCTCCTCACGCGCACGATCATCTACCAAGGAATGTTGCTCGATGGCAGACTGATACTTCGCTTTGGCCACGTCCGCGTCGCGGGCGAAGCGGTCGAGTTCTTCGCGTGAGACCACTCCTGCAGAAAATAGCTCCTGCCGCCGGTGCAATTCGGCTTCCGTATTTTCCATTACAGCCCTCGCCTCGCTGACCGACGACCATGCCGCATCCCGCTCCTGCCACCGGGCGCCATTGTTTACTTTGCGTAATGTCGCCTCTTTTGCCAAGACGTTCGCGCGGGCGGACTCCACCTGCGCCCGGTAGTCGGCATTTTCCAGTTCGGCGAGCACTTCACCGCGGCGAATGGCGTCACCCTCTTCAAGCTTCACCAGTTTCAACCGTCCGCTCAACTCAGACCCAATCTTGATGTCTTCCGAGGAAGGCTCGACCCGCCCTGGACCCGCGATGAGTAAGGGCTGATGCGCGATTGTCAACGCCGTTGCGGCCTCTGATGCCTGATGCGAGTGTCGCGATGCCAGCACCAAAGAGCCGCTCAACAGAAAGGCCGTGAAGCCGATCAGCAGAGTCATGCGATTCTTCAGAAGACTTCCGATTCCAAGATCGCCTTTCATAATTCTCTCCAGATGTACTTTGTATGTTTTGTGTTCCCTGCGACAAGTTGGGAGTTCCTAACTTCCCTAAGCGAAACTCACCGCGCCGGTGCCCATTCCGTGCACCAACAATCCCGCCGGGACTAGCTCGGCTTCCGAAGGCCGGGCAATCGCCCCGTCTTCAATCCTCACAATGCGATCCGCAAAATCCAGCACCCGGGAATCATGCGTAACAATCACAACCGCCCGGTTCCGCTTGTGCGCCAGATCACTCATCATCTCCATCACGTTGCGACCGGTGCGCGAATCAAGCGCCGCAGTCGGCTCATCCGCCAGGATGATCGCAGGATCGCCCGCCAGCGCCCGCGCAATGGCCACGCGCTGCTTCTGCCCTCCGCTTAAGTCGGCGGGAAAGGCTCCATATTTCCCGGCGAGCCCAACCTGCTCCAGCAACTCCCTGGCCCGCCGCTTCGCTGCGACAGCCGAGACACCCTTGAGATCAAGCATGAGCTCCACGTTTTCTCCGGCGGTCAACGTGGGGAACAAGTTGAATCCCTGGAACACGAATCCGATGTGCCGCAAGCGAATCGCAGGCAATTCTTTCTCCCGCAGGCTCGTGATTTCGGTTCCGGCAATCCGCACGCTGCCGGACGTCGCCGTCAAGATGCAGCCCATGATCGAAAGCAACGTGGTCTTTCCGCTGCCTGAAGGGCCCATCAGCATCAGCAGTTCACCCGCATGTGCGTCAAGGTCAACGCCGCGAAGCGCAAGCGTCCCCGCAATTCCCTCGCCGTAGTTTTTTGTAAGATTGCGAACTGCAATTGCGGCCTGCATCTTTGTATCTCCCTTTCAGAAGCCTTGTCCTTCCAAAGCGAAGCGAGGAAATCTCGACTTGCGAACGAACTCATCCCTTGAACACCATCGCCGGATCGATTCGCGTAACCTTGTTGATCGAAACCAGTGCCGCCCCAACGCACATGAGCAGCGTGACAAAAAACATTCCGCCCGCCATGCTCGGAGGCATCAGGATCGCCGCCCCGCCGGCCTGGCTGGCATGCACCACAAACCCGCTGACGATCATCCCCAGCGCGTATCCGATCACTGCGCTGATTGCCGCCTGCTTCATGATGACTTTGTAGACGTAGCTGTTCGGCGCGCCCATCGCCTTCAGCGTTCCGTATTCGCGGATGTGGTCCATGGTTGTGGCATAAATCGTCTGAGCGACGACCACGAATCCCACCACCAGCCCCAGCACTGCCGCGATCAGCACTGCCACCCCTGCGCCCGTGGTAAACATCCAGTAGAAGGTCGTCATGTGGCTGAACTCAGCTGTAGTAAAGACCTCTACGTCTTTAGTGTGATCTAGCAGTCCGCGACGGACCTGCTCTAGACTCGCTCCCGGCGCCACTTTCACCAGGATGAACATAGTCTGATCTTCTCCCGTCCCTGTATAGTTCTGCGCGTTCTTGAAGGTCGTGAACACGTAGGGAGAAGTCGTGAACGAACGAATCCCGCGCGTAAAGCCCACGACACGCGCGCGATGCCCGCCTATTTCGAAGACCTCGCCCACGCGCGTTACTCCCAGCTTCTGCTTGTAAAGCTCGTCCAGAATGATTGCGTCCGGAGATTTCAGATCCTCGACACGTCCCTGCGCCAGATTCCACGGCCGTTCGAGACTGTCGTCCACGTTGATGCCGACAATCTGCACCGAATCCTCCCCGCCATCGTGCCGTTTCCACTGCGTCCAGTGCGCGATAATCTTCTGCGCGTCCGCGACTCCGGGTACCGCGCGCACCTGATTCAACTTGCGCTCGCTGAAAGCGACTCCCTGCTCCACGTAAGGGACGTTCTTTGACGTGATCCACAAATCCGCGCCTGAGTGATCGATCAGGTTGGAAGTAGCCGTGGTGAACCCAAAGAACAGTCCCAGTTGCACCACGATGAGCACCACGGAAAATACAATCCCCGTCAGCGTGACTGTCAGCCGTACTTTGTCGTGAAACAGATTCCGTTGCGCCAGAGGAGGCATGGTTATTTCCCTCCCTTACCAGGACGCAACAGCCCGCGCAGCGTGATATCCAGCATCATCTCCGAACGATCCTCCAGCGGACGCCATTCCACCCACGGATCCTTGCCCTTCGCAATGTTCAGTGAAATCACGCCGTGCACCGACGCCCACAGCGACTGCGACACCAGCTCCGCGTCCTGCACCTCGTCGCGAAAGCATCTCGCATTGATCGCCTCCTGTACCGCCCACTTCAGCATGGCGTAGGCGTCCTCCTCGGGATTGCCCATGATCTCGCGATCCTCTTCATCCGGTTCTTGGGGAAGATGCGGCGTCATGAACATGAACACATAGTGGTTGGGAAAGCGCATGCCAAACTGGATGTAGCTCCTCCCAATCTGCCGTAGCCGCTCGACCGGGTCCGCTGGCATCTCCGCACTCTGCATCACTTCCTGCAAGCGCGCAAAATCTTGCCGGCACAGCTCGTGGAAGAGTTCGTTCTTGTCGGCAAAGTAAACGTAGATCGCCGTCGGCGAGTACTCAATTTTCTCCGCCACCCGGCGCATCGACACACCCTCATACCCCTCCGTGACGAACAGCTCGCGCGCCGCGTCCAGAATCTTGTCGCGGGTCTCCGACTTCTCGCGCTCCCGTCTTTCCTTGACTCCCATAACGGTGGTTCCTTAGTTAACGATGTTTAGTTAACACTGTTAACCTACTGCATCGCATTCATTCTTGTCAAGAGAAATATTGCGTGAGCCACTTTGGTCCGACAGGTCCACGAAAGTTTTGACTAATAGTACGATCGTGCTATATAGTACGATCGTACAATGGCAACGAAACCAGCGGTTCTTTATCACACCGAGCAAGCGTCGAGAACCCGCCGGGAGATACTTCGTATTGCGATGGATATCGCTTCCGCCGAGGGGCTCGAAGGCCTTTCAATCGGCCGGCTCGCGACCGAGCTGCGGATGAGCAAGACCGGCATCTTCGCTCATTTTGGATCCAAAGAACAGCTGCAGTTGGCCACTGTGGAGGCTGCCAAGCAAGTCTTTCTGGAGCAGGTGGCGCAACCGTCACTCGAACATTCGCGCGGCACACCGCGTTTGCGAGCGATGCTGGAGAACTGGATCGGATACGTTGAGAGGATCGTGTTTCGTGGGGGCTGCTTTTTCGCCGCTGCATCCGCCGAGTACGACAGCCGTTCGGGCCCGGTTCGGGATGAGATTGCTAGCCTCACCAAAGCATGGCTGGTTGCGCTAGAGCGTGAGGTCGGCTTTGCCCGATCTCGCAAGGAAATAAGAGCTTCCGTCGATCCTGCTCAGCTCGCATTTGAACTCCACGCCTACGTCCAAGAGGCAAACTGGGCTTTCAAACTGTTCAATGATAAGACTGCCTTCTCGCGTGCGCGTCAAGCGATTGCCGGCCGTATTGCGGCGGCGACTTCCCCGCAACGCCTGCTGCAAAGGGTTCCAAAGAAGAAAGGAGTAGATGAATGAATCCTCAATTTGGTGAACATGCGTGCTTCCTGCGCAAAGCCCTTATGGGTAATGCGCTATTCTCAACCTTCTCAGGTTTGACCATTCTGTTTGCACCGGGATGGGTATTAAGGATTTTAGGTCTCTCCAAGGATGTTAGCCTCCCGATCCTTGGGCTTGGACTGCTCGTTTTCGCCGCTACCCTGGTAATAAATGCCCGCAGACAGCAAGTCAAAACATCAGATGCCTGGATTGCAGTTTTGATGGACGTGGCATGGGTACTTGGCAGTTACGTGCTGATATTCATCGTACCTTTCAGCACGGAAGGAAAGTGGGTAGTCGGGTTGGTTGCCGAGCTAGTGTTAGGGTTCGCCGTATTGCAGTTCGTGGGTATTCGGCGAATTCAAAAGAGCGAACGCTGCCGGTAGCAGTCATGCAAATCCGTTGAGTCTCGTTTCAACACTTCCGCGTTGCCGACCAAACGTCCAGACGAACTGCGATTCAGAGATCCATTCAGTGGAAACTTGGCATCACCTGGCGTCTGTGATTGCCGTGGCTCGGGTCTTGCGATCTAGCGCAGCATTCGGAATGAACTGTGTCAGCTTGCTCGTCAACAACCGTGCGCTGATCTCCGTCATCGGCAGATGGGTAGTGGTGCGGTCTGAATCCTCTCACTTACGATCGCACCGGAGGCATGGAAACCTGCTTCGCTGAAAGCCATGCCGCCGCAGTCAAACATAGTGTAATCACGATTGAGAAAGCGATGGGTAGGATAAAGAGGTATCTCCAGCTCACAACCGTGATGGCAGCAAAGCAAAGGGCGAACGCCCACGCAGTGCCGCGCATGAGCGCCAAACTCGCTGCCGGAAGACCACCTAGCTGCCATGCCAATATCGCCGCAAATAGATAAAACACGCCGACAGAGAATCCGGCCGCCACAAAGAGGTCCCAATATGTGCGGTTGAACCCCTGCACGTCAAAGTGAATTGACCGCATTGAGCCAAGAAGGGCGTCAACTCCCCATTTGGGATCAGACTGGCGAAAGCCGAGTGTGTGTCCTACCGCGAAAGGTAGCAGAAGAACAGCAGCGATTCGATAAAACATAGATGCTCGCATTCTTGCCTCCAGAGATCACGGCAGCGGGCACCACTATCCTGACGCACGGGTTCAAACTGTACCATTAGCGGCAGATGGCATAGTTTGCAAATTCCGATCTCGATTAGCCCCGCCAACCCTATCCCTTAGCCGCTTTTGCTTGGGCCGCGCGAATCTGAGGCATCAGAATGTCGCGAACATAGTGCCAGTACGGAACGAGTTTTAGAGCAGCTTGTGCATACTGCTCGGCCGCGCTCAAGTCTGGCCTATCCCGATGCAGGTTTGACCAGGCAAGACTTGTCAACAACTCGGGCTCTCCCCACGAGGGTTCCAGGGGGGCGCTGGTGCTGCTGCCTTTGTGTTCCCGTGCTGCTTCCAGGCCCTTCTGGTAGATCGCCATCGCTTTGTCCTGGCCGCCACCCCGCTCCGGAGGGGTGCTCCACTGATTCGGACCTATTACCCAAAGGAGCCGGGGGTTGTTCGGTTCCGCAGCGGCGGCGTCCTTAAGCAACAGCGAGACCGGCGCCAGGACTTCCCTGAACCGCGTTGGGTTTTTCTCATTTGTGAAAACCCCTTCTAGGAATAAGCGGTTAACCGCGCAAGATGCCGCGCCAACCTTCGCATCCACAAAACCAGGATCTCTTTGGATCGCCGCGTCGAATTCGCTTTCCCCTTCCGCCAGATCCTCCGACAGATCCTTCGGGGTAGGCATTTCGTTAAAGCCGTTGATGGCCCTGCGCCATTTCGCAAATCCACGCCAATATCGGACGCGAGATGCAACTTCAGGCTCGTCAACAAACGGCACCAGTTGGTCGTAAAGTTGGTTCAGCGCTGTGCGGTCGCCTTCGTAGTCAGCTCGTTGTATCTGGCTGACAATCTCGACCACCCGTTCACGCGCTGGATCAGCTGACACGCTCCCGAGATCGACTCTCAATCCCACAGGCGCATACCATTGATAAAGATCCACGGTTAACCGACCCGCAACGACTACTGGGTCTGTGTTCACCAATGCTCGGGCATCCTCAGTTGAGCTAGTGCCAAAAATGACTGCCAAAACCAGTGCAACCTCGATAACGACTCCCCTCATTCCGAGTACCTCCTATATCGCGCTTGTTGCTTACGGCGAGCGAACAAATTCGGTGGCTAGGCCGGCGCGCTCGTGCGAAACTTGGCTGCCTTCGTATGATTCAAACCAATGGTGACTATTCCGCCGTCATGCCTGAGCGACATTGCGTGCAACCGACTCTTTCGTCCCGACAGGCAAAACGCCTTCTGCTGCTGCCCGAGCAGGCGTTTGCGCCGCGGCCAATTCGCGCCGATACAGCCCGGCATTGATTATTCCCATGAGTAACACGGTTACCAGTTCAAATGAAATTTGCTTGGCCACCACCACCCCTGGCCATGGCTGAACCGCGTAGTACGTCAGGAACCAAGGCAACGAGGTGAGCATCCACACGGCAATGCCAAAGCGGATTCCTTGACCCAGCCAGGGTCGAGATTGAATACCGCTACCATAGATCCAGACCAGCGCCGCAGCCGAAGACGCGAATCCTATGAGCATGTAGACAAAATGGCGATTCGCGTCATCTTGTGTCCGCAAAAGTTGTGGGGTTGTGGCATAGTCTCCCTGAAGAAGGAGGCCGTGCACTACAAATCCGAAAATATTGGCGGCGATGAAGAGAATTGCCCAGCGCAGAATGAAACGTTTCATGTGCCCTCCGGGATCTGTGTTGCTTTCGGTCAAACAAGGACCACCACGTGTTCGAGTACATACCGTAAATGAAAACCCACCGTCTAGCTGTGAACATTCGGCGAACCGGCAAGTGCGGTCGGTGAATTGCATGAAGATTCCTCCAGAAATTGAGAGAATGTGAACCACGAAGTATGCACAAACCTCTTGACCGTTACGCGCTGGTCGTCGTGGCGTGGCTGCCATTCTTCGCAATCTGGGTATTGATTGCACTGTCCTACCCAAACACCACCGTCTCCTCGGCGCTGCTGACGAGCACGATTTCAATGGGCAGCGCGAGCTTGCTTGGATTGGCAGTCTGGTATCTCTGTCAACGATGGCCATGGCCGCTCAGAATCACCATCAGCTTTTACCTGCTCCACGTATTGTTCGCAGTCGCCTACACGCTGCTGTGGCTTGTGGTCGTATGTTGGCTCGAGGGGGTGCGACACCACCGCCCCGTCCTTAGCGTCCTCCACGAGTTCGTAATTTCCCACGTTTTCGCCTGGCAGTTATTGATTGGCGTATGGATTTACGGTCTATTTGCTGGTGTCTCCTACGCGGTACAGACACGGGACCGCTTACATGAAAAGGAGACGCTTGCGATGCGTGCGGAAGCACGGGCCGCAGCCGCTCGCCTAGACGCCCTTCGTGCTCGATTGAATCCGCATTTCCTATTCAACGCTCTTCATACACTGTCAGCGCTGGTGAAGCTTCAGCCCGCAATTGCGGAAGATGCCATTGAGCGCCTCGGAGACATGCTGCGTTACTCGCTGAAAGAGGATGGCCATGGGCTCGTTGAATTTTCGGAGGAATACGAATTTACGAAACAGTATATTGCCTTCGAGCAACTCCGATACGAAGACCGGTTGAAGGTGGAAATCAACATTGACCCGGAGTCCTTTAACTACGCGCTTCTTCCTTTTTCGCTCCAGACGCTGGCAGAGAACGCCGTGCATCACGCAATTTCAGTCCGTCCTGAGGGCGGATCAATCTGGATCACCAGTTCATGTCGGAATGGAAGACTTAGTATCACCGTCCGCGACGACGGTCCGGGTACTGCCAGCGAGCCTGGCAATTCACACCGTTTGGGCCTGCGCTCACTACGGGAACGCCTACTTGCCGCTTATGGTTCAAGTGCGGATCTTCGCGTCGAACGCAGTGCAGAGGGTTGTGAAGCACGGCTTGTGGTTCCGGAAGTTCCGTACGCCCCAACTGAAGGTGGTCAACCGGGATAGGTATGCAAGAGTCTGTATTAATCGCCGATGATGAGCCACTTGCCAGGCGCACTCTAAGACGGCACTTGATGGACCTCGGTTGGACCGGCGAAATTCATGAGGCCGGCGATGGCCACGCAGCAGTCGCCTTTGCAAACCAGTCCAGGCCAGCCCTAATCTTTCTAGACATCGTGATGCCAGGCGCGTCGGGATTGGAGGTCCTCGAAGGCCTGGCATACCAGCCTCAAATCATTTTTACCACCGCTTTCGATCAGTACGCGATTCGGGCGTTTGAACTAGGGGCACTTGACTATCTGCTGAAGCCCTTTGGCCGCGAAAGATTAGCGACAGTTTTGCGCCGAGCTCAAGCTGTTCTGAGATCTCCCGAAGCTTCGTTGCTCTCACGCGCTCGGGAGTCCTTCCAACACGCAGGGACCTTTTCGAGAGTTTTCATTCGGGATGGTAACCGGATAATGCCCATTCAATTGTCGAGCGTGGAACGGGTCCAAGCCAGCGATGACTACGTCACAATTCACTCGGCCGAAAAGCAATTCTTGATTAGTGTGAGGCTGTCCGATCTCGAGGATCGATTGGTCGGGAAAAATTTTCTCAGAATTCATCGCTCCCACCTCATCAACCTTGAATACGTGACCTCCATCGAACCACACGACCCTGCGCGACTCCAAGTCGTGATGAAGAGTGGCGCGCGAATCGTCGCCAGTCGTGCGGGATCGAAACGGCTGCGTGATCTGGCGCTCTAATACTCGAGCACCGAGTGGATCAGAACCGGAAAGTTTTAGTGCTGTAGCATTTTCCTACGATCCGCTGTGCGGATGTCCCGATCCACCTCTCTCCTGGGATCTCAGTCCTGTAGAGATCGAATGCCTAGACCGGGCATGGCGCAGCCAGAACGTTCAAAACGAAGCTAGATCGTCCAACAGTTTATGAATGCACGCTAACAGCGACTCTCATCCGCGCGGGCCAGAAGTCGGCTTCGAGGAGATCGCCATTGATGTCCTCCAATCCCGTTTCTGAACCGTTTCCGTCTTGCGCACAACTCGTCGTGTCAATGAGTGTAGCGGTTGGCGACCGCTCGCCGTGGGCGCGAACGTGTAGTCTTATGTTGGTATTCCGCATCTACCGTTTTCGCTGCCATCGTGTCAGCTCCCACGGTTATACTCTTCGCGGGGACGCGGATCACACTCCAGTTGCAGTGCAGAAGCACGTAAGAGGAGCAAATTATGAGCACCCGAGTAGCCAACGAAGTTTCGCGCCGCCAGTTTTTAATTTCGAGTGGGGTCGCGGTTGCGGCGGCGTGTCTCACTCCACCCCGACTCTTTGCGCAGAAAGGCCTGGTTGAAATCGCTCTAAAGGAATCCGCCACAGCCAAGGTCACGGTGCAAGCGCTTCGGCGCAATATCAGCGTCCTCCTTGGCCCCGGTGGAAACATCGCCGTTCTTACTGGTCAGGACGGAAAGCTTCTCGTCGATGCCGAAGTCGTCACCGCACGGCCGAACGTTAAGGCGGCTCTCGCCGGCATCAATGCGGACCCCATTAAGCAACTCATCAACACGCACTGGCACTTCGATCACACCGGCGGCAACGATTGGTTGCACCATGCGGGCGCAAGCATTTTGGCTCACGAGAATACCCGAAAACGTCTTTCGGTGGACACGCGAGTGGAAGGCTGGGTTTACACATTTCCGGCCGCGCCCGCAGGGGCCATCCCCACAACTGTTTTTCGGGACGAGTACACAGTTCACTTCAACGGTTCGACCCTCGCCCTCAAGCACTACGCCCCAGCTCATACCGATTCGGACATCTCAGTACACTTTACCGAGGCTGATGTTCTGCACACCGGAGACACCTTCTGGAATCGCGAGTATCCTTTTATCGACTACTCGACTGGAGGCAGCATCGATGGTCAGATTCGTGCAGCGGAAGCGAACCTTGCGAAGGCGAGCGCAACTACGGTCGTGATTCCAGGCCATGGCGCAGTCGGGGGGAAAGCCGACCTAACGCTGTTTCGCGATGTGCTAATCGAGGCGCGCGAGAAAGTCGCCAGGCTCAAGAAGCAGGGCAGGACTGTGGAAGAGGTGATCTCAGCCAAACCGACCGCCCCCTATGATGCGGACTGGGGACGGGGCTTTCAGAGTCCCAAGTCTTTTTTGGGATGGGTGTACCATGGTGTCTGAATGCAGCATCGGCCAGCGTTGTGCTCGTCGACGCGGAGCAATCGCGATAACGTCGGGAAATAAGTGTCGTTAACAGGCCTGCTGCATTGGCCGGTCAGAACATCCGGCCTTCACATCAGAGCGAAGGCCGGATTAGTCCTATGCGGCCGCTTGCTTGGGTTTCTTGAGGAATTCAAGCAGGTCGGCGTTGATCGTGTCGGCCTCGGTCGTGGGCATACCATGCGGAAAGTCCTTGTAGATTTTCAATGTGCTATTCCTCAGCAACTTTGCCGACAGCGGTCCAGCGGCGACATAAGGCACGATTTGATCGTCCTCGCTATGCATGACCAGGACTGGCACAGTGATCTTCTTTAGGTCTTCGGTAAAGTCCGTCTGGGAGAAAGCGACAATGCCGTCATAGTGCGCCTTGGTGCCTCCCATCATGCCCTGGCGCCACCAATTCCAGATAATTCCCTGAGAGGGTTTCGCACCGGGCCGGTTGTAACCATAGAACGGTCCAGCAGGTACATCGTAATAGAACTGGGCTCGGTTGGCGGCGAGTTGCGCCTGCAATCCGTCAAATACTTCCTTGGGCTGACCGGTCGGATTGGCCGCCGTCTTCAGCATCAGGGGAGGCACTGCGCTGATGATGGCCGCTGTCGCCACCCGGCTCTCACCATGGCGGGCCAGGTAGTGCACCACTTCGCCCCCGCCAGTCGAATGGCCGACATGAATCGCATCCTTGAGGTCGAGATGTGCGGTCAGCGCCGCCAGGTCGTCGGCATAGTGATCCATGTCATGGCCGTCCCAGCCCTGGCTGGAGCGTCCGTGTCCCCGCCGGTCGTGAGCAATCACGCGATAGCCGCGTTTGCCGAAGAACAGCATCTGTGTGTCCCAATCATCGGCGGACAACGGCCAGCCGTGGCTAAATACGATGGGCTGACCCTTGCCCCAGTCCTTGTAATAGATCTCCGTTCCATCTTTCGTTGTAATCGTAGGCATGGGAATTCTCCTTGTGCGTTTAAGACAGCCAGAATTGTGGACTTTGCCGGTCTGCACGCATTTCGAGCGTCAGCATTGTCCGAGCCTCAGCAAAAGGCCTAGAATCACAGATCGTCTCGTCGCGCGAGAGTTGCTGTTACGAGTTCGATTCAGCATTTGAACCCTAGACTGGGCGCGTGTAAATGGGCGTAAACGACAAAGTGCTGGGCAAAACCGACATTACCACAACCGGCGCATTGACGGAGATAGGCATTTTGCTTTATCCGCGTGTGCAGATGTCAGCAGTCCTTGGACTCACCGACCTTTTCGGCGTGGCCAATCGGCTGAGTGCAGAGCACGGAGGCTCGAATCACAGGGAACTGCGCATTAGTCACTGGCAGTTACGTGATAGTCAAACTTTGGAGCTGGGACGAGTGTTCGATACCCACCAACAACCACCTCAAAAACTCGTCGGTTTGATCTTGCCGCCAAATCTCGATACTGACCCGCAGGGAGGGGCAATCCCCCAACTTCAAGAATGGGTTGAAACGCAGCATGCCTCTGGCTGTATCGTCTGCTCGGTTTGCGGAGGAGCTTTTCTTCTCGCCAAGACTGGGCTGTTAAACGGACGATCCGCCACGACTCATTGGTCGTTCT